>VYLE01000012.1_pt1 | contig 323143 bp, 292 predicted proteins | sample 5114391 | NCBI WGS metagenome assembly VYLE01 (sample SAMN12291771, study PRJNA351875) | freshwater metagenome | isolation source: freshwater lake | place: USA: Michigan, Kent Lake | collected 2013-08-15
CATCGTGATCGCTGCCGTCAGCGTCGTCTTGCCATGGTCAACGTGGCCAATCGTGCCAATGTTCACGTGCGGCTTCGTACGCTCAAACTTTGCCTTGCCCATTGGGCCTCTCCTCTTTCCAGGTCTGCGCCCGGACCCGCCGGACGAGGTTGTACCAAACTGTTGTCAGGCCACCTGCCTGCTAGCCGCGCCTCATACCCATGTCGCCCCCGGGATTCAAGCGGGCTTGTGACAGTCTGAAGACCTTATTCTCAGGCCCTTGCCGCAAGGGTCGCCTGAGCCGATAACGCGCGCGAACCCCTTGAATCGTTGCGGAGCGAGCTTTTGAGAGACGACCTTGCCAATCATGCCGCCCGCCTTGCCGGCCTGCCGCTTCGCCAGCTGGCCACAGCCAGGGCAGGACAGCCGCCCGTGTCAGCTGCAGGCTGGAAGGTAAACCTGGCACGCCACTATCTCGATGCGGCCGCCGAGACGGCCCTCTTGGCGCACGGCCGGGAGGCCGGACTGGAGGGCGCGGCCAGCGCGCTTTTCAGCGGCGCCATCGTCAACCCCTCGGAAGGCCGCCCTGCCCTGCACTGGGCCTTGCGCGCGCAGGCGCCGCTTGCGGGCGAGCCGGAAACCGTTCGACAGAGCGTGATTCCCGCGCTGAACTTTGCCGGAGATGTCCGCTCCGGCGCCGTGCGGACGGCGCGCGGGGAGATCTTCAAGGCGGTGCTGCATATCGGAATTGGCGGCTCGGATTTCGGCCCACGGCTGATTGCCGACGCCTTCGAGGATGCGGCCACCCCTGCCCTGACCCTGCGCTTTGCCGCGAACGTAGACCCGTATGATCTCGACCGGGCGATGGCCACGCTGGACCCGGCTTCGACGCTGGTGATCGGCGTATCGAAATCGTTCGGGACCGAGGAGACACTTTATAACCTCGCGCGGGCCCGCACATGGCTTGAAGCGGCCCTCGGCGATGCGGCGAGCCAGCATCTTGCGCTGGTCACCGCCAACCCCGCCAAAGCGAAAGCCTGGCTGGGCGGGCGCGAGGCGCACACGTTTGACATGCCGCTATCGGTCGGCGGACGTTTCTCGTTCTGGTCGGCGGCGTCGCTCGCCTGCATGATCTATCTGGGACCGGACGTGTTCCGCGACATCCTTGCCGGCGCGGCGGACATGGACAATCACGCGCGTACCGCGCCGCTGGCGGACAATGTGCCGATGCGGCTGGCACTGCTGGACTACTGGAACGCCTCGGTACGCGGCGAGCCGATGCGCGTGCTGCTGGCCTATGCCAACCGGTTGCGCATGTTGCCGACTTACCTGCAGCAGCTCGAGATGGAATCGAATGGCAAGTCGGTCGACCCCACGGGCCAGAGCGTTCCGCCGCCCACGGCGCCCGCGATCTGGGGCGGCGAAGGTTCGGTGGGTCAGCATTCCTATCACCAGTGGCTGCATCAGGGCTCGCAGGCCGTGCCGTGCGAATTCATCCTGGCGGCGGACCGCGGCCGCGATCCCGAAGGCCTTGCAACGCTGACCTCGCACGCGCTGGCGCAGGCTGAAGTGCTCGCGAATGGACGCAGCCTCGAAGAAGTGAAAGCCGAGGAGCCGGGCCTCGCGCCGGGCGTAGCGGAGCAGAAGGTACATGCGGGAGGCCGGGCCTCGACGCTGCTCTCGCACGCGGCGTTCGGACCGCGCGCGTTTGGCGCGCTGGTCGCGCTGTATGAGCACCGAACCTATTTCGCCGGGCACCTCTGGGGGCTCAACCCGTTTGATCAATGGGGCGTGGAGCGCGGCAAGACGATGGCGGCGCGGCTGCGCCCGGCCTTGCAGGATCCGGCGAAGGCGGCTGATCCGGTGACGGCGGCGCTTATCGGCATGATTTCCTAGGGCGATGCCGGTTTCGAAGCTCTTGCGGGAGGTAGCGGTCGGCGAGACGCGCTGGGTTGCGCTGGACAGCCGCGAGCGGCCTGTTGCGCTCTATCTGGAGCGCGCGAGTGATGCGGCGCGTGCGGTGATTGGGGAACGCCTGACAGCCCGCGTGCGCAAGGGCGATGCGGCCCTGGGCGGCGTGTTCGTGGACCTTGGCGCGAAGGGCGAGGCGTTCCTGCGGCTGAAGGCTGGCGAGACGCTGAACGAAGGCGCGAGCGTTACGGTGGAAGTGGCGGCCGAAGCCAGGCGGGGCAAGCTGGCGCGGGTGCGGATGGCGGATGCTCCGTCTACAGATGTTCAAGGTCCTGCGCGCTGGGCGGCGCAGCTGGCGGGCGGCGCATCGGCGGCCATCGAAGACAGACACACGGGCGACACCGAAATTCAGGCAGCTTTTGACGATACGCTCACGCCCGGCGTGACGCTGGAGGGCGGCGGACGGCTGCACCTGCAACGGACCGAGGCGCTGGTGGCGGTGGATATCGACACGGCGGGCCGCACGGCGCGCGGCGGGCGGGCGGCCAATGCGCTGGCGGTCAATCTTGCGGCAGCCGCGGAACTCGCGCGGCAGATTCACCTGCGCGGCTGGGGCGGCCTCGCAGTGCTGGACTGCGTAGCGCCGATCGACAAGGCGGCGGGCGGAAAGGCGCGTGCAGCGTTTCTTGAAGCGTTCCGCGGGATCTCGAGCCGGCAAGTGAAGGCGCTCGACCCGTCGGCCTTCGGCCTGATGGAAATTTCGGCGGACTGGGCGCAGGCGCCGCTGGAGGAGCGGCTGCTGGACGCGGGCGGTAAGCGGTCGCCGGAGACGGTCGCGCTCGATGGCTTGAGGCAGCTCGAGGCGCGGGCGCGGGAGGCGCGGATGGGGCGGCTGGAGCTGCGCCTGCCGGCTGCGGCGTATGGCTGGCTGTCGACGAGCGGGCTTGATGGGGCGGGGCAACTTGCGGGAAAGTATGGCGCGCGGCTCGGCATCCTGCCGGGGGACGCGGACGTCGCGGAGGTGAGAGCCGTTCCATGAGCAAGCCAGTGCCTGACAGCCTTCGCCAGCCGAAATGCGCGCGCTGCCGCAAGCATCCGGTGCTGGCCGACTATCGCCCCTTCTGCTCGAAACGGTGCGCCGATGCAGATCTCGGCAGCTGGCTGAACGGGGCCTATGCCATCGCCGGCGGGCCAGCCGAGGACGCGGATGACACCCCTGACACCGCGAAACGGCGGCTGGACGAGGAAGACTGAGGCGGCGCTGAAATCGGCATGGACAAGGCGGAAGGCCTTCGTTAAGTAGCCGCTTCCCCAAATGGCCCGCCCGGGTAGCTCAGGGGTAGAGCAGCGGATTGAAAATCCGCGTGTCGGTGGTTCGATTCCGCCCCCGGGCACCATTCTGGCTTCCAGCGACGTCCGCCGGCATCCGCCCGCATCCATAAAAACAAGGACTTAGAGCGGGGCCACCAACGTCTCCGTCCGCCAACGTCCACCCAAAAACGTTGGAAGAAATTTTTTTTGTTGGCATTTTGTTGGCATCGAGACGGCTCGGAATCGCAACGGCCGGAAAAATGCCAACACTTTTTGACGATGCCAACAAAATGCCACTGACAGACACACGAATCCGAGGCCTCAAACCCGACAGCCGACCGAAGCGATACAGCGATGGTTATGGCCTTTACGTGGAGGTGACACCCGGAGGATCGAAGCTCTGGAAGCTGGCCTACCGCTTTGAGGGCAAGCAGAAGACACTGTCGTTCGGCCCATACCCGGAGGTCTCCCTTGCGCGGGCCAGAGAACGGCGGCTTGAAGCCCGGACGATGTTATTCGAAGGCGTAGACCCTTCGGCTATCAAAAAGGCCGGCGAAGAAGTGCGGCGCGCTGAGATCGAGGATACCTTCGCCCGGATCGCTGATGAACTGCTCCAGAAGGAGGAGATCGAGGGACTTGCCCCGGCCACGCTCAAGAAAAAACGCTGGCTCGCGCGACTTGCATGCGAAGACCTCGGCCCGAAGCCCATACGGGACATCAAGGCACCCCAAATTCTAGCGACCCTTCGAAGAGTCGAGAAAGAGGGAAACTACGAATCAGCACGCCGGCTTCGTGCCCTGATCGGTCAGATCTTTCGCTACGCCATCGCAACGACCCGGGCGGACGGTGACCCGACCGTGGCGCTGAAGGGGGCGCTTATTGCGCCCAAGGTCCAGCACAGGGCCGCCGTGACCGACCGCAAGGGGTTTGCGAAGCTGATCAGGACCGTCTGGACGTATGAGGGCACGGTCGAAGCCCAGGCTGCCCTGAAGCTGCTGGCGCTGCTCTATCCCCGTCCTGGCGAGCTACGCCTGTCCCACTGGAGCGAGTTCGACTTTGAAGAGCGGATGTGGACCATCCCGGCCGACCGGACCAAAACGCGCAAACTGCACACGAAGCCCCTGCCCGGACCCGCCATCGAGATCCTCAAGGATCTGAAGCGGTTCACCGGCAAAGGTTCGCTCGTCCTGCCGTCTCAGATGTCGGACGGACGGCCCCTCAGCGAGAACACGATGAACTACGCGCTGCGCCGGCTCGACATCCAGCCGGACGTCCACACCTGCCACGGGTTCCGGGCCAGCGCTTCAAGCCTGCTCAATGAGAGCGGGAAATGGCACCCAGACGCTATCGAAGCCGAACTCGCCCATGTCGGCGATAATCATGTCCGCAAGGCCTATCACCGAGCAACCTATTGGGACGAACGCGTCCGCATGGCGGAATGGTGGGCGGCAGAAGTGATGAAATTTGCAACTCCATGACAACGCAAACACCCCATCAAGACCGTTTAGCGAACTGGCTGGCGCACGCGCACACATACCAAGTCGGTCGACAAAAATTTAATTGCGGAGTGCTCGCGTCAAAAACGGGGTCGTTGCAGACTTTCTACCTGCTCCATATTCGTGAGTCCGCAATATCCAGGATGGGGTCGCTTAAACCTCGTTCATTATCGAGCTTTCCAGGGTGCTGACGCCGTATACTGAAGGCACTCGCACAAGATATACTTGGCGCTCCTCATCGGATGCTTCCGGCGGTCGTTCAGGGTGCGGGGGCCCGAGCGAGACATTTATTCCTTCGTTGAAGCCTGAAATCTGTCCCATAGCAGGCGGGGCACGCACCACTGAGGTGTTAAGTGGAAGTCTCATTGCGCGGGCTAAGTGAATGCCAAAGAAGCCAGACCGCACCACACACGATTGCGGTGTCGGCCAGGTTAAAAGCTGGCCAATGCCAACCGGCAGCATGGAAGTCGAGAAAGTCTGTCACAGCGCCGCGGTGCACCCGATCGATTAGATTGCCCAATGCACCGCCGACGATTAGCGCCAACGCAAGCTGCTCACCTGATCGCGTCGTGCGACAGAACCAAAATGCCAAAGCCACCGTGATTGCCGCTGTGATGACAATGACAGGCCAAGCGCTCGATGCAGTTCCGAAGAGCCCGAAAGATACGCCGCGGTTAAAGCTTAGTGTCAGGTCGAAAAACGGTAGCAACTCCAACGGTTGTGCTTCGTGCAAGCGCGATCGCGCCCAAGCCTTCGTCCCGAGGTCGAGTGCTGGAACGGCGAGGAATGCAGTTGCGCCCAATAGCCTGTTCATTCCGCCACCTCACGGAGTTCACGGCGTGAATCCCGGATGATTTGCACCGACGAGTGCAGGAAAAGGAATGCAATGGCTGCGCCCGCAATAAGGTCGGGCCAATACGACCCCGAAACAACCACGAGTCCCGCAGCGGCCAAAACAATCAAGTTACCGATCGCGTCATTGCGGCTATACAGCCAGACGGCGCGCACGCTTGCGTCGCCATTGCGGTGCTTCAGCAGCAACAAGGCGGCACCGATGTTTACGCAAAGCCCGAGCACCCCGTAGACGCTCATTCCGAATGGTTCAGGCGCAACGCCGCCCGAAATTCGGGACAACGCAGTGCCCAGCACGAACAGTCCCAATGCACCGAGGGCGAACCCTTGCCAAAGGCTGGCCAACGAGCGCACGCGGCGCGAACGGCCCACCAGCATCAGGCCAATGCCGGTTGCGAGCGCATCGCCTAGAAAATCCAGCAAATCCGCACGGACGGACACCGATCCGCCGGTAACAGTGATGACCAAACCGATCAGGAACATGCCCGCATTCAGGAAGACTACGAGCCATAACGTGCGCACATAAGCCGGCGTGGTCGCCGCTTCGGCTGCCTTCGCTCCGCATCCATCTTCGCATCCGCTCATGGTGTATTCCTCCAGTTCAGTTTTACTGGTACATCCTCAAGTAACTAGAGGATCAAGCTTAATGTTGCATCTCCCTATCGGCGAGGTCGCGCGCCGTACGAAACTCAAGATTCCAACCATACGTTTTTATGAAGAGATCGGTCTGCTGCCAGCGCCGCGGCGAGCTCCAAACGGGCGACGCGTCTACGGCGAGACCGAGATCTCGCGGCTCGCTTTTATTCAGAACGCCAGGCAGCTTGGTTTCGGTCTTGACCAAATCCGCGCACTTCTTGATCTGTCCAGCAGGCCCGCGAGCACGTGCGAGGATGCGCGAACAATCGCACAGGACAATCTTCAAATCGTGAAGTTGCGGATTGCTGCGCTGCGTTCGCTCGAGCGGGAACTGCAACAAATTCTGGTCAGCTGCGAAGGGGGAGTCGCCCGCGACTGCCGGATCATTGAGGCACTCGCAAAGCTGTGACCGGCTCAGAGCAAGCGCTTCAAGCCTGCTCAATGAGAGCGGGAAATGGCACCCGGACGCTATCGAAGCCGAGCTTGCCCATGTCGGCGACAATCATGTGCGCAAGGCCTATCACCGAGCGACCTATTGGGACGAACGCGTCCGCATGGCGGAATGGTGGGCGGCAGAAGTGATGAAATTTGCTGCCCGGTAACAGGGCCAGCCAGGTCTCTATTGAGAAAATGCAGGATCAGTCATTGGTCTTCTGGGGGCTTCACTTCGCAGTCGATGGCAGACCAGACTTGGTCTCCGGCCTTCGCGGCATTCTGCATGAGCACGTCCAGGGCATTGTATCGCTGCATCACGGTTTTCCACGCCATGGAGCTGTTTTCAGACAAGCAAAGCTGAACAACGGCCTGGGCGGCAACGATCGTGCCATCAAGATGCACCAGAGCATCCTGGACGAGCGCCGAGACTTCGTCGCTTGTTCTAACCGGAAAGGCTTTGTCGTGAATTGACGAGGATTTCGTTTCGGTCATCGGTGTCTTCCTTTGATCGATAGTTGCATTTACGCCCCCGCAGACCGAGGTTCTGGCGGCCCGCGCTCACCTCCCTCCCCGGCGATCTGCATCCGCGTTTACGCGATTCAGTACTGACACCAGTGAATCAGAAGACGCCGATCTTAACAACCCTTGATTTACGTCTCCGCAATCAAAGGGACCTGCCACTCGTTTCGTCCGCATCGATGATTTTTTTCGCAAGGCCGTCTCCGTCGATCAGCTTGCGCGCCACTTGTGCGATGAAATGGTCGAACCGCTTCTGCCCCAGCGCATGAGCGATCTCGCGTTCGCCCGCCGGAATAGGGTCTGTTCTCGTCAGCCAGTAGAGTATGAACTGGCCAAGGGCTTCCAACGACATTGCAACATCGCGTTCGATCTCGCCCTGCCGAACCTCGAAATCGTCCAGCCTTCGGAGCAACCTCTCTTCGAGGCCATACCGGATGGCAGGCTCGAAATATTCTTCGAGCGCCTGCTCGATCACTGCGTTCTTGGTCAAACCGGGACGGCGTGTCGCGTCCTCCAGCTTGCGGAGGAGGTCTGCCCGGAGGCGCAGGTTCAAACGCGGCTTTCCCATGCTAAAAATCCGGCAGGAAGTTTTTGTCGCCTTGGTCGATGGCAACGGCCCGGCGCAGGTTCCGCAAATGCGCATCCTGCTCTGACACGTTCGCGTCCTCGATATCCGGCGCCTCGTCCGTCGCAAGGTCTATTGGCAGCCTGGCTTCCGGCAGGTCGAGTTCCGGCTGCAACTCAACTCCGCCGTCGCTTTCGTTGTCGGCGCCTTGCACAGCTCTGCAAGTCACAGCTCTACAGGCAACGGTCTCTCTCCAGTCGTGACTTGCAGGAGAAGCCTCGCGAGAAACTGAGGCAGGCGGCAACACACGACAGGTGAAGTTGCCGTCCTCAAAATAGCGAAGCTTCTTTGCACGCACCGGCGGCGCACCGGACACCATCACGATTTCATCCGTCGCAGGCAGTTGCATGATCTCGCCCGGCGTCAGCAGCGCGCGCTGGGTTTCCTGCCGTGAAACCATCATGTGCGAGAGCCAGGGCGAGAGCCGATGGCCGGTATAGTTCTTCTGGGAACGCAGCTCCGTCTTCGTGCCGAGCGCTTCAGAAATCCGCTTCGCCGTGCGCTCGTCGTTGGTCGCAAACGCGACGCGGACATGGCAGTTGTCGAGGATGGCATTGTTCGGGCCGTAGGCTTTTTCGATCTGGTTGAGAGACTGGGCCACGAGGAAAGCCCGCACGCCGTATCCGGCCATAAACGCGAGCGCTGTTTCGAAGAAGTCGAGCCTTCCCAGCGCCGGAAATTCATCGAGCATCAGGAGGAGCTTTCGCCGGGATGGGTCAGGCTCCTGCTCCGTCAGCCGACGCGCGATCTGATTGAGCACAAGCCGCATCAGCGGTTTGGTGCGAGAGACATCCGACGGCGGACAAGCCAGATAGAGGGACATCGGCCGCTCGCCGATAACGAGCCCTTCCACCGTCCAGTCACTGACGGAAGTGACCTCAGCCACGACCGGATCGCGGTAAAGGCTGAGGAAGCTCAGCGCCGTTGAGAGTACGCCGGAGCGCTCATTCTCGGACTTGTTCTGAAGCTCCCTCGCTGCCTGAGCAACGACAGGGTGCGGACGATCCCCGAGATGTGATGTTGACATCATCAGCCGAAGCGTCGCGGCGAACGTCCGATCCGGATCGGACAGGAAGTTCGCGCAGCCTGCAAGCGTCTTGTCTTCCTCTGCATAGAGAACATGCAGGATCACGCCGACGAGCAGGGCATGCCCGGTTTTTTCCCAATGGCTGCGCCGTTCGAGCGAGCCTTCCGGGTCCACCAGGATATCGGCAATATTCTGGGCGTCCCGCACCTCGCAGGCGCCGCGGCGCACTTCGAGGAGAGGATTGTAGCGCGGGCTTCTGGCATCTGTCGGATCGAAGCGGATGCAATTTGAAAAAGTCGCTCGCCAGCCCGATGTCAGTGTCCAGTTTTCGCCCTTGATGTCATGGATCACGGCGCTGCCTGTCCAGGAGAGGAGTGTTGGAACCACGAGGCCGACGCCCTTGCCTGATCGCGTGGGAGCGAAGGCCATCACATGTTCAGGCCCGGCGTGCCGCAAATAATCGCCGCGATATCGGCCGAGAAACACGCCGTCCGGTCTGAGCAGCTTATGCTGGCGCATATCCTTTAGCGTTGCCCATCGCGCGGAACCGTAGGTCGTCACGAACCGTGCGTCCCGACTGCGGATCACGGAGCCGATAACCGCCACAAGGATTCCGAACAGTCCGCCGCTCGCTGCGATGAGACCGGCTGTTCCGAAAACTTCAGGCGCATAGGCTTCATAGGCATACCACCACTGGAAGAGGCGCCACGGAAGATAAACTGGCCGGTCACCGACAGCAAACCAGGGCGCGCCCAGTGCGGGTTGGTAGCCGAGCGCTTCTGCGGTCCACTGCGTCGCAAACCACTGCGTCAGGACGATCACGATAAGCACGACACCGACTTGGCCAATCAGGATTCTTCCGGGATTCATGCAGCCTTCTCCGCTCTCCGTCACGAGGGCGCATGATCAACCCGCCGTACCCGGATTGCCTAGTTGGACGCGGCGCAAGCGCCTGCAGACCAGTGCAGACAACAACAAAGGCCGCCTTCAAAAACGAAACACTGGCTCAATCACCGGACATCGCGCGAACAAGTTTGGCCATAGCTTCGAGTGTCGCCTCCGAGCCGGTCCGATCAATGAAAGCATGGCATTTGCGGCGGCCGCGGATCAGGTCCGCACCCTCCTCCGCTGCGAGGTCACTCCCCAAAGCAGTCGTTAGAAAGCAGGATGCTCGAAGATTGAAAATTCGCCGAAAACGGCTATTGAGTCTGCAGTCAGCAATGGCTGCCGTCAGCGGCAATGTAGACGGAATTTGGTGACTCTCTGGCCGACATGGACTCGCCGATCCCGTTGGAAAGTTCCAAAATATCAAAAGATCGATACAGCCATCCGTATGCAGACGTATAATGGCCTTGTGATCACTTAGTTTAATTATTTGGCCACCGCAGTGAAATGGCGAAATTCGATTTGTTTAGCGCAATCCGCCAAGAATGGCCAAAAAAAAGTCCCTCCTACAGTAACCGGCACCAGTAATTAGCCACTAAATGGCGTCTTCAGAAGCCCGCCTGGCAACGGCTGCAGATCTTACAACATCCTCGCCGCGTCGCAATCGCGCGAATGGCCAAAGGACCAGCCGGATAAGCTTTCTGACGAAGCCGGCAACATCACTTGGTATCATGAAGACTGCGGGAATGACGACAAGCGTCAGGATAGTTGAAGAGGTCAACCCACCAATGAGAAGCGCGCCGAGCGCGTTGCGCCACTCGGCTCCATCCGAGGTCGCCAACGCGACTGGCACCATGCCAAAAATTGCCGAGAAGGCAGTCATGAGAACGGGGCGAAGTCGTTCAGGGCAAGCTTGAAGGATCGCGTCTCTTTCTGTCATTCCTTCCGCGATCAACTGGTTTGCGCGGTCAACCAGCAAAATGCCATTCTTCATCACGATCCCCATCAGACCGATGAGACCAATCTGCGCGAATAGCGAAGATTCCATTCCAAAGTAGTAGAGCCCTGCAAAAGCTCCCGAGAAGCTGAGCGGAGCGGTCACCATGATCAGGAGCGGCTGCACGAAGGAATTGAATTGGCTCGCAAGCACCATGTAGAGCGCCAGCAAGGCGAGCAATAACGCGAAGCCGATCGCGCCGGCGGTCTCCTGCATGCGTTCCGACATGCCGCCGACCGAGTATGTGATGCCTGCCGGCGGCGGGTTGGCTTCAAGCACCTCGATTAAGGTGCTTGTCGCCTCACCAAGGGAAACACCGGTTGCAGAACTGGCAAGTACCGAGATCTTCCTGGCGCGGTCTGATCGATCGATTTTCGATGGGCCGGAAGCGAACTCAACACGTGAAACCGCTCCAATATCTACCAGTCGCCCGTCTGCACCGCGCACTTGTATGCGATCAAAATCCCGCACGCTTTCCCTCTGGTCTTCCTCCAGACGCAGGCGCACATCATATCGTTTTCCGCCCTCTTCAAAGGTGCCTGCATCGAGTCCGCCCAAGGCAATCCGGGCTGTGTCCGCCAAGGCACGAGCGGAAACGCCCTGGTCCCCGGCCCGCGTTCGGTCAAACAGGATCTGTGCTTCCGGTCGACCGCTTTCGAAGCTGGTTCTGACATCAGAAAAATCAGGTCGGGCACGCATCTCACGCACGAGATGCTCGCCATACTGCGCAAGGGAGTTGAGGTCAGACCCCTTTAACAACAAGTCGATGTCCGAGCTACCGGAGGTCGTCCCGCTGACCCACGGAACTTCAAGGACGGATATCTTGACCGCCTCAGGGGATGCGATGCGGATGGCCTTCCGCGCTTGGTCCATGATTTCAAACTGACCCGTTTGGCGCTCCTGTTTCGGTGTCAAGGAAGCGTATAGATCGATGACACGGGCCTCGGCTTGCGCGCCGGCCCCAATGGAGACGAACACTTCTTCAACGTGCTCGATCTTGCGGAGTTCAGCATCTATTTTTTGCGCGGCGTCGAGCGCAGAAACAACGCCAGTGCCAAGCGGTAGCTCGATCGAACCCTGAAACTCGCTCCTGTCGGCGCGCGACGTAAACCCGGAAGGAACGCGAGCAGCATACCACGCACCGGCAACAACCGAGGCAAACGCAATGATAATCACAACAATGCGAAATCGAACGGCCAGCTTTACGAGACCTGCATAGGCGCGGTCAGTTGAGTCCCAGAACGCTTCGAGCGGCCGAAAGACGGGTGAAACGCCACTGGATGTGAGGATGCGCGATGCAAGCATCGGCGTGAGTGTCAAAGCAACGAGCAAAGAAACAGACACCGAAAATACGATCGTCAGACCGTATTGGTAGAAGAAGCGTCCTACGATGCCATCCATGAAGGCAATCGGAACAAAAACAGCAAGCGTGGCTGCTGTGCCTGCAACCACGGCAAGTCCCACTTTACGTGTACCGTCCAGCGCGGCCTCAAGCGGTGGCTTCCCCTCTTCCAGCTCTTTCATGATCGCTTCTATAACGACGATAGCGTCGTCTACGAGCAGTCCGATGGCAACGGTGAGCGCAAGCAGGGTCAGGACGTTGATTGAGAACCCCAGGAGGTAAAAGCCAAAAAAAGTGGCCACAAGGGATGTCGGGATCGCCAGGGCCACGATGATCGTCGCTCTGAAATTCAGGAGGAAAACAAAGGTCACTGCAACGACAAGCCCGATAGCAATCACGACGTCATGGGTGACGTCCTCGATTGAGCTCTCGATGAATTTCGACACATCTCTGGTCGCGACAATCGTCACCCCGGCGGGTGCAAGCGCGCGCAAGCCTTCTGTGGCGGCCTTGACCTGGTGCGCGACCTCGACAGTATTCTGACCTGATTGTTTCCTGATATCGAGCGAGATGCCTCGTCTGCCATTCAAGAATGCCGCTGAGCGCTCATCCTCCAGGCCGTCCTCCACGCGGGCAACATCAGAAATTCGGATTGTGACGCCATTTTCCCGATAGGCGACTGGCAAGTCTGCAAAGCCATTCGCACGGGTAACTTCAGCGACAGTTTTGACACCAAACTCCCGCGTGCGGGCAGCAGTTTCCAGCCGCCCGCCAGGAAGCTCTGCATGCTCGCTCTGGATCGCCCGTCGTACATCATCCGCCGTGACGCCAAACGCCCGCAGCCGTTCATTGTCGAGCCAGATGCGCACCGCGCGCTCACGTCCCCCGACCAATTTCACGGCGCCGACACCGTCGAGGCGTTGAAGACGTTCCTTGGCCACATCATCGGCGAACGCCGTCAACTCGGCGATAGGCAGATCGCCAGCGATCATGACGGAGATGATCGGCGCCGCGTCCGGATCGACCTTGTCCACGATGGGCGGATCCATATCCGGAGGCAATTCTGCCAAGGCGACTTGCACCTTGTCCCGAACATCCTGGACCTTCTCGCGGGCATTGGAACTCAGATTGAACTCGATCAGAATTTGCGCGCGCCCTTCACTGGAAAAGGATTGCAGCGTTTCAATTCCGTCGATCGTGTTGATGTACTCTTCGAGAATGTCGGTGACTTCCGACTCCATGGTTTCCGCAGAGGCCCCGTCCAGCGTCGCCGTCACATTGACATAGGGAAATTCAACATCGGGAAATAAGTCGACACCCAAGCGCCCCATCGACATAAAACCGAGGCCTACCAACGATGCGATGAGCATCACGGCGAATACGGCGCGGCGAATCGAAATATCGACGAGCGACATCATGAAGGTGTGGGCTCAATCCTGGCGCCGTCATACAGCGGCTCCGAGGCTGTCAGGACGACTGTTTCTCCACTCATCAACCCGTCAAGGATCTCTACACGATCAGCATCAATGTCTGAAACTTTCACGGGACGTCGCTTAGCTTGCGCGTTCGTTACCAGATAGACGTAGCGATCTTCGCCCGTACCTTGAATTGCTCTGCGCGGCAGGACGGTGGCAGACCGGGGATCAACTTCGACCTCTGCGCGGACCGACTGCCCGGCTTTGACAGCGCAATCGGGGTTCGCAAATGCCATTCGAAATTCCACCATCCTTGAAGTCGGGTCAACGCGGTCGTTCAAGATGAGGATCTGTGATTCTATCGGATCACTCCGGCCATCGACGTAGAGATGACCTTTCAAGTCGAGCCGCAAACGCGCGAGCTCGGACTCAGGCGCAAACAAGATCGCCGCAGCAATTCCGCACTCCTGAACCTGAACAACGGCGGAGTTGCCCATTCCGGAGAAGCGGTTGGCCATGAACACGCCCTCATCGATATAGCGAGCAGTGATAGCGCCATCGAATGGCGCGCGGACTGTTGTATCCCACAGCGCCTGCTTGGCGGTTTCCACTTCTGTCTCCCTGAGTCGCAGGTTGGCGCCGGCAACCTCCAGGGCGGTTTTGGCATTGTCAAAGACCACACCCGAGACGACGCCTTTGGTTTCCAGTGGCGTGTAGCGATCCACGAGTGTCTGTGAGCGTGTAACTTCGGCCAGGGCAACGTCCCGCATTGCTTGGGCTTCGACGAGGCTGCGCTGATAATCGACCTGCCGGGTTCTAAAGAGCGGATCGCCCTTACGAACCCTATCACCCACCCGGACGAAAATCTGTTCAACGACCCCCTCAGCCAACGCGCCAATATTGCTGGTTTGCTTGGCGGCAATGGTCCCGGATGCAATCAAATAGTCGTCCCGCATGACCGTTTCTGCGGAAACCGTTTCAACCTGGACAATCCGGGCCTCGGCTTCAGCCGTAACTCCGGCCGCCGCAGGGGCGGCCGGCACTTCAGGCTCTGCGTCCCGGCATCCAGAGACCAGAACGAAAACCGCACAGAATGAAAGCGTCGCACGAATCCTCATGAACGCCCCGGCATCAGGTAGGCGCCGCGCCCGCTCGAAAGCAGGGCTCCGTCGGCGTTCATTACAGTGGCTTCGGCGACGGAGAGAGTTGCACCAAGACGGACAATTCTTCCCGTTACACTTAGCGTTCCTGGCGTGGCCGGTTTGTGATAGTCAACTCGCAAGTCCGCCGTCGCGGCAGGCATGTTACCCGAGGCAAGCAGGGCATAAAATCCTGTAAGATCAATCAGCGCAGCAATTACACCGCCATGGGCAGACTGTATTCGCGGGTTGGAAACCACTTCCTCTCGCCATGGCATTTCCAGCACCAGCTTGTCACTGTCTGTGCTGATCGCCCTCAACCCTAGCCACCGATGGAAGGGGGCCGCATCGAGTGCGGCCTGTAACTGATCAAGATTGAGCATGCGGCCACTCATGCAAGGGTCTGCTCTCGGATCGGTCGAAGAAAGGATACAACCGCTTCGATAAACACATCGTTGCGATCTCCCGCCACCATATGTCTTGCGCCAGCAACGTCGGTGAAATGCGCCTGCGGCGCGAGGGATCGAAACGCCGTGACGGAGTCTTCTGAAACCAGCTCGCTCATACGTCCACGGATGAGATGAAGCGGTACGCGGATGTCCCGAACAGCTTGCTCCAGATCACCTGTATGAGCAACTCCGGAGCGGCGCATGACGCCGGTGATAAAGGCAGGGTCCCAGTGCCATCGCCAACGCCCATCTTCGCCCTGCCGAAGGTTCTTGCGCAGCCCCTCAAGGTCTTTCGGCCGCGGGCGATGTGGCAGATAGCTGGCAATCACATCTGCGGCCTGTTCCAGCGAGGCAAAGCCTTCCTGAACATGCGCGCCCATGAAGCCTACAACTTTGGTGACACCGGCAGCGTCCATGTTCGGCGTGATGTCGACAAGTGTCACCGATTCAAATGCATCGCGTGACAGCATGCCTGCGGCAACTATGGCTGCGAGTCCTCCAAGCGAAGCACCGACTATATGTGGGCGCTGCCCTCCACCCGCTACACGTTCACCAACCTCAACAAGGTCTCGCGCGATAGTTTCGAGAGAGTAATCACCGTCTGGAGCCCAGTCGCTTTCACCATGTCCGCGAAGATCCAAGGCAATTGAGCGATACCCTTCAAATGCCACCGCTTTCGCGGCGCCGCTCCAGGCGTGGCGGGTTTGCCCCCCGCCATGGGCAAAGATTACCGGCGGGGCGGCAGGATCGCCAAAAGAACTGAGCGCCAGTTTCAACCCTTGTGCATGAAGATACCCGTCACGACTGCTCAAAATACCCATCCGCTTTGGCAACTTGTAAGGATACTTTTATTAAGTTAGCTTACAAACTTTGTAAATGGAGAAAGCTATGGAGTTGCCTGCGCGGTCGCGCGCGTCCCACCTCAAGGGAGACCCAAGAATTGATTTCAGCTTCCTTCTTGGTGAGGTCACCCGCCTATTGCGCCGGGCGTTCGATCGGGAAATGGAAGCCATTGGCCTGACACGGTCACAGTGGCATGTGCTTGTATATGTGATCAAACTGGAAGGCCCGACCCAGACCAAGCTTGCGGAAGCGCTTGATATTGCGCGTCCATCTGTCGGCGCGCTGATCGATCATCTCGAAAGCTCAGGCTATGTCTCACGTGAGCGAGATTCCCGTGACCGTCGGGTCTGGCGGATTGTCCCGACTCGATTGGCTATCCAACAGGCAGAAGAATTTGCGCGGTCGGCCGAGCAAGTTGCTTCAAAAGCCTTCGATTCCGTTGTGTCCCATGATCTGAACGCAGCAACAGTTTTGCTTTCGAAAATTAGGGACAATTTGAAGTCCTGAACTCCTCAGCGCCGGGATTGAATTCAGGATTTTCTGAGAAAGTCGGGGATTGGCACACAAGCGAAATCTCGCGACTCAAGACAAGCCACTGAGATTTTGTTCGGAAAGGATTGGTATTTTTCCGCGTCAAACTCCGATCACCTGCTGGTCACAAGTCGCGTTTGGGCCAATCTCAGCCCATCAACCTCAGTAGCCTCCAGTTTGATATGTCTTCTTCTGCAACATCAGCAGATTCAACATGCGAAGTCCCTGACGCTAGCTATCCGCAATTACTCACCCCTACCCGCCGGCGGACGCCCACATTGTTTTGCGTGATCTTCCAACGCTAGCACTCAAGCGAGACTTGAGTATCCAAAGGGTCACCATCCCAAACCCCGTTCAATTCCGATCGTCCAGCTAACACCCGAAACCGTCCGCTTGAACGCCATGTCTCTCCCCCGGTGGCGCTCCATCTCGGGTCTCCAGGGCACAAGCGCAAATTCCTTCGCGTTGCCGACAAGAGCGAACCTCCCCTGACCCAGATCAATTGCCTTCTCAAAACGGCCCTCAAATCTATCGCCCGGGACCAACTCAACAGCGGCTCGCCCATTCGAAGTAGTAAGCAGACTGACTGTTCGTCGCCATTCCATAACGCGAAGCCGGTCACGCAGTGACTGGTCAGCCTCGGCAACTCCGCCTTCTAACCAACCCTTCTCTCCGAGAAAAGCAAGACGAGCCTGCCGCGCCGTCGTAAGACGATCACCAGGTTTGTTTGCATTGCCCGTATCGAGCCAGGTCAGCCCCGCATGCCGGGCCTGTTCCTTGAGCGAAAGCCAGGACCGAACCTGAACTTCGAGGCGCCCCATCCGCGCCGCATCGTAACCCACAGCGCGGCCAGCATAGTCCTGAGGCACATGCCACACCCCATCTCCCGTGCGCTCCAGAATGCCGGCACGCCTCAGTGCCTCCAGCCGCCGGAGATGTCCCTGCCGCCAGGCTGGCGTTGCCGTTGGATCAACATCGATATGAAGTGCGTCGGAATAAAGGCCGCCGGAGCGTTCCGCGATGCTAAGGATTGAGGCGTCGATCTCTCTCAGCCTTGGCGGCCGTGACGTAATCTCGACGACAGCGCCATCCGGCGGGATTGCTCCGGGCTCCCGGAGCCCGATATCCACGATCCACCGTGTCCCGTGAAAATCCTCGACGACAAGGCTTCGCCGGTCTCGGAGTTCGTCTTCCGGAACAGATGCCACGACTGAGCCCAGAAGCGTTTCCTGTCCCCGCGCTCCCGGCTCAAACCTGCGCAGATTCTGGTCGGGCATATGATCGCGGTTCTTCGCTACAAGGGCTTTCAGGATGTCGCCGCGCTGCCCCAGCGCTTTAAGCGTCGTTTCCCAGTCAGGTTTAAGGGCCCACGCATTCATGCCGGCAGGCTCGGCAAGCCCTAGAACTTCAAGATGCCGCAACCGTGCCCGTAAGAGCGCTTCCTCGAACCGGCCACGCGGCTCATGTCCTTCGTTGATACGGACGCCGGCCCCCGAAGCTTGCGCAAGGATACTCCTGTCGAGGCCCGTGAACCGATCCAATGTCACCTCGCTCTGCCGCGCCTGTGCAATCTCAAGATCACGCCTCGGACCAAGGCGTTCTGTAACGATGTCCTGCGCGCGCGAGGCGAGCCCCTGCTTGATGTATTCCGGCGAAATGATGAGATCCTTTCCGTCCGCATCTTTGCCGCGGATCACGATATGCGTGTGCGGATGGCCGGTGTTGTGGTGATCAACCGCGAGCCAGTCGAGGCGCGTCCCTAGATCAGATTCCATCTGTGCCATCACGGCGCGGGTGGTGTCTTTGAGGTCGCCAAGCTGCCCGGCATCCTCAGCGGAAACGATCAGCCGGAACTGGTGCCGGTCGCCTTCGCAGCGTTCTAAGAAGGCGTTCGCATCTGGTGCCACACCGTCCCGCGTGTAAATCTGCCCTCCCGATCCATCGCGTTCCACGCCGTCGCGCTGGATATAGCCGAGATGGGCTTTGAGCGCCCCGGCACCGCCGCCTCGCGGCGGCCTGGAAACATGGGTCTTCACGATGACCCTTCGCATCCGGAATCGAGGCAGGCGCTGAGTGAGCATTTCAATCGACCGCGCACTCGCTCCGCCGCGTCCGATTCCCGCACCGCTGAACCGTGCCTTTCCGGACTGGCGGCCAAGCCGGGCCGCCGCCTTCTTCAGCTGCTTTGCAAACCGCTGATCGCCGCGGCGCGCCCGGTCTCCAATCCGCCCGAGACGCGGCTCGAACTCATCCGTCATGTGAAGATTCCCCAAACAGGATATGGCGCCAGCTGGACCTGCTGCAAATACTGAAGATCACGCCAAACCCGGCGTCTCGACCCGGTGCAAAAGGCACCGAAAAATCGTTGTGCAGACAAGGCGCAAGGCAGAGCCTGGCGCCAGCTCTTTTAACTTGCCCTACCGGGTCCGCCCTCCCCACCCTTGCACCCGCTTGCACCGCTTTGCCCTACTTTGCAGATTGCCCGTGAACGGATGAACCGAAGAATGGTACCGCGACACCCAGAATGTCCGCTTCGCGGACCGCTCCGAAATAGCGCCCATCCAGAGAGGACGGGTGCGGCGAGAGCAGGAACAGCTCGCCGTTCCTCAGCGTGACGCACCCGTCCCAGGCCGGAAGATCGCGGCCATTCTGATCGGATATCACGGCTATTGCGACTGGCTGATTATTGATGAAAACGTCCACTCCTTTGCGGCAGATTTCATCTCCCGGAACCCCTGAAACTCGCTTCAGAAGTGGCCAATCTTTACCCACATATCCACGCGCCTCAGCCCATTGCGCGGGCCCGCTCCTGGCTGAGAGAACGACCCATCGGCCCTTGGTGAATGACTCGTCTCTCAGCCAGTAAAGCCCTTCTGGCGCGCTCGCTGTCCGGTTCCAGATGATCTTCGCCGGAGGATCAAAAACGAGGCCAGATAACGCCGCTGATCCGCCCAGAACCAGCGCGAGCGCATATCCGGATTTCATCGGAATTGCCCTGCCCGGCTTGATGTCGAAGAGAACTCCCGGCGCCCGGACCAGTCGATCAGGCTCGCCCGCGTGTAGAAAACACGAGTGCCATGTTTACGATAGATCGGGCCTTTGCCTTCGCATCGATAATGATCGAGTGTCGACCGTGTGAGCCTCAGGAAAGCAGCGGCTTCCTGCACGTTCAGGAGGACGTGCTCATCATTTGTATCGGGGTTCGTCGACATCATTTCGGACATCACGGGTTTCCTTTCTTCAGTTCGTTCGTGATGGGATCTTGTTGCCAGCGCCTGCGCTGGATTGGAGGGGAAAAATCGCGCACGCGCATTTTCCCCCTCCCTTCAGAGACGCTGCCTGAATGCAGAAAAGCCGCCCCGGAGGTCTCTCCGGAGCGGCTCTTTGAGGCTGAATTCCTCGGCCTAGTCGCGAGGGTTCCAGAGGATCACGTGACGGCCTTTCTTGCCTTTGACCGGCGCGAGGTTCGCGAAGATTTTGCGGGGTCCGATCTGCGGATCTGCGAGCGTGATTGAGAGGTACTCGCGTCCCGATGCCTTCGCCTTGCGCATCCAGGCGCCGCCGATTTCTGTCGAGGTCTCACCGGCGAAGATGCGGTAGTCCGGCTGGCCGTCTCCGGCTTTCTCCGCGTTCTTCTCGATGCGGATCGAAGCCGAGAGGTTCATCATCGCGAGGGTGCCTTCGAAACCGGCTTTGGTTTCCGTGACGTATCCGAGTGCGTTTGCCATGGGGGTCTCCTTTTCGTTTCCTTGGCTGTCTTTCGGGAACCCCTTGTTCCCGTCGACGCCGGACCGAAAGGACGGCCTGCGCCGGGCCTGAACCCCACTATCTCTTTGGGGGGCGTAACGCAGTGGAGCACCTGACCGGCGATGAATTTTGCCGCGCGAGGAATGCGCCGCAGGCGCAGGGGAAAATTCTTCGCCGGTCAGGTTTCAGGCCCGGCGCAGGCCGTCCAGGTCCAACGGCAAGAGACGGAAGCAAGGGGTTCCCGAGAGGCAGGTTCCGGGAACGAATGAGGCTCCCTGTTCAGCGACTCACTCGGATACCTCATGGAAAGTCAGACGTGGTGTCGGACGGCTCGCTACTCGTTTGAACCTTCAGCTCTTTGATCCGGAACACAGAGACCTTCGCGCAAAAAAGCCGCCCGGCGGCAAGCACCGGGCGGCTCCATCCTGCCTGAGAGGAGACCAAGAACTCAGGCAACTGTGGCTTTGAAAGACGATGGTTCTGCGCCGGATTCCTGCTCCGCATCCGCCTCGAACAGCCCGGCAATCCGTTTCCAGGCATCAGCTGGCGGACTGGCTGCGCCCTCAATATGGCGCGCAGGCGGCACCTGCATCCAACCCGGCATCCATGCGCTGTTTAGTGAAGTATCGCGGGCAACGAGCGCCTCTGCCAGCTGCGCCTTCTGCGCCTTGGCCGTGGCGTCCTCTGCCTCGCGCGCAGTCTCTGGCGAAACGGCGTCGGCGATGGAAGCGGTGATCACGCGTTTGTCGCGCAGCAGGTCGAAGAACGCGTCATCCGGTTTCCAGAACCCTGCAGGATCGGCGGCGCAGGCATGCAGGACGGCCTCGACCACAGGCCCTCCCGACTCGAGCGTTTCGACCATCGCGAGTGCCATCACCTGCATCACTTCGGCGTCGGACATGGCCAGCAACGCGGCAAACGTCTCACACAGATGATAGGCATCGGCGCTCCGGCGCGGGACCGGCGCGCCGAGGGCCTCGAACTGGGTCTCCACGCCCTCCCGCGCGGTGAGAAGTTCGGCGGCAGCAGACCCGCCATCGACGCTCGAAAGTGTCGCTTCCTTCACGGCGCCCGGCGAATGCAGGCGCACGTTCCAGAGTGATGAGCCGCACAGCGCATGCGCCGCCATCAGGCGCATCGCGATAGCCGGGTTCCGGATCAGGCTCGCCTGCGCGACAGCATGCCGGTGTAAGCCGATATAGTCCGCCATCGGGCCGGACATCTCGGGCCGCGTGTCTGGTTCCGTGGGGGCTTTTCTGCAGGCGGCTGCCGTCCTGGCCTTACGGGCCTCGGCTGCCTTGAGCCAGCCCTCATGGAAGGTCACCGTGCCATCATGGCGTTGCTCGACGATGACCTTTCCGCCCTGTTTCTTGGTCGTCTGGACAAAGTCCCAGCGCTGGAAGTAGGCGCCTCGCTCCATCAGGATCACATCGGTCCAGCCGCGCTGCCGGTAGCCCTCGACGCGCTCGGCAATCACCGCGCCTTGAGCCTGCCAGAACGCGGCGGCGTCCGCAAACACAGCCGTTTCGCCGAACAGGTCGGCGGTCACCGCGCCGGTGTAACCGGCAAGTTCGAACAGCGCCTTGTCGGTTGTGATCGCACTCCCGCCGGTGATCCACGCGCGGCAGGCCCGCCCCATCGGGGCGCGGTCTGTCTCGCTGTTCCAGAGCTTCAGCCAGTCTGCCTGCCGGGCAGGTGTCGCAAGCGTCAGCGCGCGAACGGTTTCCCGATCGATCTCCTCATCGGCATAGAGTTTGCGGATGGGGGCGCTGAGCGCAGCCAGCGCCAGCACCCGCCGGACGTTCAGTTCCGTCACACCGAAGAACGCGGCGATTTCCTCAACGGTTCTTCCTTCGTCATGAAGCTTCCGGAAGGCCGTGTACTGCTCCATCTCGCTGGCAGGAAGTCGCGCAACATTCTCGATGATCGACGCCTCGATGGCGGAGGCGGCATCGCCTTCCGCCATCACCGCGCAGGGCACCAGCGGATCGCTGCCGGCCTCCTTCGCGATCTGCTGAAGTGCAAAGAACCGGCGGCGTCCGGCGACGATGCCGTAGCCGTCGCCTTCGCGCCGGACGAGCAGCGTTTGACGGATACCCTTCTCCCGGATCGAGGGCAGGATGTCGGAGACATCCGGGGCCTTGCGCCCGTGGCGCATGTTGAGTTTGGAAATGCTGAGCTTGCTGAGCTCGATGTGGATCAGATCAGGTTGTGACATGGGATAACTCCTCAGAATGGAAACAGGTGTGGGGGCGCAAGGGCGAGGCCCAGCCGCCAAGGCGGCAGGTGCCAGCCCACCGCCACGAACGGCGCGCCGAACAAGTCGAGCGCGGCATCCGGCGCGCTGGCGCCGAGATCGAAGTCCCGGATCGTCACGTTCGGGCAGCGGCCTTCCACCCAGATGGCGGTGACAAAGCCCTGCTCGATGTCGAGCGTCAGCGAGGGGCGCGGACCGAGAAGCCGTTCAAAGATGTCCGCCATCACGCGCCCTCCAGAGCGTCGGCATGGCTAGCGAGCCGCGCGAGCGTTTCACGGGCCACATCGACGGCTTCCGGCAGGAGTTCGTTTGCGACCTCCATGAGATAGCTGTTATCCGCCCCCGGATAATTGACCTCGATGCCCCAGAGGCTGGCCGCGTGGGATGCGAGTTGAACCCCCTCCAGAGAAACTGACAGCACGATCCCGCAATAGAGCCAGTCCCCCTTGCGCCAGCCTTCCATGACGGCTTCGGCCTTGGCCTGCGCCACGGCAAAGCGCTGGCGATGGTTCGCCCCGGGGCCGATGAACCCCGGCGCATCTGCATAGAGCGAGGGCCAAAAACCGTCCTGGCGCTGATCGGGAGCGTCCGGACAATCATCGGGCACAATCTGCGCCAAGACGGTGAAGGGCCCTGACTCACACGTGATGACATCGCCGGGGCAGACATAGGATTGGAAGCCTTGAGCGAACGTCATGCGTCGCCCTCCGCGAACAGGCCCGCGATGGCGATCCAGTGCGGGCCGTACACGGCGCGCTCGCCGCATTCGTCGCATTCATAGGCTCGGGCGTCCGGCTCACAGCCGTCGCGCGGCGCGCGGCAGGCGAGGCAGAAGCCCTCGGACCAGTCGTCCCACCTGTAACACCATGATCTCGCCGTTCAGGGCCATGTCCCGGGCAAGCGCCTGCCATTCGATGTAGTAGCTTAGGCTTTCGGGGATTGCGGTGCCGAGTTCGGTGTGAAGCTCCTCGGCGAAGTCGGCGGCGCTGCGATACTCGCCCGCATAGTCTTCAAACGCGGCGCGTGCCTGCTCAAGGTCGTTGCCGTAGTGTCCATAAATACGGGAGGCAAGTTCGCCATACTCGCCGATGAATTCGGCAAGGTCGCACACTGTCTCGAACGAAGCGTATTCCGAAAGGTGCGCGCCTTCGAAGCCTTCATAGTCATGGATCGCCCATTCTTCGGCATTGGGCTCCGGGCTGGAACGCAGCATCGCCGAAACCTCGCGCCAGATTTCGTCGGGCGTGGTGGCATCGATCCAGCGCCCGTGCAGGCGCCCGTTGTTGTAAGCCGCGAGGCACGCGACGTAGATGCGGGGCCGGTCCTGAAGGGTTGGCGCACCCGTAGTTCCAAGAAATGCAACGGCAGTGGATGGGTCAGTCATGTCAGTCTCCTCGCGCCGCTCCTGTTGCGAATTCCCGGCTGACGGGGGTGGGCGGCGAAAAGGCGCTTGGCCGGAGCGCACAAGGGCGCCGCGCAAGGGGTTGCTGAAGGTATGATCCCCAAAGACGCCATTTCTGCCGAAAGCCCCGCCCCCTTGCGCGGCGACCGCGCTCTGGCAAACGCGCCGTCCGCCCACCGCCGGCTGGCAGGGATAGAAATCGAGAGGCAGCGGACAAGAAATAGGCTGTACCAATTCGTACAGCTTAATTTCCATTGACCTGACGGGAATGGGCTCCTATTTACTGTTGAACGCTCAACAGGGGTTCCAATGCGTCTGGATCAGGTCTGCGAAATCCAATCCGGCTTTACGGCGCGGGGAAAGCTTGAAGAGAGTCCTTCGGGGATTCCAGTCCTGCAGCTCCGCGATCTCAATGAAACGATCGGTTGGGACAGTATCGTGCCGGGCAGGTTTGAGCTCGACGAGGTCCACGCCCGTTACTTTGCTGGACCGGGCGATGTGCTCTTCCGTTCTCGAGGCACGAACAACACGGCCAGCGCCATTCCAGAGGACTGGCAGCACCTTGCCGCGGTTGTCCTGCCTCTGATCCTCCTGAAGCCGAAGGACAACCTCATACGGCCAGCCTTTCTCGAGTGGAGCATCAACGCGCCGGGCGCCCAGCGAGACCTCGAAAAGAGCATACAGGGAACCGCATTGCGGATGGTTCCAAGAAATGCACTCGCAGAACTTCAGATTGATGTCCCGGATCTCGCCATCCAAGACAACATCCTAGAGACAGCCCGGCTGGCGGCCCGCGCCCGCGAACTGGAAACCAGCGCAGCAAATCTGAGACACGCGCTCTCAGACCTTATCCTACACGACGCCGCGAAACGCGCGGCGAAGCCCAAACCGAAGAAGGCCCACGCATGAGCGACCAGATCACCCAGCAGAAAATCAACCAGGCCGCGTGGGCCGCGTGCGACACGTTCCGGGGCGCTGTCGACCCTGCTCAGTACAAGGATTACATCCTTGTGATGCTTTTTCTGAAGTACATTTCGGACCACTGGGCCGATCACGTAAAGCAGTATCGCAAGCAATATGCGAACGACGAGGCGCGCATCCGGCGCCGTCTTGAACGCGAACGCTTCGTGCTGCCGGAAGGCGCGAGCTATTACGATCTCTATGAAAAGCGTAACGAGCCGAACATCGGCGAGCTGATCAACATCGCACTGGAGAAGATCGAGGATACGAACCGGTCCAAGCTCGAAGGCGTGTTCCGCAACATCGACTTCAACTCCGAGGCTAACCTCGGACGACCCAAAGACCGCAACCGGCGCCTGAAGAACATGCTCGAAGATTTTGCCAAGCCCGAGCTCGACCTCAGCCCATCGCGCGTCAGCGAAGACATCATCGGTGAGTGTTATATCTATCTGATTTCCCGGTTCGCATCCGACGCCGGCAAAAAGGCGGGAGAATTCTTCACCCCTGCCCCTGTTTCGCGTCTGCTCGCCAAGCTGGCTGCGCCGAAGCCCGGCAACACGATCTGCGACCCCGCCTGCGGCTCAGGCTCGCTGCTCATCCGGGCCGCGGAAGAAGTCGGCTCGGACAATTTCGCGCTCTATGGTCAGGAAGTGAACGGCGCGACCTGGGCGCTCGCCCGGATGAACATGTTCCTGCACGCGAAGGACGCAGCCCGGATCGAATGGTGTGACACGCTCAACAGTCCATCGCTTGTCGAGGGTGATCATCTCCTCAAGTTTGACGTTGTTGTCGCCAACCCGCCCTTCTCGCTCGACAAGTGGGGCGCGGAGAATGCTGAGACAGACACTTTCAAACGCTTTTGGCGCGGCGTGCCACCGAAATCGAAAGGCGACTACGGGTTCATCTCGCACATGATCGAAATCGCCAAGCGCCATTCCGGGCGCGTGGCGGTGATTGTCCCTCACGGCGTGCTGTTCCGCGGCGGCGCCGAAGGCAAGATCCGCCAGGCGCTGATCGAAGAAAACCTTCTCGACGCCGTCATCGGTCTGCCTGCCAACCTTTTCACGACGACCGGCATCCCCGTAGCCATCCTCGTCTTCGACCGCTCTCGTGAAGAGGGCGGCGCGAACGAAAAGCGCAAGGATGTTCTCTTCATCGATGCGAGCAAGGAATTCGCGGCAAGCAAGACGCAGAACGTCATGGAAGACGTCCACATCGAGAAAGTGCTTGCTGCCTATCGAGCCCGCGAGTTCGCAGACAAGTTTGCCTACGTCGCATCACCTGAAGAGATTGCCGAGAACGACTACAACCTCAACATTCCCCGCTATGTCGATACGTTCGAACCCGAAGAGGAAATCGACGTTGCCGCCGTCCAGAAGGAAATCAACGCCATCGAGGCCGAACTTGCCGACGTGCGTCGACGCATGGCCAAGCACCTGAAGGAGTTGGGTATTGATGTCTAGCTTCTTCCCAAGGGTCCGACTGAACGAAGCCGTAGGAAATAGTGGTCGTATTATCGGCGGACCGTTTGGATCCGACCTTACAGCAGACGATTATGTGTCGTCGGGTGTACCTGTAATCCGCGTTACCAATCAGGTCGGCAAAACAGTAGCAGGCGAGTTTGTCTATGTTACTGCAGATAAGGCAAAAAAGCTTTCCGCCAACATTGCCCGTCCGGGGGATATAGTAGTCGTTCAGCGGGGGAGCACCTATGGAAAGGTTTCGAAAATTCCCGAAAGAGCTGACTATGCTGAATATGTAGTCTGCCAAAGCCAAATGGCCATTTCTGTAGATGAAAGTGCTATTTCTCGCGAATATCTTTTTCAGGCGCTACTCTCTTCTTTCTTCCATCGACATGTTGAAGCTTCCGTAATTCAAACAGGCCAGCCGCATATCAATCTTGGTATCCTTCGAGATGCTAAGTTACCTATTCCTCCGCTCCCTGAACAACGCCGCATCGCTGAAATCCTCGGGACCTGGGATGAGGCAATCGAAAAGCAGGAAGCCCTCCTCGCGGCGAAAGATCGTCGGCGTAAAGGAATACTCCAACAAATCTTGGGGAACGGAGTCGACTTTCCGAGGGATTGGAAAGCGACGGCTCTGAGTGCGATCACGACGCGAGTTGGTCGGTCGAATGACGGCGGCGATCACCCAGTCATGACGATCTCCGCAAAATCGGGCTTCCTGATGCAGTCAGAGAAATTCGCTCGTGATATGGCGGGCAGCAGTATTGATAAATACACGCTCCTCCATCAGGGCGAGTTTGCCTACAACAAGGGGAACTCCAAGACGGCACCATATGGCTGTATCTTCGCGCTAGACCGCCCCACAGCAGTAATTCCGTTTGTCTATTTCTGTTTCCGGCTGAACGATGGCCATGACCACAGATTCTTCGAGCAAATGTTCAAAGCTGGCATTCTGAATCACCAGCTTTCGAAGGTCATCAATTCCGGCGTCCGGAATGATGGTCTACTAAATCTTTATGCCGACGATTTCTTTTCTTGCGTCGTGCCCGTACCTCCGCGCGACGAGCAGGAACGCATCTCTCGGGCAATTGCAGCTCTGAATGACGATATGGCGCTGACAGAAAACGAGATCGCCGCACTCCAACGCCAGAAACGCGGTCTGATGCAAAAGCTCCTAGCCGGCGAATGGCGGGTGGCCGCAATTAGCGAAGCGGAGGTGGTGGGATGATCGTTCTAGGAATTAGGGTCGAGCCTACTAAAGCTCGCTACGCTTTGGTTGAGTATGACGGCGCAGTTTTCACTCTGCTGAACGCCGACTCAGAGTCCCGATTGGTATTCCCTGCCAACATCTCCGACACGGCCGAGAAGGTCGATTGGCTTTATCGTGAACTCGAACGCGTCATTCACGAAAATCCCAACATTGAGAAGGTCTGCATAAAGACGAATGAGTTTACTCAAAGTGATAGCAAGGCGAAACGTGAAACCGCTTACCTTGAAGGCACCACTCTCCTGTTCTGCAAGCGTCACGGACTGCCCGTAGCGACCAAAATCTATGCTTCTCTTGGTACCAACAGCTCCGGAGTCCAAGCCCACGCTGAGCAGCGCGTAGGCCGCACGACCAAGTATTGGGACGGAAAGATCGCGGATGCTATCGTCGCCGCTTGGAAGGGAGCCCGAGGCTGATGCCACCGCCGACCCCAATTGCTCAATTGCTACCCGGAACTCAGCTTTACAAATACACGCTTCGGTACCGCATCGGCGGCGGCAGCTTCGGGGAAGTCTGGCTGGCGCGAGACCAGGCAATCAATCACGAGTATGCAATCAAGATTCTCAAACCAGGGACGCCGATACACCAGCGCCTACGCGAGGCGCACATCGGGCACGTTCTTGCCCACAACAATGTAGTAAGAGTTCATCAGGCGGATGTGACGGATTTAGGGGGCAGCGAGTACGTGATCATAGCGATGGACTATATGCCGTCAGGCGCCGTCACGAGGCTCGCCAACCCGTCTTTGTACATACCTCTTCCCGACGTTATCCGAATTGGAAAAGATGTCCTTCGCGGCCTTGAATATCTTCATGGGCACGACTTTTTCCATAATGACGTAAAGCCTGAAAACATTCTGATCGGCCCTCAAGGTCAGGGAATGCTGACCGACTATGGCATTGTAGGAGTCACGAAAAAGGGAGCCCCTGTCGCGCCGCCCACATTTTACAAGATTCACGCAGCCCCTGAAGTTCTGAACCACAACGCGATCACCGCGAGAACAGATGTGTACCAAACAGGGCTCACACTATTTCGCATGCTCGTCGGACTGGATACGCTTCGACAGAAGTTTACTGCACTCGGACAGGCCGGATACTACAAGGCTGTTACCAACGCAGATCTAATCTCCGCAGCAGATTTTCCAGCGTATGTTCCAGCGAGGCTTCGAAGAATCGTACTCAAGGCGGCGAACCCAAACCCGGCTGAGCGCTATTCGAGCGCCTTGGAAATGCGCAGGGAACTTGAGAAGCTCAATTTCCCTGGGTTCTGGACGGTCGATGCCGCGGGTGAATTCGTCGGCCACAATGGCCGCTATACTTATGGCTTCACCCAAACGAAGAAGGCTGGCGACAGATATGATGTTGAGGCCAAACGCCGAAGCAAGAATGGAAACCGAGAAACACGGTGCACAGCGCACTGTCACTCTGACGTTTCAAACGCGGAGGCCAAAAAGAAAATAGCGGGATTTGTGAAGGCGGTGGTGGAAGGGCTATGACCTCCGACGCCTTCAACCCTGCCGAAAAGCACCAGTCCCAGATCCCTGCCCTGCAGATGCTGGTCGCGCTCGGTTATACCCCGCTCCCGGAATCCGAAATCATCCGCCAGCGCAGCAGCCGCCTACGCAACGTGGTACTCGATGAAATCCTAGTCGAACAACTCCTCAGACTCAATTCCTTCGAGTATCGCGGCAAGTCCTACCCCTTCGACCTGCAAGACGCGCATGACGCGATCCGCCGCCTCAAACCAACTCCCGACCGGGTCAAAGGCCTCAAGGCCACCAATCAGGATGTCTATGACACCCTGATCCTTGGCACCACGATCACCAAGACGATTGACGGAGATTCCAAGAGTTTCAGCTTCCGTTTCATCGACTGGGAAAACCCGGCCAACAATGCCTTCCATGTAGCTGCTGAAGTCGCTGTCGAGCGCACGGGCAGCAGCGCCACCAAACGCTGCGATATCGTGGCCTATGTGAACGGCATTCCCTTCATCGTGATCGAGAACAAGCGCCCGACCGAGGGACTTAAGAAGGCCGGCAGCCAGCTCATCGGCTATCAGAGCGAAGACGGCATCCCCCAGCTCTTCCACTTCGCGCAATTATTGATCGTGGCAAACCGCAATGAGGCGCTCTATGCGACTGTCGGTACACCGCGCAAATTCTGGCACGCCTGGCGCGATGAAGACGACACTGAAGACGACGTCGTGCGCGCCGCCAATCGCAGACTGACGAACGAAGAAGCCGATTTGGTGTTCTCAGGGTCCTTCGCATCCGCCCGCCGTTTCTTCAAAGACTTGCAGGCTGGCGGCGCACGCGCTGTCACGGAGCAGGACCGCACGATCCACGCCCTCTGCCGCCCCGAGCGGCTGCTGGACCTCGTGCGGCGCTACACTGTCTTTGACGGAGGTGTTCGCAAGATCGCGCGCCACCAGCAATTCTTCGGCATCAAGCTGGCAGTGGAACGCGTGAAGCAGTTCGACCTGGCCCGGACCCGCAAGGGCGGTGTGATCTGGCACACGCAAGGCTCAGGCAAGTCTCTCACAATGGTGATGCTCGGCCGAGCCCTGGCGCTCGACAAGGCGATCCCCAATCCGCGTATCATCATCGTCACGGACCGTGACGACTTAGACAAGCAGATTAAGGGCACATTCAAATCCTGCGATATGGATCCGGTTCGAGCGACCAGCGGGTCTCACCTGCTCTCGATGATACGCGCCAAAACTCCGCTGATCACCACCCTGATCAACAAGTTCGACACCGCGCTGCGCCACGGTGAAGAACCAGATGAAGATCCCAATCTCTTCGTCCTGATCGACGAAAGCCACAGATCCCAGACGGGTACGCACGGGGGATATGGACAGCTGGCCGTCAAGATGCGTCGACTCCTGCCAAGGGCCTGCTATCTCGGTTTCACAGGCACACCGCTGCTCAAGAACGATAAGCGCAATACATTCACCACCTTTGGCGGCCTGATCCATCACTACAAGATTGACGAGGCGGTTGCCGACGGCGCTGTTGTGCCGCTGCTCTATGAAGGCCGGCTTGTCGACCAGCAGATTACCGGCGGCGTAATCGATGCCTGGTTCGACAAGATTTCAGAGGGGCTGACAGACGAGCAGAAAGCCGACCTGAAACGAAAATTCTCTCGCATGGACGCGCTCTCGAAAACGGGACAGGCGATCCGGGCGAAAGCGTTCGATATCTCGGAACACTACCGTCAGCATTGGCAGGATACCGGCTTCAAAGCTCAGCTGGTGGCCCCGTCCAAGGCGGCCGCGGTCCGGTTCAAGGAAGTCCTCGACGAAATCGGACACGTCACCAGTGAAATCATCATGTCGCCGCCCGACGAGAACGAGGGCAATGATGATGTGGACTCAGAATCGAAAGATCTCGTCCGGCGATTCTGGGCAAAGATGATGGCGCGCTACAAGACCGAAGAGGTTTATAACCGCGAGATCATCGACAATTTCAAAGGCTCAGGTGAGCCGGAAATCCTCATTGTCGTTTCCAAACTTCTAACCGGATTTGATGCACCCAGAAATACAGTTCTCTATGTTTGTAAGCCGCTGCGTGAGCACAACCTCCTCCAGGCGATTGCTCGGGTGAACCGCCTCTATGAAGAGGGCGATACCGAGAAACAGTTCGGGTTCATCATCGACTATGAGGGGTTGCTCGGCGAGCTCGACAGGGCGCTGACGACGTATACGGCCTTTGCAGGCTTCGAAGACAGCGACCTCATCGGCACCGTGCATGATGTGAAAGAAGAAATCCGGCGGCTCCCCCAGCTGCATGATCAGCTCTGGGACCTGTTCAAGCCCGTCCTCAACAAGAAGGACATGGAAGCCTTCGAGCAGTTCCTGGGCGATGAAGCGATCCGCCAGGAATTCTATGAACGGTTCCGCACGTTCGGGCGCTGCCTGCACATCGCTATGTCATCCGACAAGGCACTTGATGTCTTTGCGCCAGAAACGCTCGAGAAGATGAAGCAGGACTGGAAGCGCTTTTCGGAGCTGAGACGCTCCGTTCAGCTACGATACCAGGAAACAGTCGACGTCAAGGAGTTCGAACCGAAGATTCAGAAGCTCCTTGATGATCACGTCATCGCCATGCCGGCACAGATCATCATCGAGATGGTCAACATCAATGATCCCAAGGCGCTGCAGGCGGTCGTGGAAGATGCCGGCATCACGGATGCGTCGAAAGCAGACCGCATTGCCAGCGCAACGCGCCGCACACTGACTGAGCGCATGGATGAGGATCCCAGTTTCTACGCCAAGTTTTCTGCTCTGCTCGAAGAGACGATCCGGGATTATCGATCAAGGCGCCTTTCCGAACGCGACTATCTGAACAGCGTCGTCGATCTTGCGCAGAAGGTCGCGTCCAAAGATCGTGGCCGGCGCGTGCCAGAAGTGTTGAAAGGAAATGATGATGGCCAGGCCTTCTTCGGTCTCATCGAGACGAAGATGATTACAGCGACTGGTGCCCCGCTCGATGAGCGGGAAACGGCGATGGTCGCGCTCAGGCTGATCGAGATCGTCAAGGCGCACCACATCGTCGACATCTGGTCTAACGAAGTCGCCCAAAACGCATTGCGCAATGCGATTGATGATTACTTCTTCGATGTTCTCAGAGATGAAAAGGGTGTCGCCCTATCGGTCGAGGAACTCGATACTCTGGAACTCGATCTGATGAAACTTGCGCGGGCGCGGTTTCCGGGATGAAGGCGGAATATCGCCAAATTGACTATGGCTCCATACGGATTGCTTTTACCGTTTACCGGCGAGAGCGAACAACACTTGAAATCGCCGTCGAGCCGGACCTGAGCGTCACCGTTGCAGCGCCTGTCGACGCGGATTGTGCTGCCATTGACGCGGTAGTGCGAAAGCGCGCCGCCTGGATCCTGAAGCAGCAGGCATTCTTCCGGCAGTTTCTGCCGCGAACGCCTGAGCGCCAGTTCGTGGCCGGCGCCACTCATCGCTACCTTGGTCGCCAATACCGGCTCAAGGTGCGTGCAGGTCTGATCGACCGTGTGAGGCTGTTTCGCGGCTTCATCGATATCGAAACACTCCGCCCCAAGACGGACGCGCATACACGCTGTCTTGTCGAAGATTGGTACCGGGACCGTGCAAAGCTGAAGTTTCAGGAGCGTATCGCGGTCTGCCAGGAACGTTTTGCAACACCGGCCAAGGTTTCACCGGAAGGCATTGTTGTTCGAAAGCTCAGCCACCGCTGGGGCTCTATGTCACCCGCTGGCAGGCTTGTCTTGAACACAAGGCTCATTGAAGCGCCGGTTGATGCGATCGACTATGTCATCACGCACGAGCTCTGCCACAGGATTCATCCTCATCATGGCAAGGCGTTCTTCAAGACCCTGACCGCTGTCATGCCGGATTGGGAACGCCGGAAGGTGCAGCTCGAACGCCTGATGGCTTAGACCGTCGAAGTCAAAGTGGCTCGGTGCCAGCATCGAGCAGTGACAGATAGCGGCGATATACAAACACCCGCCCGCGCGCCTTCCCGGTAATCTCTTCCACAATCCCGAGTGCTTGCAGGCGCTCAAGCGCTGCAGTTGCTGTCGGAAAAGTTACGCCGGAAAGCTCCGCGGCTGTGCCGATCGTCAGAAGCGGGCGTCTCTGAAGAAGGACATGCAAAGCCTGCGCGGCCGGCGCCCCGCGCCCGAGCCCCGCGATCTGTACAGCATCTTCAGTGAAGATCGCAGAAATTGACCGCGCCGCCTCATGCGCCTGGCGCGCCACATCCCGCACGCCAATCAGGAAGAACTCGAGCCAGGTCTCCCATCGGTCATGTTCGCGCACTTCCTGAAGCAGCGCGTAGTAGGTTGCCCGATGGGACTTGAGATAGAGGCTCAGATAGAGGAGCGGCTCGTCGAGGATTCCCTGCTCGCAGAGATACAGCGTGATCAGCAGGCGCCCAAGCCGGCCATTGCCATCCAGGAACGGGTGGATCGTCTCGAACTGAACATGCGCAAGGCCGGCCTTGATGAGCGGCGGCAGGCCGGAGTCCGTCTCGTGCAGGAACGCTTCAAGATTACTCATGAGATCCAGCACGTGCTGGGGCGGCGGCGGCACGAACAGGGCGTTGCCCGGCCGTGTCCCGCCGATCCAGTTCTGCGAGCGGCGGAACTCACCCGGCTGCTTGGTACTACCCCTGCCCGAGGAAAGGAGAATGCCATGCATTTCTTTCAGCAGGCGGAGCGATAGTGGAAACCCGCCGCGGATACGGTCCAGGCCATGCGTCAGGGCGGCGACATAGGTCGAGACCTCCTCGACATCATCGAGCGGCACGCCGGGCGCGGCTTCATCCTCGTAGAGGAGCAGGTCCGATAGCGAGGACTGCGTCCCCTCGATCTGGGACGAGAGCAGCGCTTCCTTGCGCACATACATGTAGAGGAAGAGCGATGTATCGGGCGCCACGCTGCGAACGCCGTCCAGCCTGCCGAGGGCAAGCATGGCTTCGCTGGCGAGGACCGACAGGCCGGCCATGTCGATGGGGGGCCGGGGCGGCAGGTCCGGCGGCAGGAAAGCGCGCACGGTCTCGCCGGTGACGGTGCTCGTCACCCATTTGCCTTTCCGGCCGGAGTCCTGTGATGCTGCCATGGTCCATCCTTTAATAGCGCACAATCATTATTAAAGGATAATTCTTTACGCTTTAATAGTCGCTTGAGCAATTAAAGCCTCGCACCCAGTCCGGAACCGAAAAATCGCCGGGTTCGGCCAATACCCGCCAAATAAGAGGCAATACGTCCCACCCATCCGGCCGACACTCTAAACGACTGGCCCGCCCCGCCCGAATCTTTCCATGACTTTCCTGTTATGGCGCTGCACATCCGAGATATCCGTCAAAGCGACACGGCAGAGCTGTCGAGGCTCTGCGAGACCGGGCAATTGATCGGCGCCCTGCCCCAACTTGCCGACGGAGCTCGTGTTTTTTCGGGCGTGCGCGAAGACCGTCTTGCAGCCGCCATCTGGTTCAGCCTCGAAGGCGGCACCGGCACAATCCTCGCCCTTGTCACGGCCCCGACCACCCACTGGCTATCCGACGCACGCGAGCTCATCGCAGAGGCCACCCTCTGGCTCACATCACGCGGCGCAGCCCATATCGAACTGAGCCCGCCCCCTGAGCAGAGCGACCTGCTCGCTGCCCTGGTCGATCTGGACTTTCAGCCTGATGAACACGCAGGCGTCTTGCGTCGGATCATACCAGCCCGCAGCGCCGCCTGAACGGGGTACTCAATCGAGCGCCCGCGACCCCTCTGGCCGCCGTCACCTCGGACACTCTCGATCCACACGACACCTGCGGACAGTGGGAAGCGCGCGGCGGCCGGTCCGCCGGCGACTCCCGGCATCATGCCTGAGAACTGATAACCGGACCCTCAGTGAGCCTCGCCGGGCAGGCCGTCAGGCCGGACAGACCCGCGCCCCCGCGCGGGCGGGCGGCGAAGAACCCGCGCCTCCTTAGGCCAGGATACGCTGCGGGCCGACGTTCGCGCCGAGAAGTTCCATCAGGTATCCACCGTCTTTCAGGCCTTCGGCCTTCCGGACCAGGTACTTGAGCGTGTCCTTCATCGAGCCCCGGTCGTCATTCCATTGCTGAGCGACCTTTTCACGGCCGTAGATCGTCTCGGCGATTTCACGCCTGTTCATCCCGCAGGCGATGCCATCGAGCGCAACAAGGCCGTCGCGCAGGATCTGGGTCGTCTTGGTCCAAAGAGGTTTCGACAGGTCAGGGCCATCGCCATAGATTTCGAGCGCCGCCTTCTGGACCTTGAGCTTGCGCTCATAGGCCGTGATGTCGGAGATCGTAAGTTTCATGCGCACGGGCTCGATCCCGATAAGCGACATGCCGGTGCACCTCACTTGCACAACGCAGCCCTTGCCGCGCGTGAGCAGGAACTCCCGGCCTTGCGGATCGGTGATATGGGTCATCTTGCAGAAGGGCATGCTCCGTTCCCAGATGTCACATGTCTGGTCGGCTGCCCGCGGGCTGCAATGGATTTCGACCTGATCCGGGAACGCGGCCCGGTTCCAGACGACATCGGCGTCGAACCCGTTCCGGTTCGGGTCCGGCATCAGGACCAGCCCCCAGCGTTCAGCCAGTGTCTGGCTCTTTCTGGCTTTCAGCATACGGATGGGTGCGCACGGCGCCATGCGCTCCGAAATGTCATCCTTGCTGCGCATGGATGCATCTCTGCGGAACTCTTCGTTACGGCGCAGGTATTCCCAGGCCCATCGATCCATGGAGAGGCGCGAGAGATAGTCATACTCGGCCAGCATGCCCGGGGATTCCAGTGTGAAGGTTTTCATCGGCGTCGTCTCCTCGCCGAATGCCAAGCAAAAGTGATTCCACCTAAGCGCGCGACGCTTCCCCGTCCCGAGTGTTAACATCGACCGCCATTCTAGTAACTTTTGGATGGCTCAAGAACGTCCTGGCTCTCCCGCATTCACCAAGAGGGCCATTTTGCACCCGTCCTCCGGGCATAGCGCCGGCCTGCACAAAATGGCCCGCGGTCCAACTCCCCTGAAGTGTCCGTTCGCGGAACAATAGCGGCAAGAGTTGATGCCAGGTTCTGAGACCGATGACAAAGATGACCGAGACAGAAAGCACCGAGCGCCGCCTGAGCGCGATGCTGCGCACCGCCTTCTGCCCGGTGGTACGCTCTGCCCTCGAAGCCGAGGCAACCATCGAAGTCATGGTCAATCCTGACGGGTCTGTCTGGATCGAAGAAGCCGGGCGCGGACTTGTCCCGACCGGCAAATCGATTTCTGCGGGTGACCGCGAGCGCGTGATCCGGCTTGTCGCCTCCAGCCTTGGCGCTGGCACATCCTCCACCGCCCCGATTGTTTCGGCGGAGCTTCCAGGCACCGGCGAGCGCTTCGAAGGTGTGCTGCCGCCGGTCGCAGCGGCGCCCTGCTATTCGATCCGCAAACTCGCCCGCGCGCCGTTCACGCTGGCCGACTATGTCCAGCAAGGCGCGCTGTCCCCGGCGCTTGCAGACAAGCTGAAAGCGCTGGCCGCCGAACGTGCCAATATCGTCATCGCAGGCGGCACCTCCTCCGGCAAGACCAGCTTTGCCAACGCTTTGCTAGCAGAGGGTGGCTTTTGCGGCGAGCGGATCATCATCCTCGAGGATACGCGCGAACTGACCTGCCCGGCTGCCAATCTCGTCGCCCTACGGACCCAGGAATCCCGCGTCACCCTGCGCGACCTCGTCCGATCGACACTTCGCCTGCGCCCCGACCGGATCATTGTTGGCGAAGTGCGCGGGTCCGAAGCGCTCGATCTCCTCAAGGCGTGGAACACCGGTCACCCGGGCGGGCTCACAACGCTTCATGCCAATTCAGCGCTCGGCGCGCTCAGCCGGCTTGAACAGCTCGTCAGCGAGGCGACTGCCCGCGCGCCGTTCGAACTGATCGCAGAAGCCGTCGACGTCATCGTGTTCATGAGCCGCGCCGGGGGCCAGCGCCGCGTCGAGGACGCCATCCGCGTTCTTGAGTTCACCGGTGAGGGCTACCGCAGCGAGCCTGTGCTTTCCCGCTCCCTTTCCCTCGTCAGCCAAGGAGATCCCTCATGACGAATTCCCACCCATCCCGACTGACGCGGAGTGGTATCCAGGCCCTCAGCCTCGCGCTTGCGCTCGGGCTCGCTCTGCCAGCGCATGCGGCTGGAACCGGCATGCCCTGGGAAGGACCGCTCACGCAGATCCTCTCCTCGATCGAAGGACCGGTCGCCCGTATCGTTGCGGTGATCATCATCACGATCACGGGCCTTACGCTCGCGTTCGGCGAGACCTCCGGCGGTTTCCGCAAGCTCATCCAGATCGTGTTCGGCCTGTCGATCGCGTTCGCGGCGACGAGCTTCTTCCTGACCTTCTTCTCGTTTGGCGGCGGGGCGCTGATCTGATGACCGAGGGGTTCGAGATTCCGCTGCACCGGTCGCTGACCGAGCCCGTCCTGATGGCCGGCGCGCCGCGTAATCTCGCGATCTCGATCGGCACGCTCGCGGCAGCTGTCGGCCTCGGCCTGCAGCTCTGGATCCCCGGCCTCCTCATCTGGCTCGTCGGGCATTCGGTCGCCGTTTTCCTCGCCCGGAAGGACCCTGACTTCATGGCGACGCTCATCCGAGCACTCCGGCACAAGGAACACCTCTCATGCTGAACCTCCGCGAATACGCTGCTGCCCCGCGCCTTCTCGCCGATTACCTCCCGTGGGCGGCACTTGTGGCGCCGGGCGTCGTCCTCAACAAGGACGGCGCGTTCCAGACAACGTTCCGCTATCGCGGGCCTGACCTTGAGAGTTCAACCGAGTCCGAACTCGTCGCCGTGATGGCCCGGGTGAACAACGCACTGCGCCGGTTCGGATCGGGCTGGGCGCTCTTCTTTGAAGCGGTGCGCGAGGAAGCCGGAGATTATCCGTCTGCGGATTTCGCGGACCCCGTCTCCTGGCTGATCGACGAGGAGCGCGCGGTAGCGGCCGAAGAAGCCGGATCAAGGTTCGAGAGCGCTTACTATCTTACCCTTCTCTGGCTGCCGCCACCGGACACCAATGCCCGCGCCGAGAAGGCACTGATCGAGCGGCCTGAACGACCCGAAAGCGCGGGCTGGCGCGAGCTGCTGCTTGTCTTCCAGCAGCAGGCGGAGCGCACCTTTGATCTCCTGTCGACGGCGCTGTCTGAGATTGCCCCGCTCTCGGATAGCGAGACACTGACCTACCTCCACGCCTGCATTTCGAGCCGGCGCCATAAGGTGTCTGCCCCTGAGATTCCGGTCTTCCTCGATGCGATCCTCGCCGATGAGCCATTCACGGGCGGGCTCGAACCGATGATCGGCGACGCCCACCTTCGGGTCCTGACAGTCCTCGGCTTTCCGGGATCGACCGTGCCGGGACTGCTCGATGAACTGAATCGCCAGGGCTTCGCCTATCGCTGGGCGACCCGGTTCATCGCCATGGACAAGGCGGAAGCCGAGAAAGTCCTCGGACGTAAACGCCGGCACTGGTTTTCCAAACGTAAGTCAGTCGCCGCGGTGCTGCGCGAGACGATGTTCAATGAGCCGTCCGCTCTGCTCGACAGCGACGCCGACAACAAGGCGCTCGATGCGGACGCCGCGCTCCAGGAACTTGGAAGCGATCTCGTCGCCTATGGCTACGTGACCACGACCATCACGGTCAGCGATGCGGATCCGGATCTCGCCGAAGAACGAGCCCGGCAGGCAGAGCGCATCGTCAATGGCAAGGGGTTCACGGTGATCCGGGAATCCCTCAATGCGGTCGATGCCTGGCTCGGGAGCCTTCCCGGTCATGTCTATGCCAATATTCGCCAGCCAATCCTCAATACGCTGAACCTTGCCCATATGGTGCCGCTCTCCGCGGTCTGGGCGGGAGATCGGCAGAACCGGCATCTGGGCGCGCCGGCGCTGATCGAGGCGCGCACGGACGGGACAACACCGTTCAGGCTGAACCTGCATGCCGGTGATGTCGGCCATACGCTCATCCTCGGGCCCACCGGCGCAGGTAAGTCGGTTCTGCTTGCGATGCTCGCGCTGCAATGGCAGCGCTACGGCCGCGCCCAGGTCTTCCTGTTCGACAAGGGACGCTCTGCACGGGCGGCCGTCCTCGGCATGGGCGGTGTCCATCTGGATCTCGGCGGCGCCCGGCGCCCCCGGCTCCAGCCGCTGAAAGACATCGACCAACCAGCAGAGGCGAGCTTTGCGGCGGAATGGCTGGCAGGCCTGATTTCTGGCGAGGGCGTTAGCCTGACGCCGGTGCTCAAGGCTCGCCTCTGGCAGGGCCTGACCTCGCTCGCTTCGGCGCCGCAATCTGAACGTACACTGACGGGTCTTATCCTTCTGCTGCAGGACGAGACGCTCAAGACCGCGCTGCATCCGTTCACGCTGGCAGGGCCCCATGGCCACCTGCTCGACGGGGACGAGGAAGAACTCGCCCTCGCCTCAGTCACCTGCTTCGAAATGGAAGAGCTGATGCAGCAGGGCGCGGCGGCGACAGCCGTACTCACCTACCTCTTCCACCGGCTCGAGGCGCGCTTTGACGGTAGGCCCACGCTGCTGATGCTGGATGAGGCCTGGCTCTTCCTTGATGCGCCCGTCTTTGCGGCGCGCCTGCGAGACTGGCTGAAGACCCTGCGCAAGAAGAACGTGGCCGTCGTGTTTGCAACGCAGTCGCTTTCCGATATCAGCGCGAGCGCGATCGCCCCGGCCATCCTCGAAAGCTGCCTGACGCGGATATTCCTCGCCAATGAACGCGCGCAGGAGCCAGCTCTGCGCGAGACTTATGAGCGGTTCGGGCTGAACACGCGCCAGATTGAGATCATCGCGCGGGCGACGCCGAAGAGGGACTACTACTTCCAGTCCCCGAAAGGCTCCCGCCTGTTTGACTTGGGACTAGGACCTGTCGCGCTCGCCTTTTCGGCTGCGGGCAGTCCGGAAGATCACGCCACAATCGACCGCGTCATGGCCGAGACTGAAGGCGAAGGGTTTGCCGAGACCTGGCTCCACGAAAAGGGCCTCGCCTGGGCGGCAGACCTCCTTAGCCGATGGCCGGGTCATTCCTCCGCTGACGGGAGCTCAAGCGAACCCTTCCGCCCACAGATCCTCGCTGCCGAATGAGCCGCCCCATGCGCCGCCGTCTTGCCTGCCTGCTAATAACAACTGCGCCGCTCATCGCATTGCCGGTGACGAGCCTGTTCGCCCCGCCCGCCATCGCGCAGGTTGCGGTCTATGACCCGGCCAACCACGCCCAGAACATCCTGCAGGCTGTCCGCGCGCTGCAGGAACTCGAAGGCCAGGTCCAGCAGCTCGCCCATGAGATCGAGATGCTGGAGAACATGGCCCGCAATCTCGAGACCCTCCCCGTCTCTGTCGCCGAGAGCATCATCGGCCAGCGGATCCTCCGTATCCAGGACCTGCTCCGCCGCGCGCAGGGCATCGGCTACTCGGTCGATGAGATCGAACGCGACTATGAAACGGCGTACCCGGAAGACTATGGCGCCGAGACGCCCAGCGCAGTGCTGGTCGAAGATGCCCGCGCCCGCTGGCGCCAGTCCCGCGACGCATTCCGCGAAACGCTGACGGTGTCAGCCGCTGCACTCGAAGACAACGAGACGGATGCGGGCGCCATCCGCAGCCTCGTCACCCAAAGCCAGGACGCGGTCGGCGCGCTGCAGGCCGCGCAGGCCGGCAATGAGCTGAGTGCCATGACCAATCAGCAGCTGATGCAGATCGAAGCGATGCTGGCCGCCCAGCACCGCGCCGAGGCGCTGGAGGAAGCGCGCAAGCTTGCGGAAGCCGAACGTGGCCGCGCGCGCCTCCAGACCTTTCTTGGCACGGGAGAGTAACGCCCATGGAAGAGATGGATGTCATCGACCGGTTCCTCGAAACCTTCATCCGCTACATCGATAGCGGGTTCGGGCTGCTGCAGGGCGATGTCGCGTATCTCACCTCCACGCTGATCGTGATCGACATCACGCTGGCGGGCCTGTTCTGGGCGTTGTCGCAAAATGCCGACGTGATCGCGGGGCTGATCAAGAAAGTACTCTATGTCGGCTTCTTTGCTTTCCTGCTCGGCAATTTCGCGGGGCTCTCGCAGATCATATTCGACAGTTTCGCCGGGCTTGGCCTGAGAGCTGGCTCCAGCCTCATCACAGCTGAAGACCTGATGCGGCCCGGCTATATCGCAGGCGTCGGATACGGCGCCGCGCTGCCGCTGCTCGAGGAAGCCGGCGAACTGATGGGGCCCATCGCCTTCTTCGAAAACTTCATCTTGATCGCCGTACTGCTGATTGCCTGGGCCGTGATCCTGATCGCCTTCTTCGTGCTCGCGGTGCAGCTGTTCGTCTCGATCCTCGAGTTCAAGCTGACAACGCTCGCCGGGTTCGTCCTTGTGCCGTTCGCGCTTTGGAACAAGACCTCGTTCCTTGCCGAACGCGTGCTGGGCAATGTCATCACCTCGGGCCTGAAACTCATGGTACTCGCCATCATTATCGGCATCGGCTCGACGCTGTTCTCTACGATCACCGAGGCGTTCGCCGGCACAGAAGATGTGACGCTCGCCGAAGTCATGGGCACGGTGCTCGCGGCCATCGTCTTCCTCTGGATGGGTGTGTTCGGCCCCGGCATGGCAGCAGGCCTGATCACGGGCGCGCCGCAACTGGGTGCAGGCTCTGCCATTGGCGCGGCCGCGGGTGTCGCCGCCGGAACCGTCGCGGCTGGCCTTGGCGCCAAGGCTGCGCTGGGAGCCGCCGCAGGCGGCGCGGCAAGCGCCGTCAAGGCGGGCGCCTCGATGGCAGGCGGCGCACGCACCGCATTCGATCTTGGATCAACGGCGTCCGGAAAGTCCGGCGCTGCTGGCATTGCCGCGGGAATTGGCGGCGTTGCCCAGGCGGCTGGGGACACCGTGCGCCGCGCGGCTTCCGGACCAGCGAGCGCTGTGCGCGATGCCTACCGGCGCGGCGCCCGCGGCGCATTCGAATCCACCGGCGGGTCAAGCTCATCGCCTTCCGAGAGCCCGTCCTACTCCGCGCCCGAGAGAAGCCCGGGCTGGGCGCGCGGCATGCGCGCCTCCCAAAGGCTCGGCGAGGCCCGCCAGCTCGCCATGCACAGCCTGCGCGACGGCGATCGCGGCTCCTCGGGCGCCGCGCCCTCCCTGAACAATAAGGACGAGTAACCCCATGCGCTTCAGACGCCCCACTGCTCATTATTGCACGTCGCCCTACCCTGAGACGCCCTACCAAAAGGCCGGACAGGTCTGGGATGAGCGGATTGGCTCGGCCCGCGTACAGGCGAAGAACTGGCGGCTGATGGCGCTCGGGTGTCTCGCGCTTTCGTTCGCGACGTCCGGCGCGCTGATCTGGCGGAGCCTTCAGTCGACCGTGACGCCCTATGTCGTCGAAGTCGATGAGACCGGCGCGGCGAAGGCCGTGGGTCCGGCGACTGAAAACTACAATCCGTCCGATGCCCAGATCGCGCATCATCTCGCCGGGTTCATCACCTTTGTCCGTAGCCTGTCGATCGATCCGGTCGTTGTCCGGGAGAACTGGCTGAAGGCCTACACCTTCGCTGGACCTTCGGCCGCCACCACACTCTCGGAGTATGCCCGCGAGAATGACCCGTTCGCCGCGATTGGCCGGCGATCGCGCACGGTAGATGTCGTCAGCATTGTCCGCGTCTCGGGCGAAAGCTTCCAAGGCCGCTGGATCGAGAAAACCTATGAGGGCGGCGCGCTCACCGGCGCAAAGCGGTTCACCGCGGTTTTCACGATCACGCTCCAGCCGCCGAAGGATGCTGAGACTCTGCGCGCCAACCCCCTCGGCCTTTATGTCCGCTCGCTCAGCTGGAGCGAAGACCTTGTCACAGGAGAAAGACAATGACCCGGTTCCTGCTTGCCTCATCGGCGACCGCCCTGCTCGCGGCCTGCGCCACGGCGCCACCACCCGAGCCAGTCATCGATAGCGGTGATTTCATCGCAGCTATTCCGTTGGAAGAGCCGAAGCCTGAACGCGTCGAGATTGTCGAAACAGCGATCGCGCTGCCCCTGCCGGGCCAGCTCAAGCCTCTTGACCCAGAGCCCGGCAAGAAAAGTCCGCAAACACCTGCAGCCACCATCAAGGAAGGCCGCGCCGGGGCCGTGATCGAGCCTTCCTCGGAAGGCTTCGTCAACGCCGTCCAGATCTATCCTTATACGGAAGGCGCGCTCTACCGCCTCTATGCGAGCCCCGGCCAGGTCACGGATATCGCGCTCCAGCCGGGAGAGACCTTGGTGTCGGTGTCGGCGGGTGACACGGTGCGCTGGGTGGTCGGAGACACCGCGTCCGGTTCCGGCAGCAGCGCCCGGGCGCATATCCTGGTCAAGCCTGTTGCGACGGGCCTGCGCACCAACCTGATGATCGCGACCGACCGGCGCACCTATCACCTCGAACTGGAATCGACCGCCTCCACTTACATGGCCGCGCTCTCCTGGCGCTATCCGCAGGATGAGCTTGCGGGTCTCACGGCCCGCAACACGAGCGCTGCCGCAGAAGACGCCGTCTCGGTCGAACGCGGCCTCAGCCTCGAGACCCTGAACTTCGACTACCGCATCACGGGCGATACGCCGGACTGGAAACCCGTCCGTGTGTTCGATGACGGGCGCCAAGTGTTCATCCAGATGCCGGCGCCGATTTCCGCCTCCGAGATGCCGCCGCTCTTTGTCCTGTCGTCCGCCGGACAGGCCGAACTCGTCAACTACCGCGTGAGGGGAAGCTACTACATCGTCGACCGGCTGTTTGGCGCTGCCGAGCTGCGTCACGGGACAAGGCCGCAAACGGTCGTGCGGATTTCGAAAGCGAGTGCAACCCGCAAGTCCCGCTGGTTCGGAGGCTGATCTGATGACCGAACCTCCCCCGTTCAAGGAAGCTGCGCGGCTGCAGATCCGCTCGGCGCCGAAGCCGGCCACAAAGATCAACCGCAAACTCCTGATGGCCGGCTCAGGCCTCGGCGCGCTGGGCCTCTTCGCGGCAACCTCGATTGCACTCGCGCCGCCGCGCCCTGCAGAGCCCGCCCAGCAGGAAGAGCTGGTTACGGCCGGGAAGCGCAAGCCCGATGGGTTCTCGGCGCTACCGGCAGACTATACGGCGCTTGCGGATGTGCCGGTGCTTGGGGCGCCGCTCTCCGGCGACCTCGGCTCAACCATCCTTGCGGCGGAGCAGGCTTACGGCATCGAAACAGAATTCCAGACTGAGTACCGCACGGATTTTCGCACGCGTCCGGAAGACGAGGCGGTCCGGACCGCGCGGCTTGAAGCCGCCGCCCAGGCTGAAGAGGCGGCCCGTGCGCCGATCCTGTTCCGCCTCGGCGGCGCGGCTGCGTCTCCAGCTTCAGCGCAGCGCATGCCAGAGCAGAGTTTCAATCTGTCCTCGGAGCTTCTTGCTCTCACACGGCAAACCCCGACCCCCAGTTCCACAACTGTCACGGATGCAAACCTTCAGTCCCGCAAGACCGCATTTGCGAGCGAGCCGGGGACGAGCCCGGTCTACAATCCTGACCGGGTGCAGGATCCGCTCTCGCCGTATCAGCTGATGGCGGGTTCGCTGATCCCGGCGAGTCTCATCACCGGCATCAACTCTGACCTTCCGGGTACGGTCATCGCGCAGGTTACCGAGAACGTGTTTGACACCGTTCGCGGAGAATATCTCCTGATCCCGCAGGGAAGCCGCCTGATTGGGCGCTATCAGTCAGAAGTCTCGTTCGGCCAGGACAGAGCACTCGTCGTCTGGGACCGGATCCTGATGCCCGATGGCAGCTCAATCACGATCTCCGAGCCGGGAAGCGACGCGTCCGGCTATGCGGGCCTGAAAGACCGGACCGATCACCACTGGGACAAGGTGTTCGCAGCGGCCGGTCTCGCCACGCTGCTCGGCATCGGCGCTGAACTCGGACCAGGCGACGACGGCGACATCGAACGTGCGATCCGCCGCGGAACAACCGACACGATCAACGAAGCCGGGCAGCGGGCCGTTGACCGAAGCCTCAGCGTTCAGCCATCGATCACTATCCGTCCCGGCTGGCCCGTCCGTGTCATCGTGACCAAGGATCTCGTCCTTCGTCCCTTTCAGGAGACAGCCCCATGAACCTCCGCCTTGCAAAACTTGCTGACCGAACGCCGGTAAGACTTACCCTCGCAATTGATCCCGGCACCGCCGCCGCGCTGCAGGATTATGCGGCGGTCTACCAAGAGACGTATGGCGAAGCCGAGCGGAGCGAAACGCTCGCCGCCGCCATGATCGAAATGTTCCTGGCGTCAGACGCCGGGTTCAGACGGGCCCGGAAGGCCCTGCCCACTAATGCCAGCAAAGGAGACTGACCCATGGCGCAGATCGGCGCATTTACCCTGAAGGACGGAGCCTGGACCGGGACCATCCGTACCATGACCATCAACGTGAAGGCACAACTTGTCCCCAACACGGAAAAGGGAAAGAGCAAGGATACGCCAGACTTCCGGCTTTACGCCGGCGGCGCAGAGCTCGGCGCAGCCTGGCGTCAGGACTCGAAGGATGGCGAAACGGCCTACCTCGCTGTAAAGCTCGACGATCCAAGCTTTGCCAAGCCGATGCGGGCTGCCTTCTTCGAAAATGAAGCCGAAGGCACCGGCGTTATGGTCTGGAACCGTCCCAAATGAGCCAGTTCCCGCCGCGCGCGTTCATCCGCATGGTAGCGGAACTGGATCAAGAGGAAGCCCTCCCCGAAGCAACGCAAACCGTTCCGCAGGGTGAGTTGAGATTCCTGTCGCTTCGCGATGTCCTCGACCGGCTGACCATCAGCCGGTCACTTCTCTACGAACTCATCAAGGACCCGATCCAGCCATTCCCAGCACCCGTCCATATCGGCAGGCGAAGTGTCTGGGTGAAAAACGAAGTCGAGAGCTACATGCAAGCCATTCTAGAAACAGCGCGCAAGAGAAGTCTGAGTTGACTGGTACTCAGAGCAACCGCCTGTTTTTTGCGAACTTTACACGATCCTTTTTGCGAGATCATCAGCGTTGTGCGGCACCAGGTCGTTTCTAAAGGTCCCGATGCTGCGTAGCACCACCGTCAATTCCTTTATCTTCCAAAGCCAGACCTGAGACCTTCGCGTCGCTCATTCAGTTCGATGATCGGAGGCTTTCCTGGACCGGACATCAAAGTGCCCTTATTCGCAGCCGGAGCTTTTTCGGGCGCATATCGGCCTCACGCGACATTAAGACAATGGACCGTCCCCTTGAACTTTCTCTGCGTCTTCCCGCGAGAGCGGGAGTTCAATGAAAGCAAGAAACAGACACCGCGCATAATGCACTCCGTACCGCCACATCCGCACTGCTGCGACGGCCGACAGCGCCAATGCCGCCATCGCCTCGATAGGTAGTCCTCTGCTGTCCAGACAATACCAAATTCCGCAAACCAGGAATGCAGTCGACAGCCCGCGAAACAATCCATACGTCCTGTTGAAGACGTCTACCCGGCCTGCGCGCCCGCCATCACGAACACGGGCGTCTATGCGCGTAACGATCTGACGCCATTGCCGCTTTCCGATCTGACTCAGTGTTCCCGCGCCCGGCTCCATCACGGATACCCTGGTCTGCAATTGCGCAAGCTGGTCTGTCGAAATCAGAGGGCTCGGATCTTTGCGCACCCAATCTGTGGGCATACCCGGCAGGATCCACATTAGCTTTTCCAGCGCATTCCCCCCGGCCTGGGCCAGGTGGCCGAATACGAAGGACGCAAAAACAAATACGCCCAGCCCACCGATCGATATGCCGTCCTGTCCCAGAAGTGACAGGAATGGCGACCATTGGAGCGCGAGCATTCCGGTGATCACGGAGCCGGGCACAATAACGCCGATCACGTCGTAGGCGTCGAAAGTCTTACTGATCTCCATCGGGATCCGTCCTGTAAGGTGCTGGCAACTTCGGCGGCTGCGATATAGCCCGGAACCCGTCATTTCCTTTGACAAGCAGAACCATCGGGCCTGACGCGCCGTCTGCAACCAGTTCGGCGGACTTCCGGTCAATCGCGGAAGGCTCGGCGGCGCCCAGATGGCTGTGCCAGGTGCCCAGCCGCCTCAAAACCCCGGAACTCTCAGCTTCAATCTTCGAAAGTCTGTCTTCCAGACCGGAAGTTCCGAGGATGAAAGAAGATGCCGTTCTCTTGCTGTCGGGCGGAGCGCACACAATGTCCGTGATCACGATCCGCCGGGCTGTCAGTGAGGTATACCCAATAATAACGCCGCCCGTTTCCGTGTTCGGATGACTTCCCATATCGGACTTCATCTTTGTAACAACGCGCTCTGGCATCGATACAGACCATCCCTCAAGGCCTTCAACAGGAACGCGGACGAATGGCGAAACTTCGATATGCCGGATATCAAGGCCGAGCGATTCCGTCTTGAGGATGATGCGGATTGATGAGCCATCACCTGGCCGCAATGATCCAAACGTTTCCGTCATAACTGCAGCCTGAACGCTCAGGCGTGCATCGCTCATAATGGTGGTGAAGGAACCGCACCCCTGCCCCAGGACAACCCGGGAAGCCGGGCTTTCTCCGAACAGCAAAGTCCCGAAGGAGCGATCAGTTGAAGCAATGTGATAAAGCTCAGCAACAAGCTCGAGACTGTTGGGATTCTTCGCTGGGCCTTCTATGGCCACGTAGCCAACAGCAGCTCTGCCAAACAATGTCATATCTACAACAGGAGGTATGTCATCATACTCGGTGCGGGACAGGGACTCCCTGACATGAAGCGAAGCTGTCGTATTGACCACCCAGGCCGGCCGTTCGCTGACTTTCATGCCCCTGATTTCCGAGACGAGCTGCCGGTGATCGCCCGTCACCGCACGAGGCCGATTTCCAAAAGCACCCAAAACGCCGGAAAGAGCGTTTGCCTTCCCTTGCAGCCAGCCCGAAAATTCACCGGCCCTTTCAGGGTAAAGGCTGTGACGGGCGGCGTTGTGAGGCGACAGCATAGCCGGATCTGCGACGATGCACGGAGAGTTTGCCTCCCGAGCTAAATGCAGCGCCACTTTTGACCCGAGGCTTCCTGCTCCCAGAAGGGCCCAGGGCGCCATTTCCCTTGTACCGCTCATCCGGCGGAGTACGCCGGGCTCTACCGAACCGCGCAATCCAAGCGGCCTGACTACATCGCTCGCATTATCCAATGCTCCGCCCAAGCGAAGACGAGGGAGAACATAGCCAAATATCTCAATCGGACTATCGCTCCCGATCAACGGTCTTGGTCGCCTGACAAGCAACAGCACCACGAGTGGCACGTCGAGTTTGCGATACACCTTCGACGAAACATCAAGGTGCGGGAGCACCTTTGTCAGACGTTCCTTCAGACCAAACAACTCGGCTCGCTGGAGCAGCTCGCCGACATTCTGAACGTCGTCTGGCAGATACTGGTCGAAACTATGATCCGCCTGCGAATTGCCGGCTCCACCCCACACAACCAGGCCAAGACCAATGCCGGACCTCTCAGACGCAGCCTTCAGCGCTTCCCGGGCGGTTGACCGCTTAATCAGTGCACCGAGAAAGTCTTTTCGAGGCTTGCCGTCATCAGATGTCCTGAATGACGTTTCGTAGTAGGCATGATCGGCTGTCCTGCCCGCATTTGCACGGATAACTTCTTCATTGAGGAGAAGAATATCATTAACATTATCTCGCCTTGCGGGCTCCCAACCGGAAGCCCCTGACATCAGCGTACCTTCCGCTGCTCGCGTTAGCCACAACATTGTCTGTGCGGCAAGCTGCGAATAACCCGACGCTGCGAGGAACTCCTTCATAGGTGCGTCGATCACGCACGGGACAACTCGTCCGTCCAAAGACAAGTAAGGCTGGATGTGCGGATGTTCCCGGCTGAAATCAGAGCGCAGGGAGATCTCCGGAGGAGACGCCGGAAAATCATCTGGAAAGCTAAGCCTGACCTCTTCCAGCGGACGCACACCTGTTGGACTCTCGCCTCGGGCGCTCCAACGTCTCCCGAACTCCAAATCGAACTGGAACATGACGTCTAAGCCGCGCGGTGTCTGCTGCGGCTCACTCAGGAGACTAACTCCCGGGTGAGCCGCAATCTGGCGGACCGCGAATGCTACAGCATGAAGGTCCATAGGGATGGCGCCCTCAGCCGTGGCCAATGGGCTGGCTTCCGATAACCGGAGCGGCAACAGCTGCCGGCACTTTCTTCCTGACAAGTTTCACACCGCCAGGCCTGATATCAAACTCGAGGGGCTCATCATCATTGTCGGCGACACAGAAGAACACGCCGTCCCGCACCTCATCGAGAATGCCATCATACTCCCGCTTTGCACGGATGCAGGGCGGGTCGCCGTCGTCGTCAGAAATCGTTTTGGAACTGGCGACAATCACGGCTCCATCCCGCGGCTGTCCAAGTGCCGCGCGGGCATCTTCGCTAACCTCGGCCTCCTCCCCTAGTTCACTCCAGCTGTCCCATGACAGGGAATGCCAACTGCAATGGTGCGGCGCGAGGAGCAGGTCATAAGAGAAATACTCGGACGCATTGCCGGAATTCCGGGTCCAGACACGCTCCCAGATTGCGACCTCCGCGTCTCCGCCCAGGAGAATACGGCCAGCGTCGGCAACGCCACCGCTTCCCAGCTTTAACCGGCATACGATGCTGGAGTTGTTCTTTGTCAGAAGCTCTTCCTCATCATCGTCAGACGCCGGAAGAGGCGCAATGAGGAGGGCACCGAACGTAGTGTCGACCTCACCATTGATGGCCGTCCAGGTCGCGTCGACCTTGACGAGAATCGCATCCAGCCCATTCGTCTTTCCGTCTACATCCTGCCCCAGGATGAGGATGCGCTCCTGATCGGGGCAATAGCCAAGGTTTCTGTACTGAGCAACCCGCCGGCGGGCCTCAGTGGCCCACGCCTTCGCATCGGGGCAAAGATCAAAGGTCTTTTTCTGCGCGCGGCGGAAAACCGTAGGCGAAGACCACATCTCGCGGATGATGATCTTGCCACTGCCCTTCTGGTAGCTGCTGACTGGCCCCAGGTGGAAGTGACGAAGAAGGCCGCTGCAATGATCCTTGTCAGGATGAGTTAGCATCATCGCGTGGACATAGGGCCGGCCGGAGGCGTCCCTGGGCAACCGCTCCTTGAGCTGCCTGGCCACATCAGGTGTATCATCATCAGCGTTGTCCGCTGCCTGACGGATATTCACATCAATAAGAATGAAGCGGCCGGCATCGGTTCTGACCAACGCCATGTCGCCGCAGCCCACGGGAAAAAAAGAAATTCTGGCAGTCATAAGAGGAAAGTCCTTGTGCTGGAACTTCCTGTCCGGTGACCCCGCAAAACACTGGCACTCAAGACGCTTGTGTGCCAGCGGCCGCGCCGCTAAGGGATCAGTCACCGACTTGGAAGAGTCGGAAAAATACGGGAGAAAGGGCGGCATCCTCGACCTGCAAAGTTAGGTAGCCGCTCTTTCCCCCACTCATTTTTGCGTTGCAGCTTAATCCGATGACGGCCCACCAGTTGATCTGGTCAGAGGGTCGGGCATCAGAGCAGAAAACGCATCGCTCAGCTTTAGAAAAATCGTTCAGCTGAGTTTATTTCAGTCGGTTAAGCCCGACCCGCCATGACCGAATCGATTCGCCCATTCCGCGAGGATAGGATGATTTACGAAACGTGAAAGGTGCATTTTCCTGAATTGCAGAGAAATTCGCCGATTCGGCACGTTTGTCCACATATAGTGCGCATCAGCGAGTGCAGCGCCGCATGTTGTAGCTTCCTTACGAGGACGGCAGGCTGAGAGACCTGCTCATTCCTCGCCCGCGTCAATCCTGCATTGCACTCTGCAGAAAGGCTGACACTCATGTCGCCGGATACGATCTTGCCACGGGCCTTCTGTCCGGAGGGAATGGCGTGAGGCAGATTGATATATGCGCTTTTAGTCATTTATTTTCATTTTGATGACCAATTCTGCATGCTTTTTGCCCTGGTCATGACCTGTTAAATGTTCCATCATACATCAAACTGAAAAATTATGATTGAGAAGTCATCATGCGCTACGTATTGGAAGAAATGGGCACCACGCTCAAGGCTGCCCGCGAACGTCAGGGCTTAAGTCAGCGCGAGCTGGCAGACGCCGCCGGGACAGATCAGGCGCGTATCTCAAAGATTGAGTCCGGGGACATCGACCTCAGGCTGTCGAGCCTTATGGACCTGACACGCACGCTCGGGCTTGAACTGGTGCTGGCTGACCGACGCCACCTGCCGGCCATTGAGGCCATCCTGAAGGAGCTCGCCAGCGACGCGGATCCCAGGCAGAAATCACGGGTCATCCGGCGTATCGGGGAAAATCTGCAGAACCTGCAGCGCGCGCATCCGGACGATCGCCAGCTGAAGCAGGCGATGAGCGCCTTGGCCGTCCTGAACATGGCGCGCCTCACGGAAGCGGAACTCGCCTTGCTCGAAGAGGCGAGCGCCAGACTGAACAATGCAAAGCCAGAGGCCCTGGACGAACTGCGGCCGCGTCTCGAGACCCTGATCCGTCTGCGCAATGCCAAAGCACACGGCGCCCCCGACGCGCCGGGACAGCAGCCTGCCTACACACTGGACGACGACGATGAATGAGGTCCGCGTTCTCGATGTGCGCCTTTACGGCAAAGTGATCGGCAAGCTGACCCTCCAGCCCGGCGACCGGTCGATCTTTTCGTTTACCGAAGACTATATCGCAGACCCTTCCCGGCCGACGCTGAGCCTGTCCTTCAAGGATCAGGCCGGCGGACTGATTGAACAACTCAGGCCGACCCAGACGAGCCTCGCGCCCTTCTTCTCGAACCTCCTGCCAGAAGGTCCGCTGCGTGACTACCTGGCAAGGCGCGCGGGCGTCAAAGCGGTCCGTGAGTTCCACCTGCTCTGGGCGCTGGGCCAGGATCTGCCCGGCGCCATGGATGTGGTCTCGCCGGACGGACTGAGCTGGCTTGAAGACGTTGACCTGGCAGACGATGCGTCAGACCGGCCGGCAAGTTCCAGGGCGCTGCGCTTTTCCCTGGCCGGGGTGCAATTGAAATTCTCGGCCTTGAAGGCGGCGCGCGGCGGCCTGACCATTCCGGTCCACGGAACGGGCGGGGATTGGATCGCGAAACTGCCGTCGACAACCTATGCCCGGGTGCCGGAAAACGAATTCGCCATGATGCGCCTGGCAGGCCTCGCCGGCATCGACATTCCCGAAATCGAACTCGTGGCGCAGGACGCGATTGAAGGCATCCCGCCTGAGCTGAACCGCATCAATGAGCCTGTTTTCGCGATCCGGCGGTTCGACAGGACAGACGCCGGTGAGCGCATTCACATCGAAGACTTCGCGCAGGTGTTCGGAATCATGCCGGCGAGCAAGTACGAGCGGGCGAGCTACCGGTCGATCGCGAAGGTTCTTGCCATCGAGACAGGCAATCAGGGCGTGGAGGAATTCATCCGGCGTCTGGTGTTCAATGCGCTCATCGGCAATGCCGACATGCATCTGAAAAACTGGTCCTTGATCTACCGCGACCGCCGCACGGCAAGTCTCGCCCCGGCCTATGACTTCGTATCGACCATTGTGTATATCAGTGATGAGTATGCGGCGCTTAAATATGCCCGGACCAGAAAGATGGCAGAGCTCTCGCTGGACGAGCTTGCTTACCTGTCCGCAAAAGCGGGATTGCCGGAGCCCCTCGTCCGGCGCGCGGCCACGGACACGGTAGAACGGTTCCAATCAGCCTGGCGCAATGAGAAAAGGCATCTGCCGCTCAGCCAGGACGCCGTGTCGAAGATCGACGCACATATCGCGTCTCTCGCGATTTCAAGAATAGCGTAAACGAGCCGCTAATCGGCCCTCATGCTGGCTACACCCGCCGGAAGCGCACTGCGCGTTGCTCAAGCGAAGCGGGGAGGCCGAAGGATACATGTCGATGGTGGGTGTTGCAGTCCGATGCGCTTCACGAAACTTCAGGCATCCGTGTAAGGATTACCTGCCCTGTCCCTGCGATCGACTCTGAAGCGCCGACAGCGTTGGCGCGCACGTCAGTGACACGGCCTTAACATTCAGTATTCGCCACGCAAACTGCACTTTGGGAGCCAACCGCATGCCATGTCGACCTGGTCAGCTTGACCCGACACTTTGGCTCAGGGTCATCATATGGCTCGATTACCGTGGAATTCGAAATCGAACCATTGCGAAAAATCCGTCTGTTGGAAGAATTCATGGCATGGCTCGATGCCGACAGCCCGGTTTCAATCTACAAAACAATGCGCCAGATTGCATCGTGATCGCCGCCGGCGATAACCAGGGAACGACTGCTCTCCGCGCCGCCGTTCTGCGCCGGTCAAACGCCTGATAGCAGCGCCTCTAGCCAGCCCCGCGCGTTAGCCGGCGATGTCGGCAGGTTCAACTGGCAGAAACCTTGCTACAACACCGCACAAAACCTCATTCAGCAACTCACCCTCCGAGGGCACAAGCGGATCAGAGAGCTGACACAGAGATGTGTGTTGCAGCTGGATTGAAATGCGTGTTGGCCTGCTCGAGCGCAATCGAATACCGGCGATCGGAATCGCGGTGCTAAGTATTGGGGGCGCCGGTATTGCAAGAGTTGCGGCCTGTATACTTCAAGGTGATGAAATGATCGCAGACGAACATGGCTTGCAGCCGCCGCCCAGAGTAGTCACAGAAGTTTCAGGGGACCAGGCCACCCTGCTTGCGGACCGGGCTTTGGCCGGAAACTTCAACCAAACCTGCTTCTGCATCACGCTTGACAGGAAGGCGCTCGCGGCGGCGCTACAATCTGCAGCTGGCGACAGTGCATTCTATGATGTCCATATCGCCAGCCGCCCGCATCTCTTTTCCGAGGTACCGGTTTTCCTGCCCGAGGCGGACCGTGCCGCCATGATGGCAATCGCGGTTGCAATCGAAACGTTAGCGGGCACCGAGAGATACACAAAGTCAGTTCTGGCGTGGGCGCCCGAAATTGCGCAGCACGACTTTGGTCCCCGGGGAGCCCTGATGGGCTATGACTTTCATCTCGGAAGCGGTCCGCCTCGGCTGATCGAAATCAACACAAATGCGGGCGGGGCTTTTTTGAACGCTGTTGGTGCACGTGCACAACTTGCCTGTTGTGACGCAGTTCAACCATTCATCAGCGTTTCCGACGCAAGCACCTTTGACCGTGCCGTAGTCGCGATGTTCGAGGCGGAATGGCAACGCCAGCGCAGCACCCTCCGCCCAAGTACCATTGCGATTATAGATGATGAACCTGAGGCGCAGTATCTTTATCCTGAGTTCCTGCTAGCGAAGCGTCTTTTTCAAGCTTCGGGTATCGAAGCAATGGTAACGGACCCATCTGAGCTAACCCTTATCGACGGGAAGCTGATCGCCCGCGGCCGCGAGATTGATCTCGTCTATAACCGGCTTGTGGATTTCAGCTTGTCAGAGCCTACCCACGCGGTCCTGCGCGAAGCCTACCTTGCGAACGCCGTCGTCCTGACACCCAATCCCCGTAACCATGCCGTATTGGCGCATAAGCAAAACCTGACCATCCTCTCCGACAGCGCCTTGCTCGAAAGTTGGGGTATCTCTCCGTCAATACTGAAGGCCTTGTCTTCCATTCCCCGTACAGTATCGGTCACGCTAGGGAATTCGTCAGAACTCTGGGCGAATCGCAAGCGCCTGTTCTTCAAGCCTACATCGGGGCACGGCGGCAAAGCGGTTTACCGCGGAGACAAGCTGACGCGTTCGGTTTGGGAAGAAATTCTGCAAGCAGACTATATCGCCCAGGAACTTGTTGCACCTGGTGAACGCCAGATCCTGCTTGATGGTACGGCGCAGACGCTGAAAACAGATGTGAGGCTTTATACATACAATGGCATGATGCTGCTGGCAGCAGCGCGCCTTTACCGCGGCCAGACAACCAATTTCAGGACAGCTGGCGGCGGCTTCGCACCGGTGTTTTTTATCTGAGGGATTGTCGGGCAGTTTTACCCTATATGCGTCATTGGCGCGCTCGCGAATGATGGACGCGTATCGTCAGTTCCGGGACAGCCGTCGACTTCTGGCTTCAGGACAGCCTCATCCTTCTACTTCATTTCACCTTGCCGGCGCGCCGCATAATCAAAGGGATACCCGCCGCAACTGGCGAGGGTTGCGAGGAACAGCCGGTTGTCCTGCCCCCTGTCAAAGCTCGGACCCAGAACCGATGCCTGATCTGACACCTCGTCTTTTGAGCAGATCCGCACACGCTCTGCTCCGGTCAACGTCTTTCTTCATCCGGCTCATGGCGGGCCATTTGATCGATCTCTTGCCGGCTCTTCAGGTCCGTTGGACCGTAACTCCCGTCAGCGGCCGGATTTCCCTCCCGCCCGGCATTCTGAGCCATCCTGCATCTTGTTAAACAGGTCAACTGGAACGCCGCGACGCTCTGAGACGCGATAATATCACACAAGATCAAGCAGATGCGTCACTGTGGCTGGAAGTCCTTAATGACTTCGAAGGAAAATCGAGCTAAGCAAAAAGTATGATGAAGGTTGCGCGCCTCCTTTTGAAGCGGTTGATGCCCCTGCTGGCGGCACTCACCTTTCTGGCATTGCCTGCCAGTGCGGAACCCTTGTGCGACCCGCATGAGCAGCATTCGTGCGCTGCGGTGCACCTCGAATTGCACGAGCACGATGATTTTGATGCACATGATCCGGCGTCGCATGAACATGGCATACACAGCCATGGCAATTGTCATGTGCCGATGACCCAAAGCGAGGCCTTTGAACTTTCGGCTTTGGTGGACCGGGACGAATCGGTTCCGGCTCTGCGGGACCAGAGAGCCCGCTCGGCCCTTACGCCCGCCCTGGAACGCCCACCCCGCGCCTGATTGCGTCCATAGCTCGCGTTCGCCTCGGCGACCGTCTGCGTTCTGACAGCAACCGGCAAGGGATTAATCTGACTCATGTTACCCAAAATAATGGGCGCGGCTGGCGCGCTCATGGCAGCGATCGGCTATTCGCCGGCGTTTGCGGAAACCTGCCCGAGCAATACCGATGCGACAGGCGCGCACCTTTCACTTGAGCAGGCAATTCTGCAGGCTATCGAAAGCGACCTGAGACCGGACGCGGCGCGGGCTGCAGTCGCAACAGCGCGCAGCGAGCGCGCGATTGCCTCGCTCCGGCCGTCAGACACCGTGAGCCTGGAGTTCGAAAACTTTCCGGGCATCGGCCTCGCGGCTGAGATCGACAGTCTCGAAGTCACCGGCACATTTAACCGGGTCTGGGAACGCGGGGGCAAACGCGAAGCGCGCACCTCGCTCGCCGAACGCGGCGTAGAGATTGCGGAGGCCGGCGTCGTTATCAGCAAGGCCGATATCGCTTACGAAATACAGGCGCTCTATGTCGAGCTTGCCTTGACGCAGGCGCGCGCGTCGCTCGCAGCAGAGAGACTGGCAGCGGCTCGCGAGGCTGAGACCCTGATCAAGAAGCGGGTCGAAGCCGCGCGTGACCCCCTACTGGCTGGATCCCGTGCAGCGGCGGACGCCATGGTGGCAGAGGGCGAACTCGCGCGCCTCACCCAGGATGCTGAACGCCTGCGCACTGCCCTCGCCGATTTCTGGGGAGGCGCTGCAGACTTTGGCGTGGACCTTTGCGGTTTGTCTCCAGGCGGAGGCCACAACGAGCATACGCTTGACGTTGCAAGTTCTCCGGAACTCGCGCGCATCGAAGCTGAGCGCCGGCAGGCGCAGGCAGCGCTTCGGCTGGCCCAAGCCGAGCGCGTCCCGGATGTGACCTGGAGCGCGGGTGTCCGCAAGTTCGGAACCGACGAAAGTGTAGGAATTCTTGGCGGAGTTTCGGTGCCGCTTGGCGCCCCGAAGCGCGCCGCACCCTACGAACAAAAGGCCGGCGCCCAGGCTCGCCAGCTGGAAGCGGAAGCCGACGCGCTGCGCCAGTCCCTGCTGCGTGAAAGCGCCCAGCTGGAACGAACCGCGCTGGGCGCAACCGACGCTCTGGGCCAACTCGAAACTGGCCCCTTACCGGAAGCCGAACGCGCTGTGGCGCTTGCCAATGATGGCTATGCGCGCGGAGCCTTCTCCTACCTCGACGTCCTTGATGCCCAAAGGCTGCTGTTCGATCTGCGCGAGCAGCGCCTCAACCTTCTTCGTACCTATCATCTCGCCGAAGCCGCGCTTGCTCGAATCCAGGCCCGCAACCTTCCGGCCCCCCTTCAGGAGATTGCCCCATGAACCGGTTCAAATACAACCTTACCCTCAGTCTCGCGGCCCTGCTGATGGCCGGGATCGTCACCGCTTGCGGCGCGTCTTCTGCGACCCAGACCGAAGCGGCAGGCCATACCGAAGAAGACGGCCACTCTGAAGAAGAGGCCGGCCACGGCGACGAACACGGGGCTGAAGAAGGTGAGCCTGAAGAAGGACCTCATGGAGGCCGGTTGCTCGAAGAAGGCGCTTTCGCACTGGAAGTCACGATCTTTGAAACAGGGGTGGAACCTGAATACAGGGTGTATCCCACACTCGAAGGAAAGCCGGTTGATCCGTCCACGGTCAAGCTGGAAGTCACGCTGTCGCGTCTGAGCGGAAAGAAGGACGTGTTTCAATTTATGCCGGAGGCTGAGTATCTGAAAGGCAACGGTGTCGTCGCCGAGCCACATTCATTCGATGTGGCGGTCAGCGCATCCCACGCCGGACAGTCCTACAAGTGGGCTTATGAATCTTACGAGGGACGGACAACCATCGCCGACAGTGTTGCCACAGATGCTGGCGTTCAGATCGAACCCGCTGGGCCTGCGCTCATCCGGGAGCGTGTAGAACTTTCAGGCACAGTACAACTCACGCCGTCCGCGACTGCAGATGTCCGCGCTGTCTATCCGGGCCGTGTCCTGCGCGTGACAAAAACGGTCGGAGATACCGTACGCAAAGGAGATACGCTGGCTGAGGTCGAGAATTCGAGCAGCCTGCAATCCTACTCCGTACGCGCACCGATTTCTGGAACGGTCCTTGAGCGCCGCACAAATGCGGGGGATGTCGCAGCCAGCGAGCCGCTGTTCGTGATCGGCGATATCGGCGCAGCCCAAGCGGAACTCCATGTATTCCCGAAGGATGCTGGCCTGATCAAGCGCGGTCAGAACGTCGCTGTTCAACTCGCCGGGGGCGACCTAATCGTCGAAGGCAAGATCGATAGTTTCCTGCCGCTCGCGGAAGCGGGCACGCAGTCGCTGATTGCCAGGGTGGTGTTGCCGCGTGACGCCGGCTTTGCGCCCGGCATGCGGGTAACGGCGGCCGTCGATACATCCGAAACTCAAGTCCCCCTCGCGGTCCGTGAAAGCGGCCTGCAACGGTTCCGGGATTTCACAGTCGTGTTCGCCAAGTACGGCGAGACTTATGAAGTCCGTATGCTTGAACTCGGCCGGAGCGACGGCGAGTTCGTCGAAGTCCTGGGCGGCATCGATCCGGGTGAGAACTACGTCACCGCCAACTCCTTCCTCATCAAAGCGGACATCGACAAGTCCGGCGCCAGCCACGATCACTAGGACCCGGAACCCATGCTCGAACAGATCATTCGCTTCTCCATCGCCCAGCGATGGCTTGTCCTCGCCTGCGTGTTCGGCCTTGCCGCACTGGGCATCTACAATTTCCAGCGCCTGCCGATTGATGCCGTGCCGGACATCACCAACGTGCAGGTCCAGATCAACTCTGAAGCCGCCGGGTATTCCCCGCTTGAAGCCGAGCAGCGCATCACCTTTCCCGTCGAGACCGCCATCGCTGGTCTCCCTGGCCTCGACTATACCCGCTCGATTTCACGATATGGTCTGAGCCAGGTTACTGTGGTGTTCGAAGAAGGCACCGACATCTACCGCGCGCGCCAACTTGTGTCGGAGCGCATTCAGTCGGCTCGCGAAGCCTTGCCGCCGGGCGTGACACCGGAACTCGGACCCATCGCAACCGGTCTGGGCGAAATCTACATGTATGTCCTGTCGTCAGAGCCCGGCGCCACGACGCCGGAGGGCGAGCCATGGACGGCCATGGACCTGCGCACGCTGAACGACTGGGTCGTGCTGCCTCAGCTTCGCGGCGTCAAAGGCGTGACCGAGGTGAATACAATCGGCGGCTACAAAAAAGAAATCCACGTTGTGCCGGACCCGTCGGCGCTCGCGGCTTTCGGGCTGACGCTTGCGGATGTGATGACGGCGCTTGAGCGCAACAATGCCAACGCGGGCGCGGGCTATATCGAACGCAATGGCGAGCAGAATCTCGTCCGCATTCCCGGCCAGGCCGGGACCCTCGACGACCTGCGCCAGATTGTCGTCGCCGATACCGGCGCCGCACCGGTCCGCATCGCGGACATCGCCTCGGTCGAACTCGGCAAGGAATTGCGCACCGGCGCGGCAACGCAGGACGGCGAAGAAATCGTGCTCGGCACGGCGTTCATGCTGGTCGGCGAAAACAGCCGGACTGTGTCGCAGGCGGTCGATGCAAAGGTCGATGCTATCCGCCCCAGCCTGCCGGACGGCGTGACGCTGACGACCGTTTACGACCGTACGCTGCTCGTGGACCGAACGATCGCCACCGTCGAGAAGAACCTCGTCGAAGGGGCGCTCCTCGTCATCGTGATCCTGTTCCTGCTGCTCGGCAACATCCGCGCCGCCATCCTCACCGCGATGGTGATCCCGCTCTCCATGCTGATGACGATTACCGGCATGGTCGAAAACAAGGTGTCCGGCAACCTGATGAGCCTTGGCGCGCTTGACTTCGGCCTGATCGTCGACGGCGCTGTGATTATTGTTGAGAACTGCCTCCGGCGGTTTGGCATGGCTCAGCATTCGCTAGGCCGTCTGCTGACGCAGGACGAGCGCTTCAATCTCGCCGCCGAGGCCTCTGCGGAGGTCATCAAGCCGTCGATCTTCGGCATCATCATCATCACGGTGGTCTATCTACCGATCTTCGCCCTCACCGGCATCGAAGGAAAGATGTTCCACCCGATGGCCTTCACGGTCGTGCTTGCTCTGACGGCGGCGCTGATCCTTTCACTGACATTCGTGCCAGCCGCAGTTGCGTTGCTGATCCGCGGAAAAGTCGAGGAGAAGGAAAGCACCGTGATGCGCGGCGCAGCTTTCGCATACCGCCCTGCCCTCGATGCCGCGATTCGCTTTCCGGCGGTGCCGGTAATCGCGGCCATGTTTCTGGCAGCAATGGCAGGCTTTGGTGCAACGCGTCTTGGCTCGGAGTTTATCCCGAACCTGGATGAGGGTGATGTCGCGCTTCATGCGCTTCGCATTCCCGGCACGAGCCTCACACAGGCGGTCGAGATGCAGGCGCAGCTCGAAAAACGCTTGATGGAGTTCCCGGAAGTCGAGCGGGTTTTCGCCAAACTCGGCACAGCCGAAATCGCGACAGATCCGATGCCGCCGAGTGTTGCCGATACCTTCGTGATGCTCAAGCCTCGCAAGGAATGGCCGGATCCCAAGAAGTCCAAGATCGACCTCGTTGCCGAAATGCAGGAAGCTGCCGAGACGATCCCGGGCAACAATTACGAGTTCACCCAGCCGATACAGATGCGGTTCAATGAGCTGATCTCGGGCGTGCGCAGTGACGTCGCGGTGAAGATCTATGGTGACGATCTCGATGTCCTGCTGGAAACGGCCGAACAGGTCGAGGCGGCCGCATCGACGGTTGCCGGCGCCGAGGACCTCAAGACTGAACAGGTTACAGGCCTGCCGGTCTTGTCCGTGATCCCGGACCGGGACGCGCTCGCGCGCTACGGCCTCAGCGTCGAAGATGTCCAGGGCGTCGTCTCCACCGCGCTCGGTGGCTCGGTTGCTGGCCAGCTCTTCGAAGGTGACCGCCGGTTCGACATTGTCGTACGGTTCCCTGAAACGCTCCGGCAGGATGTCGCCGCGATCAAGCGCCTGCCGATACCGCTACCGGACTCCCGGCAGACGATCGACGGTGTGACGTTCCTGCCGCTCAGCGAGCTCGCAAGCGTCGAGATCATCATGGGGCCTAACCAGATCAGCCGCGAGAATGCCAAACGCCGGATCGTGGTCACCGCCAACGTGCGCGGCCGCGACCTTGGCTCCTTCGTCAGTGAACTGCAGACAGCAGTGGCGGAGGGCGTCGAAATGCCGCCTGGCTACTGGATCGAGTATGGTGGGACTTACGAACAGCTCGTATCCGCCAGCAGCCGGCTCTCAATTGTAGTCCCGGTGGCCCTCCTCCTCATCTTCGGGCTGCTACTCATGCTGTTCGGGACCGCACGAGATGCAGCGATCGTGTTCTCCGGCGTGCCGCTCGCGCTGACAGGAGGTGTCGCGGCCCTTGCCTTGCGGGACATGCCGCTATCGATCTCGGCGGGTGTCGGGTTCATTGCCTTGTCCGGTGTGGCAGTTCTCAACGGCGTTGTAATGCTGAGCTTCATCAAGGCACGTCGGGAGGCCGGCGAAGACCTGCTCCCGGCAATCCGCGAAGGCGCGCTCCAGCGCCTCCGGCCGGTCCTGATGACCGCGCTCGTCGCGAGCCTCGGGTTCGTGCCGATGGCATTCAATGTCGGCGCAGGCAGTGAGGTACAACGCCCGCTCGCGACGGTCGTGATCGGAGGCATCATCTCCTCAACGCTCCTGACACTGATCGTACTTCCGGCACTCTACCGGATTGTCCACGGGTTCCGCCCACGTGCGGGCGTCCCGTCTCGCACGCTAGGTGGGGAAGTGCCCGCAGAGTAAGCTCAGGATAGGGAATACAGTCATGGCGAGTTCGCAAGATTCCGGGGATACCCATCACCACGATGAGGATGGCTCAGGTGCCCGCGAGCTCGCCTTTTCTCTTCTGTGCGGAGCCTGCCTTCTGGCAGGCTTCCTCCTTGAGCAGTTTTCGCCGGCTCCGGACTGGGTCAGCCGGACTTTGTTCCAAGGCGCCTATATCTTCGGCGGCTTCTTTGCCGTTCGGGAAGTCGCGGAAAAGCTTCCGAGCGGAAAATTCGAAATCGACTTCCTGATGATCGTGGCGGCCGCCGGAGCCGCCATTCTCGGCGAATGGGCAGAGGGCGCGCTGCTGCTGTTTCTTTTCAGCATCGGCCATGCGCTTGAAAACTACGCCATGAACCGGGCTCGCAAAGCGATCACATCGCTGGCGGATCTGGCGCCCGAGACCGCGCTTGTGCGCCGCAGCGGCGTGCAGGCTGAGCTGAAAGTGGCTGATCTGCGCCCCGGCGATGAGGTCATCATCCGCTCTAACGAGCGGATCGCCGCCGATGGTTTCGTGATCAAGGGCGAGAGCAGCGTCAACCAGGCACCCATTACAGGAGAAAGTGCGCCTGCTGACAAATCTGCCGTGCCGGAGATCGAGGCCGCCTTTGCGTCTCCTGATGCGCTGCCTGCAAGGCACCGCGTATTTGCAGGCACTATCAACGGCGCGGGCAGCCTTGAAATCCGCGTAACGCGCGCGGCTGGCGAGACGGCGCTCGCAAAAGTCATCAGCATGGTCAGCGCTGCTGAAACCCGGCAGTCCCCGACCCAGTCCTTCACGAAGAAGTTCGAGAAGATATTTGTGCCAGCGGTCATCCTGCTTGCCGTATTAGTCGCCTTGAGCGGCCCGGTGCTTGGCGAGGCGTTCCGCGAGAGCTTCTACCGCGCGATGGCGGTCCTTGTAGCCGCCAGCCCCTGCGCGCTTGCGATTGCGACCCCCAGCGCGGTTCTGAGCGGCATCGCCCGCGCCGCGCGCGGCGGTGTTCTCATCAAGGGCGGTGCGCCGCTTGAGGCGCTCGGAACACTCGACGCGATTGCGTTCGACAAGACTGGTACATTGACCGAGGGCATGCCGCGCATTGTCGAGGTCAAGGCACTCGCCGGTACGGATGAGATTGACTTGCTGCGGGTTGCCAGTGCGGTCGAGGCGCTCAGCGATCATCCCCTGGCAAAGGCGGTTGTTCGCGACGCTGCAGCGCGCATCGGAGACACCGCGCTGGTTGCAACCGGTTTCGAGAGCCTCACCGGCCGCGGCGTCTCGGCGATCGTCGAAGGCGAAACTGTCCTAATTGGCAAGCCCGCTTTCTTCAACGGAACGGATGCCAAGGCCCTGGCCGTAGACCTTACGGCGATCACGTCCGACATGTTCAGCCGGGGCCAGACGCTGATGGTTGTGTCGAAAGGCGATCAATTCCTCGGCGTTATCGGCTTGATGGATACGCCAAAACCTCAAGCAAAAGCGGTGATCGAACAACTGCGTGCGCTCGGTTTGCGCAGGATGATGATGATCTCCGGCGACAATCAGTCGGTCGCCGATGCCGTGGCCCGAGAGGTCGGACTGGATACGGCCTTCGGCGACCTTATGCCGGAGGACAAGGTCCGCAAGATTGCTGAACTGTCTGAGGGCAAAGGCGTCGCGATGGTCGGCGACGGTGTCAACGACGCGCCCGCCATGGCAAACGCGACCGTGGGCATCGCCATGGGCGCGGCAGGCTCTGATGTCGCGTTGGAGACAGCCGATATTGCCCTGATGGGCGATGACCTCCGTACGCTGCCTTTTGCGGTGGGTCTAAGCCGCAGGGCGCGCTCCGTCATCCAGCAGAATCTCTGGCTCAGCCTCGGCATCGTAGCGTTGCTGATTCCGGCAACCTTGCTTGGCCTCGGGATCGGCCCCGCGGTCATCATCCACGAGGGCTCGACCCTGCTGGTGGTCGCAAATGCGCTGCGCCTCCTCACCTATCGGGCCTGATATCGCGATGCTGGGACAGAAGGGTGGTTGGGGCAGAGCACATAGTTCGCCATGGGAGGAATCCCTTGGGAATTGGATTGAGCCTTCGCAGAACGCCCGCGCCGCGAAAAGATGGATCGATGTAGCGGAGATCAGTTGTGTGTTTGCTTGCTTCTGGAGGCGCCGCTGTGCCGGCGAAATGACATGCTGCACCTGATCCTGAAAGCCGCTCTCTCGGGCGTCCTCGTGCTGGCGATCTCTGAAGCAGCCCGGCGGTGGCCGGGATTGGGCGGCCTGGTCGCTTCCCTGCCGCTGGTCTCCATCCTTGCCATCATCTGGCTCTGGCGGGACACGGGTGGTGACGCGTCCCTGATCGCCCGGCATGCCCGCGCGACGCTCTGGTACGTCATCCCAAGCTTGCCGTTTTTTCTGATCCTGCCCGCGCTGTTAGATCGGGGAACAAATTTCTGGCTATCGCTGAGTGCCGCGAGTGCACTCACGATCTGCCTCTATCTTCTGGCCGTCTGGCTCGCCGGCCGGTTCGGGTTGTCATTCGGATAAGGAGAACCAAGATGCGCGCTGTGTTGCTGATGTTTGGGGTTGCATCCCTGAGTGCCTGCATATCAATTCCTGATGCAATCATTCCTCTGACTGCGGAACAGACTGCAGCCATCGAACGAGACTGCGGGCGTCGTCCGATGTCATTGCTCAAAAGCTCGACATCGCCGCGCGTTGTCACTTATTCAGCGTGCAAGCGCAAAACGCTGCAAAGGATCGCGAACAGCATGGCAACGACAAATGCGAACTGAACTCTGCAAAGGTTGGCGGCGCACGAGTCCATTCTCTCTCGGTTTTGTCCTGATACTTGCGGTGTTGACTTTTTCCCTACCGGGCGAAGCTCTCGCCCACGCCGTTGCCGAGGGTGACAAGGGCTATATCCAGGAAATTTCAGGCGTCCACCTGATGTCCTTCCTGTATCTCGGCGCCAAGCACATGGTGACCGGATACGACCACATCCTCTTCCTGCTGGGCGTAATTTTTTCCTCTACCGGATGAAGGATATCGGCATCTATGTCAGCCTGTTTGCCATAGGGCATTCGACCACCATGCTGGCGGGCGTGTTCTTCAATTTCGGCATCAACAGCTACATCATTGATGCAATCATTGGCCTGTCGATCGTCTACAAGGCGCTCGACAATATGGGCGCCTACCAACGCTGGTTCGGTTTCCAGCCGGACACCAAAGCGGCAACGCTGATCTTCGGCTTCTGCCACGGCTTCGGCCTCTCCTCGAAAATCCTCGATTACGAGATTTCGCAGGACGGCCTTTTGCCGAACCTCCTTGCCTTCAATGTCGGCGTCGAGATTGGCCAGCTGCTCGCCCTCGGCGCGATCCTGATCGCCATGGGCTTCTGGCGGCGCACGCCGTCCTTCCTGAAACACGCTTACACCGCAAACATGGTGATGATGGCCGCAGGCTTCCTGCTGATCGGCTACCAACTCACCGGTTACTTCGTCGCATAGGAGACCATGCTCATGTACAACACCGACATGCCCACCCGCGCCGAACTTCCGACGACGCCGCAGCTCCTGCGCTCGACGGCAATCGCGATTGCGACTGCCGCTGTTATTCTGGTCACGGTCGTTTTGCCTTCGGAGTATGCGATTGATCCGACCGGTGTGGGCCGCGTTCTCGGCCTCACCCAGATGGGAGAAATCAAGCAGCAACTGGCGACCGAAGCGGAGACTGAGGTGAGCACGACCGAAGCTTCCGCCATGGTCGCCAGCACGGTAGAGCCAGACGTTGCCCCCGCAGCATCGGCACAGGAGGCAGAACCCGAAGCCTGGCGCGATGTGGTCACACTTACCCTGGCGCCAGATGAGGCCGCCGAAATCAAGCTCAGCATGAAGAAGGGCGAAGTGGCTACTTATGAGTGGACCGCATCATCGGGGCATGTGAACTCGGATCTTCATGCAGATGGCGCTGGCGGCTTGTTTACCAGCTACCGGAAAGGCCGGGCAGAAACCCGCGACGCGGGAGAACTCACCGCTGACTTCGATGGCACGCACGGCTGGTACTGGCGCAACCGGAGTGGCGTAAGCGTCGAAGTCACGCTCCGGACCAATGGAGCCTACTCGGAACTCAAACGGGTTCTATGAATTTGCGATCCTGGGGGTCAGGAACCCCGCCGGCCAACCCGAAGGCAACTTGGCGGGGGTCACAGCACACTCCCGTTGCTGTGACCCCAGATCTTCATTCAGTTTGATCCAGAACCGGCGTTTTGACGACTAGACGCCGTGTTGATTCGAATGCCTCGAGCTTTGTGTATTTGGAACTGCGCCATTCAACACCTAACCTTGCTTACCTGTAACCGCGGTGCGCATCCATTGCGAAAAGTGCCGATAGCGCCAACACCGTAACACCAAGCACAGCGAGAGAAAGGCGTTTCGCTCGTCTTACAAGGCCGCCTCGCTGTCACAAACTGACACGTGGGGTCCGAAAGCAGATCCAATGAAAATCCGGTCGAGGACAGTGTCAACCAACGCGACTGATGATGCTGCGTGTTGCTGACCATCGTCAATGAACACACGCCCTATATGATCTGTGGCCGGATCAAGTGATACAACTTCGGAAGGCGAAGGCTGGTCTTCGCGCCGCTGGTATCCGAGAGCTAGCGACAAGAGCTTGGGATGGCCCGCGATATATAAAAGACCGCTATCAGCAAAGGTCAGGTTATCAACACCGGTTCCGACGGGAATACTCCGGTTTCTGGTCAGGGTGTTGGTGCGCTGATCCCGATCAAAAACAACGACAGACTGCCCCACAAGTTCGCCGACAAATACTTGCTTGCCGTCTGATGACAGGGCGATACCGTTCGCCATCAACAACCCGTCCGCGGCAATCATGCTATCCTTGCCGCTGATCAGAAGCACTTTTCCGGTCGGCCGATTTAGAGCGCCTTCCATGATTTCAGCCAGCGTTCCAGCATCTGCTTCTTTGTCCAGTGTCACGAGAAGCGTATCGGGACCAAGCACGACAAGATCATTCGGATTGTGGAGCAAAGGCGATGTTATACTCCGAACATGCTCAAATGTTCCCTCGGGCTCAAGCCTGAATACTTCGATCGCGTGATGCTCCTCGGCGCGATTTGCAACGAACAGCCAGTGGTTCCCGTCCAGGTCCGCATAAAGGTCCGCTCCAAAGCTCTTGAATGTTTCAGGTGACGGCGGCGCAAGGTCCTTGCGTGTGGCCCCTGCTGGTTCATCAAGCGGGATTGCCCATATTTTTGCGCGTCCTGGCCCGCCTCCCCTGAAAGAACGGCGGTCTCCCCCGACCGCGTAGGCTACACGCTGAACCTGATCCAAAACGATGTCTTCAGCCCCATTAAGCCCCTCAAGCCGCACGCATGTACCATTGAAAGCAGCTTTGATTGTTCGGGTTTCGCCGGCTTGGACCCAAACCCCGAGGAGAAAGACACTCGCCCAAGCCAGCGTTACAAGCACGCTTAGCAAGGCCGCCCGTCCCACCATGTCGCGTGCGACGCTGTAGCCTGTCAAAGGCTCGCGCAAGTCTTCAGGGATCGGCATTGCGCGCAACGGAGAGACATTTGCCCCACCGGTATTCCCCTTTGGTACCCAGCCAAACACGTAGCCTGGCACCACAGCGAACATCCGAATCAACTGACCTCGGCCCTCGCGCCAATCCGTCCGGTGAAAGGCGACCTTTAGCATCCACCAATGCGTGCTCATGTGAGAGACAAAGTATCGCTGCCCAACAATATGCGCACGCTCGAGGTGGTAGAAGGCTGACAACCAATCCCTGGCGGCATAGGCCGAACGTGCCGCCTCCACCTCACCCTGAAAAGCTTTTTTGATACCTGGCTTCAATGCGCACCTGTCCTCGTTTCAGAGCAGGTTAGGTGCTGGCAATCACCTCGTCTTGAACGATTCGCTTGGCATTACTGGAGCAGGATCTTCGCCGTCGATGGCAGGACCCCTGTAAGTCGCTTCAACGTCCTCGAATAATGCGACTGATCTGAAAAGCCGCCGGAAATCGCTGCTTCTGCCAGACTGGCGCCTTGCCGCAGGGCGCCAGCAGCCCGGCCGACAGCTGCCCACAGCAACCATTTGGACAGCGGAACTCCCAGAGAAGCGCGCGCGAGCGCCCGCAGCCTCGATTCTGACAGGCCAACTTGCCGGGCTGCGACAGATACCCCTGCTTTGAGCGGCGCTGTTCTGAGGAAGGACAACGCTTGTTCCAGACGCTCGTCGATCTGCGGGACGCGCGCGGATGCCAAGGTTGCAAGAGTGCTCATCGCCGTACTCAAATCGGCATGCAGAAATGGAGCCGGATCAAATATGTCACGCCGCGCTGCATAACTCTCCGATCCCAGCTCTGCCATGATATGCTGGGCGACTGCTGATTGGGGTTCAATCAGGATCAGCAGGATACAACCTGCCGGCAACAATCTGTGGGGCGTGCCGGGGCGTATAAAGACTGGGTCGGAGTGAACAAGCAGCCCGGCCGGTGTTTCAATGCGGAGCGCGTTACCAAAGCCCCAGCTCACCTGGAGCGTCGCGTGGGAATGGCGCTCATTATCGCCAGCGGGCCCGCGATAAGCGAAAAAGTAGTCGCCAAAATCGTGCTTGCCCTGCCACATTGATGATTCAGCAATCTTGAGAGCGCTCAGCCCCGATACTTTCCAAACAGGTCCACCAGCTCGGAAAACTTCTGCCGCTGGGTCTCGGCATCACCGTCGCGGATGGCTTCTTCTACACAGTGCGCGGCGTGATTCTTGAGCAGCTCGTCTTCAACCTTGCCAAGCGCAGCCTTGATCGCCTGAACCTGCGTCAGGATATCGATACAATAACGGCCTTCCTTGACCATGCCGGACACACCGCGTACCTGACCTTCAATTCTCCGAAGACGAGTTACAACTGATTTAGGTGGGGCGTGGCGCATTTGACTTATACCTCTTGGGGGTATAATTAAACGGTGAGAATTGGCTGGTCAACGCTCCATGATGGATTCGCTTCGCCGCGCGATTATTGCCCTCACCCTGCTCGTGCTGGGCGGCGGGCATGCAGCGTGTGCGTGCGCTGCTGTTGCGCAGGCGGTGTCCTTACCAGCAGTCGCTGCAGCTGCTCTGACAAGCCATGACGCTGCCGCAGTTACCCATCACGCGCCTGACGCTGATCACTGTGACCCGGCTTCCCAAGATAACAGTCATGACTGCGGAGGGTGCGAAGCGGTTGCCTTGCCGAGCGATTCCTCAACCAAGGCGGCTGGCGTTGTTCCGGTCGACTTCGGGGTTCTTCCAGCGAGACCCGCCGACGAAACCAGCCGGGTACTCAAGCTCGCGACCTCGAAGTTTGAACCCGCCCGAGGGCCGCCCCGGCCCAGCCCCTCTCTCGTAACCCTGAAAGTTCGCCTGCAGAATTGATCCCGGGATGATCGCTGCGTCCGCCTCCGGGCTGAGCAGTTTGTTGCTTCATCACTCAAACGTGCGTGCGCCTTTGCGCTCGCTCACTCAGATCGATCATTCACAGGAACTCACTCATGAAACTCTCCCGCTCAATTCTCGCTCTTGCGATGGCGTTTTCAGCTGCGCCCGCTTTCGCCCTGGAAGGCGACGGCGCCGCTTCTGCAATGCAGCACACAAACCATTGCGGCCTGCCCATGGGCGAAGGCACGGTGACAGGCCTCGACGTCAAGGCTTCAAAAGCTACCATCGATCACGCTCCCATTGCTGCGCTCAACTGGGACGCAATGACGATGGACTTCAAGGCCGCCAAAGGCGTTGACCTTTCGGCCTTCGCAGCCGGCGACCGCGTACATTTCCTTCTGACTGAGGACACAAAATCAAAGTCTTACAAGATCGAGGCGATGTGTTCGCTCGACGCCCCGAAAGGCCTGCACGACGCCTGCATGGGCAAGATGCATGAGACGGCCATGGCGCTTTCGGCAGCGAGCGGCAAATCCTGCGACATGGGCGGGATGGATCATGGCGCCATGCCGGGAATGGATCACGGCGCCATGAAAGACATGGACCATGGCAACATGGACGGCATGACACAGGGTGACATGAAAGCGGCCGATGCCGAGGCCATGAACTGCAAGGAGATGTGCGCGATGATGAAGAAATCATCCGATGCTCCGCCGGCAGACGAAAAGCCTGCGCCTGCGCAGGACCATAGCCAGCACTGATCCGGTCGCCTGTCGCGCAGAGCGCCTCTGTCGCGCGGCAGGCGTTCCTCACACAAGGTTCGAACCCATGCTCACACGACGCAATCTCCTCCGCACGGCCGCCGCCGGTGGTCTCTTCGCGGCATCCAGCGCCCTGCTCCCGGCTTGGGCGCGTAGCGCCGGTGCCGGCAACAAAGGCATCTTCGAAGTCTCCGGGAATGCCTTTGACCTCACCATCGGCCACAGCGCCGTCGAAATCGGTGGCCGCTCCGGCCATGCCATCACGATCAATGGAACGCTGCCCGGCCCACTCATCCGGTTCCGCGAAGGCGAAAAGGTGACCCTCAAGGTCAACAATACACTCGACGAAGACACATCGATCCACTGGCACGGGCTATTGGTGCCGTTCCACATGGACGGTGTACCCGGGGTCTCCTTCCCTGGCATAAAGCCGAAATCGACGTTCACCTATGAATTCGCTGTGCCGCAGAGCGGCACGTACTGGTACCACTCCCATTCGGGCTTGCAGGAACAGCTTGGCCATTACGGTCCGCTGATCATTGATCCGGCTGGCCCGGACCCTGTCGCGGCCGACCGCGAATACGTGCTTGTCCTGTCGGACTGGAGCTTCGAACATCCGCACAAGGTGTTTGCCCGACTGAAGAAAGATGCTGCGGTCTATAACTTCCAGCAGCGGACGATGGGTGACTTCGTCAGGGATGCCCGCGAAAATGGACTCGGCGCAGCGTTCGCGGACCGCGCCTCCTGGGGCGCCATGAGAATGTCACCGACCGACATCTCGGATGCGACCGCCTCGGTCTACACCTACCTGATCAATGGCCACGCGACGCCGGACAACTGGACCGCGATCTTCAAAACCGGCGAACGCATCCGCCTGCGGATCATTAACGCGTCGGCAATGACAATCTTCAATTTCCGGATCCCTGGACTGCCGATGACGGTGGTTGCCGCTGACGGGCTCAATGTCCAACCGGTAGAGACCGACGAGTTCCAGATTGGTGTTGCGGAAACCTATGATGTCGTTGTCACGCCGACGCGGGCCCGCGCCTTCGCGCTGGTTGCGGAATCGATCGACCGGTCCGGACAGGTTGTTGCGACGCTGGCCCCTGAAGCCGGACTGGTCGCAACCGCTCCCCTGTTGCGCGAGCGCCCAACGCTCACGCACCGCGACATGGGCATGGACATGGCGTCGATGGATCACGGTGCGATGGGTCACGGCGCGATGGCCGGGATGGACCATGGCAGCATGGCAGGAATGGACCACAGCGCAATGCCTAGCATGGATCACGGGGCCATGGAGATGCCTGCGTCTGTCCCGCAGGGCCACGACCACAAGATGGGCGTGGGCGTCGATAACGTCGCGATGGTGCAAGTGAGCCGGATCGACGAGCCGGGACTAGGTCTCGAGAATGTGCCGCACCGGGCGCTACGGTATTCGCAGCTGCGCAGCCTGACACCGAATCCCGACGCACGGGCGCCTGGCCGCGAGATGGAGATCCATCTCACCGGCAACATGGAGCGCTACATGTGGTCGTTCGACGGGATAAAGCTTAGCGAGGTCAAGGGACCAATCATTTTCCATGAAGGCGAACGTCTGCGCGTCACCCTCGTCAACGATACGATGATGAGCCATCCGATCCACCTTCACGGCATGTTCTTCGACCTTGTTGTCGGTGATACCGATCACAAGCCACGCAAGCACACGGTCCTCGTCAAGCCAGCAGAACGCGTCTCGTTCGATGTCACGGCCGACCACGTCGGCGACTGGGCCTTCCACTGTCACCTCTTGTTCCACATGCATGCGGGCATGATGCAGGTCGTCTCGGTTCTGCCACGAGGTGCGGCGGCCGGCGCTGACGACCTGCATAAAGAGCACAGGCCTGCGGTTCCTCCGCCGACTGACGAAGATCCGCCAAAAGAAGCCCCGATGACGGGTATGAACCACGAAGGACACCGTTGATGACCAGTGCTCAATTGATGGCGACACTCGTCCTGATCTTGCCGCTTGCGGCGACCCCTGCTTTTGCTCAGGAGGCGCCCGCACCCGGATCGCAGGCCGAAGTCTATTGGGACAAGAATGAGTTCAAGGCGTCTCAGGACGCCTTGAAAAAAGAACACGGCGGAGGGACAAATTACATGATTCTCGCCGACCGGTTCGAATACCAGTCCGGCGAGGGCTCACCGGCCCTTCTTCTGGAGGGTCAGGGCTGGTGGGGCACGGATGAGAACCGGCTCTGGATCAAGTCCGAGATCGACTACGATTTGGATGGCAGCAGTTTTGAAGAGGTCGAGGTGCAGGCGCTCTGGTCGCGCCCCATCGCACGGTACTTCGACCTCCAGGCGGGTATCCGCCATGACTTCGAACCTGGCCCGTCGCGCACTTATGCAGTGGCCGGTGTTCAGGGCCTTGCACCTTACTGGTTCGAAGTCGACGGCGCTGTGTTCCTCAGCGAAGAAGGCGACCTCTCGGCCCGCTTCGAAGCGGAATATGAGTTCCTGCTTACACAGCGCCTCGTTCTGCAACCCCGCACGGAATTTAACTTCGCGGTCCAGGACGTGCCCGAACTTGAAACAGGCGCCGGTCTCTCGACAGCCGAGATCGGCCTGCGCCTGCGCTACGAGATCGATCGTCAGTTCGCCCCCTATGTCGGCGTCAACTGGAAAGCCTCGACCGGCGAGACCGCAGACTTCGCCCGCGCCCAGGGCGAAGACACAGAAACGCTGTCCTTCGTCACCGGGATCAGGCTCTGGTTCTGAACCGCATCCAACCTCAGCTCACCGTCCACGAAAGGACACACAATGCCCCGTTCCAAAGTAATCACCGCTACACTTCTGGCCTTCGCCCTCTCCGCCGCGCCTGCGTTCGCGCATGTCAGTGTCAAGACGACCAGCATCGCGGATGCCGCCGTCATCGAAGTGCTACCGGACGACTTCACGTTCAGCTTCAGCCAACCCGTCGGTCTGATCGCGTTCTCGGTGAAAACCGGAGCAGGAGAGGCCGTCGAGATTGGCTTCACCCCGCCAAAGGCACCGGCCGCCACATTCACAGTTCCGCTACCGGACCTCGCGCCCGGTCTCTACACCGTGGAGTGGCGCACGATGTCGAAAGATGGTCATCCGATGACCGGCAAATCGACCTTCGAACTGAAGTAAGGTCTGGCCGCCATGCCTCTGCTGGACGCCTCCAATATCGTAACAAAGGTATTGCTCTACGCAGTTAGCCTTGGAGCCATCGGGGCGGCGCTCCACGGGGCGCTGGGGCTTCATTGCGGCCGCCGCGTATACGTCTGGATTGCAAGCGCAGTCGCCGCTGTCGCGGTTGTCCGGTTGCTGGTTTTGAACGCGCAGATGGGTGGAAGTCTCGGCGCGGCATTCTCGGGAGAACAGTTCGAATGGACATGGGCCGGCGGCGGTCCACCTGCGCTCGCGCTTTTCGCCGGCGCAGGGCTCCTCGTCTTAGCCTGGCTGACAGGGCAGCGCGCCTTGCTTCTGTTGGCAGCCGTCTCCATCAGCGCCAGCTTCGGCTTGACCGGGCACACCGCGGGACTGGAGGCGCCTGGTCTCGCGCCCTGGGTGGTGGCGGGCCATCTGCTGATCGCAGGGTTCTGGCTCGCCGCCCCGGTCACCCTCTGGCCGCGCGCCGCGATGACGGACACGGACGTTCTGGAACGCACCGAAGCCTTCAGCCGGGTCGCAAAGTTCATCGTGCCATTTGTTTTTGCCTCTGGGCTCTATCTCTTCTGGAGGATCGACGGAGATTTCCTGACGGCGCTCAGCTCCGGATACGGACGGCTTCTGGCCGCCAAATTAGTTGCCGCAGCACTGATACTCGGGCTCGGCGCGCTCAACATGACGATCATCACACGCCAGCTTTCCGCTGATGCGCTGAAGGGCCGCGCGGCGCTGCGATCGACACTGCGAATTGACGCGGCACTGTTCCTGCTCGTCATCATCATCATTGCAACGGCGACAACCCTGATCGGTCCGCCAGAAACGGGAGTTTGATTATGAAACGGCTTTTCCTTACCGCCGCTGCGCTTGCAGCAGTGAGTCAACTTCCGGCTGCTTTGGCGGACGGTAAAGCGTCTCGCCTTTCAGACGTTCAGCAAATTTCAGGCATACTTTCTGATATCGAAAAGGGATGGCAAAACGGAGACGCAGAACCGTTCCGGCAACACTTCCTCGATTTTCCCGGCGCCCGCTATTTTGAATCAGGTGGCGAGAACTCAGGACTTGCCGACCTGATCGAAAATCATGTCGTACCTGAGGGGTCGTCTATTCCGGACTTGCAGCTCGATTTCTCCAACGTACAGATTTTCTATGAAGGGTCGTTTGCCTGGGTGGTCAGTGACACGGCTATCAAGGGCACGATTGCAGAGACGGGCGACAAACTCGACCGGACCTGAAAGGAAACTTTGCTTCTTCGAAAATCCGGCGAGCAGTGGAAGGTTGTGCATACCCACTCTTCGTCCCGGGCGAAGAAGAACTGAGCTGCATGCCCCGGCGGCAGCGCGGTAGCTTGACGGGGTCCTGTTTGCTGCGATCTTCGGGAACTGTGCCGCGAGATGATGATTTCTGGTCTGAACAAACAAGGAGATACACATGAAAGCTGTCCTGTTGAGCCTCGCTGCCGTTTCATCGATGGGCTGCGTAAGTACAGCGTCTGCCCATGGCGGGGCGCATCCTGACACGCCGAAGTCGCCGGTCGAAGTTGTGGCTGCGTTCGGCGCCGCGCTCGACGCAGGCGATGAAGCCGCTCTCGCAGATCTGTTGGCAAGCGACGTGCAGATCGCAGAAAGCGGCGGCATCGAACGCTCGCTAGAGGAATACCGCTCCCATCACATGGGCGCCGACATCGAGTTCTCAAAAGCCGTCGAGACAGAAGTGCTGGGGCAGCGGATTTTTGAAGGCGGCGGCCTCGTCACCATCCTTACTGAAGCGGTATCCAAAGGCACATTCCGGGACAAACCCGTCAACAGCCGTCTGATGGAGACCATGGTCCTGAAGGAGACAAACGGCACCTGGAAAATTGTGCACATCCATTGGTCGTCAGCCAAGATCGCTGAGGGCGATAGCCATTGACGCAAGCGACGCGCTGGCGAGGCTCTCTCACAATCGGGAATGGTTGGGCCATCCTTGAGGGCCTCGCAGGTGCCAACGCCCCGCACGCGCATTTGGCTCATCAACTGACGGCGTGCTTCGATGGTCCGCTGGAAATCGTATGTCTACCAGAGATTCATACGGTCCCGGCGGGACACTACGCCGTCATTCCATCAGGATTATCGCACGCGGTTGGCCCGGTCGGCGCCAGACTGCGCAGCGTCTATCTCGACAGCGCCAAGTTTGATCCTCCGGGGTCAGGACATGGCATTTCAATCGTCGTCCCTTCCCTTGCGGCCGCATTGAACACGCTGGATGTGCAGGCCGCGGTTGGGACCCTGCTTCGCCGTTCCCCCAGGGCGAAGTCGGCGATCATGTCAGACCACCGACTAATCGCGCTTCTCGACACCGCCCCGGCGACAGCCTCGCCAAGCTGGATCGCGAACGCGCTTGGCATTTCGGCAAGCCGCCTGCGCCAGCTATCTCACTCGACTTTCGGGGCGCCGATGTCCCACGTCCTGCAATGGCGGCAATTGCAGTTCGCCGCCCGTGCGCTTTCTGAGTCAGCCAGTCTGGCTGAAGCGGCCGAGGCTGGCGGCTTCGCCGATCAGTCCCATTTCACGCGCCGCATGCACCGTTGGTTTGGGGTTGCACCCGGCGCAGGGCTTTCGGGCCTGGATGTCCGGGTCGCTACCGCCGCCCCGGAGTGTTGAATCGTTCAATACAGCATTGCCGCGCCGTCTAGTGTCCGCATCACAAGGCCGTCTTCTGCCTTGCGGTAAAGGAACGAGACCCAGATGAATGCGCTGCAATGGATAACCCGCTGGACCTACGCGCCCCTGATGCTTCTCGGCTTCAACGCCGCCGCCGTCATGCTGGTGACTTCGGGCGCTCCGAAGTTGTCGCTTTTCGGCCTGCTGATCGCGGCAATCACTGTGTCGTTTCTGGCCGAACGGTTCATTCCGTATAAGGAGGACTGGAACCGCTCCAAGAACGACGGGGTCAGAGATTTTCTGCATTTCCTCGTTAACGAAACTTCGATTGTTGCCTCGGCTCTCCTTATTCCTATAGTCGCCGCGCTCATGCCGTTTCCGTCTGTGTGGCCTGATACGTGGCCGCTTTGGGGACAGCTTCTCCTCGCCATTCTTATTGCCGACGTGGGCATCACGCTCGTTCACTGGGCCAGCCACCACAACAATACGCTATGGCGCTTCCACGCCGTGCATCACAGCGTGAAGCGGATGTACGGCTTCAATGGCCTGATGAAGCACCCGGTCCATCAGGCCATCGAACTGACCGCAGGAACCCTGCCGCTCGTCCTCGCGGGCATGCCGCTTGAAGTCGCCATGCTGCTAGCCTTCGCGGTCGCCCTCCAGCTGCTGCTGCAACATTCGAATGCCGACATGCGGATCGGCGCCCTGCGCTACATACTCGCCCTGGCGCCCGTTCACCGGTTTCATCACCTGAAGTCCGGCAGGGAGGGAAATGTGAACTTTGGGCTCTTCACGACGCTTTGGGACCGCTTGCTGGGCACCGCCTCTTTCGATCCGCGACGCAGGTTCGCGTCTGACGATCTCGGTATCGAAGATGCCCCGGGTTATCCTTCCTCATACATCGGCCAGCTGACCAAACCCTTCCAACCTGATCTTTAGCGAAAGATCACCTCCGCATACGATCACGCGTCGAGCAACATATACCCCTATGGGGTAATTGACCGATACGGTATAGGGGTATATGCCGAACTCTAGTTTTGAGCACGCAGGAGACCGGCATGTCCTCGACCGAAGCAAAGCCAAGCGCAGATCAGCCGGATATACGTGACCCGGTCTGCGGCATGACCCCGAAGGCCGACACCCCGCACCGCCTCACGCATGAAGGCGCCGAGGTCTTATTCTGCAGCGCGGGCTGCAAATCCAAGTTTGAAGCCAATCCTTCTGCCTACATGACTCGTTCTGCGGTGCACAAAGCGCAGATGCCTGATCACGCAGGCCACGGACCCGCCTGCCACGATCACGCCAGCGAGGCGCCTTCAAAGACAGCGGCCCCGGGCAGCCAGTGGACCTGCCCCATGCACCTGGAAATCGTTCGGGATGGTCCCGGAGCCTGCCCGATCTGCGGCATGGCCCTGGAACCGATGACGCCGACTGCAGGCGGCGGCCCCAATCCCGAGCTGCACGACATGAAACGGCGCTTCCTGTTCGGCGTCGTGCTGTCACTGCCTTTGCTGGTCATCGAGATGGGCGGACATTTCTTTGGAATTGACCGGTTCATTCCGCCCACGATCAATCCCTGGATCCAGATGGCACTGGCAACGCCCGTGGTGCTCTGGGCGGGCTGGCCTTTCTTCGCGCGGGGCGCCGCATCGGTAAAAAGCCGCAGCCTGAACATGTTTTCTCTGATCGCACTCGGCACCGGTGCGGCCTGGATTTACAGTATGGTGGCGGCGATCGCGCCGGGCCTGTTCCCGGCCGAGCTGCGCTCGGCGCACGGAACCGTGCCGGTTTATTTTGAAGCTGCCGCCGTGATCATCACGCTGGTTCTGCTCGGTCAGGTACTCGAACTACAAGCGCGTGAAGCGACCGGGGGCGCTATCCGGGCGCTACTCGACCTTGCTCCAAAGACCGCGCGCCGGATCAAAGCGGATGGAACTGAAGAAGATGTGCCGCTTGAGACGGTCATCGCCGGTGACCGCCTGCGCGTGCGGCCCGGAGAAAAAATACCGGTGGACGGCATCGTCACCGAAGGGCGCTCCTCAATCGACGAGTCGATGGTCACGGGAGAGTCGATGCCCGTGACCAAGTCAGTAAGTGACCGGGTGATTGGCGCAACGGTAAACCAGACCGGCAGCCTGATCGTTGAAGCGCAGCGGGTCGGCAGCGAGACCATGCTCTCCCAGATCGTCCATCTCGTCGCCGACGCGCAGCGCAGCCGCGCGCCCATCCAGCGCCTCGCAGACCAGGTGTCGGGCTGGTTTGTCCCAGCCGTCATCGTCATCGCTGTGACGGCCTTCTTCGGCTGGCTCATGTTCGGACCAGACCCTGCCTTCTCCTACGGGCTGATCGCGGCCGTCTCGGTGCTGATCATCGCCTGTCCCTGCGCGCTGGGCCTTGCCACGCCCATGTCGATCATGACCGGCGTCGGCGCGGGCGCGCGCGCCGGCGTGCTGATCCGGAATGCCGAGGCGCTCGAACGCATGGAAAAGATCGACACGCTGCTCATCGACAAGACCGGGACGCTGACGGAAGGCAGGCCGGCGCTTGTCGGGATGGATATGACGCCGGGCGCTGATGAAAACGCTGCCCTTCGTATTGCCGCAAGTCTCGAGAGCGTCAGTGAGCATCCTTTGGCGACCGCAATCGTCGCCGCAGCCCGCGCAAAAGGTCTTGCACTTGCCGAACCGGCACACTTCGACTCGCCCACGGGAAAAGGTGTCGTTGGGGTCATCGAGGGTCAGATAGTAGCACTGGGCGCTGAGCGCTTCATGGACGAACTCGGTATCGACACGGCCGCGCTGCAAGCGCTTGCTGAGCGCCGACGGGCGGACGGGGCAACAGCCATCTATCTCGCCGTCGATGGCGCCGCGCTGGCGGTGCTGGCCATTGCCGACCCGGTGAAGGCATCAACGCCGGACGCGCTAAAAGCCCTTCAGGATGCCGGCCTGCATATCGTCATGGCGACAGGCGACAATCGCACGACCGCAGAATCAATCGCCCGATCACTCGGCATCAATGCCGTCGAGGCCGAAGTCCTGCCTGCCCAGAAGGCCGAGATCGTGAAGCGCCTGATGGCCGAAGGCCGGGTCGTGGCCATGGCGGGGGACGGCGTCAATGACGCCCCGGCCCTCGCAGCCGCCGATGTCGGTATCGCGATGGGCACCGGCACGGATGTCGCCATAGAAAGCGCCGGCGTTACGTTGCTGAAGGGAGACCTCAGAGGCATTGTACGGGCCCGGACGATTTCGCGGGCAACCATGCGAAACATCCGCCAGAATCTCTTCTTTGCTTTCGCCTATAATGCTGCTGGCATCCCCATCGCCGCTGGCGTTCTCTTTCCCATCACAGGCGCATTGCTCTCCCCCATGATTGCAGCTGCCGCAATGGCCCTGTCCTCCGTCTCCGTGATTGCCAATTCGCTTCGGCTGAATGCGCTCGAAAGAAACTAATTGGACGATCTCACGAAGCCTTGTCCAACAACAGAGAAGGCAAGTGCAAGACGGCAAGAGCGATTAAGCAGCTTGTTGTTAGCTATGAGCGCTTAACTCCGTAGCTCGTCCTGCACGATCCTGGGTCGCCTTTCGATGAGCGCGAGCAATACCCGCGCCGGGCCTTCAGGGCGCCGGCGCCCCTGCTCCCAGCCTCGCAGGGTACCTACGGCGACGCCAATGCTGCGAGCAAATTCGGCCTGCGACAATCCTGAGCGCTCGCGGATTGCTGCCACATCAGGCTCCGGCACTTCGATATGATGAACCCGTGCGCCTGTCTTGTGACCTTTGGCGTGGGTGAGCGCCTCTTGGAGGCCTTGCTTGATGCTGGCGGCGGCGTTGGTCATGTCACTTTCCATAAGTATCAGCGATGAGATCACAGCGTTCGATCAGTTCGGCGCGTTCGGTTGGAGAGATGTTGGCCCTTTCATTTTTCGCAAACACGGTGAGCAGAAAGAGAGGCATGTCACGAGAGCGGTAGAAATGGATCACACGGTATCCGCCGCTTTTGCCTGCGCCCCTTCGGGCGACGCGCACCTTCCTCAATCCGCCTCCGAGACTGATGCCCGCCTAAGGATCGGCCGCCAACGCCGAAATCAGATCAGCTTTCTCCTCATCCGTCATGCCTGCAGAGTGTGATCGCCGGATAAACTCCGGTGTTTCAACAACTGTCAGCATCGACATCGCGCTATCCCTATATATACGTCATTGACGCATAAGTCAATGACGTAGCTATAACTTCAATCTTCGCTCCACAATTCTTGCTTCGAGATGGATCGGCAACCTCTTTGACGAAGCCCCCTTGACCCGGCTTTAGGGTCAGGGACTTCATGTTGTCGGATATGTTGTGGAATTCGGAATCGAACCCTAATCCAAGTCCGACAGCTGCCGAATTGTTGGCAGATTGTTGGCATCCGACGATGCGCCAAATTTATTTGCTTTCTAAAAACAGGGCAATAAGGGCGCTTGCGATTCCGCCCCCGGGCACCATTCAGTCTTCCAGCAACACCTCTGGCAGACCGGCGTTTCCCAAAAAAGAAGCATGTCATGTCGTAGGCTGCAGCCCCGTCAGGGCGCTGGCGCAGGGCTGACTTGCACGAGGGTCTTGCCGAAATTGTTGCCGGCCAGCATGGCGCGGAAGGCGGCGGGGGCCGAGCGCAGGCCCGGCGAGATGTCTTCCCGGTAGCGGATGTGCCCGCTGCGGAGCCAGTCCGCCATTTCGGATAGGAAAATGTCCTGATGGCTGGCGACGAAGTCACCGACGAAGAGCGGGTGCACCTTCACGCCCTGGCGGGCGATGACCGGCGCGCCGGTTTGCCGCCAGGCCTCCATGATGTCGCCGCCCGCGGCGCCGTATTGCGAGGCGAGACCGCACAGCGTGATGCGGGCGTTGGGGTTCAGGAGCGGAAGGACGGCTTCGTAGACAGCGCCGCCGACGTTTTCGAAATAGATGTCGGCGCCTTCCGGACAGGCGGCGCGCAGCTGCTCCGGGAAGTCCGGCGCGAGGTGCGAGATGCAGGCGTCGAAGCCCAGTTCGTCTGTCACGAAAGCGCACTTCTCGGCGCGCCCGGCGACGCCGACGACACGGCAGCCCCGTAGCTTTGCGAGCTGGCCGGCGATCTGACCGACACCGCCCGAGGCGGCAGAGACAATGACGGTTTCGCCCGGCGCCGGCTGGCATTGAAGATAGAGCCCGGCATAGGCGGTGAGGCCAAGCATGCCGAGAACGCCGAGCGCGGTGGAGACCGGCGCGGTGGACGGATCGAGCTTGCGGGGGAGCATGTAGCCGAAGTTGGTGATCCCCTCGCCGGTGAGGCCGAAGGTCTGCCAGCCATTGGTGTTGAAGAGGTAGTCGCCTTCGCTGAATCCGGCGACACGGCTTTGCACGACCTGCGAGACCGTACGGCCATGGCAGATGTCTCCGGGCGCCTCGACCCCGCGGCGCCGGCGGCCCCATTGATAGGGGTCGAGCGATAAATAGACGGTGCGGGTGAGCATCTGTCCGGGGCCGGGTGTTGGCGCCGGTGTTTCGCGCCAGGCAAAGTCTTCATCCACCGGCCAGCCGCCCGGCGGCGTGCGTGCCAGAACCCAATGCGGATTGGTGTGGTCCATGCACCTTGTCCTGTCACCTACTGCTCTCGCAGAGAAGAAAGGCGGGGCGGCATTGTCAATTCGGAAGCAGGTTTTGGCCTGCTACAGCGGCCGAAGGCGTGCGTGCCAAATCGCAGACCGATACAGTTTTCGGGAAGTGGCTCCGTGAGCAGGACTCGAACCTGCGACCGGGCGATTAACAGTCGCCTGCTCTACCAACTGAGCTATCACGGAATAGCCGGAGACGGGGGAATAGCAGACCGCGCACCCTGTTCAAGTGCCTAAGTGCGGCAGGAGCACAATTTCCCGGGCACCGCCGGATGGCCCTGACCACAAAGAAAAAAGGCGGGAGCGTGAGCTCCCGCCAAAGGCGTTGGGTGATGGTGGGTGTCTCCAAAGAAGACACTCGTAAAGTCGTCTCAAATGGTTAATTCAGGGTTAACCGATTGCAATAAACGGCGCGGCGCGCGTTTACGTCTGTGAATTGTGCGGGGGAGTTGGGGATGGAGGCTCCACCCGGAATCGAACCGGGGTGCACGGATTTGCAATCCGCTGCGTCACCACTCCGCCATGGAGCCTCAGGCAGACGCGCTCCCTAGCAAGGCTTGGCCGGAGAAACAATCGGTGGCGGCAGGCGAATTTCGCGGCGACCGGAAGATTGCGCCGGGCGGCGGGCATGATACATGGCGCGGGCAACGTTGAAGCCAACGGAAGTGACTCGCATGGATTTCGATTCCGCCCGGGAAATCATGGTGGACAGCCAGATCCGCCCCAATGACGTGACTGATCCGCGGATCGTGAGCGCATTCCTTCGAACGCCGCGTGAAGTGTTTGTACCGAACTCGCGCAAGGGCGTGGCTTATTCGGAACTCGAGATCGAGACCTCGCCGGGCCGGGCGCTGTGGACGCCCCGGGATACGGCAAAGCTGATCAAGCTGGCGGATTTCCGTTCCTCGGACCTGGTGCTCGTGATCGGCGCAGGCGCCGGATACGAGGCAGCACTCATCAGCCACCTGGCAGACACCGTGATTGCGCTGGAAGAAACGACGCAGATGGTGGATGCGATGTCCCAACGCTTTGCTGCGGTGGGCGTGGACCGGGCAGCACCGGTCGAGGGGCCGCTGGCGAAGGGGCTGCCGGAGCAGGCCCCGTTTGACGTTATATATGTCGCCGGGATGATCGAGACCGTGCCGGACACCTGGGCAGCGCAGCTGCGCGAAGGCGGGCGGCTGGTTGCCGTGATCGCCGATGCCGGGGGCGTCGGCCGCGGGAAGGTCTTCACAAAGGCGGGGGAAACCCTGGCCTCGCGCGAAGGATTCGACGCCTATCCGCCGCGCTTCAAGGCGTTTGACCGGAAACCCTCCTTTAGCTTCTGAGCTTTAAGCACACTGGGTGCGACTCAGCCGCGAGGTGAACCATGTTCACCTTCCGGAGGGCCGTCCCTATATAGCGAGCGTAGAGCGAGGGACTTTTCATGCGGGCCATCACCATCAAGCTGCTGATCAGCGCGAGTTTCTCCAGCCTGATGTTGGCGGCGCCGGCGGCGTCTGAAACCCTCGGCGAAGCGGTAGCAGCGGCTTTCCAGACCAATCCGCAGCTCGAAATCGAGCGCTACCGCACGGATATCGCTCGGGAAAACCTGGATCTGGCCCGTTCGGCCCGCCTGCCTCAGGTCAACCTGTCGGCCAGCGGCGGCTATGAGTCGGTCGATTCCAACTCGATCCTTTCCTTCAACCTGGGTGACCGGCCGATTGCGAGTTCGCAGCTCCAAGCCGTACAGCCGCTCTATACCGGCGGACGGATTAGCGCCGGCATTCGCCGCGCCGAAGCGGGAATCGATTCGGCTGACCGCGGATATGACGCGGCGCGGCAGGATCTCGTGCTGGATGTGGTGACGTCTTATGTGGATGTGCGCCGTGACCGTGAGACGGTAGCGATCCGCAAGAACAATGTCGAAGTGACCGGCGAGCAAGTGCGCGCCGCCGAGGACCGGTTTGAAGTCGGCGTGGTGACGCTGACAGACGTGGCCCAGGCCCGCGCCCGGCTGGAAGGCGCGCGCGCTGCGCTTGCAGGTGCGGAAGCGGCCCTGCAGGGCAGCGAAGCGTTTTATGAATTCCTGACGGGCCAGCGCCCCGGCGAGCTGGCCGCTCCCCCGCCCCTGCCGCCCCTGCCGGCCACTGTAGAGGCGGCGTTCACGGACGCCGAAGCCAATAACCCGACCATTCTTGCGGCCCGCGAAGACCTGCGCGCAGCCAGTGCCGGTGTGGATGCAGCCAAATCCGAAGGCCGCCCGCAGATCAGCATCGTCGGCACGGCCGGCGTGCAGGAGACTTTTGGCGATGCCAGCCGCCGCGACACCAACGTGTCAGCCGTGGCGCAGGGCCGCGTGCCGCTGTTCACTGGCGGCGCCGTGAAGGCGCAGGTGAATGCCGCCAAGCTGCAGCGCGAACAGGCGCGGCGCCGGGTCGACGCGCTGGAAACGCAGGTTCGGGCGCAGGTGGCGCAGGCCTGGTACGGCTACGAGGCATCAAACCGGGCCATCGAAGCCTCCAAACGGCAAGTTGAAGCGGCCCAGATCGCCTATGACGGGGCCAAGGAAGAGCTGGCAGTCGGCGTCCGGACGACCCTCGACGTGCTGGACCAGGAACAGCAGCTGTTTGAAGCCCGGCTGGCGCTCGTCAGTGCCGAACGCGATGCCTATGTGGCAGCACACCAGCTGTTGCGTGCCATCGGCGGCCTGGGCACCATAGGCTGACAGGCTGGCCACGGCGCCCCTGAAGCGTTAACTTTGTAAAATGGTTGTTAACCGGATTCGGCCTACGCCTGATTTCAGGTCTGGGAATGATTCCAGTAACGAGGGGCTAAGATGGCCAACGAAGCACACAAAGAACCGACGATGGAGGAAATCCTCGCGTCGATCCGCAAAATCATCTCGGATGACGAACCCGCGCCTGCGCGCCCGCAGGCTTCGCCCGCGGTGACATCCTTCCGGGAGGTCGCGCCCGAGCCGGTCAACGATTTCGAGGATATCGAGGACGCGACCGTTGGTGACATCCTGGAGGATACCGACCAGTCGATGTTCGAGGCCGAGGAAGCCCCTGCTCCGCCCGCCCCGGCCGCGACCAAGATCACCGGCCCCGAATTCACGTTTGAACAGATGCTCGGCAATGTCCGGCAGACGGCGGAAGTCTCCGCCCAGCCTGCTCCGGCCCCCCCGGCCGCCCGCGTCGCCCCAACCCGTACCATCACCCCCGTTCCGGAGACCCCCATGCAAAGCGCCCGCTACGCCCAGACCGCCCTCACCGACGAGCACACGGCCGACGTTGCCGCCGGCGCCCTCGGCAAGCTGATTTCCAAGATGGAAATCGCCGGGGACAACACGATCGAAGGCCTCGTTCGCGAGATGCTGAAGCCGATGATCAAGGAATGGCTCGATGCCAATCTGGCCGGCATCGTCGAAGAGAAGGTAGAGGCTGAAGTACAGCGCATCGCCCGCATGGCGCGCTAGCCTCATCCCCTAAACTTGATATAGGGAACGGCGCGCCTTCACCGGCGCGCTTTTCTTTTGTGCTTTTACCGGACCTTTCCGACGATGCTTGAACAGAGATTTGATCCTGCCGAGGCCGAAACACGGCTTTACAAGGCATGGGAGGAGGCCGGCTGTTTCCGCCCTTCCGGCGATACCAGCGCGCAGGCCTATTCCATCGTGATCCCGCCGCCGAACGTGACCGGCGTGCTGCACATGGGCCATGCGCTGAACAACACGCTGCAGGATGTGCTGATCCGGTTCGAGCGGATGCGCGGCAAGAATGTGCTTTGGCAACCGGGTACGGACCATGCGGGCATCGCGACGCAGATGGTCGTCGAGCGCCAGTTGGCGAAGGAAGGCAACCAGGATCGCCGCTCGATGGGACGCGACGCGTTCCTCCAGCGCGTCTGGGCGTGGAAGGAAGAATCCGGCGGATCGATCAAGGGCCAGCTCAAGCGGCTGGGCGCGTCGTGCGATTGGTCGGTCGAGCGGTTCACGATGGACGAGGGCCTGTCGAAGGCCGTGACCAAGGTGTTCGTCGACCTCTACAAAAAGGGCCTGATCTACCGCGACAAGCGGCTGGTGAACTGGGACCCGCATTTCCAGACCGCCATTTCGGATCTTGAGGTCGAGCAGCGCGAAGTGGCGGGTCATTACTGGCACCTGCGTTATCCGTTGGCGGATGGTGTGACCTATGATCATCCGGTCAAGGATGATGAGGGTAATGTCACTTTCGAGAAGCGCGACTATGTCGTGGTCGCTACATCGCGCCCGGAAACGATGCTGGGCGATACGGGCGTGGCGGTGCATCCCGAGGATGAGCGTTACAAGGCGCTCGTCGGCAAGCATGTTGTGTTGCCGATTGTCGGGCGGCGCGTGCCGATCGTTGCGGATGAGTACGCGAACCCCGAGAAGGGCTCAGGTGCGGTGAAGATCACGCCGGCGCATGACTTCAATGACTTTGAAGTCGGCAAGCGGGCCGGGCATGCGCCGATCAACATCCTGACGGCGACGGCCTCGATTGTTTCCGCAGTTGAAGCAGACGACGCCGGTATTCCGGCGGAGTATCGCGGCATTGACCGGTTCGAGGCGCGCAAGAAAGTCGTTGCGGCGTTTGAAGCGGCCGGCCTGCTGGAGCGGATCGAGGACCTTAAGATCGAGCAGCCGTTTGGCGACCGCTCGGGCGTCGTGATCGAGCCGTGGATGACGGATCAGTGGTATGTCGATGCGGGCAAACTGGCGAAGCCTGCGCGCGCGGCGGTCGAGGACGGGCGCACGCGCTTCGTGCCGGATAATTGGACGAAGACGTATTATAACTGGATGGACAATATCCAGCCGTGGTGCGTAAGCCGCCAGCTCTGGTGGGGCCACCGGATTCCGGCCTGGTATGGACCGGCGATGACGACCGAGCCGGATGGCAATGGCGGGCACCGCCTTGCAGTCGACCATTCCGGCAACGCGCCGGGCAAGTTCTTTGTTGCGGCGAGCGAAGCTGACGCGCTGGCACAGGCAGAGGCCTTCTACCGGCGCCCCGTGAAAGCAGCGGCGGACCGCGACGCGGCGCGCGCGGGCATGCTCGCAGGCGACCATGACACGGCGATCTGTCTGTATCAGGACGAAGACGTTCTCGACACCTGGTTCTCGTCCGCGCTGTGGCCCTTCTCGACGCAGGGCTGGCCGGAGAACACCGACGCGCTGAAGACGTTTTATCCCACGAGCACGCTCGTGACGGCGTTTGACATCATCTTCTTCTGGGTCGCCCGGATGATGATGATGGGACTCGAGTTTACCGGCGAAGCGCCGTTCAAGGATGTTTATATCCATGCCCTCGTTCTCGATGAGAAGGGGCAGAAGATGTCGAAGTCCAAGGGCAATGCCATGGACCCGCTCGAACTGGTCGATGAGTTTGGCGCGGACGCGCTGCGCTTTGCGATGAGCCGACTTGCCGGACAGGGCCGGAATATCCGCCTGTCGAAGAAGGATGTCGAAGGCAACCGGAACTTTGCCACGAAGCTCTGGAACGCAGCGCGATTTGCCGAGATGAACGAGTGCGGCTCACCCGGCGCGATTGATCCGTGTTCGGCAGAGCGCCCGGTAAACCAGTGGATCCTGAGCGAGCTGTCAGACTGCGCCGAGGCCGTCACCAAGGGTATCGAAGAATACCGGTTCAATGATGCGGCCGGCGCGCTCTACAAGTTCATCTGGAACACGGTGTGCGACTGGTATCTCGAGCTGATCAAGCCGCTGCTTGGCGGGCGCGATGATGCGGCCAAGGCGGAGACGCGGGCGGTTTGCGGCTATGTGCTCGACGAGTCGCTGAAGCTGCTGCACCCGTTCATGCCGTTCGTGACCGAAGAGTTGTGGGAGCGGCGCGCGCCTGGCCGGGCGCATGAACTCGGCTTCCTGATGCTGCAGAAATGGCCGGAGGCTTCGGCCTTCGGGAACGCCGAAGCGCGCGAGGAGATCGGCTGGCTGATCGAGATGATCACCGAGATCCGTTCGCTGCGGAGCGATCTGGGCGTGCCGGCGGGCGCAATGGTGCCGATGACGCTGGTCAATCCGTCGATGAAGGATGCGCAGCGGCTGGAGCGGCATGATGAAGTTCTGCGCCGGATGGCAAGGCTCGAAGAGATCAGCACCGGGCCTGCCCTGCCCGCAGGCTCGGTGTCGACCGTTGTCGGCTCGAGTGTCGCGGCGCTGCGGATTGCGAGCTTCATCGATATCGGCGAAGCGCAGAAGCGGCTCGACAAGGAAATTGCCGGACTCGAGAAGGACATCGTCTCGACCGAGAAGAAGCTCGGCAATGCCGATTTTGTCGCGCGGGCGCCGGTGGAGATTGTCGAAGAGAACCGCGAGCGCCTGAAAGACTGGTCGCTGCGCCGCGACAAGCTTAAGGCGGCGCGGTCTGCACTGGCAGGCCTGTCGTGAGGTGCGTGGCGGCGTGGCTGGGCGGAGCGCTTGCGGCGCTGTGCCTTGCGGCGTGCAGCTCGATTGCGGAGACACCGATGCCTGAACGAGCCGAATGGCGCCTGGTGATCCATGGCGGCGCGGGCGTGATCCTGCGCGAGAACATGACGCCGGAACACGAAGCAGAATTCAAGGCGGGCCTGAACGCGGCGATGGAAGCGGGCGCCGAGGTGCTTCGTAATGGCGGCGAGGCGATTGATGCCGTGCAGGCGGCTGTGCTCGTGATGGAAGACAATCCACTGTTCAATGCCGGGCTTGGCGCAGTGTTCACCGCGGAAGGCAAGCATGAGCTGGATGCTGCCATCATGGATGGCCGGGACCGGAAGGCCGGAGCTGTTGCCGGGGTGATGCGGGTGAAGAACCCGATCCTTGCGGCGCGGGCGGTGATGGACAAGTCCGAGCACGTCATGTTTACCGGGACTGGCGCCGATGCGTTTGCCGAGGCGCAGGGCCTCGAGATGGTCGACAATACATACTTCGACACAGACTGGCGGCGCGAAGCCTTGCAGCGCGTGCTGGAGGAGCGGGCGCGCACGGCGGCCGACAAGCATGGCACGGTTGGCGCTGTTGCCATCGATGTGAATGGCAATCTCGCGGCAGCGACGACCACGGGCGGGATGACCGCGAAAGCGGCAGGCCGTGTTGGCGACACGCCGCTGATCGGCGCCGCGACTTATGCAGAGAATGGCGTGTGCGCGGTTTCGGCGACGGGGCATGGCGAGTTCTTCATCCGCGTCGGCGTTGCCAAGACGATCTGCGACCGGGTGAAGTTGCTGGGCGAGCCGATTGTGGCGGCAGGTGATGTAGCGCTGGCGGAGGTCGCGGCGCTCGGCGGTGATGGCGGTGTGATCCTGATCGATGGCGAGGGCAATCCGGGCTTCTCGTTCAACTCGGCCGGCATGTACCGCGGCATGATCGACGCAACCGGATCAATGGTTGCGATCTATGGAGACGAGTGAGCCGCGCGCGAGCGCTCGCGGCGAAGGCTTTTCAGTTCGCGATGGGCGCCGGGACGACCTTGCCGCACTGGTCGCCCTTTCACGAAAGACATTCACGGACAAATTCGGCGCGCTTTATCCCCTTGAAGACCTGACGGCATTCCTCGATCGATACCATAGCGAAGCCTACTACGCGGCTGCTCTGGCCGATCCCGCAAATCTTGTGCGGGTGGCTGCGACGAGCGACGGCACATTGTCCGCCTACCTCCTTTGCAGCCCCCTCTCTTTGCCAGCAGACAATGCCCGTCCCGGCGCACTGGAACTCAAGCGCATCTATGTAGACGCGCCTTTGCAGGGGCGCGGTCTGGGCTCTGCGTTCGTCGGCGAGGCCATCGCTTGGGCGAAAGCGCGCGGTGCGCCGGAACTTTATCTGAGCGTCTTCTCGGAGAATGACGGCGCCCGAAAACTGTACGAGCGCCATGGATGGAAAAAGGTATCCGAGTTCATTTTCGAGGTTGGCCGCGTGCAGGATCTCGAATTCCTGATGCGCCTCGACCTTTGAAGCCCTGATTTCCCAGGCGGGCGCCGCGCCGCGCGATAATGGCTTACATGCAAAGTCTGTTGGCCCTACGCTGCACCGGCGTAGGGAGGGACTTGCGATGAAGGTGACCAAGCGTTTCGTGTTGGGCGGTATGGCAGCGCTGCCGGTCGCCGCATCGTGCACCACGACGGCGGCGGCAACGGCGCGGGCGCCGGATACGATTGTAGTCGGTGCCGGCGTATTCGGCGCTTGGACCGCCGAGATGCTGCGCCGCACGGGCCGGAAGGTCGAACTGGTCGACGCCTGGGGACCGGCGCATGCGCGGGCTTCGTCAGGCGGCGAGTCGCGGCTGACGCGGGCGGGCTATGGCACAAGCCGGCGCTATTCCGAGATGGCCGCAGACTCGCTTGAGGAATGGAAGCGGCTGTCGCGGGATCAGGACCTGCCCCTCTTCCATCAGGCCGGCGTTCTCGCCTTCTTTGACGGCGAGAATGAGTATGCGACGGGCAGCCATGAAACCATGCAGGCGCTGAACCTGCGGTCTGAGCGGCTTGAGCCTGCAGACCTTCGCAAGCGCTGGCCGCAGATCGACTGGACCAGCGTTGCGTTCGGGCTGCATGAGCCAGACTTCGGAGCGCTGATGGCCCGGCGGAGCGTGGGCACGCTGGTGGAGCAGTTCGTCCGCAATGGCGGCACTTTCCGGAAGGCCGCGATCCTGCCGCCGAAGGGCGCGGATACACTGACGTCTATAGAGACCATAACGGGCGAGACGTTGACGGCTGGAGAGTTCGTATTTGCCTGCGGGCCGTGGCTCGGAAAGCTTTTCCCTGACGTGATTGGCGCGCGGCTTTTTGTGACGAAGCAGGAAATCTTCTTCTTCCGTCCTCCGGCGGGCGACACCCGCTTTGCAATGCCGGCCATGCCGGGCTGGATCGACTTCTTCGGGGATACCGTGATGTATGGCTTTCCGGACCTGGAAAGCCGCGGCTTCAAGGTGGCGGATGACACGCACGGGCCGATCGTTGATCCGGACACCAATGACCGGCTGCCGGACGCAGAGTCCCTTGCCCGGGTGCGCGACTATCTGGGGCGCCGCTTTCCCGCGATGAAGGATGCGCCGTTGTCTGAAACGCGGGTCTGCCAGTACGAAAACAGTTCGAACGGCGACCTTCTGATCGACCGGCATCCTCAATGGGCCAATACGATCCTCGTAGGGATGGGATCCGGCCACGGGTTCAAGCATGGGCCGGGGGTAGGCAAGGCAGCCACCAGACTGCTGGAGGCGCCGCGCGCAGCACCGGAACCGCTCTTCGCGCTCGCTTCGAAAGCCCTCAAACAGGACCGGGCCGTGCATTGAGCGAGGCTGACCTCTCGTAAGGGATGACAGCGCCCGAACGGCGCGCTAACCGTCCGGCATCACAGAGTGAGTATCGCAGCATGACCAAGACCTGGGACAAATCCCGCCTGCCCTCGCGCCACGTTACCGAGGGCCCCGAGCGCGCACCGCACCGCAGCTATTATTACGCGATGGGTCTGTCCACGAAGGACATCAAGAAGCCGTTCGTGGGTGTTGCATCCTGCTGGAACGAGGCGGCGCCTTGCAACACCGCGCTGATGCGCCAGGCGCATGCCGCCTCGATCGGGGTGAAGGAAGCTGACGGCACGCCGCGCGAATTCTGCACGATCACGGTGACCGACGGCATCGCGATGGGTCACGAAGGCATGCGCTCGTCGCTGGTCAGCCGTGAAGTGATTGCGGACTCGGTTGAGCTGACGATGCGCGGACACGCCTATGACGCTCTGGTCGGCGTTGCGGGTTGCGACAAGTCCCTGCCCGGCATGATGATGGCCATGCTGCGGCTCAACGTGCCGAGCGTGTTCATCTATGGCGGCTCGATCATGCCCGGGAAGTTCGAGGGCAAGGACGTGACGGTCCTCGACGTATTCGAAGCCGTCGGCGCGCATGCCGCGGGCTCGAACGAGATGACGACGGCAAAACTTGAAGCGCTCGAAAAGCTTGCTTGCCCCGGCGACGGCGCCTGTGGCGGCCAGTTCACCGCAAACACGATGGCCTGCGTTTCGGAAGCCATCGGGCTTGCGCTGCCGCTCTCGTCCGCCCTCCCCGCGCCCTATCTTGAGCGCGATGAATACTGCGTGGAAAGCGGCCGGGCCGTGATGCGCCTGATCGAGCAGAACATCCGCCCACGGGATATCTGCACGCGCGAAGCCTTCGAGAATGCTGCGGTTGTGGTTGCGGCGTCAGGCGGATCAACCAACGCCGCACTGCACCTGCCTGCGATGGCGCACGAGTGCGGCGTGAAGTTCGACCTCAAGGACGTCGCCGCGATCTTCGCCAAGACGCCGTACATCGCGGACCTGAAGCCCGGCGGCAACTACGTTGCCAAGGATTTCGGCGAGGCTGGCGGCGTGCCTATGCTGATGAAGACACTTTATGATGCTGGCCTGATCCATGGCCATTGCATGACCGTGACCGGCAAGACGGTCGCCGAGAACCTGAAGGATGTTGTGTTCAACAAGGACCAGAAAGTGATCCGCGAAGCCTCCAATCCGATTTCGCCGAATGGCGGCGTGGTGGGCCTCTGGGGATCGCTGGCACCGGATGGCGCCATCGTGAAGGTCGCCGGCCTGAAGGAACTGACCTTCTCAGGCCCGGCACGCGTGTTCGATGGCGAGGAGGCCTGCTTCGCGGCCGTCCGCGACCGGAATTACAAGGAAGGCGAGGTGCTGGTCATTCGCTACGAAGGCCCCAAGGGCGGCCCCGGCATGCGCGAGATGCTTTCGACCACTGCAGCGATCTACGGCCAGGGAATGGGTGACAAGGTCGCCCTGATCACGGATGGCCGTTTCTCCGGAGCGACGCGCGGCTTCTGCGTCGGGCATGTCGGGCCGGAAGCAGCCGAGGGCGGCCCCATCGGCCTGATCCGCGACGGCGACATCATCACGCTGGATGCCATCAAAGGCACCATCGACGTGCGCCTGACACCAGCCGAGATGGCGGACCGGAAGCGGGAATGGAAGCCGCGGACCACCAAGTATGGCTCGGGCGCGCTGCAGAAGTTCGCAAAACTGGTTGGCCCGGCGCATGAAGGCGCGGTGACCCACCCGGGATTCGCGGGTGAATTGCACGTCTATGCGGACATCTGAGCGAGCCCTTTCAGGATGCCGCAGCGCGCTCTAAGCTTGATGCTAGCCGTTTCCGGGGGAACTGCACGATGAGCGAAGGCGAGCAAACACCGGTGCCGGGAGGTCCGTTGTCATTGGCTAACCTGCCGGAGGAGTTCCGGGGGTTCGACAAGGTATTCGAGGACGAGATCCGGCCCGGGTTGATCGCCCGCGAGGCGGAGCGAGTTGCAGCGGCGAAGAAGGCGATCCAGACGCGCTGGATAGGCGGTGCGATCATCGTGGCAGGCGCTGCGCTCGGTCTTGCCGTGTTCAAGGCGCCGGCTGTCGCGATCGTGATCGCCATCATCGGCTTTGGTGTGATTGGCTGGGGCAACATGGATATCATGAAGCTCGAGGGCGAGGCCAAGTGGGTGATCGTCGAGCCGATTGCCCGGAGACTGGAGTTGAACTTCGAGCCGAAGCCTGGGACCTGCGAGTCGATCTATCGGCATAAGGATGTGGGCGTGGTTCCGGGTTGGGACCGGTCGAAATACGAAGACCTCATCACCGGCAAGCGCGGCGCCGTAGATTTTGAACTGTTCGAAGCGCATCTTGAGGAAAAGCGGACAACGACGGATTCCAAGGGCCGGACACAGACGACCTGGGTGACCGTGTTCAAGGGCCAATGCCTTCGGTTCGACTTCCATAAATCCTTCTACGGACGGACGCTGATCACGCGCGATGCGGGCTTCTTCAACCGCTTCGGCGGCGGCAACGGCATGCAGCGCGCCTCGCTGGAGGACCCGGTGTTTGAGAAGATTTTCGAAGTCTATACGACCGATCAGGTCGAGAGCCGTTATCTGCTGACGCCGGACTTCATGCAGAAGCTCGTGGACATCGAAGGCGTATTCAAGGGCGGCAAGCTGAAGGCAGCGTTCGATGGCGGCGAGATGTTCGTCACCGTGCAGGGCGGCAACCTGTTTGAGCCCGGATCGATGTTCAAACCGCTCGACAGCGCAGACCGGGTCCAGGAACTGCTGGCTGATTTCGCGGCGGTGTTCCGGCTGATCGACGCGGTCACGGCAGGGCGGAGCCGCATGCCGCCGCCTCCGGCGGCCTGAGCGGCGAAAGCTTCATTCACGCGGCCTTCATGAGACCGCCGAAATATGGCCTCAGTTATCGGGAAACTGAGCCCTATGTTGCGTCCCCTGATGGTTTACGGATTTCTCGCGCTGGCGAGTGCAGCCCCGGCGGCAGCCAATGGCAAGGTGGATGTTGCGGCCTGCAAGGCGATGCAGGGTACGCTCGCACCGAGACAGGCTGAGATTGCCGAATTGACTGAGAAGCGCGCGGCTTCGGTAGTCCAGACTGAAGACCTGGGTGTGGCCTGGGAAGATGCCGAAACACACCGGTTGGTGTCGCCGTCCTTCGCCAAAGCGGCGGACGAACTGAAAGCCAGCTTCGAGCAGGCAAAGGGCCAACTCGCCCGCGATGAACTGGCGCTCCAGAGCGCGGTGTCGGCGTTCAACGCGGACGTTGACGCCTACAACACGCGCTGCACCAAGAACTAGCCCGGCTTACGGCGTGACAATCGGGAACGGCTCCGGCGCTGCCGGCGTGTCGAGCACGCCAAGCAGGGTCGCGGCGGCCAGCGGATCGCCTTCGATGCTCAGAGCGCCCTTCATCACGAGGTCGGCAGGTTTCTGGCCGCCAAAGATCATGCCGAGGAAGGCGGGCTTCGACAATTTCAGTGTGGCGGCGGCAGGCTGACCCGTTCCCGGCTCATGAATCAGCACCGAATTCCGTATGCTGACGAGACGCGTCTCGCCAAGATCAGTGAATTCGAAGGCGAGCGTAACTGATTTGCCTTCGGCGAGTGCGGGATCGACCCGGATGGCCAGCATGTCGAAGACTTGTTCGACCGAAATCGCAGAAACGACGTCAGGCGACAACGTCGTAACCGAAGCCGCTGCCGGGTTGGCGCGTGCCTCGGCAGCGCCCGTCAGGTACATGTTGCGCCAGAGCGAGCCTTCGGCCTGATAGCCCATCTGTTCGAAGGACTGCGCGAGCATTTCGCGGGCGTCCGCATTGGTGTCATCTGCGAAGACAATGTGGCTCGCGACTTCGGCCGACCAGCGATAATCGCCGGCGTCAAAGGCTTCCTTTGCGATCCGCAGCGCCTTTTCCGCACCGCCCATGGCCGCGACATAGCGCTTGGCGGATTCTTCCGGTGGCCAAGGGTTCAGGTTGGCGGGATTGGCGTCGTACCAGCCGAGGTAGCGCTGGTACACCGCCTTCGAATTGTGTGCCATCGTGCCGTAATAGCCGCGGTTGTACCATTTGGAGGAGAGACTGTCCGGCAGCGCGATGACTTCGGCAATTTCCTCAGCGGTGTAGCCTTTGTTCATCAGGCGGACGGTCTGGTCGTGCAGATATTTGTAGGCGTCGCGGTGAAAGCCCATGAAGCCGACGATCTCATCCTGACCCCAGCGAGGCCACCCATGGGATACGAACATGACGTCGGTCCGGTCTCCGTAAAGATGGATCGACTCGGTCAGGTAGTCTGCCCAAGCCTTAGAGTCGCGCACCAGAGCGCCGCGCGGCGGAAGGATGTTGTGCATCGTCGCATTGGCATTCTCGGCGAGGCAGAGAGCACGCAAGTGCGGCAAGTAGAAGTTCATCTCGGACGGCGCTTCCGTACCCGGAGTGATCTGGAACTCGATCTCGATCCCGTCGATCACCAGCTTCTCACCCGTCTCGGTGATTGTCCGCGTCGGTGCGATCAGGCTGAAGGAACCGCTGGGAAGGCCCGTGCCAATACCAGCGCCGCCTTGCCCGGCAGGTCCGGGGGTAAGGCGGGTGCCGAACTGGTAATTGGCGCGCCGGCTCATGGCGGGGCCCGCAATCAGATTTTCACTGACGGCGTGCTCCATGAAACCGTCCGGCGCGATGATCTGGACTTTTCCGGCAGCAACATCCGCATCGCTGACGATGCCTTTCACGCCGCCAAAGTGGTCGCCGTGGCTGTGAGTATAGATCACCGCGACAATGGGTTTGTCGCCGATATGCTCGCGCACCAGCAACATGGCCGCAGCAGCGGTCTCCGTGGCGGTCAGCGGATCGACGATGATGTAGCCGGTCTCGGTAGCGATGACGCTCATCACGGAAATGTCGAAACCGCGGACCTGCCAGAGACCTGGGGTGACTTCGAACAGGCCATGATTGTTCATCAGGCCGAGATGGCGCCAGAGGCTGGCGTTCATGGTGGCCGGGGCATCGCCCTCGGCGAAATCATAGGCGGAAGCATCGAACACGACCCGGCCATCCGCAGCGCGGATCTTGGTGTCCGCGAGGGTGGCAATGAACCCGCGGCTTGCGAGAGCCGCTTCCGATTCGTCACTCCATGGCAGGCCTTCGGAGAAGGCTGCATTGGCGGCAATGGTTGCGGGTGTGGCGGTTCCACTGACGGCGGGATCGGGCTTCACGGCGGACGTGCAGGATACGCCGGCAAGTGCGGCAGCCGCCGCTGCAAGAGTTCTGAGCATGTTTTCCTCCCCAGGATTTCCGGCAGGCTTTGTGCCGTTATCGCGCCAGCCTATCGCGCTTCCGTGCGGACGCAAACCGGCGCCAAGGGGTTGTCCCTGCGGCAGTTGGCGGCGGGGACACTGGACGTTGGCGCGCGGCGCGTTCTAACTGCCGTCCATGATCACTGGACCAACTTCGCACAGCTACATCTCGCAACGCCTTCGGCTTCACTATGTCGACTGGGGCAATCCTGACGCGCCGCCCCTTATCTTGCTGCATGGCGGGCGCGATCATTGCCGGAGCTGGGACTGGGTTGCGGAAGAATTGCGGAAGGACTGGCACATCATTGCGCCGGACCTGCGGGGGCATGGAGACAGCGGCTGGTCGAGCGACGGGGATTATTCGCTGCGTTCCTGCGTCTATGATCTCGCGCAGCTGATCCACCAGAGACATCTCGCCCCGGTGACCATCGTCGCGCACTCTTATGGCGGAAACATCTCCCTGCGCTATGCAGGCATTTATCCGGAGAACGTGCGTAAGCTGGTTGCCATCGAGGGCCTCGGCCCTTCCCCGAGGATGCTGAAGCAGCGGCTTGGCGAACCGATCGGCAAACGGATGCGTGAGTGGATCGATGCCAAACGCGCCGCTGCCGGACGCAGCCCCAAGAAGTATACGACGCTGGAGGAGGCCTACCAGCGTATGAAGGAAGAGAATGGCTACCTGACCGATGCGCAGGCCCGCCACCTGACCATTCACGGCATCAGCCAGAACGAGGACGGCACCTATTCCTGGAAGTTCGACAACCATTTCCGCGTGATGGTGCCTTACGACATGCCGCAGGAAGATGTCGAAACGCTCTGGAGCGAAATCAACTGCCCGACACTGCTCCTGTATGGCGCCAACAGCCATGCCTCAAACCCTGTCACTGACGGGCGCATCCAGCATTTCCGGAACGCCGAGGTGAAGGTCTACGAGAACGCAGGCCACTGGCTGCATCATGATCAGTTTGAACTGTTCCTGGCGGAGCTGAAGGCCTTCCTCTGAGCCGCCCCGACGGCTTCAGGAGAAATGCAGGCGGCGATACTTGCCGCGGAAGTAGAGCAAGGGATCACGGCGGGGATCGAACGTTGCGCGGACGACCTCACCGACGAGGATGATGTGGTCCCCGCCATCGTGGAGCTGATGCCGCCGGCATTCGAAATTGGCGAGCGCGTTCGACAGCAGCGGCGCATCATGCTTGCCCCGCTTCCAAGGCGTCTGGCGGAAGCGGTTCTCGCCGGGCTGCGAAAAAAGCTGTGAGGCCGGTTGCTGGCCGATATGCAGTACGTTGACGGCGAAGTGATCCGCCTTCTCGAGCGCCTTGAGGCTCGCTGATGATTTGGCAATGCAGACCAGCAGGAGCGGCGGATCGAGGGACACGGACGTGAAGGAGTTTGCGGTAAGGCCGACCGGATCGCCGTTTTCTTCGAATGTCGTGACAACCGTCACGCCGGTTGCGAAACAGCCGAGTGCATCGCGCAATGTGCGCGCGTCCGAGCCCGAGCGATATTCCGGCACGAATCGCGGAATGCGGCGTTCCATGAAGTCCAGTAGCGTTGCGCTGAAGAGGTCTGAACGGTCCGAAGCCACAAGGTGGCCAGCTTCACCGATTTCGGCATACTCAGCGCCGGGGATCTGCTCGACCATCCGGCTGGCAGACGCTGCATCGGTGATGTCGCTCAGCGCCCCGCGGACGAACAGCGCGGGCATGCGGATGTTCGGAGCAGCGGCCTTGAAGCGTTCGAGAGCTTCGTCGAGCCGGAAGCGCTCCAGCATGCGTTTGTCATAGGCGCCCTTGGCAGTTTCGGAGGCGGCGCGGATGGCGCCAGCGGTCTGACGGATGTTCGTGAGGTCAAGATCAGGCGGGGCATCCGCCAGCACAAGGCCGGACGCAAGATGCCCCCCATCCTCTCCTACTGCTGCGGCTGCCACCCAGCCGCCAAGCGAAGCACCCACGATAACCGGCCGCGAGGGCAGCTGCGCGAGAACGGCGCGCAGGTCTTCGACATAGGCGCCGAAATCGTATCGGGCGTCGACGGGCCATTCGCTCTCACCATGCCCGCGCAGATCGATGGATATCACCTGACGTCCAGCGCGGACGAGGGCGGCGGCAGTATCGTTCCATATCTCACGGGTCTGGCCGCCGCCGTGCACGAGCAGGACGAGTGGATCATCCGGATCACCGCGCCGCTCGCCCCGAAGGACGATGCCGGCAAACCCTTTGAACTGCGATACACTCATTATGTTCCTGAAGTTTCCGGGACATCCGCGCAAAGGCGCCCGCTTTGGTGTCAGGGATGTAGGGCGCAGACGTTAGCGTCAACTGCAATGATCCGCGGTCCACTGCATAAACCGCGTGTGAACCCCGACCGGGCAGAAGCCAAGGCAAGGAGCTGGCAATCCGCAAGGCTCAGGCAGTGCCGAGGAGCCCTTCTAGCGTGTCGGCAATCGACTTTTCCATCATCGGCTTGCGCACGAGGGCAGCGAAGCCGTTCTCTTTGGCAAATGTCTCAAGCGTTGGCTCGTCCCACCCGGAAATCAGGATTGCGGGGTCGGAAACGCCTTTGTGCCGCAAACTCTCCAGCAGGCTCGCGCCATTCGGTCCATCGAGCTTCAGATCGATGACGTAGCAATCATAGGGCGAATCGCCAATCAACTGCAGCAAGGCGTCGCCATTCTGGAAAACATCCACATCGTAACCCCGTGCGCCCAGCAGCAGCAGCAGAGAGCGGCGGACTGCCTCGCTGTCATCGACTACGGCGATGCGCCAGCGGCGTTGCACGGGTAATGCCAGAGCCATTCGAAGTCGCCAAAGTCACCGAACGGGCAGACTACAAATGGCTGGTCTAGCCTGTCACTAGGTACAAATCCTAGGGATGAACTAGCCTTCGAAGCCGGCGGCGAAGGCAATCCGCAGCACGGTCGACAGGCTGGGCGCTTCCATTTTTTCCATCAGGTTTGCCCTGTGGATCTCGACTGTCCGCGGAGAGATGTCGAGCGTTTCGGCGATGACCTTGTTGGTGTGGCCGGCGACCAGACCAACCAGGACATCGCGCTCACGGTCAGTCAGCCGGTCAATCCGGCCGCGCGCCTCCTCTGCGAGGACATCCCCCTGACGGCGCGCCTCGAGCCGCTCGAACGCCCGGGTCAACGCATCGACGAGGGTCTGTTTGGCATATGGCTTCTCGACGAAATCCACTGCGCCTGCCTTCATCGCGCGCACGGCGACGGCGACATCACCGTGGCCCGTGAGCACGATCACAGGCATCGCAACGCCCCGCTGGTTCAGGGTTTCCTGCACTTCGAGACCATCCATGCCCGGCATCTGGACATCGAGCAGTATGCAGCCTTTTTCGGCCTCCGCGACCTGCGCGAGGAAAGCGACGCCATCAGGATAGGTTTTCACACGGAAACCTGCATGCCGCAGCATGAAGCTCGCCGAGTGCCGGATCGCCTCGTCGTCATCGACCAAATGGATCAAGCGGTTTTCGTTCATGCCTGCGATTTACCTGTGTCTTTGCGAAGTGTGAACCGGAAACAGGTGCCGCCCTGAGGCGACGAAACCGCGCGGATCGTTCCGCCGTGCGCCTCGACGATGGTCTGGCAGATCGACAGGCCCAGTCCCATGCCATGCGCCTTGGTGGTCGCAAACGGTTTGAAGAGGGATTCCTTCATCTCGGGCGACAGTCCGGGACCGTTATCGCAGACCTCGATGGTGACGTAGCCGGAGTCTTCTGCCGGCATGGCGCGAATCTCAATCCGGGCATTCTCAAGCCCGGACATGGCATCCATCGCGTTCCGGATAAGATTGATGACGACTTGCTGGATCTGGATCGGGTCTGCCATTACCCGGCTCACACCGGCATCCCGTTTGATGGTGACCGGGATATCGGCCCGCTCCCGCGACGTTTTCGAGAGGGCAATGGCATCAGCCAACACGGGCTCCAGCTGAATGGGCCGCGCATCCACCTCACCGCGGGAAACATAGCTGCGAAGCTTGCGGACGATCTCACCTGCCCTGACGGCTTGTGTCGCAGCTTCGGATAGCGCTTCGCGAAGGATGTCGCGCGTTTCGGGTGACGGGGACTCAAGTAGGTCGCGGCTGGCCTCTAGGTAGTTCGCAACCGCCGTCAGGGGCTGGTTGAGCTCATGGGCCAGCGCGGAAGCCATCGTACCCACGGCGCTAAGCCGCGAGAAGTGAACGAGCTCCGATTGCATTTCCTGCATGCGCAATTCGGCACGTTGTTGTTCCGTCAGGTCACGGATGAACGCGGTAAAGAGGAAATGATCGCCGATCCGGGCTTCACCGATTTTCAGATCAATCGGGAACTGTGTCCCATCCGCCTTGGCGGCAATCACCACCCGGCCCTTGCCGATGATCTGGCGATGTCCAGTCCGCATGTAGTTGCTGATGTATGTATCATGGTTTGACTTGTCTCGCCCGGCCATCAGACGGTTGACGGCCTGCCCGATGACATCTTCAGCCCTGTAGCCAAAGAGTTGTTCTGCTGCGCGGCTGAAGGCGAGAATGGTTCCGGACTCGTCCGTTACGATCATGGCATCAGGAACCGAGTCCAAAATAGACTGGAAGTGCAGCAGATGCGACGGCGCATCCAGCTTGTCGAGCGGCATCTGGGCGGGTTTAGGCGTCTCGCTCATCCAGGCGTTCCTTGAACTTCAGCTCTATTCCCTGCCTTCCTGCAGCCGCTCGCGCAAGATTGGGGCCAGCCTCAAGAGCGGCTATCAGCAGTGGCTCGCCTTTCCAGAACCCTCTGCAGCAAAGCCAACGCAAGCAGGGCGGCTCCGGCCGCCATGGCGTAGCAACCCCAACAATGCGCCCAGCTCAGGACGGAATGGTTCAGCAAGACACTCTCGGAGAGTCCGGCACCGCCGCACCTGAAAGCCAGATAGTCTTCCAACGAGGGCTGCCGGCCGAGGTGGAGCGTGAACTTGATGGCTCCGGCAACAAAGATGGCCAGTCCGGCTGCAGCGAGTTTGAACATGTGGGAGCTCCCGCGTCTGATGATGACGGCCTAACCCCGGTGCGACAGGCGAGCCCATAGGTAGAACCCCCTATACAGCCCGCAGAGCCCCTCCGGCAGTGAACGAGCAAGTTGGCCATCAACGACTCGAACTGGGGCTTTTCATGAGCATACTCTCTGGCAGTAAACATCAGGATGGATGGGGCATCAGCGTCGGAACCGTGAGCGCGCTCGTCGGCGCGGTTGCGCTCGGGGTACTGATCATCGCCGCCAATGCCGCCGATCCCATGATGGCGGCGCATGGCTGGATCTTCTTCTTCCTGGCTGTGGGCGGCCTTCTCGCAACCGGTCTCTGGGCCGGTGCGCGAAATGGCCGCAATCCATTCGATCCGGCATTCTATGAAGACACGATCGTGAAGTTCGGTGTCGCCGCGGCCATGTTCTGGGGCATCGCAGGCTTTCTGGTCGGCCTGATCATCGCCTTGCAGCTGACCTTTCCGAACCTCTTCTACTTCCCTGACTTCGGCTGGACCAACTTCGGACGCCTGCGCCCCCTGCACACATCGGCGGTCATCTTTGCGTTCGGCGGCAACGTCCTGATCGCCACGAGCTTCTATGTCGTCCAGCGCACCTGCCGCACCCGCCTGGCCGGCGGTCTGTGGCCATGGTTCGTGTTCTGGGGCTTCAACCTCTTCATCGTCATTGCCGGCACCGGCTACCTTCTCGGCGTTACTCAGTCCAAGGAATATGCCGAACCGGAATGGTATGCCGACCTCTGGCTGACGATTGTATGGGTCGCCTACCTCCTCGTTTTCCTCGGAACGCTGTGGAAGCGCAAGGAGCCCCACATCTATGTGGCGAACTGGTTTTACCTGTCCTTCATCGTGACCATCGCGATGCTGCACATCGTCAACAACCTTGCCATTCCCGTCAGCTTGGCCGGTTCCAAGAGCTACCAGCTTTTTTCGGGTGTGCAGGATGCGCTGACACAGTGGTGGTATGGGCACAACGCGGTGGGCTTCTTCCTGACCACCGGCTTCCTTGCCATCATGTACTACTTCATTCCAAAGCGGGTGAACCGGCCGGTCTATTCGTACCGCCTGTCGATCGTCCACTTCTGGTCGCTGATCTTCATCTACATCTGGGCCGGCCCGCACCACCTGCACTACACGGCGTTGCCGCAATGGGCGCAAACGCTCGGCATGGTGTTCTCTGTCATGCTTTGGATGCCCAGCTGGGGCGGCATGATCAACGGCGTGATGACCCTTTCAGGCGCCTGGGACAAGCTTCGGACGGATCCCGTCGTCCGCATGATGGTCGTCTCGCTCGCCTTCTATGGCATGTCGACCTTCGAAGGCCCCCTGATGAGCGTCCGGGCGGTCAACTCGCTGTCGCACTACACGGAATGGGGTATCGCACACGTACACTCGGGATCGATGGGCTGGGTCGGCTTCATCAGCTTCGGCGCCCTCTATTGCCTGACGCCCTGGCTCTGGAAGCGCAAGGCGCTTTACTCGACCGCACTTGTTGAGTGGCACTTCTGGCTCGCGACGCTCGGCATCCTCTTCTACATCGTCGCGATGTATGTCGCGGGCATCATGGAAGGCTTCATGTGGCGCGCCTACAATGAGTTCGGCTTCCTTGAGTATGCTTTCATCGAAACGGTAAAAGCCAAGCACATCATGTACGTGGTGCGCGCAATCGGCGGAGGCCTCTACCTCACCGGCGCACTGCTGATGGCCTACAACCTCGTGCGGACGGCGCTCGGCCACGGCAATGCTTCCGAAGCTGCGCCGACGACATCGCCTGTCACATCCCCTGCCCTTCAGCCTGCGGAATAAGGAGCGCTGGCAATGAGCATTCTCAACAAACACGGCACGATCGAGCGTCACTCCCTACTGCTCACAATCGGTATTCTCGTCGTGGTCGCCATCGGCGGCCTGGTCGAGATCGCCCCGCTCTTCTACCTCGAGAACACGATCGAAAAGGTGCAGGGCATGCGGCCGTACACGCCGCTCGAACTTAAGGGCCGCAACATCTATATCCGCGAAGGCTGCTATGTCTGCCACTCGCAGATGGTGCGCCCCCTGAGGGATGAAGTGGAACGCTACGGCCACTATTCGCTCGCGGCCGAGAGCATGTACGACCACCCCTTCCAGTGGGGATCGAAACGGACCGGGCCTGACCTCGCACGCGTTGGCGGCAAGTATTCGGATGAATGGCATCTCGATCACCTGATCGAGCCAAAGTCCGTGGTGCCAGACTCGATCATGCCGCCCTACGCGTTCCTCACCAAGAAGAAGCTTCATATTGAGGGTATCGGCGATCACCTGAAGACGCTCCGGCTCGCGGGTGTGCCCTACACGGACGACATGATCGCGAACGCAGAAGCAGACCTCGTGGCGCAGGCGTCCCCCAATGCCGACTTCGATGCCGAAGATGCACTGGTAGCGCGGTACACAGAGGCGGCCGGACGCGAAGGAACCATCCGGATTTCGGACTTCGACCGCAATCCAGGCGTGATCACGGAAATGGATGCCCTGATCGCCTACCTGCAAATGACTGGAACGCTGGTCGACTTCTCGACTTACGAAGCCAGCGACATCAACAACCGGCGCTGAGAGGAAGGCAGATGTACACAACGCTCTCCAGCTTCGCTCAAACCTGGGGCCTTGGCCTCTTCGTGGTGATGTTCCTTGTCGCCCTGGCTTATGCCCTTTGGCCTGCCAACAGCGACATGTTCCGCAACGCCGCGCACCAACCTCTTGTCGACAAGGAACCGTCAGATGACTGACCACAACCGCGAGATTGATGACGTCTCCGGCGTCGAAACCACTGGACATACCTGGGACGGAATCAAGGAACTGAACAACCCGCTCCCCCGCTGGTGGCTGTTCGTCTTCTACGGGTGCATCCTTTGGGCAATTGCCTACATGGTCTTCATGCCGGCCATTCCGGGCCTTCCGGGAACCGGCATGACCAACACACCGGGCATCCGGAACCACTCGGACCGTGCCCTCGTTGCTGCGGAGGTCGCAGAAGCGCATGCAGCACGCACAGCTGCTGCGAGTAAGCTGGTCACGGCCACCCTTCAGGAGATCGAGAACGACCTCAGCATCCAGCAATTTGCGCTTGCGATGGGTGAAAGCGCGTTTGGCGACAATTGCGCGACCTGTCACGGCGCCGGCGGACGAGGCGCCAAGGGTTATCCGATGCTGGCCGATGACATCTGGCTCTGGGACGGAACGCTCGATGGGATCGAGACGACCATCCGGCACGGGATCCGTCACATGGCTGATCCGGACACACGCCTCAATGCCATGCCAGCCTTTGGACGAGACGGCTTGCTCCCTGAAAAGGATATCGACGATCTCGTCCAGTATGTGTTGACCCTGTCGGGCCGCGAAGCAGATACCGCCGCCGCCAGCCGCGCCGCGCCGATCTTTGCAACGCAATGCGTCACCTGTCATGGCGCTGCCGGCAAGGGCAACCGGGCGCTCGGCGCACCGAACCTGACCGATCAGGAATGGTTGTTTGGCGGCGAGCCCCGCGACATCCGTCAGACCATCTACAGCGCCCGCAATGCGCACATGCCTGCATGGCAAGATCGTCTGGATGATGCGACCATCAAGGCGTTGGCCGTCTACGTCCACTCGCTCGGCGGGGGGGAGAAGTGACCAAGGTCACTTTGATCTCATCGAACAGGCCGGAGGCTCCAAAAGTCGAGCCTCCGCCGTCGCTCTATGAGAAACGTAACCAGATTTACCCCAAGCTGGCCCACGGCAAGTTCCGGACGGTCAAATGGATCGTCATGGCGGTCACGCTGGGCATCTATTACCTTATCCCATGGGTGCGCTGGCCGCGCGGTGACGGGATACCCGATCAGGCGGTGCTGGCGGATTTCGAGAGCGAGAAGTTCTATTTCTTCTTCCTCGAGATCTGGCCGCAGGAAATCTACTTTCTCGGCGGGCTGATCATTCTTGCGGCTCTCGGGCTCTTTCTAGTCACGTCCATGCTCGGAAGAGTCTGGTGCGGTTACACTTGCCCCCAGACGGTCTGGACCGATCTCTACATCTGGGTAGAGCGCGCGTTTGAAGGCGACCGTGCCGCGCGCAAGCGTCTCGACCAGGCACCGATGAGTTTCAACAAGGCCTGGAGAAAGCTGGGCAAGCACGCTGTCTGGCTTCTGATCGCTTTCCTGACGGGCGGCGCCTTTATCCTCTACTGGCATGATGCACCGACCATCGCGCGCACATTCTTCAAGGGCGAAGCTCCGCTTACCGCCTATTTCTTCGCAGGTGTGCTGACGTTCACTACCTACATGCTCGCGGGCACGATGCGTGAGCAGGTCTGCACCTACCTCTGCCCCTGGCCGAGGATTCAAGGTGCACTTACGGACCAATACGCCCTAAATGTCACCTACCGTTATGACCGGGGCGAACCGCGCGCGCCGCACCGGAAGGGCGAAAGCTGGGAAGGCCGCGGCGACTGCATTGACTGCAACCAGTGCGTTCAGGTCTGCCCCATGGGCATCGATATCCGCGACGGTGCACAGCTTGCCTGCATCCATTGCGCCCTGTGTATCGACGCGTGCGACGACATGATGCGCAAGATCGGACGTCCGACCGGCCTGATCTCCTACGATACGGACAAGGCTGTCGCTGCGCGTGCGCGGGGCGAAAAGCCGCAATACGCCCTGATCCGGACTCGGACCATGCTTTACGCGACGCTGATGGCGCTGATCGGCTCCCTAATGCTGTGGGCATACTTCTCGAAGTCGAGCTACGAGTTCAATGTACTGAAGGATCGCTCCCCGCCCTTCATCCGCCTTTCGGATGGCCGTGTGCGAAATGGCTACACGCTGAAGCTCGTGAACAAGTCGACGTCAGCCCAGGTTGTTTCGGTTTCGGTGGAGGGCGCAGAGGATCTCGAGTTCGAGATCATCGGTGTCGGCTCCGCAAATGAAGACGGCACGCTGAAACTGGAATCGCAGGCCTATGGCGTCGACCGCTACCGGATGCTTGTGACGGCACCGGCCGCCGGGACGGCAGAGCTGCGCGCACTCAAAGTTACCATCACGGACGTAGACAGCGGCGAAACCATTGCCACGACCACGCCCTTCACAACAGGAGAACGATGATGCCGGCCCAATTGTCGATCCGTCAAAGGCAAACGGGAAGCCGTCCCATGAAGGGATGGCATGCGCTGATCTGGTTTCTGGGCTTCTTCGGCTTCATGTTTGCGGTGAATGGGATCTTTCTCTGGACAGCGATCACCACCTTCCCCGGTGAAGATGTCGACAAGTCCTACCTCGCCGGTGTGGACTACAATCAGGAGCTGTTGCGCCGCGCAGCTCAGAAAGCCGCAGGCTGGCAAGCCGAGATCGGCAGTGTCCGGTCCGGCGGAGCAGAGATTTTCACGATCCGCCTGATGACCCGGGACGGTCTCGCTTTGCCGGCGTTCGAGACCCACGCACTGCTGCGCCATCCCGCTAACCGCAATCTCGACCAGACGCTTGTCCTCACCACAGCCGGCGGCGGTGAATATCTCGCGCAAGTCGATGGCCTCGCGCCCGGCACCTGGACCGTAGAGATCATCGCGGATGTTGACCCGGAAAACCCCGGGCACGAATTCAAGGCTACGCGCGAGGTATTCATCCCGTGACGGACGCCGCCCTTTCCCCAACCGGATGCCCCAGCGGACTTGCGCCGCCGAGCGCTGGCGAAGCGGCAAACCCGGCCGCGTTCGTTCGCCGTTCCGGCCGGCAGAACCGGCTCGCACTGTCCGTACGCGGCGCAAAATGCGGAGCCTGCCTGTCGCGCATCGAGACGGCTGTCTCGTCATTGCCTGGCGTGGAATTCGCACGCCTGAACCTCTCCAATGGCCGGATCGAAGTGACATGGACCGGCGACCTTGACCCACAGCGCATTCCGCAAGCGATCACGGCACTCGGCTACGGCGTTTCACCACTGGATGCGAGCGCAGGCGCAGACGCTCACAAGAAAGAGGAGCAGTCGCTCCTGCTGGCAATGGGCGTGGCGGGCTTTGCCACAGCGAACATCATGTTGCTCTCCGTTTCTGTCTGGGGCGGCGCGGGCGAAATGGGCGAGGCAACGCGGCGAGCCTTGCATGCCGTATCTGGTGTGATTGCGCTCCCAACACTGCTCTTCTCCGGACAGGTGTTCTTCAAGTCTGCCTGGCAAGTCTTGCGCAGACGCCGCACCAACATGGATGTGCCGATTTCCCTCGCGCTCATCCTGGCCTTCAGCGTCAGCGTCGCCGAAACGATCCGCGGCGGGGAGCATGCCTATTTCGACGCTGCCTGTATGTTGCTCTTTTTCCTTCTGATCGGGCGGTTCCTGGATGCGCGCGTCAGACGCCGCGCCTATTCTGCAGCCCGCGACCTTGCCGCGCTTGCGAGCCGGACTGTCACCCGAATCAATGGCAATGGAAATCACGAACCCGTACGTGCGCAGGATATCCGCGCAGGCGATCAGATCCTGATCGCGCCGGGAGAGCGTGCGGTGGTGGATATCATCGTGGAGCAAGGCGAATCCGAAGTCGACGAAAGCCTCGTCACCGGAGAAAGCCTGCCAAGATTCGCGGCGCCCGGAATGGCGCTGATGGCCGGCACGATCAACCTGACCCGGGCGATCACCGGACGTGCGACCGCCGCATCTGACGACTCCTTGCTCGCAGATATCGGCCGCATGCTGGAGGCAGGCGAACAGAAACGGTCGACCTACCGCCGGATCGCCGACCGCGCCGTGTCGCTCTACGTGCCCATCGTTCATTCCACCGCGCTGCTTACGTTCATCGGTTGGCTGATTGCCGGCGCAAATGTTCGGGAAGCAATCCTGATCGCCGTCTCGACCTTGATAATCACCTGCCCCTGCGCGTTGGCGCTCGCGGCACCCGTGGTGCAGGTCGTCGCTGCCGGACGCCTGTTCCGGGGCGGGGCCTATCTCAAATCCGGCGACGCGCTGGAGCGCATAGCCGCGTGCGACCACATCATCTTCGACAAGACCGGTACGCTGACGCTCGGTGCGCCGAGACTCTCGAGCGCAGATCTCGATCCCGCCATTCTGGCCGATGCGGCGTCGCTCGCCCGGGCAAGCCGCCACCCGCTTTCACGCGCCTTGACCGCAGCGGCAGGTCCGGGGCACGTCGCCACTATGGTCAAGGAGTTCCCCGGTCTTGGACTTGAGGGCATGGTGAACGGCACGGTTTGCCGCCTGGGTTCGGCGCAGTGGGTGGGAGCAGCTGCTCCCGCAGCCAGCGCAGCGACGCTCTACTTTGCACGCGGAGACGAAGAACCCGTTGCCTTCCGCTTCGAAGATGAACTGCAATCGGGAGCGCAGCAGTCGATCACTAAGCTAAAACTGCTCGGTTTCGGCATCGAGATCGTTTCGGGTGATCGCGCGGATGCGGTGAAAGGCGTCGGACTTGCACTCGGCATAGATGTCTGGACAGCCGCAGCAAGTCCGCAAGACAAGGTCCGCAGGCTGGAGACGTTGCAAGCAAAGGGCAAGCGGGTGCTGATGATCGGCGACGGGCTGAATGACGCGGGCGCGCTGGCGCTCGCCCATGCATCCGCGGCTCCGGGCGGCGCGCTCGATATCAGCCAATCAGCGGCCGATACCGTCTATTCCGGCGGCCTCGGAACTCTGCCGCTACTTGTGCGCACGGCCCGTATGGCGCGGCGCGTCATGCTGCAGAATTTCACATTCGCAGCGGTATATAATCTGGTAGCGGTTCCAATCGCTATTCTGGGCTATGCGACGCCCCTGGTTGCCGCGATCGCCATGTCGGCATCGTCGCTGATCGTCTGCCTTAATGCACTGAGACTCAATCTCGATACGGAGCAAACCTGATGAGCGGACTGGTTTTCCTTATTCCCATTGCGCTCATGATGGGCCTGATCGGCTTGTTGGCATTCATCTGGTCTGTGAAGTCTGGCCAGTTCGATGATCCGGACGGCGCAGCCCACCGCATCCTCGTCTCGCCGGACAAGCCCTTGCCCTCAGGCAACCGCGAGTGACGGCTCGTTCGGCTTGAGCGGAGCCATCTCGACACGGTTCCGGCCGTTCTGCTTGGCCCTATACAACGCCGCATCAGCGCGCTCGAGCGCATGCAGGATGTCGATGTCTGCGAACCCCGGTTCGCTGATTCCGATGCTGATCGTGACCTTGAAGGTGCCATATTTGCCTTCAAAACTAAGATCGCTGACGGCTTCGCGCAAACGGTTCGCAAGAATTGCTGCCCGCAGCGGCTCTGTTTCCGGCAGCACGAGCGCAAACTCTTCGCCGCCCAGCCGCCCGAGCAGATCTTCATCGCGAATGTTTTGGGTCACGCAGCTCACCAGCCGCGTCAGAACTTCATCGCCAACAGCATGTCCGTGCACGTCATTTACGCGCTTGAAGTGGTCGATGTCGAACATCAGCGCCGATAACGGCTTCGAATGGCGGCTTGCGCGGAGGACTTCACGTTCGGCGAACCGGAAGAACGCCCGTCGATTGAGCGCCTTGGTCAGCGGATCGGTCATTGCCATGTCGAACAGGTCGCACTTGTCGTGTTCCGCTTCGATGAGATCACGAACCGCATACCGCGCGGCACTGCGAACGCAGATATCCTGGCTCACAATCTCAGCGAAACTCTCTAGCAACCGCAGCTGATCAGGGTCAAAATCATGCGGCACGCGGTCGATCAGGCAGAGGCTGCCGAATCGCTTGCCGTCCGGGTCGCGCAGGGGAGCGCCAGCGAAAGAAACAACAAAGGGCGGCCCGATGACAGCAGGATCCTCCGAGAAGTGCGAATCAGTTCGCACATCCGGAACAGCAAAGGCAGACTGGGCAAGATTGGCCTGCGCGCAGAAGGCCATCAGCGTGGCCAATTCGGAAGCCGAAGCGCCGTGCACAGACTGGTACCAGGTGCGATAGCGCTCATTCAGCGCCGCTATCACGATGGGAACTCCGAAGGTCATAGCCGCCGTTTGGGCAATCCGGCTGGCAATATGAACATCGGCGCCATTCAGGATCCGGTAGCGCTGAAGGACTTCACTTTTCTGCTGTTCGAAATGAGGCGGTGGATAGAGCATTCAGGTAACTTCGGAACCTTTGCGACGCTTCGCGCATAGAGTTACCTACCCCGCATTTATCAATCGTTAGCGACGATGCCTGTCAGGGAGGCTAGCCAACTTCGATGAATGGCCTGACGGACACGGCCGATCAGGCTGGCGCGACGAGAGTCCGAAGTTCCCGGCGGAGGATTTTTCCAATCGGAGATTTGGGCAGCTCATCCACAAAGTGAACCGTACGCGGACGCTTGTAGCCGGTGAGCTGCTGGGCGCAGTGCGCCAGCACCATCTCGGATGTCAGTGCAGGATCCCGGCGCACGACGAAGGCATGCAGCTCTTCCTCCGAATGGCGCGCCTTGATGCCCGCGCTGGCCGCCTCGGCAACGCCGGGACAGGCGTTCAGCACTTCGTCGACCTCGTTCGGAAAAACGTTGAAGCCTCCGACGAGAACCATGTCCTTCGCGCGGTCAACGATCCTGAGATAGCCATCTGCATCAAGGCAACCAATGTCGCCGGTCCGCATCCAGCCGTCGACAAATGTCGAGGCAGTTTCGTCCGGGCGGTGCAGATAGCCGCTCATCAGTTGCGGCCCCTTGGCAACGACCTCGCCGATGTCACCCGCCCCGCCGAAGACACCGCCCTCCATCAGGATCGCGATCTCGGTTCCGGGCAAGGGGAGGCCGGCCGTTCCGGGCCGTTCCCGCTCGTCCGGCGGATTGATGGAAAGCAAGGTAGTTGCCTCCGTCATTCCATATCCTTCGATGATCTGAGCTGATGTCATCTCGCGCCACTTCTTCCCGATCTGCGGATCGAGGGCAGCGGCGCCGGAGATGGTCAACGAAAGTTTCGGAGGGCTCGCCTTGAACCAGGGCTCATCCATCAGTTTGGCGAACAGGCTGTTCACCCCCGGGAAAATCTGCGGACGGAACTTCTCGAAGCTCTTCTTGAGATTCGACAACGGACGCGGGCTGGGGACGAGCACGATGTGCACGCCGTGGCGCAGCGCGATGACCGAAGCAAAGAGGCCGAAGACATGGTAGACCGGCAGGGCGAGCAGCATTGTCTGCCCCTTCAGGTCCGCAAGGCCAGGCGCCAGCGCAACAAACTGGTCAATGTTCGTGATCAGGCCAGCCTCGGTGAGGCGAACGCCTTTCGAGGTGCCAGTGGTGCCGCCGGAATACTGATAGATCGTATCGCGCGTGGCCGGCAGGTGCTCTGTGTACGACTTGACTGGAGCGAGGAAATTCGAGCCAACATCGAGTGCCTCGCGAAGCGTCACATGACGCGACTTCAGCGGACGCTCAAGCTTCTTCAGTTTCTGCAGCATGACGCCAAGCGCTTGGCGCTTCAGGCCGGGGAAGAAATCTGTCAGCGAGAGCGAAATGACGTGACGCACGTTTGTGCCCTCGGTTGCGGCATCGATTGTCTCTGCAAACAGGATGGATCCGACGAGCACGTTCGCCTTGCAGTCGCGCAACTGGCGGCGCGTCTCGGTCGCCGTATAGAGCGGGTTTACGTTCGACAGCACGAGACCTGCGCGCAGGATACCGAGCAGGCAGACGACATAGCCGATGCAATTGGGCGACTGGACAGCGACAACCGTGCCCTCTTCCAGCTGCAACACTTCGCGGAAGTACCGCGCAAGATTGGCAGACTCCCGCTCGACATCGGCAAAGCTGAGCGTCGTGGACATGCCGTTCGGCAGCGCCGTGGTCAGGAATGGCTTGTTCGCATGCGCGGCGACCGCGCCACTGACGATCTGCTCGATCCGCTCCGGCGTGTAACTGTGGGCGTTTGCATGAAACGCGAGCGCTTCCGGATTGTAGGATCGCAGATGCGCAGGCTGAAACGGGAGATCGAGATCGCGGGCGAGCATGTAGACGCTGACTTCCTGGCTGGGAGCCAACGTCTTCTCACATTTTGGTTTGTATCGGCTTCAACCCTCAGCGCGAAGTCTTCGGCGACCGTTAAGACTCCGGAAAGAACTGTCCGGCGCGGAACAGCGAAGTGTCCGGATGCTGCCGCCTTCAGGGGCCCGTAAAACGAATGTTTCCGGCCTGCATGCCGCTTAGGACGATTTCGGAACCACCCGACTTCATCATCCATTCCAGCCGGTGATCCCTGTACTGCCGTTTGAACAGGCCAAGCTTCACCGCCTGGTCAACCTGCGCCATTCCCGAAATCGAGGCTTCGGATTCCTGCCGGGCGCGCGTCACGCTCTCGCGCGCATTTGCCCGGTCCATCCACTTACTCAGCCGCGAATCCCTTGCCGGGGCGATGCCGAAACCCGCAGCGCCATTCAGATACGGAATGACGCTCAGATCACCCCACCCAAATTGCACACCATTGAACCATTCGGCGTCGCCCAGCTCAGCCTCCAGCATCCGGAAGAAAGCTTCCGCCTGCTGCCGCGCGAGCCCTTCCATCTTCTGCTTCAGGTCACCTTCCGCGCGCTTGAAGAAGTTCAGCTCGCCGAGCCCCCAGGTGATCGCCTCGAACTGGGTATCCATCGTGTCTTCAATCATCCGCACTTTCGCGCGCGAGGCCGCAGTCGGCGGCAGCATTGGCGGCGTTGGCCAGATGTCTTCGATATATTCAAGAATGATCGTGCTGTCGAAAACAGCCACATCACCATGGATCAGAGCCGGCACTTCGCCGCGCGGATTCGCCTTAGCAAATCCTCCCGCCGTGGCGCCCGTCCCGATACCCTCCGGAAGCCGTACCTCGAACGGAACCCCCTTCTCCCTGAGCGCAATCTTGACCTTCTGGGCATACGGCGAAAGCGGATGCTCATAGAGCAGCAAGTCAGGCATGAGGGCTCCCTTTGGTTACCAGGCCGCCGGATGGGTCCGGTCGTTTGGTGCCGCAACCTGCCATGACCTTGCAGCCAGACAAGAGGCGGACAGGCTTGCCGTCGCGTCGCCTCCTCCCCGTACAGCCTGGTCGCCAACTGTCCGCGCGGAAACCGCCCCTACGTCATGCCCCAATGCCGCCGCCCAGCCGCTTGTCGAAATTTTTAAAACATGTTCTAATTTTCTCAAACCGGAGGACCCAACAGCATGTCAGCCCCCAGCCTTTCCCGCGTGCGCAAATCCATCCTGCCCCGCCCGGGCGACACCTGGGAAAGCATCGCGAAGCGGGAACTTCCCTCGATGGACACCGCAAAGGCCGTTTCCGGCCTTCAGAGCTGGAACCTGCACGTGTTCATGCGCTCCTCGGGCGCGATCGGCGGTGTACGCGGCGGCAATCCCGTCCTGCCGAGCGACGTGATCTTCATCGAACCGCCGCAGGGCTGACCTTGAGCGGCGCGGCGATCAAACGGGTTGAAGTGGCCGCCGCGCATGATGGCGACGCCGAACTCATTGTCGTGCTGTCTTTCGAAAATGGCGGCGAATCCCTCGTGTCGCTCGATGAGTATGCCGCCCGCGCGCTTCTCGCCTCATGCAATGCTCAAACTCCGGACGACCTGATCGGCGCCGGCTGGGAACACGTTCGAGATGCCCTCGTGGCGTCGTCAAACCGATTTGTTGAAACAACAGAGTAATCAAACACAGGGAAGGAATTCAGGATGTACGATCTGGTGATCAGGAACGGCACGATTGTCGATGGATCAGGCCTGCCGTCGTTCAAGGCGGACGTGGCCGTCAATGGCAACCGCATTGCCCGGATCGGCCGCATCCCGGAGAAAGGCCGCAAGGAAATCGATGCGGACGGCAAGGTTGTGTCGCCGGGTTTCATCGATCCGCACACGCACTTTGATGCCCAACTCCTCTGGGACGGGTTTGCCAAACCGGCGCTCTCCCATGGCGTGACGACCATCGTGCCCGGCAACTGCTCCCTGTCTCTCGCCCCGCTCAAGGCCGAATACCGGATGAAGCTGGTCGGCATGTTCAACCAGATCGAAGAAATGCCCCTGAAGGCTTTCAAGGAAGGCGTCGTCTGGGATTGGGAAACCTTCTCTGAATACATCACGCGCATCCGCAAGGGCCTCGCCATCAACGTCGCCCCCCTCGTCGGCCACAGCGTCCTGCGCCTCTGGGTGATGGGCGAGGCCGCGATGCAGCGCACCGCGACACCGGACGAGATTTCGGCGATGCAGGACGTGCTGCGCGAGTGCCTGGATGCGGGCGCAATTGGCCTCTCGACCAGCTATGTCGATATGGACGAAAAGCTGCAGCCCGTGCCGAGCCGGTATGCAGATGCCGAGGAAGTTGACGCCCTCGCCAGTGTGCTGGGCGAGTATGGCCGCATCCTGCAGATCGTGCCCGAGTTCTATGATCCGGACCTGACGATTGCGCGCCTCGACCAGCTCGCGGAAATCTCTCTGAAGTACGCCATCCCGACGACTTTCTCGCCGCTGTTCGTGAATGCAGACAACACCGCCGCCGTGGACCGCGTCATGCGCCGCGTCGACGAGCAGTTTGCGCGCGGCGCCCGCGTCTGGCCGCAGGTTCAGACCCGGCCGATCGATATCAGCTTCAGCTTTGCCGTGCCGAGCCTGCTCTTCATGCGCCTGCCCAGCTGGTATGGCATCATGCGCTTTGGAACTCCCGAGCAGATCATGGATGCGTTCCGCGACCCGGAGAACCGCGCCAAGCTCATCAAGGAATCGGCGCCTTATGAAACGCTCTGGCCGAACCTGCGCCTTCGCCAAGTCCAGACGAAAGCCAACCAGAAATATGTGGGCAAGACGCTTGCCGAGATTGCGAAAGCCCGCGGCACAACGCCTGTCGATGTGATGATCGACCTGTCCCTTGAAGAGTCGCTCGACGCGCACTTCATGGCGGCGAACATGGGCCACAATTCCGATGAGCGCGTGGGCCACCTGCTGAAACACCCCCGCGTCCACATCGGCGCCAGCGACGGCGGCGCACACATCCTCTCCTTCTCGACCTACGGCGATACCGGATACCTCTTCTCGCACTTCGTCCGTGACCTGAATGCCATGAGCATCGAAGCAGCCGTCAAGAAGATCACCTCCGACACCGCCTCGATCTGGGGAATCCCTGACCGCGGCCTCCTGCAGCAGGGATATGTCGCCGACATCGTACTCTTCGATCCCGCAACGATTGCGCGCGGCGAGGAAAAGTACGTGAAGGACGTTCCCGGTGATGGCAGCCGCTATGTGCGTGATGCTCTGGGCGTGGACACCGTCATCGTCGGCGGCGGCATCGCCTGGACGGCAGCCAAGGGCTATCAGGAAACACGCGGCGAAGTGCTGCCCGGTGAGAAGCAGGACACCCGTCCGCTGGTGGCTGCATGAGCTGGCCGGGTGTAACCCAGAGGCGGGTTGCCACGAACGGGATCGAACTCAACATTGCAGAAGCGGGCAAAGGTCCGCTTGTGCTGTTGCTGCACGGTTTCCCGGAGTCGTGGTATTCTTGGCGCCACCAGTTCGCGCCGCTGGCAGCGGCCGGTTACCATGTCGTCGCGCCGGATATGCGCGGCTATGGGAAGAGCGACAAGCCGGCCGACATCCCCGCTTACAATCAGCAGGAAGTCACCAACGACATCATCGGGCTGATCCCGGCGCTTGGGCACGAGACAGCGATTGTCATCGGGCATGACTGGGGCGCGCCCACAGCCTGGGCCACCGCGCTGTTCCATCCGGACAAAGTGCGCGCAGTGGGCGGCATTTCGGTGCCGTTCATGCCGCGCCTTCCGGTCCAGCCGATGCCGATGATGCGCGAGATGTTCAAAGGCCAGTTCTTCTACCAGCTTTACTTCCAGGAACCCGGCGTGGCGGAAGCGGAGTTCGAAGCCGATATCCGCCGCTCGCTGAAGAAGTTCCTCACGCTGGCCGGCGGCGAAACCGATTTGAGCAAGATCCCGCCCAAGAAGGACACTGACGACCTTCTGAGCGGCCTGCCCGAACCGGATGTCTTGCCACCCTGGCTCTCGGAAGCCGACCTCGACTTCTATGCCGGCGAGTTTTCCCGCTCCGGGATGCGCGGACCCATCAACTATTATCGCAATCATGATCTCTACTGGAAGCTCACCGAAGGCGCTCCAATGACGATCACCCAGCCCGCAATGTTCGTGGCCGGAACGAATGATGGCGTCGTGATGATGGCGGCGGAAGCAATCAAGATGATGCCAACTTTCGTGCCTGACCTGCGCATCAACAAGATGATCCCGGGCATTGGCCACTGGACGCAGCAGGAAGCGCCCGATGAGGTCAACGAAACAATTCTCGAATTCCTGAAGCAAGTGAACTGAACCCCAATCACGGACTATCGTCATGAAAGAGTCGATCATCGTCATCGGAGCCGGAATTGGCGGGCTGTGCACCGCCTTGATGCTTGCACCCACCGGCAGACAGGTCACCTTGCTCGAGCGGGACGGTCCGATCGGCGACGCCAATCCGGATGACCTGTTCCGCGAATGGCGCAGGACCGGCGTGGGTCACGTGCGCCAGAGCCACGCATTTCTTGCCCGGCTTCGGTCAATCGTGAAGTCTGAACATCCGGCACTGCTCGAACAGCTGAAGTCTTACGGTGTCCGGGATCTTACTTTCGATGCCATGCTGACAGACATCCAGCAGACCCGGTACAAGCCCCTGCCCGAAGATGCTGACCTGACGATCATCACCAGCCGTCGCACGACGCTGGAAATGGCAATGCGGCGGTATGTCGAGACATTGCCGAGCGTGACCATCCGCTCTGGCTTCCTCGTGAAGCGTCTCATTACGGCGAAGGCCGCCGATGGCGTGATCGATGTGACCGGGGTCGAGGGCGAAGTTGATGGCAAGGCCACGACGCTGTCTGCCGATATCGTGGTCGACGCATCCGGCAAGAACGGCTTCACCATCGAACAGCTGATCGAGGAAGGCGCCAACATCCGTGAAGAGAACGAAAGCGCCGGCATCCTGTATTTCACCCGGCATTACCGTCTCCTGCCCGGTAAGGATGAGCCCTCCCGGAACGAGAATCCGCCTCCAAGCGGCGACCTTGGCTTCCTGAAGTTTGGCGTGTTCCCGGGCGACAACGGAAATTTCTCGATCACCCTCGCGGTTCCCGAGATCGAACTCGAGATGCGCAAGTCGATCCTGAACCCCGATACATTCCATCGCATCACGCTGATGCTTCCTGGCCTCAGTCCGTGGACGAACGAAAACCGCTCCGAGGCAACCAGCAAGGTCTACGGCATGGGTGATCTCGTCAGCCGCTGGCGCGACCTTGTGGTCGACGGCAAGCCCGCGACCCGGAACTATTTTGCGATTGGCGACACGCTGGTGCGGACAAACCCGCTCTACGGCCGCGGCTGCTCCTTTGCGGCGGTTGCCGCGCAAATGCTCCGGCAAACCCTTGAAGAAAGCACAGACCCGGCCGCCCGCGCCGTAGCCTTCCATCAGCGTCTGGAAGCCGAACTCCGCCCCTTCTATCTCGCGCAGCGAAAGCAGGACCGCTCGGCAATCAAACGGGCCAAAGAGGCGCTCACTCCGGGCTTCAAGCCGAAGTTTCGAGCGAGGATGATGCAAAGTTTCATCGACGATGGAATCCGGATTGCCGTTCGGTCAGACGTAAAACTCCTGCGCGCAGCAATGCGCGGCTTTCACATGCTCGAACACCCTGACAAATGGCTGGCCAAGCCCGGCAATCTTGCCAAGGTTCTCTACTACTGGGCCCGCGGCAAGCGCCTGAACGCGGCCGCCTACCCCCCCGTAGCAGGCCCCGAGCGGCACGAAATGCTGAAGGCGCTCAACATCGATCACACGGCAGACATGATGCGCACGGCCGCTCCTCAGTCGCTGGCTGCTTAGCGCCGGAGGGATACCGGATTGAACGCCTCTCCGACTGATACGGATATCCTCTCCGACGTTGCCGAACCCGGCCGCCGTGAGCAGGCAAAGGCCGAGCGGCGCATCAAGATCGTGCGGGCCGCGCGCGATCTCATCCGCGAAACCGGCGAGACAAACCTCTCGATGCGGATGATCGCCAAGCGCGCCGGTGTCAGCGTCGCCACCCCCTACAATCTGTTCGGCTCGAAACGCGCCGTCGTCATGGCTGTGCTGGAAGACGAACGGGACTTCCTGCAGCGCTTCATGGAGCTGAAAGTCGCCAACGCGATTGACCGCATCTTTGAGGCCCACGCCCTGGCCATGACCTACATCGTGCGGGATCCGGAATTCTACCAGCCGCTCTGGAAAGCCCTGCTCGACACAAGCGGCCAGGACGATACCGGCCTTGCGACCCCCGAGCGTCAGGCACAAACCCGCGCCGCCTGGCGCTGGTTGCTTTCCGCCGCCCAGCAGGAAGGCCTTCTGAACGACGACGTATCGGTTGAATGGCTAGAGCGCACGCTCTCGCATGTCGGCAACGGCGCCATGCTGTCCTGGGCCATGGGCAGCCTCGATACGGATCAGCTGATGGCCGCAGCGGGCCTCGGATACGCGCTGGTTCTCGCCGCCTCAGCGACGCCGGAAGGCCGCCGCTTGCTCGACAAGAAAATTGCCGCCTTCCAAAAAATGCTCCACCGCAAAGCGAAGGCCGCGCCACCCGGCTGAGCTCCATTCCCAGTCAACCGGTGAATTTCCAGCCCCTGTTGCGAATAGGGCTTGCTTGCCTTTGCGTTATATCCCGATCACTCTGATCAAGCGGCAAGATCCGGGACGAATGCCCGGGCAAAAATGATCGCAAGGGAGGCAGTACCGGCATATTGTTCCGGTCAGGACACATGGACGGCGACACCCAGTCATTGGTCGACCACGAATTGAAGCCCGGTGAGCGTCTTGCGGCGTTCGCCAAATCCCCGCGCGGCCGCCAGGTCATGCTCGCCCTCGCCGCCGGTGTGATCCTGCTGCTTGCGATCCGCTTCATTGCCGACCGCGCATCGTATGTCACCACATCGGATGCCCGGATCGCGGCGGATATCATCGCGGTCTCATCCGACATTTCCGGGCGCATCACCAGCGTGCAGGTCAGCGAAGGCGATACTGTCGCCGAAGGCGATGTTCTGTATACGATCGACGACCGGGAAGCGGCTTTCCTTCTGGCGCAATACGAAGCCGAAGCGAACCGGTTGCGGGCCGAAATTGCGCGTGAAGAGGCGCGTACCGGCATCGCAACCTCCAAGGCGGGAAGCGAGGTCGAGGCGCGGCGCGCGGGAACCCAGTCGGCCGTAGCCACCGTTGAGGCCGCCAAGTCAAATCTCGAAACGGCGCAGCGCGAGCACGAGCGCGCCAAGGGACTGTTCGAACGCGGCCTGATTCCGCAGAGCCGCTACGATCAGACCAAGAATGCACTCGATACCGCTGCGCAGAGCCTTCGCCGCGCGCAGGCAGACCAGGCAACCGCAGCCGCCCAGCAGCGCACGGCCAGCATCTCGGGACAGGAAGTACGCCTGATCGATAACGACCTCCTCATCCTTCATGCCCAGCTTGAACAAGCCGAGGCGCGCGTCGAGGCGCAAAAGGTGGTCGTTGAGCAGCATACCATCCGCAGTCCGATCAACGGCGTTGTCGATGAACTCTTCTACGACAGCGGCGAGCATTCGCTGCGCGGCTTCCGGATGGCGATGCTGCATGATCCAGAATCGGTCTGGGTCTCCGCCAACATCAAGGAAACCGATATCCGGTACATCCAGCCAGGCGCGCCCGTCATCATCAAGGCAGATGCGGCACCATCCGCCGATATTCGCGGCCGGGTTGCCCGGGTGAATGAAACCACGCTGGCCGAGGCCGCGATGATGCCAAACCCAAATGCCAATGGCGTGTTCACGAAAATCACCCAGCGGATCAAGGTGAAGATCAACATCGACCCCACAGATGTCCATCTGCGCTCCGGAACGATGGTCACCGCCAAGATCCGCAAGCAACGCGCAGGCGCCAAGCCAGCCGCCACTGCCGGGTAAGCCAGGTGTCGCAGGCGTCGCCTTCCCTGGAGCCAGGCGCAGCCCGAATTGCTCCGCCGGCGGATATTCCCGCGATGGCAGGAAGCGCCATCCGGGCAAGGTTTGCCGAGTTCGGCGCCAACTATCGCTGGTTCCTCCTCTTCACGATGCTGGCAGGCTCCATGGCCACCATGCTGGCGGCCACCACCATCAACGTTGCCCTGCCCGCCATCATCGGCGCCTTCGGCCTCGGGCAGGACCAGGCCCAGTGGATGTCGACCGCATTCCTCGCCTCTTCAACGATTGCGATGCTTGCCAACGCCTGGGCGATGACCACGTTCGGCCCCCGCGCCACATACGTCTTCGGAATGGCAACCTTCATCATAGGCTCCCTTCTCGGCGCCTTGAGCGGAACACTGGAACTGCTCATTCTCTCCCGCGCCTTGCAGGGGCTGTCGGCTGGTCTGCTTCAGCCGATGTCGATGTTCCTGATCTTCCAGACCTTCCCGGACAACCAGCGCGGCACGGCAATCGGCATCTTCTCGATTGGAGTGGTCCTTGCGCCCGCATTCGGCCCCGCACTCGGCGGCGTTGCGGTCGATCTCGCGGACTGGCGGGTCGTCTTCATCGCGACATTGCCGCTCGCCATCCTTGCACTGATCATCGGCCCGTTCCTGATGCCGAAGGGCGAACGCGCCGCGGGCAGCAAGCGGCTCCCGCTCGACTGGCAGGGTTTGCTCCTGCTGTCCGTGGCGGTCGTCGGCCTGCTGTCGGCCTTTGCCGGCGGCAACCGCGACGGCTGGGATTCAAACATCACCTTCACCAAGATCGGCATCGCCCTCGCGGCGGCGGTTGCCTTCCTGCTGTGGGAACAGCGCCACCCCTTCCCGGCGCTGAATCCGGCCGTCTTCCGGTATCGCCAGTTCTGGTCCGCCGGCATCGTGATCGCGGGCACGGGCGTCGCCATCTATGGCACCACCTATCTGATACCGCTCTTTGTGCAGCTGGTTCAGGGCTACTCGCCCACTGCGGCCGGCGTGATGATGATCCCCGCCGGTCTTGCGATGGTGATATGCTTTCCAATCGCCGGAAGGCTTACGGACCGGGTGGATACACGGCGCCTGCTCGCCTTTGGCATCACATGCCTTTTGGTCTCGTCATACCTTCTGTCGGGACTTTCGGCGCTCACGCCCTACTGGTCTTTGGTCGGCTGGATCATCCTCAGCCGCATCGGCATCAGCTTCTGCATGCCGCCCGGCAACACGACCGCGATCCGGGCGGTGCCGCCCCACCTGCTCGCAAACGCGACCGGCGGTGTCTCCTTCCTGATGCAGGTCGGCGGCGCCTTTGGCGTGAATGTCCTCGCCGTGATCCTGCAGCGGCGAACCCTGTTTCACGGCGAGCATCTTGCATCGGAGATGCACGAATCAAACGCCGAGTTCCTCTATCAGCATGCCCAGAATGCCCAGCTTCTCGAAGCGAATGGCATGCCGCCGCTCTCTGCATTCACAACGTCCTTCCAGATGATCGGCCACCAGCTCGCCAATGAGGCCACCGTGTTTGCATTCCGGGATTGCTTCTTCGCCATCTCGATCTGGTTCTTCATCATGCTCTGCGCGCTTCTGCTCATCCCGAAGCCACGAATGCACACGCCCTGATCCGTACGCAAACAAAAGAGGCGGACCCGAAGGCCCGCCTCTCGAATTGCCAGGACCGGATGGACCGGTCCCGAATTCAGATCAGTCCTCAGGCGAGATCAAAGCGATCTGCGTTCATGACCTTCGTCCAGGCAGCGACGAAGTCCTTCACGAACTTCTCTTTCGCGTCGTCCTGGGCATAGACTTCAGCATAGGCGCGCAGGATCGAGTTCGAACCGAACACAAGGTCAGCGCGGGTTGCCGTGAACTTCGTCTGCCCCGATTTGCGCTCGACGATGTCATACGCGTTGGAGCCTTTCGGCACCCACTTGTAGGCCATGTCGGTCAGGTTGACGAAGAAGTCGTTGGTCAGCGCGCCGACGCGGTCCGTGAAGACGCCATGCTTGGTGCCGCCATGGTTCGTGCCGATCACGCGCATGCCGCCGAGCAGGACGGTCATTTCCGGCCCGGTCAGGCCCATGAGCTGGGCGCGGTCGAGCAGCAGCTCTTCCGGCTTCACCACATAGTCCTTCTTCACCCAGTTGCGGAAGCCGTCTGCGAGAGGCTCCAGAACCGAGAAGGACGCAGCGTCGGTGTGCTCGGCGGTTGCGTCACCGCGGCCCGGCGAGAACGGAACAGAGACCGAAACGCCAGCTGCCTTCGCCGCCTGTTCGACACCGACGTTGCCTGCGAGGACGATCACGTCAGCGAGGCTTGCGCCGCTGGATTTCGCAATCGGCTCGAGCACCGACAGCACCTTCTGAAGGCGGGCAGGTTCGTTGCCTTCCCAATCCTTCTGCGGAGCAAGGCGAATGCGTGCGCCATTGGCGCCTCCGCGCAGGTCCGACTGACGGAAGGTGCGCGCGCTGTCCCAGGCGGTCGAAACCATCTCGGAGACAGACAGGCCCGAAGCCGCGATCTTCGCTTTGACAGCGGCCACATCGTAGGACTTGTTGCCAGCCGGGACCGGGTCTTGCCAGATCAGGTCTTCCTTCGGCGCAAACGGACCGATGTAGCGGACGCGGGGACCAAGGTCGCGGTGGGTCAGCTTGAACCAGGCGCGGCCGAAGCAATCCTCGAAGTAGGCCTGGTCAGCCATGAACTTCTTGCAGATTGCATTGTAGATCGGGTCCACTTTCATCGCCATGTCGGCGTCGGTCATCATCGGCATGACGCGCTTGGTCGGATCCGTCGGATCGACCGGCATGTCTTCTTCCTTGATGTTGATCGGGCGCCACTGCTGCGCGCCCGCAGGGCTGCGCGTCAGCTCCCACTCGTAGCCGAACAGCAGCTTGAAGTAGCCCATGTCCCACTTCGTCGGGTTGGTGGTCCAGGCGCCTTCGATGCCGGAAGTGATGGCGTTCGTCGCCTTGCCACCGAGGTTCGGGTTCATCCAGCCGAAGCCCTGCGTTTCGATGTCCGCACCTTCCGGTGCCGGGCCGAGCTTGCTGGCATCACCATTGCCGTGCGCCTTGCCGACCGTGTGACCGCCGCAGGTCAGCGCAGCCGTCTCTTCGTCGTTCATCGCCATACGCGCGAACGTCTCACGCACATGCAGCGCCGTTCTCGCCGGATCGGGCTTGCCGTTGAAGCCTTCCGGGTTGACGTAGATGAGACCCATCTGGACCGCAGCGAGCGGGTTCTCGAGTGAGTCAGCCTTGCCGAGGTCGCCATAGCGGGAGTCAGAGGGCGGAACCCAGTCTTTCTCCGAGCCCCAGTAAACGTCTTTTTCCGGTGCCCAAATGTCTTCACGGCCGAACGAGAAGCCGTAGGTTTTCAGGCCCATCGACTCGTAGGCCATATTGCCGGCGAGCAGGATAAGGTCCGCCCAGGAAATCTTGTTGCCGTACTTCTTCTTGATCGGCCACAGCAGGCGGCGGGCCTTGTCGAGGTTGCCGTTATCCGGCCAGGAGTTCAGCGGTGCAAAGCGGATGTTGCCCGTGCCGCCGCCGCCGCGACCATCGGCGAGGCGATAGGAACCGGCAGAGTGCCAGGCGAGGCGAATCATGAGGCCGCCGTAATGGCCCCAGTCCGCCGGCCACCACTCCTGGCTGTCGGTCATCAGGGCGATCATGTCCTTCTTGAGCGCTTCGAAATCGAGCGTCTTCACGGCTTCACGGTAATTGAAGTCCTTGTCGAGCGGGCTCGACTTCGCGTCGTGCTGATGCAGGATGTCGAGGTTCAGGGTCTCCGGCCACCAGGCCGTGTTGGACCCACCGGCCGACGTGAGCGAACCGTGCATCACGGGGCATTTGGTTTCGGTCGTCATGTTTTCTCCCATTGTGGTTTGGTACGAAAATCCACTGCGGCTGGCCTACTCCAAGCCAGCAATAGATCAAATAGATTGTTCCCGGCTCTGCTATAGGCGCCATCACTAGCTGGGTGACATAGGCTCTCGTGGCCTGATTCCAAGACAATAGCCGCACGCCAGATTGCGGCTGCCCGGGCGGCTGACGTAGGATGCAACACAATGCAACAGGCTTGCATCCCTGCTGCAGCGGTAAGCACGCAAACAGACCCCGGGAGACAGTGCAATGGCGATCGACTTCAACAGCAACTACACGATGACGATCAACGGCAAGGGCGTCGTGTCCCCGGGCAGCATTGAGGTCGTGAACCCGGCCACCGGGACGGCATTTGCCTCCGCACCAGACTGCAACATGGCGCAACTCGACGAAGCGGTCGCCGCAGCGAAAGCGGCGTTCAAGACATGGCGGAAGGTACCGATCAGCGAGCGCCAGGCACTAGTTCGCAAGGCCGGCGATGTCCTCGCAGCCCATGCCGACGATCTCGCCCGCCTGTTCACCCGCGAACAGGGCCGCCCGGTCGATGCAGCCAAACAGGAGATCCTCGGCGCTGCACAATGGTTGCAGGCCGTCTCGATGATGACCCCGCCGACGCATGTGTCCGAGGACTCGGCGGCGCAGCGGATCGAGACACAATATGTGCCACTGGGCGTCATTTGCGCCATCGCGCCTTGGAATTTCCCCGTGACCCTGTCGATGTGGAAAGTCGCCCCTGCCCTTGTCGGCGGCAACACGATGGTGCTCAAACCCTCTCCGTTCACACCGCTCTGCACCCTCAAGATCGGCGAACTCTTCCGCGATGTGTTCCCGCCCGGCGTGCTGAACATCATCAGCGGCGGCGACCAGCTGGGCCCCTGGATGACGTCACATCCTGGCTTCGCAAAGATTTCCTTCACGGGCTCGACAGCCACGGGCAAAGCCGTGCTTGCCAGCGCAGCCAAGGACCTCAAGCGGGTGACACTTGAACTCGGCGGCAATGACGCCGCCATCGTGATGCCGGATGTCGACCTCGACGATGTCGCGCAAAAGATCTTCTTCGGCGCCTTCTTCAACACGGCGCAGATCTGCGTCGCAACCAAGCGCCTCTATGTGCACGAGAGCATCTATGACGGCCTGCGCGACCGGCTCGCGGCCATTGCGCAGATGGTGAAGGTCGGTGACGGAACGGAGCAAGGCACTGTCCTCGGCCCGATCCAGAACAAGCGCCAGTACGAGCGCGTGATGGAACTCATCGACGATGCGCGCAAGAATGGCTTGACGCTGATCGAAGGCGCCGGCGTTCCGTCCGGCGGATATTTCATCCCCGTCACCATCGTCGACAATCCGCCGGAAGCTTCCCGCGTCGTTCAGGAAGAGGCGTTCGGTCCTGTGCTTCCGATGATGAAGTTTGCAGACGTTGATGAAGTGATCGACCGGGCCAATGCGAGCGATTACGGCCTCGCCGGTGCAGTTTGGTCAAAGGACACAGACAAGGCCGTGGACATTGCCCGGCGGCTGGAAACGGGCACCGTCTGGATCAACCAGAACCTCAACCTGCGCCCCGACACACCGTTTGGTGGTCACAAACAATCGGGCTTCGGCGTCGAGAACGGCATGGAAGGCCTGCTAGAATACATGGTGCCTCAAGCGATCTACCTCGCCAAAGGTGGTTGAGCGCCATCAGCCTGAGGCGTGCCCTGAAACGCGCGCAAGGATGGAAGCAATCATCTCCGCCGTCTGAGCGATCAAGGCATCTGCATCGAGCGTTTCGTCGTCGACGATCATCTCGACGACCGCATATCCGATCTCGATGCTTAGCCGCATAGCCGTAAACACGCGTTGCGGTTCTGCGTCCGGCCATTTCTGCCTGACCCACGCCGCCAGATGGCCCGTCATCTTGCGGTGGGAGTTCAGCCGGACTTCGCTCAGCAATGGGCTTGCGTGCAGCGACCGCATGATCCAGCCGCCGGCTGTCGTGGCCCTCGTCACGTCCAGTGTGGTCCTGAGGACCTGTGCGATCGAACCCGCTACAACTTCTTCCGGCAGGCCCGAAGCAGCCCATTGGGCAAGCGCGTCGTTCTGCCGGTCCATCAAGCGCTCGCCAAGTTCCCGCATGACGGCGTACTTGTTGGGAAAGTAGCGATAGAGTGCAGGCGGGGTCAGGCCCGCACGTTCGCAGATGGCGTTCGTCGAGAGGTTCTCGAAGCCCGTTTCCTGCAGCAACTCTGCAGCGGCCTGCAGCACCCGCTCCATCGTCTGCGCGCCGCGCTCCTGGATGGGCGCTGAGCGGTTGGCGAGCAGTATGTCCGTCTTGGGCACCCAGAATCCTTTGTCTTCGTTCGCGGTCTTGACTTGAGGCGCAAAACCTCTGAACGATAGTGATAATTATCGTTTTTGGGGGCAATGACAACCCCGAACGCCGGGGAGTGAAGTTTGGCCAATATCCGCCTCATGGCGTTTCTATTGTTCGTCGCGGCCTGTTCGAAAACCGAAGCACCTGCAGGACAAGCCGCGCTGCCACAGCCGACGGCGAGCCAGATTGCCTATGCCGAGCAAGCTTCCCCCTCCGACTCTGCGCTTGCGGCGATCTATGACAGGTCCTGCAAGGCCTGCCACGGCCTGACCGGTATGGGCGCGCCGCTGACGGGACACGCCGAGGCGTGGAAAGCGCGCGCCGCGAACAAGAGCAAAGCCGAGTTGATTGCGAGCGTCCGCAACGGCCTCAATGCGATGCCTGCGATGGGCTACTGCCTCGATTGTACGGACACGGATTTCGAGGCGCTGATCGCCTTCATGTCGGAGGAGAATTGATGGGACTTTCGAGACGTCAGCTGCTCCTGATGGGCGGCGGCGCCGCAGCCGTCGCAGCGATCCCGGCCACGCAGCACATCGCTTGGGGCATGAAGGATTTTACGCGGCCGGGCTATGATCCGAACCTGCCCGCAGCGGCTGAAGGCGAAACCGCCTGGATGAACTGGTCCGGCATCGTGCGCGCGACACCGAAGCAGATGTTTGTTCCCGCCAGCGAAGATGAACTCGCTGCGTTCGTGAAAACGGCGAGCGGCCGCGTCCGGCCGGTCGGCAGCGGACACTCGTTCACGGGCCTTGCGCCCAGCGAGGGCGCGATGGTGGATGTGAGCCGGATATCTGGACTGATATCGCATGACGCCGCCGCGGGCACCGCTACTTTCGGAGCCGGCACGCGTTTGCGGCAAGCTGCGCAGCAGATGGCTGAAGCCGGCCTTGCCTGGCCGAACCAGCCAGACATCGACATCCAGACGCTCGCGGGATCGTTTGCTACCGGCACTCACGGCACCGGGCGCGATCTCAAGGCGATGCATGACCAGATCGTCTCGTTCCGCCTCGTGACGGCGGCGGGGGACATCCTCGATGTGAACCGCGACGCATTTCCCGAACTGTTCGGCGCCGGAAAGGTTTCGCTCGGGGCACTCGGGATCATTACTCAGTACACGTTGCGCATGGTGCCAAGTTACAACCTGCGCCGGGTCGTCTGGGTGGAGAAAGTCGACACGCTGATCGAGAAGGCGCCGGAACTCGCCCGGACGCACAGAAACTTCGAGTTCTACTATTTTCCTGGCACCGGTTACGCCGCAGGCATCTCGCACGATGTACATGAGGGCGCGGTCTCCGGGCGCGGCGAGAGCGAGGATGACACACTGCTCGCCGACCTGCGCGGTGTGCGCGACCTTATTGGCTGGGCCCCGTGGATCCGGCGCAAGCTGATGGAAGGCTCGCTTCCGAAAGGCGTGGTCGAGGATGTCACGGACGAGTCCTGGCGGCTTCTTTCGACGACCCGTCCGGTCAAGTTCAACGAGATGGAATACCACCTTCCCGAAGAGAACGGCATTCAGGGCATTCGCGACACGGTCAAATTCTTCGACGGCCTGAAAGAAGCCTTCTTCCCGATCGAATTCCGGTGGACGGGACAGGACGACGCGCTTCTCAGTCCGTTCAACGCGGGCACAAGGATTTCGGTCGCGACGCATGCCGGTGTGGATGAACGCTACGACTACCTCTTTGACGGCGTTGAGCCCATGCACCGCGCCAAAGGCGGCAGGCCGCATTGGGGCAAACTGCACTCGCTTGGCCGCGCGGACCTGGAGGCGCTTTATCCGGGGTTCGGCGATTTTCTCAGGATCCGGCGTGAGCTTGATCCGTCCGGCAAGTTCCTGAACCCGCACCTTGCGCACCTGTTCGGGGAAGATTTCAATGATTAGGCTGTCGCGCCGCGCACTCGTTCTGGGCGGCGCCGCACTGGGCGGAGGAGCCATCCTGATGACGAAGCCGAGTGACAAGAGCGGACCGCGCGATCCTTACTTCCTGCAGATGCAGGCCGCCTTGCTGGCCGCAGGCATCGCAACGCCGACGCTGGTGATCGACAAGGCGCGGCTCGACGCCAATATCGATACGCTCAAGAGTCATCTTCCGCGGGGCATGGGCTACCGGATCGTCGCGAAGTCCCTGCCATCGCTTGATCTTATCCGCCACATCGAGACACGGGCCGCGACGGACCGCCTGATGACTTTCAACCAGCCGATGCTGCTGGCCCTGAGCAAAGAGATGCCCGAGGCCAACCAGCTGCTCGGCAAACCCCTACCCGTTCAGGCAGCGCGCCGCTACTTCGAGCAGCTTCCCGCCGACAGGCAAGCGGCGGCGGACAACATCCAGTGGCTTGTCGACACGCCGGCCCGGCTTGTACAGTATGCGGAGCTCGCAGCGGAAACCGGCCGGGTGCTGAGGATCAATGTTGAGCTCGACGTAGGCCTGCATCGCGGCGGCTTCGAGCCGGCACAGGAGCTTACTTCGGCGCTGGAGGCGATCAAAACCAATCCGGGTCTCAGCTTCAGTGGTTTCATGGGATACGAGCCGCATATTCCGTCGCTTCCATCCGCTCTCGGCTGGCGCGAGCGGGCGCTCAAGGGCGCATGGTCCAACTACCAGCAGTGCCTTAAACTCGCAGCAGGCGTCTTCGGCGCGGACGCCATGGCGCAGATCACAAGGAATGCTGCGGGAAGCCCGACCTATCGTTACTATCAGGATACGGACATTGCGAACGAAGTCTCGGCAGGGTCATGCCTTGTAAAGCCGACGCACTTCGACAGCGAACTGCTGGAACCTCATTTGCCCGCGAGCTTCATTGCGACGCCGGTGATCAAGTCGATTCCGCGAACCAGAATGCCCGGTCTCGAATTTGCTGACGGCGCGGGCCGTGCCTGGGATCCGAACTATGCGAAGACAGTTTTCATTTATGGCGGGCATTGGCTGGCCGATCCGGTTGATCCGCCCGGACTGTCCTACAACAAGACCTTCGGCCGGTCTTCGAACCAGGAGATGCTCAATGGCGGGCCGGACCTTTCGATCTCTCCCGACGAGTTCGTATTCCTCAGGCCGCACCAATCCGAAGCCGTGTTCCTGCAGTTCGGCGATATCGCCGTCTATGAGGACGGCGCCATCACGCAATTCTGGCCTGTGTTCCCGGCCTCGGCCTGAGCCCGCGCGTCAGTTGCTGAGGGCGAGCAGCGCCTTCGAAGACGCAACCGTCAGGGCGGATTGATCAGCGCCCAGCGTTTCCTGCGGAGCGGCAGAAGGATAGGCTTTCGCCAGAAGGTCCAGCGCGGCGCGGATATCCTTGGCGAGTTCCGGGTTCTCCGCCTTGATCGCGGTTTCAGCCGGCAGGAAATTCGCCTCACCGGCTTTGTAGAAGCCGTAGCCATCCAGATAGGGCTCGTAGCGGCCAGCTTCGGCGGCGGCGCGGTACATCCGCACGGAGCGCTCGACCTGATCGGCGGCGACGCTCGCGGCAATCATTGCAGCGCTCTTGTCACTGGGCGGCGCTTTGGTGGACGCGGCGCGGATGGCCGCCACGATATCATCGGTGCGCTTGTTGATCTGGTCGACCGATTCGCCAGCGAAGATCGCGGCGGAGGCGTCGCTCAGCAGGAGGCTGAAATCGGCAACGCCGCGGGCTTCAAGTGTCGGCTGGAAGTCGTAGAGGATCTCGGAGACAGGGTGAGCGAACATCTCTGCAGCCGGATTCGTCTGGCCGCTGGCATAGGCATCCCGCGCGGCGAGAACGTGCGCTTCGACGATGCCGAGCGCAGTGCCGTAGACAACAGCGTCGGTCGCGGCGACTTCGATAGACACGCCGCCTTCCCCTTCCCCGCCTTGCGACCCGGCGGGTTCTGAAACTTCGGCAGCGGCCGGCGCGGCCGCTTCAGAGGGGACGCTCGTATCCGGCGCGGCGGCTTGGGGAGCGCCGCATCCGGCCAGAACGCCAGTTGCAACTGCAGCGCCGAGACCGAGTTGCATCCACTGCCTGATCCTGATTTCCATGCGCGCCGTCCTTTTGTTTGTGTCGGGTCTGGACTATGCACATAGACGAAACTGCAACTCATTCGCAAGATGTGATCTGATGTTACTGACGATTTCCGGGGTGCTCGATGCGGCGGCCGTGTCGGAGGCGATCGATCTCATTCCCTCGCTCACCTGGAAGGATGGCGCGGAAACGGCTGGGGCGACCGCGCGGGCGGTGAAACGCAATGAGCAGGCAGACTTGTCTTCGAGGACCGGTGCTGCGCTACGAGATCGCCTGAAGGCCGCTGTAGAGAGCCACCCGGTTCTTATGGCGGCGGCGCAGCCGCGGCGGTTCTCAAATCTGCTGGTCAGCCGGACCCAGGCGGGCGGCGGATATGGCCTGCATGTCGACAACCCCTTCATGGGCGAGGCCGGCGCGCGCCTGCGCACAGACCTGTCGTTTACGTTGTTCCTGTCGGAGCCCGGCGCGTACGAGGGCGGAGAGCTGGAGATCGAGACGGCCGGCTTCACGCAATCACTCAAACTTCCGACCGGTGACCTCGTGCTCTATCCGTCGACCAGCCTGCACAGAGTCGCGGACGTCCGAAGCGGCACGCGGCTTGTCTGCGTTGGCTGGATTGAAAGCCTTGTGCCGGATGCGGGCGAACGCGAGCTGCTTTTCGATCTGGAAAATCTCAAAGCAACCCTCGCCCGGAGCCATGCACCTCAATCGCCCGAGATGCTGACCCTGTCGAAGACGATTTCGAACCTGCTGCGCAAATTCAGCCGCTGAGACCGCGCCTATTTCTTGGCGCGGCCACTCGTCGGAATGTCCTTGAACGGAACATCCTTATCGACGCGGATATCGCCCGGCAGGCCGAGGACGCGCTCACCGATGATGTTGCGCAGGATCTCGTCAGAGCCGCCTTCGATCCGCGTTGCGGGTGACCGCATCAGCATGGCCTGGAAGCGTCCCTGCTGAGGACTATCCTCACTCCAGAGCACACCCGACTCACCTTGCAGATCGAGCGCGAAGATGGCGAGGTCCTGCATCGTGGCGCCAGCGACCAGCTTTCCGATCGAGTTTTCCGGACCGGGCGTTTCGCCTTTCGAAAGGGCCGAAATCGCCCGCATGCCGGTATACTTCAGGCCGCTCTGCTTGACGGCGATTTGCGCGAGCTTCGAACGGACGGAAGAATCCTCCACCGCCGGCCGGCCATCAATCTCGGCTTCCATGCAGAACCGGAAAAGTTCGGGGAAACCTGTCGACATGCCGGAGCCAATCGAGAGACGCTCGTTCATCAGCGTCGTCAGCGACACTTCCCAGCCCTGCCCCACGGCGCCCAGGCGCTGGCTGTCCGGAATGCGGACATCGGTGAAGTAGACTTCGTTGAAGCTCGATGCTCCATTGGCCTGCTTGATGGGCCGCACCTCGACGCCCGGCGATTTCATCGACAGGAAGAACATCGTCAGGCCCTTGTGTTTGGGCACATCGGGGTTCGTCCGCGTGATGAGCAATCCCCAGTCCGAATACTGGGCGCCGCTGGTCCAGATCTTCTGGCCATTGATGATCCAGTCACCGGAACCATCATCCGCTTTGACGGCGCGCGTGCGCAAACCGGCGAGGTCCGACCCGCTGGCAGGCTCCGAGAACAACTGGCACCAGATATGTTCCCCGCTGGCGAGCGGCGGCAGAAGCTTGCGTTTATGCTCTTCGCTGGCCCAGGCCATGACCGTGGGCCCGCACATGCCATGACCGATGGTGAACACGCCGGTCAGCGCCGCATACGGCCCCTCTTCCTGACCCCAGATCACCCGCTCGATCGGCGTGCGGGCGGCGCCGCCATACTCTTTCGGCCAGTGCAGGCAGGCCCAACCAGCTTCGGCCTTTTTCTTCTGCCAGGCTTTGCCAGCCGCAATCGGATCTTCTGTCGAAACCCCGTTTGAACCGAAGCTTGCGCGTCTCAATTCGTCCTCAAGGTGCTTCGGGGCATTTGCATTTATCCAGGCGCGAACTTCCTGACGGAAGGCGGCTTCGGCGGGTGTGTCTTCGAAATCCATTGCTCTTCTCTCCCCTCAGGCAGCGGCGCCGGCGTTGCCGGCACTCATGCGTTCAATCAGATAGCTTTCCCAGGTCGACAGCGACCCCAGCGCGAGCGCAAGCGCGTTGGAGCGGCGATAGTACAGGTGACAGTCAAAGGCCCAGGTAAAGCCCATGCCGCCGTGGACCTGGATGTTGTTCTTGGCACAGTGCTGGAACGCGGTTGTTGCCGAAACGCGCGCGGTTGCGGCGGCGACCGGCAGTTCGGCAGCACCGGCACCGAGCGCCCAGGCACCGTAGTAACAGTTGGAGCGGGCGAGTGTGGCCGAGACATACATGTCGGCAAGAATGTGCTTGATGGCCTGGAACGATCCGATCGGGCGGCCAAAAGCCATGCGTTCGAGCGCGTAGTCACGGGCCATCTCCAGCGCACGGTCGGCGCCGCCCAATTGCTCGAACGCCATCAGGATCGCAGCGCGGTCGAGGACCTGCGTGGCGATGTGCCAGCCGTCGCCCTCGGCGCCGAGAAGGTCCGCAGGCGTACGATCAAACGTCAGCCTTGCCTGTCCGCGGGTAGGATCAATCGATTCCAGCGTCTCGCGCTGAACGCTCTTGTCAGCGAGGCTGACGAGATAAAGCGACACGCGCCCCTTCTCGCTCCTGGCAGCGACAACCGCAAAATCCGCGACGTCGCCGTCAGCAACCGGAATCTTGGTTCCCGAAAGGCGGCCCGCTTCAACCTTTGCCTCGATCTTATCCGGCGAGGCACGGCCCTGCCCTTCAACCAAGGCAAACGTGCCGATAGCCTCGCCTGCTGCCAGCTTGGGAAGCCAGGCTTCTTTCTGCTTGTCCGAGCCGGCATGCATCAGGAACTCGGCTGCGAGGTAGATCGACGACGATACCGGCACGGGCGCCAGGGCGCGGCCCAGTTCCTCAGCGACCACGCACAGTTCCAGATGGGTCAGGCCGGCGCCGCCATATTCTTCCGGGATCGCTGCGCCCAGCACACCCAGCTCGGCGAGCCCGCGATACAGGGCCTTGTCATAGCTTTCAGGGCTTTCGAGGATTGCCCGAACATGCGCCGGGGTACACTTCTCGCTGAGGAAGCGGCGGACCTGATCGCGGAGCTGCTTCTGTTCATCCGAAAAATCGAGGTTCATGACGGGCCTCCCTTTGTCCCGCTGGCAGCCGCCCTGGCGCCCTTGGGTCGTTTCCTTGTCGATCGCAACTCTTGGAGGCCGTCACCGCGTGGTCAAGACATGCCGTCAAGTCAGCCTGGCTGAAGTTCCTCCCCGCGCAAAAGCCTCTACGGGCGCGGACGCCCGGCCGGGTAGACCGCCGCTCGACTTGCACCTTGCAACAGCCTAGGGTTCACGTTGGGAAACAAGGCGTTGAAAGCTGTACGAATGAACAGCGAAGCAAGAACCTACAGGGCATTCATCAGCTATTCCCAGCAAGACAAGGTCTGGGGCAAGCGCCTACACGGCTGGCTCGAAAGCTACCGCGTCCCGGCCGGAACCGGCATTGATCTCCCTGCCGGGGATCGTCTGGGGCGGTTCTTTCGCGACGACGAAGAAATGGCCGCCGCCTCGAACATCGCGCAGATCGTCGAACGTTCGATCGACGAGTCCGAGAGCATGATTGTCGTCTGTTCGCCTCGATCAGCGAAATCCCAGTGGGTGGCCGCCGAGATCGAAAGGTTCCGGCGGCGCGGCAGAGATGGTAAGGTGTTTGCCTTCATCATTGACGGTATTCCGAACTCCGGCGATCCGGTCACGGAATGCTTTCCCGTCGCCTTCAGGCGCAGCCACAACCCGGATGACCCCCTCGATCTGCCTATCGAGCCGCTCGGCCTCGATGTGCGCAAGGATGGCCGGGACAGGGCCATCGCCCGCCTCGCGGCGGGGCTACTCGGTGTTGACTTCGATGATCTCTGGCAACGTGACCGGCGGCGCGAGGAAGCGCGCCAGCGCAGGTTGCTCTTTGGACTGACGGGTCTCAGCGCGGTGTTCGGAGTGCTGGCTGCCACAGCGGTGTATTTCGGGCTTGAGGCGCGGCAGAACGCGCGCACGGCACACGACAACCTTGCGGCATTTTTTGCGGAACGCGCCTGGCAAAACCTCGACAGCGAAAACACCCTCGCCGCCGCGCGGTATGCGCTTGCGGGCATGCAATTGTCGGCGCGCAATGCCGGCAGCTATCACGCAGTGCTCGGCGCCGTGATGTTTGAAGCGGGTGAGACCTTGCCGCCGCTGCTGCACGATGATGCGGTGATCAGCACGGCCTGGTCGTCAGATGGCAAACGGGTTGTCACGACCAGCGCCGACCGGTCCGCCAAGATCTGGAATGCCGAGACGGGCGCACTGATCTGGAAGCTTCAAGGGCACGATGACAGTGTCGTCGCCGCTGCGTTCTCGCCGGACAATGCGCAGTTGGCAACGGCGAGCGCAGACGGCACGGCGATTATCTGGGATGTCAGCCTCGGCGCCGCCACAGCGACGCTCAAAGGCCATGAGAAAGCGGTCCAAGGCATCCGGTTTTCAGGAGACGGATCACGGGTACTGACTGCCAGCCGCGATGGTACGGCAAGGCTCTGGGATGCCAAATCCGGCGTTCAGATCGTTCAGTACGGAGACGTCGGGGAAGCGGTGTGGACCGCAGCATACTCTCCGGATGAGAAGCGCGTGCTCACCTCGCACGAAGATGGAACAGCGCGAGTCTGGAGTACGGAAGACGGCACGCTCATTCGCATACTGAACGGGCACGAAGGACCGGTCTACAGCGCGGCGTGGTCGGACGATGGCCGGAAGATCGCGACGGGCAGCTTTGACAATACGGCCCGCATCTGGGACGCGGCGAGCGGTCGTCTTCTGGAAACACTTGAGGGGCATACCGACAGCGTGCTCAGCGCGGCTTTTGCTCCCGGTGGCGAAACCGTCGCGACAGCCAGCGGCGATACGACAGCTCGGCTGTGGGACGCACGGACCGGACGCGTCAAAACGCTCATGGCTGGACATACGCAAACTGTGCGCGAGGTCCGCTTCTCAGCCGACGGCAAATGGCTACTGACAGCCAGCAATGATGGCACGGCAAAGCTCTGGGATGGCGAATCCGGGGCTCTCGTCCGGACATTGCCCGGCCATGCAGACCGGGTGCGGATGAGTGCGTTCTCACCGGACGCAACGCAAATCGTCACGGCAAGCAATGACGGGACCGCCAAGATCTGGCGCGTGCAGGGCCGGCTGCTGTCCAGTCTGGTCGCCGGCGGGGACGCTGTTTCCTTCGCCGAGTTTTCGCGGGATGGCGCCTTGCTCGTGTCAGCAGCGCAGGACGGACGGGTCCAGGTCTGGGACACGGCGACTGCCAAACGGCTCGCCCTGCTTGAAGGGCATCGGGGCGGCGTCTTCGGAGTGGCCTTCTCGCCGGATGCATCCCATGTGGTGACCGCCGGCGAAGACGGGTTGAGCAAGATCTGGGACTGGAGGACTGGGGCAATCCTTGCAACACTCTCCGGCCACGGAGGACCTGTTACGAGCGCCTCCTATTCGAGGCAAGGCAACAGGATCGTCACCGCAAGCGACGATGAAACCGCGCGCATCTGGGACGCTGCAACCGGAGAACTTCTCTTTACGCTGTCGGGTCACGCCGGAACGGTAAGAGGGGCAGAGTTCTCACCAAATGGCACACAGGTCGTCACGGCGGGACATGACCGGATTGCCCGGCTCTGGAATGCCGCCGACGGATCAATCATCGGTCTGCTGGAAGGACACTCCGGCAGCCTCGGTGCAGCCGCCTTCTCACCTGATGGCAACCGGATCGTGACCGGCAGCGATGACGGCACCGCACGGGTCTGGAGTGCGTCGGACAGGTCGGTGATCGCAACGCTGTCTGCTTTCAAGGGAAAAGTGTCCGGCGTGCAGTTCTCGCCCGACGGCCAGCGCATCGCCACTGCAAATCTCGATCAGACGGCGAACCTCTGGGACGCCTCCGATGGCCGGCTGTTGACCACCCTCCCCGGTTTTGGTGGTGAAGTCCGTTCTGCGACATTCTCGGCGGATGGCCGGCGGCTAGTCTCGGCGAGCAGCGACGGCGTCATCCGCATCTGGGACGTAACCCGGCAGACCCAGCCCTGGGCAGAGCTGGCCCGGGACGCCTGTGTGCAGCTTCTCGGCGCGGAGGGCCGCCGGTTTTCAGAGCTGGAAATCCGGACGGATAAACTGCTCTCGGCAGAATGGCCCGCGGGCACACGCGATGTGTGCGCAGGGGTCCCCGGCGTTCCGAACCTTGCTGAACTCTATCAGGCAGGCGGCGCTGTCAGCAGCGCACCTGATTGAGGTGGCACTGTTCTCTCCGGCACCCCGGAGAGAAGACGATCGTTCTAGTCGTCAGGGGTGGTGCCGGGCCGCGTCGAGCCGCCACCTTCCGAACCTTCGCCGCCCGGCGTGGAGAGGACCGCGCCATCAGCGGCGGGGGCAGACGCCTCGGCTGCAACTGGCGCCTCTTCAGCGGCCGGTGCCGGAGCTTCCTCGGCCTCGACGGCCTGCTCATCGCAAGAGGCATCAAGGCAGGGTTCGACCTCAACGGGCTCTTGCGCGTCTTCGGTTTCGACCACTTCCGCTTCGACGATTTCCTCGCCTTGGGCAAACGCCACGCCCGCGAATGGCAGCGCCATCGCGGCAGCGAGGATCACGGATGCCGAAACCAGTGTCTTTTTGGCCTGTCTCATGAGTGTCCCTTTCGTCATGAACTTCGAAAAACCTAGTGCAGATTGAAACGCGCGAACACGCTTATATTCTATTCCAAGCCCGTAAGGCCGTACTTCAACCGTGCATCGATCATCTCGTAGCACAGCGTGATAACGAAATGATCTTCCTCCGGTGTCGTCCCTTTGACCCGGTCGGAATAGAAAGTATCCGACTTCGCCTTTCCTTCGCAGCTTATCGCCTGAATGGTCGTGCGGTGAGTCAGGAAGAAGTCGTATTCGATGTCGAACTTGAGATCTTCGGCGATCTGGCTGTCGATCAGGAACTGCCGGGCATCTTCCATGCCGCCCGTCGGCGCAGCGTAGACGATCTCGACTTCGCGGCCCGTCTCGCCGCTGTGGTTGCGGAACACCTGCTCCACATCGTTTTCGAGCGCAGCATAGTCAGCGGCGCAATCCCTGTCCGGAGGTGTCAGTTCTGCGTACTGAGCAAACTGTTCAGGATTGCTTCCATACAACAGGCAGATGATTTCGAGGGCGCGCGCCTCTGCCGGTGCATGGGGTTCGTTTCGCAGCACGCTGCTGTCGACCTGCAGCCAACCGCCGGCCGCACTGATAATGTCAGCCACGCCTTCGGGATCGTCAGGGTCCGGCTGAAGCAGGACCATGGCAAACCGGTCAGCATAGTCTTCACGGTCGGAGGCGGACCAGTCGGGGTTCTGGGTCAGATCTGCGATCTGGTTCATCAGCATATGCCCGGCCTCATGATAGGCCAGAAACCGCACAAAGCCCGCAACAAACGCGTCGGTGTCGGCATCGCGCGCGCCTTCAGCCGTGCTGCTCAGCGGCATGAGGGCAGCAATGCAAGCCAGCAGCCAGGAAGAACGCATAGGATCACCCCCGTTTACCGAGCCACACTAACTGCAACACGTCACCTGTTGAAGCCACGGAAAGCTGTTGCAATGCAACCAGATGGGCGGGCCGGCTCTTATGACGTTCTCAAGACGTCCGCAGGGGTGCGAGAAAGGGTCACGAGCCCCACCAGCATCCCCCCGATGCCTGACACCAAGATGGCAGCGCCTGTCACCAGGCCTGCCGGACGCCAGGGGAAACCCCATTCGGCTTCGAACACCTGCGTCACGATGGGATAAGATGCTCCAATGCCGATGATGGTCCCGATCAGCGCCGCGACGCCTGCGGACAAGGCGAACTCGCCCGCATAGAGCCGCAGGATTTCCGATTTCGACGCGCCGAATACCTTGAGCAAGGCGGATTCGGTGCGCCGCTTGCGCGCCAGCGACGCGAAGGTGCCCAGCAGGACGAACAATCCTGCGAGGGTCACGATTCCAGCGGCGGAGTTCACCGCAATCGCAATCTGGCCGAAGATCCTCGCCGCCGTTTCCAATGCTGGGCGGGACTGGAACACGACCACTTCGCGCAGGTTCTGGCCAAGCGCAGCGATGATCGCGGTCTCCTGATCCGGCGTTGCCCGGGCTATGGCGACGTAGGCAGGCTTCGCGGCTTCCAGCGTACCGGGCGACAGGATGAATGCGGTGTTCGAGCCGATGCCAAATGTACCCCAGTCAACCTTTCGCAGCGATGCCACTGTCGCGGTGAGCTCTCGCCCGAAGATGCGGAAGCCGATCGAGTCTCCAACCCCCAGTCCAAGTCCTTTGGCCGCGTCTTCCTCAACCGATACCAGCAGAGGTCCGGCATAATCTTCCGCCCACCATTCGCCCTCGACCAGTTCAGTTTCGGGAGGCTTGCCCGCAAGATAGGTCATCGTCGTTTCGCCGCGCACGACCCAACGCTCGGCTTCGGCCACATCCGTCTCGACCAGTGGCTTACCCTTCAGAGCGACAACACGCCCGAGAATGAAGGGCGCCTGTCGGAACTGATCCGGATCATCCGTATCGATACCGTTCGCCTTCAAGACGGAATCAAAGGCCTGCACCTCGTCATTCGGAATCTGGGAGAACACCAGCGAGGGGGCATTGGCCGGGGCCGTTGAGGATATCTGCCGTATCAGGTTGGATTGCACCGACACGACCAATACGAGCAAAGCGAGGCCAAGTCCGAGCGAGGGCACGATCGACGGCGCGAGCGATCCCGGACCGCCCATGTTGGACAAGGCAAGGCGCCAAAAACCACGCGCCCCTGGCACAGCGATCCTTGCGGCGCGTTTCACAACTAGCGCCGCTGCGACGAATATCCCTGCCGTCACCAGGGCACCGGCAAGGATCATTGCGGTCAAGCTGGGCCGATAGCTGGACAGTGTTGCGATGATGGCCAAAGCGGCGGCTGCGCCGATTGCCAATCCGCGCTCGAGCCAGGGCGCCGCCCGCCTATCGGCGTCACTGATCCTGCGGAACAAGGCTGAGGGCCGGGTCGCACGGGCTCTACCAAGCGCAGGCAATGCGAATACCACAGCTGCCAAAAGCCCGAGCGCGAGCGCTTTGAGCAAAGCCAGAGGATAAAATCCCAATGCCTGCGGAATCGGAATTTGTCCGCCAGCGAACATCGACAGCAAATAAGGCGCCAGCGCACCGATGACCGTACCGGTGATCGTGCCTGCCAAAGCAAGTGCGCCGAGCTGGATGAGATAAGCCGCGCGGATGGTGGCGCCATCAGCACCGAAGGCCTTCAGCACCGCGATCGATTGGGTCCTCGCTTCAAGGAATGACGATGTGGCTTGCGCGACACCAACGCCGCCAGCAACAAGCGCCGCAATGCCGATGACGGCAAGAAAGCTGTTCAGGGTGTTCAGCAGATTTTGCAAGCCATCAATAGCGTCCTCCGGCGCACGCAAACGCGTGCCTTCGCCGGCAAAGGCTTTCTCGAATCTCGCCTCCGCGTCATCAAAGGTCTGACCGGGCTTGAACAGAACGGAGACACTCGTGCGAAACAATTGGCCCGGCGTCAGCCGTTCTGCAGCCAGCATGGCGTCGAGCGAAACGATAGCTTCAGGCCCGAACGCGCCGGGCGTTCCGATCCGGTCCGGCAAGCTGTCGACCCGCGCCGTGACAATTCCTTCGACGGGGCCAAGTTGGATCTGGTCGCCAAACTCCACCTCGAACTTGTCGAGGAAGGATTGGGTGACAACAACGCCCCAGAGATCGCCGCGGCGCGCCAGCGCGTCCTGAAGATTGCTTTCGCCAAGTGAAAGTCCCGGCTGGCCGATCAAGGGATAGGCATCATCGACGGCGCGCACATCAACCTGGCCCCGGACACCGTCCGCTGCGCCCATTACATCCAGCGATACGGATTGGGAGACGCGGCCGAGGCTTTCTGCGAATGCGAGTTCCTCACCGGTGGGCAGACGCTGCGCCGTGCTGAACCTTGCATCGGCACCGAGGAGGCTCCGCGCTTCGCTTGCGACGCCCCGCGAGAATGTCTCCGTGACCGAACCCGCCGCCGCAATCGCGGCGGTGCCGAGGGCGAGGCAGGCGAGATAGATCCAAAACCCCTTGAAACCGCCCGAAAGCTCGCTCAGGGCAATCTTGAGCGACACACTGTTCATACGATGTGGCCATCATGCATGCGGACGGTGCGGCTTGCACGGGCTGCGAGTTCGGAATCATGCGTCACCAGAACCAGCGTCGCCCCTCGGTCGCGGGCGATGGAGAACAGGAGGTCTGCGACCACCCGTCCGCTTTCGGCATCAAGATTGCCGGTCGGCTCATCGGCGAAGACGATAGCGGGATTGGAAGCGAGCGCCCGCGCAACAGCAACGCGCTGCCGTTCACCCCCGGACAACTGCCCTGGAAAATGCGACCGGCGCGCGCTCAGACCGACCGCGGCCAGCGCGTCGTTGGCCCGTCTCTCGATCTTGTCGAGCCGGGCGATCTCGAGCGGAACGCGCACGTTGTCGAGCGCCGTCATGGTGTCGAGGAGATGAAACGACTGGAAGACCATGCTCACCCGCCCTCGCCGAAGCTGGGCGAGCTGGTCTTCACTGTAGGACTCGATGCGTTCCCCGAGCAGCGTGACTTCGCCGCGCGTTGCGCGCTCAAGTCCTGCCGCAACCGCGATCAGCGATGACTTGCCAGATCCGGATGGGCCGACGATCGCGACGCTTTCGCCCGCCTGCGCAACAAAATCCAGGCCCTTGAGGATATCCAGCGGACCCGATGCGGAGGGAAAAGTCAGCCACACGTCCTTCAGTCTCAACGCTTCGGTCATGCAGGGGAAACTCTTTGTGAATGCCGGCACACATTGTCTGTCTTGCAGACGCTGTCTATCGATAAGCATGAACTCGTTTCCATTCTGGCTCCGGCAAGGATCAATCCGCAGTCTTTTGGCAGGCGCGCTTGCACTGCTGGCAGCCGCGTGTTCGCAGGCAGGGCAACAACCCGCGCCCCCGCGGCCAGCCGCCGAGTCCGAACCGGCGCCCCCCGAAGTCAGCGACGTCGCTAAGGACGCCCCTGTCGTCGTGTTTCTCGGCGACAGCCTGACCGCCGGCTATGGCCTCGAACCCGCCGACGCGCTGCCGGAGCAAGTTCAGCAGGTGTGGAAAGCGGCCGGCATTGATGCAGTGGCGGTCAATTCCGGTGTATCCGGTGACACCACGGCCAATGGCCTGGCCCGGTTCGACTGGAGCGTTCTCTCCGCCGAGCCTGATCTGCTGGTCATCGCCCTCGGATCCAATGACTACCTGATGGGCGTGCCCGCCGATGTCGCCCGTAGCAACCTGTCGGAAATTCTGACGCGCGCCCGTTCAGCAGGCATTCCGGCAGTTCTGGTAGGCGTTGCAGCACGCGGAGAAGTCCAACCGGGTAGCCGCGAGGCTGAATACGCGGCGATTTACCCAGAGCTGGCGGCAGAGTTTGGGGTTCCGCTTTATCCGTCGCTTCTGGGCGAGATCGAAGGCGAACCGGCGCTGCTTCAATCCGACGGACTGCATCCGACTCGCGAGGGGGTGGAACGGATTGCCGCCCCACTGGCCGACTTCCTCGCGCCCCTGGTTACCCCGGCCGACTGAACGCCCCGTTCCTTGCGTCACAGTCTTTATCTGGCCGTCCGCGATTTAGCCCATCTAAACAAAGACGTGAGCCCCCAGCGTTCGCATCTTCGCCCATTCAGGCTAGATACGCTCACTTCCACAAACCAGAAGGTTGTTTTCCTATGACTCGCATCAGGTCGCTGCTGGCTTCAAGCTCTGCACTCGCCACCATTATCGTTGCCTCCGCCGTTGCAGCGCCGGCATTCGCGCAGGAAGCGGACACGGAGCTTCGCGCCGAAACGGTGATTGTGACCGGCACCCGATCTGACGGCAGAACAGCGCTCGAGAGCACCGTCCCGGTCGACGTCGTATCCTCTGAAGACATCACCTCGTCCGGCACGCTTGGCGGCGAACTTGGAGCCTCGCTTCAGTCTCTGGTCCCGTCCTTCAACTTCTCGCGCCAGTCGAACTCTTCATCGACCGACGTCGTCCGCTTTGGCCAGCTTCGCGGGCTGAACCCGGACCAGGTGCTGGTTCTGGTCAACGGCAAACGCCGCCACACGACCTCTGTGGTCAGCCTCGACGCAAAGATCGGCCGCGGAACGACCCCTGTCGACTTCAACTCGATTCCGATCTCGGCCATTTCCCGGGTGGAAGTGCTGCGGGATGGCGCAGGCGCCCAGTACGGCTCTGACGCCGTGGCAGGTGTTATCAACGTCATCCTGAAAGGCGCAGATGCTGAAGGCGAACTGAACGCGTCCTACGGCTTCCACAAAACGGATTTCGAACCGACCGGGCGGTCAATCGAGGATGGCAAAACGTTCAGCATTTCCGGTTCGAAAGGCTTTGCGCTGGGTGACGCTGGCTTCATCCAGGTCGGCGCCGATTACCGCGACCGGGCCGCGACGTCGCGCGGCGGTGCGATCAACGAGTTCGCTTTCATCTTCGGCGTGGAACCCGATAGCCCGCTGAACCGCACTTTCGCAGGCCAGGAAGGTCTTTACCGTGCCGGCGATCCGGACGTGACCGACCTCAACCTCTGGGCAAACGGTGAACTCAGCCTCGGCGATGTTCTCACGGCCTATGGCTTTGCCACCTTCAACGACCGGGACGGCGAAGGCGCTGCCTTCTATCGCTATCCCGATGGCCCTGCCGGTGTGCCGGCCCTTTATCCCAACGGATACCGCCCGATCACCACCAACCAAAACCAGGATATAGGACTGGTCGCCGGTCTTCGCGGTGAGGCCGCCGGCTGGGATTGGGACGCCAGCGTGAGCTATGGCGACAACGAATTTGTTGCCGGCGTGAAGAACTCTGCCAACCCGTCCCTTGGCGCCGCCTCGCCGACGAGCTTCCGTTCGGCAACGTTCAACAACCAGCAGGCCGTGGTGAATTTCGACGCCGTCCGCGACATCTCCCTCGGCACACTTGCCGTGGGTGTCGAGTACCGCAACGAAGACTACTCGACCGAAGCAGGTGACCCCGCGTCTTACGCTGTCGGCCCGCTCGCCGCATCCGACGACAAGCGCATCGGCGCCCAGGCTGGCATCGGCCTCACCCCCGGTGACGCGGCATCCGTCTCCCGCGACGTCGGCGCAATCTATGCCGAACTGTCGACAGAGCCGCTGCCCGGCCTGACGGTGGATCTCGCAGGCCGCTACGAGAACTATTCGGACGCCGGCGATGCACTCGCAGGCAAGATCGCAGCGCGTTACGCGTTGAATGATACCGTAGGCATCCGAGGTTCTGTGTCGAACAGCTTCCGCGCGCCTTCACTCGCCCAGACAGCGTTCCAGTTCTCGTCGACATCCTTCGGTACCGGCGGCGCGCTCACGACAGTTCGCACCGTTGCACCGGGCTCGGCGATTGGCCGCGCGCTCGGCGCACCGGAACTTGATCCGGAGACGTCCGTGAACTTCAGCGCCGGCGTCACCGCACAGTTCGGCGATTTCGGTCTCAGCCTCGACGCCTTCCGGATCGACGTGGATGACCGCATCATCGTCAGCGAACGTAACTCCGGCTTTGCGGCCCTCATCGAGGCCGAAACCGGCATCCAGAACGTGACTGAAGTTGCCGTGTTCACCAACGGCGCCAACACCCGCACCGAAGGGCTCGAGCTCGTCGGCACATGGGATGGCAAGGTCGGCCCGGGTGACCTCGGATTGACGCTGGCCTATGCACTCGCCGAAACGGAAGTGCGCGACGTGAATGTCGCCTCCAGCTGGGCCCCCGGTTACGTCGTGCTTGGCGTTGAAGAGCGCAACACGATCGAAAGCGCCGCTCCGGAAGCTAACCTGACCGGATCAGCCCTCTATACTGTTGGGCCATACGGGATCCTCCTGCGTGCAACGCAGCACGGCGAAACGACCCGGATCTTCAACTTCGGCGGCGGTTTCGAACCTGAGCAGACCTATGGCGCCAAGACATCCGTCGATTTCGAAGTATCCTATGACCTGAGCGAGCGGATCGAGCTCGCCCTCGGCGGCAACAACATCTTCGACGAGTATCCGGATCGTTCGATTGCCGACATCGCTTACTTCGACGCGCTGCCCTATGACGTGCTGTCTCCGGTCGGGATCAACGGCGCCTATTGGTATGTCCGCACACGGATGACTTTCTGATCCAAAGAACATCGGGCCGGTGCGATGCGCCGGCCCGAAAAGTTCGCTTCAATGGCGATCAGAACTCCCGGCCGATAAAGATTTTCCCCATCAGGTCATCGGAATCGTCAGTGAGCCCTGCACGGACGGCTGCCTGCAGATAAACGCCGTTTGCCCATTCCGCCTTGACCACAGGTCCGACTTGATGGGCCTGCTCATCAATCGGAAGAAAGTCCGCCGAATTTCCAAATTCGCTGAACAGTTCGCCGCCTAAGCGCCATTTGTCCGTACCAAGAGCCTCCATCGGGACGGCCCGTGTCAGCTGAAACCGGCTTTCGAGATCAATCCCGCCGGAAGAACCGCTGGAGATGTCTGCACCGGCAATGATATTGGCCCGCCATTCCCATTTATCAGCAAAGCGATCCGTAAGAGTAAGGCGCGCTGCGACTTCATCGGCATCGCCCCCGTCTGACCGGGTGTAGGCAAGACGAAGTCCGCCATTGAAACCTTGCTGATCCTTGCCTTCTTCTGCCCACTGGAACCAGTTTTCCAGGGTCAATCCGGAGTAATCCCAGTCTCCTTCATCCGGCTTCCTGAAGGCGGCAATGGCGCGAAGTTGATACCAACCGGTGAAAGCCTGCTCAAAGTGCAGACGGCCTTGGACGAGGCCCGTATCGTCCGCACCAAGACGGACTTCAGCTGCCCGGTCACCCGCGGTGATGTTGGCTGACCCCACATTGCCGGTCAGTGATTGCGCACAGGCCATGCCGGGTAATCCCGCCGCCAGACAGATAAGCACAGAGTGCCTCGAAAGCCCTTTCATCAAGAATCTCCGCAAAACCAAGCAATTCCGCCCGAAAGCCGAAACGCATCCCGGGCGTGTTTGCCGGGCGACCTACCGCAGGGTTGAACGCGGTCAAGTCTGCCAATCCCGCGTAATGCTGCGTTCATGAAAGGGTAATCTGCGGATCATCGAATTGTCAGGTTTTCCTCAGAAGGCGCCACCATTTGGCCTGCATCGCGGCCGGAAAAAGTTCCGGCATGTGCCATTGAGAGGAAATCTTCATGTCCCATACTCACCTCAGAATTCTGCCTGCGCTGGTGCTGTCCGGCGTCGTCGCGCTCGGCGCCTGCGCCACCGCGCAAACCGCGCCCGCCACCTCTTCGGCTGCTGTCGCCAGCGCCCCTCAAACGCGCGAGATCACCAAGGATGAAGTTCTCGCAGCCCAGCAAGCCTGGGGCAAGGCGCTGGTCCAGATCTCGACCGACTATGAGAAAGGCGGCATCGAAGCTGCGAAGGCAACGGCTGAGGCAGTTCTTGACTCGGCTTACGGATACAACCTTGGTCCCGTGCTTTTCAAACCGACGCTGACGGTTGCGCCGCAAACGTTCCGCACCACGCGCGACGGAGCACTCGCCTACTTCGTCGGCCAGAGCGACGCGTTCCCTGCCGACAAGGGCTTTGCACTTAACGGCTGGCGCAAGTTCGAAACCGAGAACGCCTCTATCTTCATTGACGGCGACGTTGCCATGTCGATGGGCAAGGTGCGCCTGACGAATGCCGAGGGTGTTGTCACCGAGGTTGACAAGACCTGGGGCTACAAGCGCGACGAAGCAGGCAACCTGCGCATCGTGCTCCACCACTCCTCTCTGCCCTACACCCCTAACTGATCTACAGTTTCAGATCGCTGCGGCCGCCGAAAGGCGGCCGCTTTTTTTATCCTCGTATCCGGTATCCGACGCCTCTGACCGTTTCGATGACTGACGTGCCGAAGGGCTCGTCGACCTTGGATCGCAGCCGGCGAATGTAAACATCGACGACGTTGGTGAGCGGGTCTTCATCGATCCCCCAGACATTCGTCAATATCCTCTGCCTGCTGAACACACGCCCCGGCGCCGACATGAGCAGTTCGAGCAAGGCGAGTTCTTTCGTCGTCAACCGGATCTCTTCGCCCGCCCTGTGCAGACTGAAGCGCGCGCGATCCAGCTCGAGATCACCAACTCTCAATATGGCGCCTGCAGGCTCAGCGATCAGCGGCCCACGGCGGAACAAAGCCTCGATCCGCGCGAGCAATTCCTCGAAGCCGAAAGGCTTTACGAGATAATCATCAGCCCCCATCCGAAGCCCGGCAACCCGGTCTTCAATCCTGCCAAGCGCAGTCAACATCAGGATGGGCAGGTTGATGTGCGACGCCCTGAGTGTCTGGCAGAGATCGAGTCCGTTCATTCCGGGCAACATCAAATCCAGAAGGACAAGACCGCGAACACCGGATTTCATCTGTTCGTCCCAAAGATTGCGGCAGGCTTCGAGTCCATCCGTGCCGTTGGCCGCAACACGGATCCGGTAGCCTTCAGCCTTCAATCCTCGTTCGAGGAAGTCGGCAACGCGGGGATCGTCTTCAACAATCAGGATATTCATCAGGTGGTCTCGATATTGATCGTAGGCAAACGAAGCCTGACAGTGGTTCCCCGTCCGACCGTGCTTTCGAGAGACAGGTCACCGCCATGGCGTTCGGCGAAGGCCTTCGCAATCGAAAGCCCGAGCCCGGAACCATCGGCGCGGTGAATTCGTGCCGAGCTCGAACGAAAGCCGCGCTCGAATATCCGGGGGAAATCATCCGCTGGGATGCCAATTCCCTGGTCACGTACCTCAAGCTTCCAGAATCCATCCGATAGCGAGGAGACGATCTCGACAGTTCCGCTGGGATGGGAATATCGAATTGCGTTATCGAGCAGCACATTCATGATCTGACCGATCCGCCGCGCATCGCCGGCGACAAAGGCATCGCCTTCCTGCTGGCTGGCTTCCATTCGGATCTGGCGAAGACTTGCCAGCGTGCTCGACTGACCAATCGCGCGGCGCAGCTCCAGTTCCGGCTCGACGACTTCACTTTTCAGAACCAGCATTTCCGCATCGTCGAGGGCAATCGTCAAAAGGTCCTCGATCTGTTTGCCCAGCTGTTCCGCACTGGTGGCGATGCGTGCGAGGCTCTCGCGATACAGCGCATCGGTCATTTCCCGGCCGCGCAAAGCCACTTCAGCCTCGCCTCGAATGACCGTCGTTGGTGTGCGAAGCTCGTGGCCAATGTCGGCAAGAAGCTGGCGCCTCCGGGCTTCTGACCTTTGCAAATCGGCGACAGCCGCCTGAAGATCTGCCGTCCGTTCACTGACCATAGCTTCGAGACCCGAGCGCAGCTCCCGCTCTCTCTGGCTTGTAAGGTCCAGCTGGCTGGCCATCTGGTTCATGCGCTGCGAGAGCGCGCCGAATTCGTCCTTGCTGAGCCCCGGAATGCGGTATGTGAGGTCGCCCGCTTCGAAGGCCTGCGCGCCTGCGGTAAGCTCCCGCAGTGGCCGGCGCAAGGCATATGAAAAATAAAGGGAGAGCAGGATCGCAAGGACGACGATCGAGCTGGCGGCTGCATTCGATACCAGCCTCGCCTGCCGCAAGGATTCATCGGCAGACGCCCGGTCACGCCGCAATGCATCCGTTTCTGCGGCGATGGCTTCGTTCAGCAAAGCACGAACATCATACTGTCCATACCGGTCGAATACCTCATCGACGGCCGAAATGGAGATCGGACCAGTTTCCGCACCGGCTCGGGCGTTGATCATTTCGACCCGGCTCGCCATCGACTTTACGGAGTTCTCGAGCAGGTCAATGGTAAGGGCTCGCTCGGCATGTTCGTTGAGCAGCGCCGCATCAGGGCCATCCATACGAACGGCTTCAGCCGCAAGGCCCCGCAAGGTTTCAATGTCGAGCGCCATGCTCTGGGCAAGGCTGGGCCCCAATTCAGGATCGGTGGACGGATCGGAAATGCTTTGCAACACCCAAATCCGCAGGCGCGCTTTTTCAGCAGACAAGTCCAGATACGTGTTGAGAAGGTCTGCCGCCACGCGGCCACGAACGACGCGGTGCTCAGCCAGACGCGACACCCAGGCGTTCAATGCCCCGAGAACCAGGGCAAGCAAGGCAAAGGCCGCGAAGGCAGAAACAAGGCGCCTCGAAAACATCAACCCGGTCCGTTGGCAAGGCGAGACGCCCAAGCCGGCAGATGTAGCCGCCCATCCAAACTTCTCAACGGCTTGCGGTGAAGCAGCAGATTAAAATCAGATGAACTCGCGGGCATCCGTTTCAAACAGCGTTACCACGCACTGCCGTGACCATGCCGCAGGATCGGCGAAGGGGCGCTCTGACAACCCCAGGCGCGAGCGGACGACACAGAGCCCCTCCCACATCGACAGCAGGTTGTCGGCGAGGTCAGAGGCAGTTTGCGGCTTGGTGATGAAGCCCTTGGCCTGACCATGGGCAATCATCCGGCTTATTTCAGCGTGTCCGCGGCCATAGGCCAGGTCATAGAAAGTGCGGATCAGGTCCGGCTGCTTGCGCGCTTCTTCATGCAACATTTTGTCGAGCTGGATGCAAAAACGCTGGTTCAACAGCGTCAACAGCCTGTCACCAAATGCAACAAGCTCGCGCCAGTAGGCAACCGGCGTGTCCGGCAGCGTTTCAAACGCGAGATGATAAACATCCCCTTCCCGGCGAACGACAGCGGCGAAAACACCGGCCATATCGCCGAAATACTTGTAGATCGTCGACTTGGAGACACCGGCTTCTTTCGACAGCCGGTCAGTCGAAACGGCGGAAAAGCCGTGGGCAAAAAACAACGACTGGGCCGCATCGAGGATGCGGGTTTGCGGCGCAGACAAGGCAGAAGTGCCTGTTTCCGCGCCGCGGGCATTCGTTTCGTGTGCGCTCGGTTTCATCGTCCTCTGTCAGATCATGATTCTTTTGTGACGCGCCTTGCCAAACAAAATCCCGCGACTAAGTACGGTACTGTATCGTATCTTCCCTCCCTGTAAAGGTCGGCCGCAAGTGGCTACCCCGTCCAGACTGACCGACAATCCCAGCCTGCTTGCGGACACTAGGCCTGCAAGCGGCTTCCGCACGCTATTGGCCTTTGCTGCTTCAATCACCATCCTTGCCGCCTGTCAGACGGTAGGGCCGGACTATGCGGCGCCATCGAACCCGGTTGCGATTGAAAAATTCCCTTCTGGAACCGGTCTGGCGGGCGAACCCGGCAGCACGCCCTGGTGGTCGGAAGGCACCGATCCCGAACTTGCCCGGCTGATCAGCGAAGGCTTGGCAGCAAACCTCGACCTCGAAGAAGCAGCAGCCCGTGTCCGGGCGAGCCGCGCGCTGGTGCGTGAAACGGGTTCCCTCGCCCGGCCTTCGGCGACGCTGGATGCGAGCGCGTCAGCAAACCGCCAATCCGTCGCCGCGACCGGTTTTCCGGGTCTCACGGCCGAAGACCGGATCAGCCCATCGGTCTCGGTAGCAGCCGCCTGGGAGATCGATCTCTTCGGCCGGATTGCCCGGCAGATCGAAGGCGCCGAAGCCGATGCCGAGGCGCTGGAAGCCAGCCGGCAGGATCTGGCGCGTCTGATCGCCGCTGACATTGCTCTCGCCTATCTGGACCTAAGAGAAGCCGACACTCGTATCGACGTCGCAGAGCGCAATCTCGCCAACCAGCGCAGCACGCTGGAACTTACCGGGATCCTTGCCGAGAACGGAAAGGCTTCGCAGCTCGATCTCGCCAGAGCCCGGGCACAAGTCGCATCGACCGAAGCCCGTCTGCCCCAGCTGCGCGCGCAGGGCGTCTCTGCGCAAAACCGGCTGACAACTCTGCTGGCACTCGAACCCGGCAGCCTTGATAGCCGGCTCAAGCAACTGGCCGGTCTACCGCAACTGCCGGAAGTCGTGCTAACCGGCTCTCCAACGAGCGTTATCAGCCGCCGCCCCGATGTGCGCGCAGCCGAGCGCAACCTCGCGGCAGCTGCAGCCCGGATCGGCGTCGCCACGGCCGATCTCTATCCATCGATTTCGCTTACTGGCTCAGCTGGCCTCTCTTCGGCAGACGCGGAAGACTTCACATCGGGCGACGCCATCTCGTTTGGCTTTGGTCCGAGGCTCACCTGGAACCTGTTTGATCGCGGCGCGATCTATGCCCGCATCGAGCAGGCGGACGCGAACGCCGCCGCCAGCCTTGCCCGGTTCCGTCAAACAGTCCTGCTTGCGCTCGAAGAGGTCGACACGGCCCTCGCGGCGTACAACGAAGAGGCTGAACGCACCGCGCGGCTCATTGAAGCTCGCGAAGCATCTGCTGAAGCGCAGGAGCTTGCGCGTGCCCGGTTCGAAGTCGGGCGAGAGCCGTTCCTGACCGTGCTGGACGCCGAGCGCGTCCTTCTCGCCGCAGACGATGAAGTCACAGCCTCTTCAGCCGCGCGCCTTCGCGCTCAGATCCAGCTTTATCGCGCCGTCGCCGCAGTTGGCTTGGCGCCCGAAACAATTCCCGAGACCAGCGTTCCGGAGCGCACACCATGACGTACCAAGACGAACCGCAGGCGCCGGAAGGGTCAGGCGAAATGGCGGCTGACAAACCGAGGCGCGGCTTCAAGGCGCGCAGCTGGGCCATCGCCGGCGTAGCTTCTTTCGCGCTTGTCGGTGGGCTCGCCTTCACCAAGTACAATCAGGTGATGGCTGCAATTGCCTATGGCGAGAGCTTCCCTGAGCCAGCCGAAGCAGTGATCGTCGCGACCGCAGAAACGGTCTCCCGTGCGCCGGTTGCCACCGCTATCGGACAACTTCAGGCCGTTGACCTCGTTGACCTGCGCGTTGAACGCGGCGGCGTCATCACGCAGCTGAATTTCAAATCCGGCGCGCTCGTCAAGAAGGGACAAGTCCTTCTGCAGGTCGATACCAGCGAAGAGCGCGCTGATCTTGCCGCCGCCGAAGTGGAAGCACAACGTGCACGGACGGACGCTGATCGGGAAGCGGAACTGCTCGCACTTGGCGCCGCATCTGAAGCGGTCGCAGAACAGGCCGAAGCACTTGCAGCGTCTGCCGAGGCCCGCGTTGCTGCCCTGCGCGCCGCCATCGACCGCAAGACCATCCGTGCGCCTTTCTCCGGAAGGGTCGGGATCACAGACCTGAAGCCTGGCCAATACGTTGCAGAGGGCAGCTTCGTTGCCAGCCTCGTTGGCAGCCAATCCGGCATCTATGTGGACTTCTCGCTTCCGCAGGACGCCGTCGCCTCGCTTGATCCGTCGCGGCCCGTAAGAGTGAACATCGGTGACAAGCAGGTCGCGGCGCGCATCATCGCCACCGAGCCGAGCATAGATGTCGCCTCTCGCAGCCTCGGTTACCGCGCTGTGATCGAAGACTATAAGGGCAACCTCCCTGCTGGCAGTCTCGTGACAGTGGAAGCCGATACGGGCGCCCAGCGCGACACAGTGGTTGTTCCGCGCACCTCGGTCCTGCGCAGCCCTTATGGCGCAACCGTTTTTGCGCTCGGTGACAAAGACGGGCAGACCCGTGCCAAGGCACTACTCGTGGAACTCGGGCCGTCGCTGGGAAGCGACAAGGTTATCGTTCTTTCCGGGCTGGACGCCGGAACAAAGATCGCCGCAGATGGCGTCTTCAAACTGCGTGATGGAAGCCTGGTGAGGCCAGTCACAGAGGCGGAAGCCGCCGCTGACGTTGTCGCGCAGAGCACTCCCGAGACCGAGACGGAGCAGAAGCCGTGAGCGGCGAGCCATTGCCCGAGAGCACCGCCGCGGAGCGGAGCACCATCGTCGACATTTTCGTCAAGCGGCCAGTGCTCGCTGCGGTGCTCAGCCTGTTCATCCTTCTCATCGGGCTGCGCGCTGCCTTCAGCCTTCCGGTTCAGCAATATCCGCGCATCGATGCCTCAAGCCTTATTGTCACCACGGTCTATGTCGGCGCCTCTGCAGACACCGTGCGAGGTTTCATCACTGAGCCGGTCGAACGGGCTGTTGCTGCCATTCCCGACGTTGATTATGTCGACAGCGTCACGACCGCAGGCGTCTCAACGGTGACTGTCTGGCTGAACTTTGATGCTGACAGCGCGGACGCACTCGCAAGGGTGACCGCACAGCTCAACGCCATCGCTTCAGAACTGCCGGAGGAAGCCGAGTCACCGAGCGTGGAAGTGCGCCGGGTCGATCGCCCGCAGGCCCTTTTTTACATTGCTGTGACTTCGGACAAACGGTCGCTTTCACAAATCACGGAATATCTCTCCCGTGAAGTTCAACCGGTCATGTCTTCGCTGCCCGGCGTGCAGCGGATCGGCCTTGAAGGATCGCGCCCGACGGCGATGCGGATCTGGCTCGATCCCGTCAAGATGGCGGCCTTCGATATCAGCGCGGGCGACCTGCGCACCGCCCTGACACGCAACAACGTGCTTTCTCCGATCGGCTCGTCAGAGAATACCGAGATCGAAACGGATCTTCTCGTCGAGACCGTCTTGAAGACACCTGAAGATTTCGAACGCATCGCGGTGAAGCGGGAGGGCCGGTCGGTCATCCGGCTGTCAGACATTGCCCGTGTGGAGCTTGGCGCCGAAAGCCCTGACCTCGACGTTCGATTCAATACGCAGGAAGCAGTTTATCTCTCAGTCTGGCCCGCTGTCGGCGCCAACGAAATCGATGTTGGCAATGCCGTCTATGCGGCGCTCGACAAGGCACGCGCCTCTGCGCCCGCCGATATCTCGATCCGAACCGCCTATGACGGCACATTGTATACCCGCGACGCGCTGGAAGAAATTGGCAAGACACTGGCCGAGACGATCCTGATCGTCGGCGTCGTCGTGATCCTCTTCCTTGGCTCCTTCCGCACCGCCCTCGTGCCGCTGGTCGCGATCCCGATCTCCCTGCTCGGCGCTGTCGCCGCTATGGCCGCGCTGGGCTTCTCCCTCAACCTGCTGACCATCCTCGCCATCGTGCTGGCGGTCGGTCTCGTTGTCGATGACGCCATCGTTGTTGTCGAAAATACGATGCGCCATGTGCGGGACGGCATGCCGCGCATAGATGCCGCGCTTCTCAGCGTCCGCGAACTTTTCCTGCCGGTCATCTCGATGACCATTACCCTCGCGGCCGTCTACGCGCCCATCGGCTTCCTCGGCGGCCTCACAGGCGCGCTGTTCAAGGAGTTCGCGTTCACACTGGCGACGGCCGTGATCGTTTCCGGGATCGTCGCCCTGACATTGTCACCGATCATGAGCGCCATGGTGGCAAACCGCACCGCAGAAGGCCGGGTCGCCCGCGCCGCGCAAGCAGGATTTGAACGTATCCGCAGCGTCTATGAGCCTCTCCTTGATATCGCCCTCGCGAACCGGGGCCCGGTCCTGATGCTTGCGGCGGTCATGCTGGCCATTGCGCCGCTGATGTACACATTCTCGCTGCGCGAGTTGGCACCGGTCGAGGACCAGGGATCGATCAACGTCGTTTTCGCCTCTGCGCCAGATGCTTCGCTCGACTACACGGTCGACTATTCCAACAAGGTCGTCGACAAGCTGCTGACGATGCCGGGCGCCGACTATGTCTGGTCCGTTCGCACGGCGCAGGGCGGTTTCGGAGGCCTCGAGTTCAAACCCTGGCACGAGCGGGAACAAGGCGCGCCAGAGCTGCTGCAGCCGACCTTCATGAAAGTCGGAGAAACCCCCGGCATTACGGCTTTCCCCATCCTTCCGTCCTCGCTGCCGAACGCGGGTAACTATGATGTGGAAATGGTGGTGCTCTCGAGCGCGCCCCCCGAGCAGATGCTGCCCTACGCGCAGGACCTCGTGAAGGCTGCGCTTGGGAGCGGACGTTTTATCTTTGTCGATACCGACCTGAAGATTGACCGGGGCATAACCCGCATCGACCTCGACCGGGACCGGATCGCAGACCTTGGCATGGACGTGGCGGACGTGAGCCAGCAGCTCGGCACCCTGCTCGCGGGCGCACGCGTAAACCGCTTCGATTATGAAGGCCGGTCCTATGATGTCATCCCACAGATTGAAGACTCGGCGCGTCTTTCGCCGGCTTCGCTCGATATCATCCGTATACAGACTCCGACTGGTGAACTGATTCCCCTCTCGTCTGTCGCACGGCTTGTTGATGAAACCGCCCCCCGCGCACTCGGCCGGTTCCAGCAGCTCAACGCTTTCCGGGTGTTCGGCGGCCTTGTGCCCGGCACAACCAAGGAAACCGGGCTTGCGACGCTGGAAGCCGCCGCCGCCCAGATCCTCCCGGCAAACTACAGCCTCGACTATGCGGGCGAGTCCCGCCAGATCCGGCAGGAAGGCGAAACGCTCGCCGGGGTGCTCGCCGTGTCGATCGCGTTCGTCTACCTCCTGCTTGCCGCACAGTTCCAGAGCTTCCGCGATCCGCTGATCGTCCTGCTTGGATCCGTGCCGCTGGCCTTGTCTGGCGCGCTGATGTTCACCTTCCTGAACTTCACGACCATCAACATCTTCACCCAGATCGGCCTGATCACCCTTGTTGGCCTGATCGCCAAGAACGGGATCCTGATCGTGGAGTTTGGTAACGAGCTACAGGCGCGCGGGTATAGCCGGTTCCAAGCGGCACGGGAAGCCGCCCTCGTCCGCCTCCGGCCCGTCCTGATGACGACGCTGGCAACCGTGTTTGGCCACCTGCCCCTGATCCTCGTCGATGGCCCCGGCGCCGGCGCGCGCAACTCGATTGGCTTCGTCCTCGTCGGCGGCATGGTCATCGGCACGCTGTTCACCCTGTTCGCAGTCCCCGCGCTCTACTCGCTGCTGGCGAGCCGAAAATCGGCAGGAAAACCTGACGCTGCTGAACCTACGCCGACACCGGCGGAAGAACTGCGAGCTATATGACGCGCGGTTGACGAAGCGGATTGCCTCTCACTGAGCAAGCACAGCCGATGAGATAGGGCTCGTCCCCTTGACCTGCATTCCTCAGAACTTGGCGCGCAAGGTGACGCCATAAGTGCGCGGGTCACCGACCAGGCCAGCATAGTAGCCGGAGCTGGAGCTACCGGCGTTCAGTATCTCGAAATACTCTTCGTCGAGCGCATTCCGGGCCCAGATAAATGCCGTCCAGCCATCATCTCCGCGGAAGCCGAGACGGGCATTCAGGATGCTGTAGCCGTCGATATTCAGGTAGTCGGACTCAGTCGGGCTGGATGAGAATTCCGAACGATAGCTGCCGTCCGCGCCGATGAACCATTCGCCTTGCCGGCCGCTGAAGGCGCCGGGCAGGACATACTCGCCGCCGAACGACGCCGCCCATTCCGACACACCCGGAAGGCGCGTGCCGGAGGCGTCAACCTGCAGGATCGCACCACCCGAGTCTTCCAGCGCCGGCGGTGCCTGTGTGAAGCGCTCATACTTGGCATCCGTATACGCAATGTTGGCATACAGATTGAGATTGTCGGTCGCGCGCCATGAGGAATCCAGCTCGATACCCTGGACGACGACTTCCTCCGCATTGGCGAGGTAACCGCGCAACGTGCCAGCCTGGTTGCTGACAACCGAGACCTGGAAATCATTGATCGTGGTATTGTAGGCGGTGAGGTTCGCAATAAGGCCCGGCAGCAGCTCGGTCTTGAGGCCCACCTCGATATGCGTCGTGTCTTCCGGCGCGATCGCGGCCAGTGACAGGATCGGCTGGGGCGGCGTCTGGCTGTCAACCGGGATACCGTTATTGTTCAGGCCGAACGTCTTGAAGGCTGTGGAATAGGTCGCATAGGCGTTGATGTTGTCCGTGACGTCGTATGCGGCCGTGAAGTTGTACGAAATGTTGTCGTCCTCACCCTCGGTGTCGTAGGACAGGGGCTGCAGGATAGAGAGCTCGAGGTTGCGCAGCGCGGTGATCTGCGCCGGCTTGAGCCCCAGACCTGTGGTGTCAAGCTGGCCGTAGGGCGTCGCCCGGTAGAAGCCGCTTTTCTCGTCGAAATTAACGCGGATGCCCGGAAGCAGCCGCAGCTTGTTCGTCACATCCCACTCCACTTGCCCGAACAGGGCGGTGCTTGTATGATCGGAGCGGATGTCAGTGGTCTGACCATATCCATCGAGCGCACCAAGCTCACCCAGCAAAGTATTCGTCGCATTCGGGTTGGTGAGGAAACGCCAGGCGGCCGCGCCCTGCTCTTCCCGGCCCTTGGTCTTGGTGACCTGGTTGAACCAGTAAGCACCGGCCACGAAGCCCACAGAGTCGGTCAGGTCGCCTGCATAGCGCAGTTCCTGCGACCACTGATATGACTTGGACGGGTTCTGCGAGAGCGTCCGGATCGGCAGTCCGAGGAAGTCACGGTCGTTGGAAGGATCCCAGTACCAATAGCGCCACGCCGAAATGGCCGTCAGCGTTCCCGGCCCGACATCCCAATCCGCGTTGATCGACGCACCGCCGATGTCGGAATTTGACCTATGAGGCGTGTCGAGATCGGTAATGCGGTCAAACGGGTTCGTGCTGGGGGGCGCATAATTGTAGTAGGCCGCCTGCGCCGCATACTGACGGTTCAGTGGCCGCTGTGTCGGCACAACGCCAGCAAATATCTGCGCGTAGCCTTCAGGGCGCTGCTCGGTGTGGTCGACAGACAGCTTGACATCCAGCGCGTCGGACGGGGTCCAGAGCAGCTGCACGCGCGCGCCGATGTTGTTGAGGTCATTCAGGTCGTCCTGAGTGGCCACATTATAGAGGACGCCGTCACGCTGCGTCGCCGAAAACGAAGCCCGGTAAGCAAGGGTGTCAGTGAGCGGACCGGTCGTCGTCGCCTTGGCCTGGAAGTATCCGAGATTGCCGTAGCTGGCCTCGATCTCGGTCTCCGGCGTGAAGCTTGGCGCCTTCGTCGTGACGTTGATGGCGCCCGCAGTCGTGTTCTTTCCATAGAGCGTGCCTTGCGGCCCGCGCAGAACTTCGATCTGCGCCACGTCAATGAAATCCATCACCGCCGAGGCCGGGCGCGCGAAATAGACGCCGTCGACATACAGGCCGACGCCCTGTTCGATGCCGTCATTCGTCAGGCCGAACGGCGCACCGAGACCGCGAATGTTGATCGCCGAGTTACGCGGGTTGGTCGAGTAGAACTGCACGGACGGCACCAGTTGGTCGATGGCACCAACGTTACCAGTGCCTGAGTCCGCCAAGAGATCCTCACTCAGCACGGCGACCGGGATCGGAACGTCCTGGAGGTCTTCAGTCACGCGCCGGGCCGTAACCGTGATCGTCTCACGGCGAAGTTCCGTGTCCGTTTGTTCCAGTGTGCCCTCTGGCGCCGTCTGCGCGAACGCAGCTGGGGCCAACGCCGCAATGGCCGCGGCCGCAAGAATTTGAGCTCGGTAGGTCATTCCAATCTCCCTGACGGACATGCTCGCCGCCGCAAAAAGTTCAAAGGTTTTCGAAATCCGAAGACCCCGCTTTGTGCACCTCGATTTATTTTACCGTAAACCCTATCTGTTTAATCGTCTTTTCAGGAGCGCTAATGATTGCTTCTACGGCAGGAAGCGCCTAAACAGGCCCGACAGGATGGATTCAGATGATTTCTCAGAAAGCCAAATATGCCCTCCGCGCCCTGATTGCGCTGGCAGAAGCGCCTGAAAATGAACCCGTTTTCATTGCCGATATCGCTGAGAACCAATCCATTCCCCGCAAATTTCTCGAGCAGATCCTCCTGGACCTGAAGCACCAGGGGCTGGTCGTCAGCCGCCGCGGGAAAGCCGGCGGTTATCTTCTACTGAGAAGTCCTGAGACGATCACTTTTGGCGAGGTAATGCGGATAATAGAGGGCCCTCTGGCACCGCTCCCCTGCCTGTCCAAGATGGCGTACCGCAAGTGCGACGACTGCACTGACGAGAAGTCCTGCCGCATACGGCGGGTTTTTGCAGGCGTTGCCGAGGCCACGAGGGTCGTGCTCGACGGTACCACCATCGCAGACGCCATTGCATCGGACAAATCCGGGCAGGTTCGCCGCTCTATTGCAAGCTGACGGTATGTTTGGGCCTTTGGCCAACTACGCCCTGTATACTATTCTTGAAAATCGGGCGGCAGAGCGCGTGATGCAGCGTGTGACCGTGGCTGGCTTCGACCGCCTGGGCCGCTGACTGATCATCAGCATCCGGAGGGAGTGTCGCGCTGACTTTCCCCCAGCCCGGCGCGGCATACCAGATACAAAATTGATAAAAGAGCGGGCTAGTCTCGTCCCTACATTTCTGTAAATGCTTATGATTATTCGGTCAGGCGCTTCCATCCCGGAGGCGATCGGCCAGATAGATTGAGCCAATGCGCGCATGAAACCGCGCCCCGGCCTCGTAGGTCAGCCGGGCAAGGTAATTAAGCCCTCGCGGCCAGGGACCATGACCCGACGCGACGTTGATATGCCCGGCGTCTCCCTCATCGATCAGATTGACCCGCCAAATCTGCGACCAGCGTTGGGCCACGCGCATCTCCATCCATGGGTCGTTCCGGCTGGCAACAAGAAAGCCAGGACAAGGAACAGGCCCCAGAGTCAGGTGGCGGGCATCTTCAAACTTCGCAGGATCTGCCGGAGCCACCAGGAGGAGCCCTGCAACCCGCGAAGGCTCCTCGATGGCATACTGCGCCGCGGCGAGGGCGCCAAAACTGTGCGCGACCAGAATGGCCGGGGACCACTGGGACATCAGCGCCCTATCGATTGCATTCAGCCAGGCATTGAGGCTGGGATGTTTCCAGTCAGCAAGCCTGATCCTCGAAATTCCGCCGCCAACCTCCTCCATCCAGGTCTGCCAATGATCCGGACCACTGTCACCGATGCCGGGTACGGACAGGTACGGGAGTCTCGTCGGCAGGGCTGGAATGATCGGTGTGATCTGACTCATTGGACGGCCTCCGTTTGGCGGGTTGCATCTGCTTCGGAGCGCAGGTCCTGCTTCCCGGACGAGTTTGCGCTGCGCCTGCAAAATGCCACAAGTCATATGGCCCGCCATCCTTAGTCTTCTTACTCGACCGTTTAAGTCGGCTATTTCTTTTCGGCGATGTAATCCTGGGCGGGTTTTGCTTTGTTGCGCAAACTGTCTGTGCAAGAAAGCGGATCATGACGCTCGAACAAATCCTCCTGATCGGCCTGCTGATTACCCTGTTCGGGATTTTCGCCCTTGATCGTTTCCGGATCGAAGCCGTCGCCGTTGCGGGACTGATGGCGGCATTCGCTATCGGACTTGTTCCGGCGTCTTCGGTCTTCTCCGGCCTTGCTCATCCAGCGGTCATCACGGTTGCGGAGATTCTTATCCTTGTGGGCGCGATGCAGGCGTCTCACCTGCTCGATCGCGCCGCCGAATTCCTCACGGTAAGGATAAAGTCCCGCCAGCTTTTGCTTCTCCTGCTTTGCAGCATTGCGGGCAGCGTCTCGGTCTTCATGAACAATATCGGCGCGCTGGCCTTGATGATTCCGCTGGTTACGGCTGTTTCCGAGCGCAGCGGGATTCCCCTCTCCCGGCTCTTGATGCCAATCTCGTTCGCGACACTGCTGGGCGGGACATGCTCGCTGATCGGCACCCCGGCAAACCTGATTGTCAGCGACGTGCTTCTCGCGGAAACAGGAACGGGCCTTGGCTTCTTCGAGTTCGCAAAAGTGGGCCTTCCCGCTTTCATCGTCGGCTTGGCGGCGATCGTTCTGTTTGTCCCCCGCCTTTTGCCGGTGGTCAAACTTCCCGGCGACGCCGATCCACAAGGTCCGTCGCCCCTCGCTGATCGCCTGATCCTCGAAGCCCGCGTGCCGCCGCAGTCTTCCCTGGCCGGCATTTTCCTGCCGCTGGCGGAAGACAGCCTGGGTGGCCGGATAGAAAGCGTCCGGCGCAACGGCCTCTTTGTGTTCGGCAAACGCGAGACCATCCGGATCGAGCCAGGTGATGACCTTCTGCTCGAAGGCGACCGGGCAAAGCTCGAACAGCTGATCACCTCGGGCATGTTGCAGTCAGACCTGTCTCCGAAAGGAAAAGGGGCCGCTCAGGGCGCCGCAGTCGTTGTTCCGGAATCTGTCGTGCTGGGATCGCGCATTTCCACCCTTGAAGGGTTTGACGAACTTGGCGTCCGCATCGTCGCGATAACGTCCCCCCGAAAGCGCCTGGAAGGTAGCTTCTCGGACATCCAGCTCGCTGTCGGCGATGTCATCTACCTTGCCGGCACAAACAGTGCGATCGACGCGGCGGTCCGGGATCACAACCTTCTCAGCGTGTCATCGCGTGCGGAGACCCTCCCGCTCGGCGCGAGCCTGCCGCCGCTCGCGGCCTTCTTCGGAGCCGTCGCTTTATCCGCCAGCGGATTACTGCGCCCCGAACTCGCATTCGGAGCGGTGATCGCAGTGATGGTGATCGCCGGGAAACTCGATCTGACAGCCGCCATTCGCCGCCTCAACTGGCCGATCCTCGTGATGCTGGCCGCGATGATCCCGATCGGCAACGCCGTCGAGACTACCGGCATGGCCGAACTTATCGCTCACACTTTTCTCAACGCCGCCCCGCAAGCCGGACCGGTCTTCATCCTCTTCGCTGTCCTGATCAGCGCTGTGGTCATCACGCCGTTCGTCAACAATGCATCGACCGCGATCATACTTGCACCGATTGCCTACCAGATCTCTATTGGCTCCGGGATCGATCCGAGGATTGTTCTCCTCGCTGTCGCAGTCGGCGTATCAATCGATTTTGTCACCCCCTTCGGCCACCATAACAATACGATCGTGATGGGTATCAGCGGCTACCGGTTCCGTGATTTTCCGGTCGCAGGGTTCCCGGTGCTGGTCATCGTGCTGGCCACCTGCCTCATCGCACTGGCAGGCCTCCTGCCGGAAAGCCCGGGCCGCAATTGATGCGGGATATTGCGGCGCGCCCCCAAAGCGCGGACGGGAACCGAACCCTTCAAGCCCGACACTAAAGTCGCGCAACCTTGTTTTTAAAAGCTTTTTGGTGCCCAGAAGAGGACTCGAACCTCCACGCCTTGCAGCGCTGCTACCTGAAAGCAGTGCGTCTACCAATTCCGCCATCTGGGCACGGGGTAGGAGCGGCGTCTTAGGGTGGCTGGCGCCTCAGGTCAACCGGGAAACGCCGATTTCCCCCGCCTCCGCGCTGGCCTTTTTCACAAGACGAAAGGTGCCATCACCAGCGGGAGCAGGCAGAGCCCCAGCGCAATCCATCTTGCCCGGCCCATGGCCGCCCAGGCGAGCCTCCAGGGCCCGCTTGCTGTGCCCTGCCCGTCCCTGCCGCGCGCGATCCGCAAGACGTAGATCATCACGCCGGTGACGGCCATCGCCGTCAGGCCGGCGCCGAAGAGGAACCAGATCGCTTTCGTCCAATAGCCGCCGAAGGTTCCGAAATGCAGCGGATCGGCCGCCTCCGATATCCGCTGGTGCAGGCTGAGTTGGCGCGGATCGATATCGCCGATGATCGCGCCCGTCCGCGCATCGATCCAGAAGGCATCCACGCGCGGCCTCACAAGCGCTGCGCGGCCGGAATGGCCGTGCACCATGAAGGCGGGAAAATCTTCGCGCGGCGCGAGGATCGCGGCGACGCGAAATCCCGGCTGGCGGGCTTCGATCAGCGCAATGCCCCGGTCCAGCGCCGCGCCGGCGGTTTCTGGCGCTGGCAGGGCGCCCCCTGCTTCGATTGCGGGCTTCGGCGAGATCGGCGCATCGCCGCCCCAAACCTCGGCGAGATACCAGATACCGGTGACGATGAAGATCGAGATGAACCAGATCGACCAGATGCCCGCGAACCGGTGCAGGTCGCCGACCAGCGCACGCAATGTTCGCCCCCGCGGCCAACGGAAGAAGCCGCGCCACCAATTCTTGTAGACAACGAACGACGTGACCAGCGAAACCAGCAGCAGGATCGCCGCCAGCGAGACGATCGAAACGCCCCATTTCACGTCAATCATCAGGTGTCGGTGCGTGTTGCGCAGGAAGCGCTGCACGCCCGCCCACGCCCCTTCCCCCAGCACCTCGCCCGTACCCGGATGAACATAGACATGCCGCGGCTTTTCGCCCTCTGACTGGATCAGCGCATCGACCGCCGCCGCCGGATGCAACGGCGCGTTGAGGCTCAGCACCTCCGCCTGCGGATCATGCGCCGAAACGGCTGCCGACACCTCTCCCCAGCTGACCGGACGGGACACCTCGGACGGGTTCACCCACATGGCCGGGCGCAGCACCCAGTCAATCTCGTAGGAGAAGACCGCCAGTGTGCCGGTCAGGAAAACAAAGGCCAGGAAGAGCGAGGCTTGCAGCCCCGCCCATTGGTGCACCCGCCACCAGAGCCGCGAGCCCTTCTTGCGCCGCCCGCCGGGCGCCGCCGCAGCTGTCACCATTTCCGGCTGATCTCGATGAACACCGATCTCGGATCGCCAGGGAAATGCCCGGTCGTGGCGGAGAATCCGCTCGCGGCGTAGGTTTCATCGAACAGGTTGTCGATGCGCAGCAGCGCTTTCCAACCTTCGATCTCGTAGATGATCGAAGCGTCAAAGACCGTGTAAGGACGAACCTTTTGCCCGCTCAGGCTCTGGCGCACATCGACATAATCGCCGCCAAACGCGAACGCGGTGTTCCAAGCCGGCACCTGGTAACGCGTCCAGAAGCCCGCCTGATACTCCGGCGCATTGGCGAACTTGTCCCCCACGCTGTTGGTCAGCGCGGTCTGGCCATTCGTCTTGGAAATGACCGTGTCATTGTATCCATAGGAAACCGTGCCCACCCAGTTTTCGGTGATGTCGGCAGTGAAATCCGCCTCGAAGCCCTCGCTGGTGATTTCCGCAAACGCGACCTGGTCATTGACGCCGTCGCCGTCCACATCGCCCCGCGGATCGGCCTGCAGGATGTTGGTGCGCACAATCTGGTAGACCGAGGCGGAGGATTGCACGCGCCCGCCAAACAGTTCTGTCTTGACGCCGCCCTCGTAGATCTCGCCCGCCGTCGGATCAAACGGCCCGCCCGCCAGCGGGTTCTGGCTGGCAATGGATTGCGGCTCATAACTCTCGGACCACTGACCAAACAGCGACACATCATCCCTCAGCCGGTAGACGAGCCCCGCGCGATAAGTCGTGGTGTTATCCTCGAAGGTCTGCCCGGTCACGCTGTTGACGTCCTCGAACGTATCCTGGCGCACGCCCACAATGCCGATCACCGGGCCGAGTGTTGCTTCGTTCAGCGCATAGAAGCCGTGGCGTTTCTGCTGGCTGTCGGTAATCGTGGCAGCAGGCCGGATATAGGTCGATGGATCGGTTGCTCCGTATACGGGGTTCAGAAGGCTCAAGGGCGTCGGGCGCCCTGCGCCGGCGACGTTGGTGCCATTCACCAGAACGCTCGAAAGGAAGGCGTCCAGCTTGTACCAGTCCGCGCCCACAAGCAGCCGGTTGTCGACCGGCCCGAACTCTTCAGACCAGATCGCATTCGTCCCGAAGCTCACGCTCTCATTGCGCCGGTACTGATCGCGGAACTGACGGCGTGTGGAGTCGATCACGCCGTCCGCATCGGAATCGAACAGACCATTCGGCTCGTGATACTGCTGCGTCTCGGTGCCGTCATTGTAGCGCAATCCGGCATCCCAGGTCAGGCCTTCAAAGGCCTCCCCGGCAAGGGTCGCCTGCACCACATTCGATTCAAGATCGAGGAAGTCCGTCGCCTCGTTATGGTTCCAGCGCCGGTCCGCAAGGAAGTTTCCGGCATTGTCCGTAATCACGCCGCGCAAGCGGTTGCCTTGCAGGCTTTGGTCATAGCGCGTCGCCTTCAGCGACAGGTCCGCAAAGCCAAGGTCAAACTTTACGCCCGAATCAATGATCGAAATCTCGCTGCCGGCATTCTTGCGCGGCCCGTTCTGGTCTTCGTAGAAAATGCCGAGCCGCCCCGCCGCCCCGTCCAGCGGCAGGCCGCCGGTCACCTCATACGAGGCGCCTTTCCGGCCCTCTGTTCCGTATACGGCAGATGCCGTCGCCGCAAAATCCTCCTGCGGTGTCTTGGTCACATAGTTGAACAGCCCGCCCGGCGCGCCAGCGCCGTACAGCATGCCCGCAGGCCCTTTCAGGAACTCGACCCGCTCGACATTGAAAAGCTGCGGAACAGAAAAGCCCGCATAGGGGTCGCCGCGCAGGCCATCAAAGAAGTTGGCCTCCTGCCGGAACCCCCGCGCCGTCACGCCGGCATAGCTGAACACGGTCACGCCAGAGATGTTGCGATAGAGGTCCTTCGCATCGCGCGCGCCCTGGTCCTCGATCAGCTGGGAATTGATCACGGTGATCGACTGGCTGGAAAGCAGCGGCTCCGTCGGCAGCTTGCCGCTGGTTGTCTCCTCAACGCGGTAGAGTTCCTGCGCGCGGGAAGTCACGACGACCGTTTCGAGGCGTTTGTCATCCTCGGCCGCCGCACGGGCCTCGCTTTCGCTGGCTGCCTGCGCATGGGCACCCGGCGCAACAGCCGCGGCGCCCATCGCGAGGGCAAGGACGAGATGGGAAGGTGAGTGGAATGTCATGGTCGCTCCGCCAGATTGGACTGGTAGCGGCGTAACCATCTTGAGAATAATTCGCAATATATTTGCGAATGATTTTCAATTTCATTTACTTGGGTGTGGCTTTTGGGCCGCACCAACAAAAAAGCAGCCCCTCGCGGGAGCTGCTTTCTCAGGTCTTTCAAGCACTTGGCAGGCTTGCGGAGCGGAGCAGGCCGGTCACCCGGTCATTTGCAGACGCGTGCGCGTGCCTCTTCGTACTGCCGCATGATGTTCTTCACGAGCTGATCGCAGGTCGGAATGTCGTGGATCAGGGCCTGGCTTTGCCCCGTCGTCCAGATGCCGTCATCCATGTGACCATCGCGCAGCACGTTCTCGCGCCCGCGCACGCCGGCCATCAGTTCCTTCACGTCGGCAAACGTCTTGGTCGGGTCTTTCTGGATTTCAGCGACCTGGGTCGAGATGGCATTCTTGGCGACCCGCGCCGTGTTGCGCAGCGATCTGCCGACAAGCACGGTGTCAAGCTCGTTGTTCTCGACGATCTTCTTCTTGACGTTCTCGTGGATCTTCGCCTCGACCGTAGCGCAGAAACGCGTACCCATGTTCACGCCCTCAGCGCCAAGCGCCAGCGCCGCAAGCATTCCGCGCCCGTCCGCCATGCCGCCCGACGCAACAACCGGCACATCCACCGCATCAACCGTTGCCGGCAGCAGCACGATCAGGCCGACATCATCCTCGCCCGGGTGACCCGCGCACTCGAAGCCGTCGATCGAGATGACGTCCACGCCCTTCGCCACGGCCGAAACCGAATGGCGCACCGAAGTGCATTTGTGGATGACCTTGACCCCATGCTCCTTGAAGCGCGGCAGGTGGTCCGTCGGCGCCCGGCCGGCGGTCTCCACGATCTTGATGCCGGAAGCGATGATCGCCTCGCGGTATTCGTCATACGGGATCGGGTTGATCGACGGCAGCAGCGTCAGGTTCACGCCGAAGGGCTTGTTGGTCAGCGCCTTGGTCTTCTCGATCTCGTCGAGCAGCTCCTTGCCCGACTTGAACATGTGCGCCGTGATGAAGCCCAGCGCGCCGGCATTCGCCACGGCGGCGACCAGTTCGCCATAGCCCACGCCCGTCATGCCGCCCATCAGGATCGGCGTCTCGACGCCGAACATTTCCGTGATCCGTGTCTTCACCATGGCCATCTTCTCCCTCGCCGGTTGACGCGGAAGTCCCGCGCCTCTTTGCAGATGCATGACAAAGCCGCACGGGCTAAGGAAGGGGTCACGCCGGGTCAGACCCGCGCAAACGGCGATACACGGGGGATCCGGCATGATCAGCCTGACTTATGAAGGCTTCGAACTCGGCCTGACGCCGGAACTTGGCGGGACAGTCGCGTACTTCCGCCACGATGGCCGCGACCTGTTGCGCGCCGCAACCAGCGCCGCCCCTACGGACTCAGCGGCCTTTCCCATGGTGCCCTTCTGCGGCCGGATCGCAAACGGGCGTTTCCCCTGGAGCGGGCGGGAGGTGCGCCTCGCCCCCAACTTTCCGCCCGAGCCCCACGCCATCCACGGCCACGGCTGGACCCGCCCCTGGGAGGCCTCTGAAATCGCCGCCCGCAGGGCCGTCCTGCGATATGACCACACAGCCGGCGACTGGCCCTGGGCCTACCGCGCCGAGCAGCATTTCGACCTTGGCCCAAACGGCCTGACACTCGGCTTGAGCCTGACAAACCTCTCCGATGAACCGATGCCCGCCGGCATTGGCTGGCACCCCTATTTCGCCGCCGCAGGGGCCTCAATCGAAGCCAATACATCGCTCGTCTGGGAAACCGGCCCGGACATGCTCCCCCTTCCGCCCCGCAGCCCCAAAGGCGGCGAACAGCTGAGCGGCGGCGCCCACGTGCCCGACCTTAAACTCGACACACCCTTCAGCACCGGCACCCGGCCAATCACCATCCGCTGGCCGGCACAAAACCTGACGCTGCGAATGGTGCCAGACGACACACTCCGCTTCCTCGTCGTCTACACCCCGCCGGGTCAGGATTTCTTCTGCGCCGAGCCGACCAGCCATATTCCCAACACGGTGAACCTCGATGGACCCGCAGAAATGACTGGCCTCGTGACCTTGCAACACGGTGCAACACTCTCGGGCCGGATTGCACTCAGCGTCGACACCGGTGCAACGGGAAAGCCTGCCTGAAGCACACGAAGCGACACGGATTGCATCCAATATGCGGCTGTCAGCCCGCTGTCAGTCAGCAGGCGTATTGAGCCGCCCATTCCGGTGAACCGCACGGATGGAGACCACATGACCGCTTCAGACACCGCCCATTCGCAGCGCTCCCTCCGCGTCTGGGACCTGCCCAACCGCCTCTTCCACTGGAGCCTCCTCACCCTGCTGCTCGTCAGCTGGTTCTCCGGCGGCGAAGACGATTCCGCCTTCATTCACCGCACCAGCGGCATGTTGCTGGCCGGCCTGATCATCTTCCGGATCGTCTGGGGTTTCGTCGGCGGCGAGCATGCCCGTTTCGGCTCGTTCTTTCCGTCGCCATCGAAAGTCATCGAGCACCTGAAACGCGTTGCCGCCGGTAATCCGGAGCGCCATCTGGGGCACAACCCGGTCGGCGGCGTCGCGGTGTTCCTGCTGCTCGGCTCCGTCTCGGCTTGTATTGTCACTGGCCTCTTCAGCAGCGGCGAAGGCCTTAGCGGTCCGTTCGCCGGCCAGTTTGGGCTCGACGTCTCCGAAATCCACGAACTGGCCTTCCGCGCCTTGCAAGGCCTTGTGGTCCTTCATCTTCTGGGCGTCGCGGTCGAAAGCTGGCTGGCCCGGGATGCCCTCGTCCCTGCGATGATCACCGGCCGCAAAACCCGCAGCGACGGAGAACCCGGCGATCATGCCGCCCCCGCCTCCCTGCCCGGCCTCGCCGCAGCGGTTGTGGCAGGCGCTGCAGTCACTGGGATCCTCTGGAGCCTGCCCACGCCGCCTGCAGCCGGTGACGACCACCGCGACAAATGGGAAGCCTACGAAGATCACCTGAAGGATAGCGAGCGCGGCCGTGATAGGGATCGCGACTGGGACTAATAGGATACTCACCGATGAGCCGCCTGCGCCTGCACACTGAACGCCATGCCGTCGACCGTATCGGATGGCTGCGCGCCGCTGTCCTCGGCGCCAATGACGGCATCGTCTCCACCGCCAGCCTCATCCTCGGTGTTGCCGCGGCAGAAGCCTCGCGCGGCAGCGTGCTCACCGCCGGCATCGCCGCACTGGTGGGCGGGGCTATGTCCATGGCGGCCGGAGAATATGTCTCTGTCAGCTCGCAGTCCGATACCGAGAAGGCCGACACCGAACGCGAAAAGCGCGAACTCAGCGAAGACCCTGGCGCCGAACTGGAGGAACTCACCGGCATCTACATGGCACGCGGCCTCGATGCCGACCTGGCCCGGCAAGTGGCGACCCAGCTGACAGCAAAGGACCCGCTGAAAGCGCACCTGCGTGACGAACTCGGCATTGTGGACACACTCGCCGCCCGGCCGGTGCAGGCCGCCATGGCCTCGGCCTTGACCTTCGCCGTCGGCGCTGCCCTGCCCCTGGCGGTGGCGGCTCTCGTCCCACTTTCTTCGCTTGTCCTCGCAGTGTCGGTTTCGACCCTCGTCTTCCTCGCCCTGCTCGGCGCAGCGGGCGCAAAAACGGGCGGCGCGAACCTCGGCGCCGGCGTCATTCGCGTGGTGTTCTGGGGTGCGCTCGCAATGGGCGTGACGGCGTTGATCGGCAAGTTGACCGGTACGGTTGTCTGACCCCGGAATGCGAAAACGCCCGGCTGAGCCGGGCGTTTCAGTCGCGGTTTTCCCCGAGACACGTCCAGAAATGGCGCGAGTGACGGGGCTCGAACCCGCGACCTCCGGCGTGACAGGCCGGCACTCTAACCGACTGAGCTACACCCGCGCATTGACTGGCCGCCCATCGGGCGAAGCGCCTCTCTAATCGGGTCCCCCTGCCGGGTCAAGCGGTCCTGGAAGCGCCCTTGCAGTGCGCTCTGAAGGCCGGATTCCTGCCATTTATCCTTCAGCTGCCATTCAACCGACATAGTATGTGGTCATCTGCAGGCGAGACCCACAAATGGATTCGGAATATGAATCGTATAGCCCTGATTTCAGGCGGAATTTTCGTCGTTTTGATCGGCGGGGCACTGACTGTGCCCTTCCTGATCCCGAAATCCGTCTACCGCGCCCAGATCGAGCGCGCCGCCGGCGAGGCGCTGCAGCGCAAGGTCACGCTCGACGGCGAAGTGCGCCTGTCGATTTTCCCGCGCATTGCGGCGAGCGTCGGCGGCATGAAAGTGTCGAATCCGGAAGGCTTCGACGGCCCCTACATGATCGAAGCCGGCGAACTGCGCGGCGCCGTGAAATGGGCACCGCTGCTGTTCGGCCAGCGTGTCGAAGTGCATGAACTCGCCTTCGTCGATGCATCCGTTTCGTTGGAGAAAAAAGCCGACGGCACAACCAACTGGGTGCTCGAAGACAAGGCCCCGAGCGAGCCGGGCGCGAGTTCGGGCGGCGGCTTCAACGGCGCCGTCGAACACCTGCGCCTCGAGAATGCCAGCCTCACCTATCAGGATGATCAGGCCGGCACGCGTTATGAGCTGCGCGAACTCGACCTTACGGCGGCGATGAAGTCTCTCGACGCACCGTTCAGCCTCGATGCCAAAGGCTTCTTCCAGGGCCAGAACTTCACCATCGATGCGACCCTCGACTCGCTGGAAGCCGCCACCACCGGCAAGCCCGCAACGCTCGAAGCTTCGCTCGGCACCAATTTCGGCAAGGCGCGCTATGACGGCGCCATCACGCTTGGCACCGTGCCCTCGCTCGACGGGAACTTCTCGGCAAGTTCCGAAGCGGTCAGCTCGCTGCTCGACTATGCCGAGATCGAAGTGCCATTCGACATCGCCAAGCTCGGCAAGATCAATGCCGAGGGCAGCGTTGCCGGAACGCTTGATGCGCTCGCCATCGACGTGAAGAAATTTACTCAGTCCTCGGATCTTGCGAAGACCAACTTCACCGGCAAGATCAACCTGGGTCCTGCCCCGGTCATCAGTGGACGGCTGACACTGGATGCGCCGAAGATCGAGGCGCTCGCGAAGTTCGCCGCGCTCCAACTGCCGGTGAATACTGCACCGCTCGGCGGTCTCGACATCGAAGCCGAGATCAGCGGCGCGCTCACCGAACCCGCGCTCAAGTTCGAAAAGCTGCGTGTCAAAGGCCCGCTGATGACCGCGAACTATGCGGGCGATGTCACGCTCGGCGTCATGCCGGCGCTGAAAGGCAAGCTGAGCTTCGATACATCGAAAGCCGGCGAACTCGCAAAGCAGATGAACTTCGAGCTTCCTGCTGCATCCGCGCTGGAAAAGGTCTCGCTCGACGGAACGCTCAGCGGCGCACTCAACGCACTCAAGCTGAGCGGCATGACCTTCGCCCACACCGGCGACCTGCTGAATGCATCTTATACCGGCGACGTTTCGCTCGCAGGCGAAGGCGCCCTGAAAGGCAAGCTGAATGCCTCCAGTGACAAGCTGCGCGAACTTCTGGCCGCCGCTGAAGTCGAACTCGAGCCAGGCTCGACGCTGCAGACCTTCTCGGCCACCAGCGATGTCTCCGGCAGCTTCACGCAGATCGCCCTCTCTGCACTCGACCTGAAACTCGACCAGCTGACGGCGAAAGGCACCGCCGGTATCGACCTCACCGGACCGAAGCCGCGCCTCACCGGCAAGCTCAACATGGGCACGCTGGACCTCTCGCCCTTCCTCGCGCCATCCGAACAGAAGCCGAAAGCGGCCCAGCCGCTTGAAGCCTGGAGCAAGGACAAGCTGGATCTCGCCGGGCTTTCATCCGCCAACGCAGACCTGCAGATAACCACGACGCAGATCAATATCGGCAGCGTGAAGCTGACCGATGCCGCCCTGACCGCCAACCTGACGGACGGCAAGCTCGCGGCGGACTTGTCGAAGTTCAAGGCCTTCGGCGGAAACTGGGAAGGCCGCATGACGGTCGACGCAGCGTCCGCCGTGCCCTCCATCGGCTTCCAGATGCAGGGCGACAGTGTGGGCATGTCGAACCTGCTCGGCACGCTTGCGGGCTTCGACAAGCTCAACGGCACAGGCGCCTTCCGGATCGACGCGACCGCCAAGGGCGACTCCATCGCCGCGCTGATGGACAACCTCAACGGCGAAGTCTCGACGAACCTGAGCGAAGGCGCCCTCAAGGGCCTCAACGTCACGCAGCTCGTGCGCAGCGCGCAGACGCTGCAGCAGGCTTTCGCCGCCGGCAAACTGAACACCATCGACTTCCGCAACGTGCTTTCGCCCACGGCGGAGACGGACTTCACCAAGTTCGACAGTGTGCTGAAGATCGAAAGCGGCGTCGCCAAGGTCGACATCCTGAAGCTGATCAGCCCGGCCCTTGGCATTGACGGCACCGGCACGATCGACATCGGCGGCCAGAAGCTCGACCTGCGCCTCGCAACGGCCATCGACAAGAAGGGCCAAGGTCAGGGCGCGGTCGTGCAGCTGAACGGCATCCCCGTACCCGTGCGCCTTTCCGGAAGCTGGAACCAGCTGAAGGTCACGCCGGACTTCTCAGGGGTGCAAGCGGCGCTGGAGGCGGAGCTCAAAGGCAAGCTGACGGACGAGATCACCGGGCGCGCCGGCGAGGCAGCTGGCGGGATCATCGGCGGCATCATCGGCGTGCCGCCCAAGACCACGACAGGGACGGTGCCCGCCACCGATCCGGCAACGGACGGAACCACGCCCCCGGCGCAGACAACGCCCACCCGCACGCCGGAGCAGCAGGTAGAGGACGCGGCCGAGAAAGCCGCCCGCGATGCCATCAGCGGACTGTTTGGCCGCAAGAAGCCGGCGCCCGAGCCGGAGCCCGCGACGCCCGCTGAAGACCCAGCGCCCTAGGCGCGCTTCTCGGTGGTGAACGGCAGGATCTTCGGGTCCTGCACGGCCGGCTGCTGCTCCATCGCTTCGATGGCAGCCGAGGGCAGCGCCTGACGCGGGCGCACATCAATGATGTGCGTCAGGTTATCCAGCGGCTGTGCCCGGCTGACGAAGAAGCCCTGCAGCTCATCGCAGCCATTGTCGCGCAGGAAGTCTGCCTGGTACAGCGTCTCGACGCCTTCCGCGGTACACCGCATGCCGAGCGACTTGGCGAGGTTCAGCGTTGCAATCGTAATCGCACGGCTCTCGGGGCGGGACTCGATATCCTTCACGAAGCTCTTGTCGATCTTGATCTTGTCGAACGGGAACGCGCGCAGATAGCTCAGCGAGGAATAGCCCGTGCCGAAATCATCCAGCGCAATGCGCACGCCAAGATCCTTGATCTGGTGCAGGCGTTTCAGCGTGAACTCGGTATCCGTCATCAGCACGGATTCCGTGATTTCCAGTTCGAGCCGGTTCGGCGCGATCCGGTGCTGGGCAAGTGCGTTGACGATGGTCGAGACCAGCGTTGCCGAGTGGATCTGCAGAGGCGAGATGTTGACAGCCACTTTCACGTGGTCCGGCAGCCGTGTCGCCTCCGCCAGCGCGGCGCGGATCACCCATTCGCCCATGCGCGTGATCAGGCCGTTATCCTCGGCGAGCTCGATGAACTGGTCTGGGAAAATCAGGCCGCGGGTCGGGTGCTGCCAGCGCATCAGCGTCTCTGCGCCGATCATCTTGTGGGTGCGCGCATCCACCAGCGGCTGGAAGTAGACGAGGAACTCGTCCTTATCGATGGCCTGCTCAAGCTCGGCCTCGGTCTGCACGCGCACCTGCGCATGTGCCTCGAGATCAGCCGTGAACATACGCCACTGCGCCTTGCCGGTTTTCTTCGCGTCATAAAGTGCAAGGTCTGCATGCTTGAGAATTTGGCGCGCATCAGTCGTGTACGGATCGAACATCCGCACCCCGAACGAAGCCGAGCAATAGGCTGTCGAACCCCAGATATTGTAAGGCGTGCGCATGTGCTCGGTCAGGCGGTTGATGAACGCTTCCAGCGCGCCGCCAGCCGGGCGTTCCACAATCAGCGCGAACTCGTCACCGCCCAGACGGGCCACGACGTCCGAAGGCTCACACATCACACCGAGCCGCGCCGTTACTTGGCGCAGCAGTTCGTCTCCGGCGGGATGGCCGAGCGTGTCGTTGACCCATTTGAAATTGTCGAGGTCCATCCAGAGCAGCGCGCGCACAGTGTTCGCGCCAGGTGCGCGGCGCACAGCCTTCTCTAAGTGTTCCTGCATGGTTGCGCGGTTCGGCAATCCAGTCAGGCCGTCATAATGCGCCATGTGGGCAATGCGGTCCTCGATCTGCTTGGACTGCGTGATGTCCGCCGCCACGCCGCGGAAACCGCGAAACACGCCGTCCTCGAAAATCGGTTTGCCGGTCAGCGACACCCAGACGCCCTGTTCGCCGCTTCCGCGCACTTCAAGCACGACATCCCTGAAGCCCTGCTGCAGATTGGCCGCCGTCTCCAGCACTTTGCGCGCGTCGCCCGGCTCGAACAGGGAAAGCAGCCGCTCACCCTTCTTCATGAAGTCCGCAGAATCGGATGCCGTGTTGACGACGAGCGGAATATCCTCCAGCACACCGTCTGCATTCGTCTGCCATAGCCAGTCCGAAGTGCTCTCTTCAAAATCGCGCAGCAGCAAGCCAATCAGCTGGGACTGTTCCGTCACCGCCGCCTCGCTCAGGTGCTGCTCAACGAACTGAAGGTGCGACCAGCGCACCGCAAAGATCAGAACCGCGAGGTAGACTATCGTCAGCACCGAGATGAAATGATAGGCTGCGCCCTGTTGCATCTGCATCGACACAATCATGCCGGCGGCAATCGGTATTATGAACGAGAAGGCCGCTTCCGGAAGGCGCGACAGCAGGAAAGCACCCGCGAAGATCATGCCCGCCAGCACGATGCCTATGACCATCTGGCCCTGCGGATCGGCGGAATTCATGACGAGTAGTGGCGCCGCCGCCCAGAACAGGCCATTGACCATCGAGCCGCGGACCACGGCATCAAGATGACGCTCGGTCATACGGCCGGACGCGCGTGCCTGCCTCGCCCGGAGGTGTCGCAGGAAGCCAAGACCGATCAGGAAAACCAGGCAGACACCCCAGATCGCAAGCATCTGGCTCGCAACGGAATCCTGGAAGGAGAGCAGCACCACGGCAACGTTCACGAGGTTCGCCAGCATCATGACGAAAACCATGTTGCCGACCGTGTCGAGCTGCTTCCCGCGCAGGCTCGCGCGATACTTCGCAGGCACAGGCACTTCCCTCAGGAGACGGGCAATTGACCAGTTTGCTGCCGGCGCAGCCTGCTTCTTTTCCATGAATCCATCTCCGGCCTGTTCGAGCAGGCATTCTCTGAACTCAGGAGTAGCATTTCAGCGTAAACAGCCGGGTCAGGGCGGGGCGAAAACTCGCGGCTTCGCGTTTACGCCTTGTTGAGTTTCCCTGCGCCGAGGCTCGCGAGGAAATGCGCGGCGCTCGCCTGCATGGCCTGCAATTCCGGCTCTGGCAGCCGGTCGAGCGCCTTGTAAATCAATGCCATTCGGGGATTCCCGCCGAGCTTGTCCCGGTTGCGCGCGATGAAGTCCCAATACAGGTAGTTGAAAGGACAGGCCTTCGGTCCGGACTTCTCAGCCACCTTGTAGGCACAGCTTCCGCAATAGTCGGACATCTTGTTGATGTAGTTGCCGCTCGCCGCATAAGGCTTCGACGCCATCAGCCCGCCATCGGCATGCAAGGCCATTCCGTGCGTGTTCGGAAGTTCCACCCACTCATAGGCATCGGCATAAACCAGAAGATACCATTCATTGACCGCCTGCGGATCAATTCCGGCAATCAGCGAAAAGTTTCCGGTAACCATCAGGCGCTGGATATGGTGCGCATAAGCATGCCGCTTCGTCTGCCCGATTGCGTCAGCCATGCAGCGCATGGGCGTATCGCCGGTCCAGTAGAAGTCCGGCAGCGGATGATGCGCACCGAGCGCGTTGGTCTCCGCATAGGCCGGCATCTTCAGCCAGTAGATGCCGCGCACATATTCCCGCCAGCCGATGATCTGCCGGATGAAACCCTCCACCGCGTTCAGCGGCGCACGCCCGGCGCGCCACTCCGCCTCCGCACGCCGGCAAACATCCAGCGGGTCAAGCAGCCCGCAATTGATGTAGACGGACAAAAGCGAATGCCACATCCAGGGCTCGCCCTTCGCCATCGCATCCTGCCAGTCACCAAAGCCGGGAAGAATTTCCGAAATGAAATGATCCCGCGCCGCTTCAGCCCCGGCCCGCGTCGTCGCAAACACCCAGGGCTTAAGATCGCCGAAATGGTCCGGGAACCGCTTCGCCACCAGCGCGATCACCTCGTGCGTCAGCGCATCGGCTGGCGGCAGGTAGCGCGGTGGCGGCACAAGGGATTTCGGCAGGCGCTTGCGGTTATCGTGGTCGAAGTTCCACTGCCCGCCCGCAGGCTCCTCCCCGTCCATCAGAAGGCCGGTCTTGCGGCGTACCTCGCGGTAGAAGAACTCCATGCGAAGCTGCTTGCGCCCCTTTGCCCAGGCAAAGAACTCCGTCAGCGGAACGATGAAGCGCGTGTCTTCGCGCAGTTCGACCGGCACAGGCAGAAGGTCCCTCCAGGCCTGCATATCTTTCAGCAGCCGCCACTCGCCCGGCTTGGTGACGACCACGGACGAAAGCCCCGGCACGTCGTCCAGCGCCCGCGCCACTTCGCCCCTCAGGGAACCGGCATTGCCTGCGTCATCGAGGCGGACATAGCGCACGCGGTGCCCGGCCGAACGCAGCTCGTCTGCAAAGTGGCGCATTGCAGCGAAAAGGAATGCGATCTTCTTCTTGTGATGGCGCACATAGGTGGCTTCCTCAGCCACTTCGGCCATAAGGATCAGGTCGCCCGGCGCGGCGTCCCTGAGCGATGACAAATCCGGCGACAACTGGTCGCCGAGGACCAGCCTCAGGGTGCCCATCGCCCGCTCCGGATTGCGCTAGTAGAGGCTGTCGAGCACGTACTCGATCTCCTGGCCGCGCGCTTCGAAGGCCAGCTTCACCCAGCGCCCGTCATCATCATACCAGAGGTCCACGTCGAGCGCCGAGTCCATCAGGTAGCGGTTGGCCTCAATCGTCTTGTTGCCGGCCTTGATCTTCTCCCGGCCCTTGCTGACGACCTTCACGTCGATGATCTCGCCGTCTTCCGTCGAGAGCAGCTTGCCGGACTTTGTCTGCGCATAGTTCCAGTGGCTCGCGGGAATAATGCCTGCAGGTGCAGCGCCTTTATAGTCGCTGCCGCTGACGTTCAGTGTGCTGCCTTTCCGGCTCGCGGTGACAGAGCGCTTCTTCCCGTCATCGTTTACGGCGCCGGTCACTTTCTGCAGCTGCCCGTTCACCCAGGTCTCGGTTGCGTCCAGTTCGTAACGGAACAGGGTCACCGGGCCGACGCCAGCTTTCAGCGAGACATCGGTCTTGGCCACAAGCGTCCCATCGGCCGACTTGCTGAAGCTGACCGCATGGCTGCCGAACGGCTTGCCCTCACGCAGCACGTTGAACCTGATCACATCGCCGGATTCCGGTTCCCAGCGGCTGGGAGCGGTTTCTGCCGCCGCCGTAACCGCAGCGGCCGTCATCGACAGCGCGAAGAAGATCGAACGCAGGTGTTTCAATTCAGTCTCCATGCAAAGCGCGGCGGCTCGGCGACGTAGCAGATGCAGGTCTCGGAGCCGGCAGCGACAGGCTTGTGGTGCATGCCGGGCTCGCCCAGCATCAGGTCGCCCCGCCGATAGGTGCCGAACTCGTCTTCCAGTTCACCCTGGATGACGACCGTGGCCTCAATGGCGTTGTGGCCATGCTTGGTCACGCTGGCGCCCGGTTCAAGCTTCATCAGACGCCCACCCGGTACGCCTACGGGATAGTATGGCAGACCCGAAAGGCCACGTTTCCATTTCAACGGCCGGACCGCCGACTCGAGAATTCCATTGGCCCCGGCCACCGGGCGGTGGGCCTTGCGATAAACCGGCTCCGGCAGGGGCGCCGCGCCTACTGTCAGGCTCTCCTCGGCCTCCAGCAGCGCGCCGCCGATGATTGACCAGGCAAAGGCCGTCCGGGCGGCATCGGCGCTCAGCAGCATGTGCAGGTCGCCCGCAAGCGCCAGCGATTCCGGGTGATTACCGGCCGCGTGGTCGATCATGAACGCAGCGTAAGTGTCATCCCGCGCGAACAGCATGCTGTGTCAGCCTCGCTAGTGCCTTTTGCCCTCCTTACGCGGCAGGGGTCGGTTTGGATCAAAACCGTTGCTGCCCGTTGCGGCGGGCCGCAGGGCCCCTTAAGGCTGGGAAAAGCCCCGAAACCACAGGAAACGCCCTGCCATGACCGTCCACCGATCGATCGTTGACCTGATCGGCAACACGCCGCTCCTGCGCCTGAAACGCGCCTCGGAGGAGACCGGCTGCGAAATTCTCGGCAAATGCGAATTCCTGAACCCGGGCCAGTCTGTGAAGGACCGCCCCGCCCTCGGCATCGTGCGTGAGGCCGAGGCGGCCGGCCTCCTGAAACCTGGCGGCACCATCGTCGAGGGCACTGCCGGCAATACCGGCATCGGCCTCGCCCTCGTTGGCAAGGCGCTCGGCTACCGCGTGGTCATCGTCATGCCGCGCACCCAAAGCCAGGAGAAGAAGGACGCCATCCGACTTCTAGGTGCCGAGCTGATCGAGGTGGACGCTGTCCCCTATGCCAACCCCAACAACTATGTGCGCTATTCCGGCCGCCTCGCCGAGGAACTCGCCGCCAGTGAGCCGAACGGCGCGATCTGGGCCAACCAGTTCGACAACCAGGCCAACCGCCGCGCGCATTATTCCACGACCGCTCAGGAAATCTGGCAGCAGACCGGCGGCAAGCTCGACGGCTTCATCTGCGCCGTCGGATCGGGCGGCACGCTCGGCGGCGTCTCCCTCGCGCTCAAGGAAAAGAACAGGAAGATCCAGATCGGCATCGCCGATCCCGGCGGCGCGGCGCTTTACGAGTATTACAAGAATGGTGAGCTGAAAGCTGAAGGCACCTCAATTACCGAAGGCATCGGCCAGGGCCGCATCACGGCAAACCTCGAAAGCATCGAAGTCGACAAGGCCTACCGCATCAATGACGACGAGGCCCTGCACGTCCTTTTCCGCCTCGTCGAAGAGGAAGGCCTCTGCCTCGGCGGCTCTGCCGGCGTGAACGTCGCCGGGGCCATCCGTCTCGCGAAGGACCTTGGCCCTGGCCACACGATCGTGACGATTCTTTGCGACTACGGTAACCGATACCAGTCGAAGCTCTATAATCCTGAATTCCTGCGCACCAAGGGATTGCCCGTGCCGCCATGGATGGAGAAATAACCTGATGGAAACCGGAGATCCCCTCGTCAGCGCCGAATGGCTGCTCAAGAATATCGAAGCGCCTGATGTGCGCATCGTAGACGCAACCTGGTTCGCCCCCTTCACCAATCCGCCCGAGACGGGCCGTCAGGCCTGGATGCGCGGGCATATTCCGAAGGCCGTCTATTTCGACATAGACGAGATCGCCGATACCTCCTCGAACCTGCCCCACATGCTACCGGATGCAGTGAAGTTCTCCTCCCGCGTCCGAAAGCTCGGCCTCGGCGATGGCAACCGCATCATCATCTATGACCAGAACAACTTCTTCGCCGGGGCCCGCACCTGGTGGATGTTCCGCGTCATGGGTCACAAGGATGTGCATGTGCTGGACGGCGGCCTGAGCGCCTGGATCGCTGAAGGCGGCGCGCTCGACGACATGCCGCCGATCACCGGCGAACGCCACTTCACGCCCCGTGTGCGCACAGACCTCGTGATGGACGCCAAGGGCCTCGAAGCGCTGATCGGCAAGGCGAAGACCACGATCATCGATGCCCGCCCCGATGGCCGCTTCTTCGGCCGAGATCCGGAACCGCGCGCAGGCCTGCCCTCGGGCCATATCCCGGGCAGCGTGAACGTTCCTGGTAGCCAGCTGATTGCTTCCGATGGCCGCATGAAGTCTGCTGCGGAACTGAAGAAACTGTTCAAGGATCCCGCCGCGCCGACCGTAACGACATGCGGCTCCGGCGTCACCGCCGCCATCACCGCTCTCGCCCTCGCGCGCCTCGGCAATTGGGATGTTGCTGTCTATGATGGTTCGTGGGCGGACTGGGCGTCCGATCCTTCGCGCCCGATTGCAAAGGCAACGGCGTGAAAAAGGACGAGGCCGCCCCTGCAACGCGCCTCATCCATACGCGCAAGGGGCGGCTCGACCGGGTAACGGTCAACCCGCCGGTCGAGCGCGCTTCTACTGTGCTTTTCCGCGACGAGGCCGGTCTCTACGGCGTGAAGCCTACCTATGGCCGCATGGGCCTTACGGTGCACCGCGAGCTCGAAGCCGCGATGTGCGAGCTTGAAGGCGCCACCCACACACGCCTCGCCGGCAACGGCCTGCAGGCCTGCTGCCTCGCAATCGCGAGCACCGTGAGCGCCGGTGACCATCTGCTTTTCACCGACAGCGCCTATGGCCCCACCGCCCGTTTCTGCGAGCGCCGCCTGAAGGCGATGGGCGTGGAGGCCGAACGGTTTGATCCGCGCTCCGGCGGCGAGATCGCCTCCCTGTTCCGGCCAAACACCAAAGCCATCTTCCTCGAAGCGCCGGGCTCCCTCACTTTCGAGATCAGCGACACGCCCGCCATCGTGGCGGCTGCCCGGCAACGGGGTATACGGACGATCCTCGACAATACCTGGGGCGCGGGCCTGCTTCACCAGCCGCTCGCCCTCGGCGTCGATATGGCCGTGCAGGCCTTGACCAAGTACGCGGTCGGCCATTCGGACGCGTTCGGCGGCGCCGTGATGACGCGCGACGCCGGCCTTGCCCTGCGCATCGCAAACCTCTCTGAAGATTGGGGCATCGGCCTCGCGCCCGACGACGCCTACCTCGCCCTGCGCGGCCTGCGCACGCTGCACACGCGCCTGAAAGCGCACGAAGCGGCCGGCCTCGAAATCGCAAATTGGCTTGCCGCGCGTCCTGAAGTGGCCGAGGTGCTGCACCCGGCCCTGCCGTCGAGCCCGGACCACACGCTCTGGCAGCGGGACTTCACCGGCTCGAACGGCCTCTTCGGCATCATCCTGAATCCGGTGCCGGAAGGCGGCCTCGAGCGCTTTATCGAAGCACTTTCGCTCTTCTCCCTCGGCTTCTCCTGGGGCGGCTTCGAAAGCCTGCTCATACCCTGCGACCAGCAACTGACCCGCATGAAGGGCAGCTGGACCGAGACGCGCGCGGGCCCGCTCCTGCGCCTTCACATCGGACTGGAGTCGACCCGTGACCTGAAGGCAGACCTTGAAACCGCGTTCAAGGCGTTGAAGGCAGGGTGATCAGGTCTTCATCTGGCGGCGGCGGCCGCTTGAAGTTCGTAAAGATCAGCATGTCCTCGACATCCGCACCGACCGAGGTCATCGGCTCAGACCGCGGCCAGAGGTTTTCCCGCTGCTCCCGGAACGCAACACAGCTTTTCGTCAGGCTGGAGAGGTGTACGAAATCATCCGCCTGCGGAAGGGATTCCAGAACGCAGGCATCGAAGTAAGGATAGGTCGCATCCTCGCTGCAGCCGAATGACGTCCGGTCCGCCCGCGCCGCGGTCATGACCATCCGGTTGGGCGCCGTCATCGCCGGCATGAAGGCGCCGGAATAGCAGGCCGAGATGACGACCACCGTCGGCCGTTCGCCGCACCACTGGTCCACCAGCGTGTCCATCCGGTCCGGGGAAAGCAGGCCCTCATTGCCAAGCACGATGCCTTCGGGAGAGCCATGAGACGTGAAGTATATAAGGCAGCCGGAGGTCGCGCTCTTTGTCTTGGCCGCAATCGCATCGAACGCCTTGGCCGACGACAGCGCCGTGCCGAGCAGGATGTTCGGCCGCAGGCTCAGCTCGGCGATATTGTCCGGCTTCAGTCCGGCGGTCTTGAAGGCCTTGGCGAGGTCGCGCTTTGCGTTGTCGAACGCCTCGATTGTCCGCCCGCTGCTGTCGCGCCAGTCGGCGGCCACGATGCCGGCCGCCCAGTCCTTGAATGAGGCCTCGCCGCTCTCACCTTCGGCCTGCGCCGGCAGGGTAACCGCCATGGCCAGACAGGCAGCAGCGAGAAGGTTCAACCAGCGCATCAATGTCTCCCCGGCGAGCACAACATTACCATTTGAACAGGCTGCCCGCCCCGGCGCAAGCGGCTTAATCCAGCGGCGCGCTATTGCGGATAGGTGTCCAGCGACGGCTCACGGCGCCAGCAATCGCAACGCTCGTCATACTGGAAGGCCTCGCCATAATCATTGATCCGCACCGGCGGCGGGTAATACCAGCCGTGCACGAACTCGATGTTCGGGTCGCCGTACCTGTCAGCAAACCCGTCCCCGGTATCGTCGCAGACCGGGTCTCGCTGGGCATTCAGCCCGCACTCGTAGGGCGGCACCTGGGTCAGGGTCACGGCCATGTCGTCGGCGACCATGTTGAGGCCGTCCGCCACCGCTTCCCAGTCCGACGTCGTGCATCCGGCAAGCGCCAGCGCCCCCGCTCCCGCAATCAAGGCGCGCACCGCCGCGCCTACCGATTTACCCATCTTCAAGCCCCGCCTTTGGTTTCCCGCTGATGGCATTGTGACCGGCCGTTCACTGAACGCCAGCTGAACCGGCCCTCAGGCCGGCTCGTCGCTGACCTTTACGACCAGCTTGCCCAGGTTCTTGCCTTCGAACAGGCGCGACAGGCTGGCGGGCGCCTTCTCGAAGCCATCGACGATGTCGGTCTCGAACTTCAGTTTGCCCTCCATCAGCCACATCGCCATCTGCTGGATGCCTTCCGGGAAGCGGGGGAAATAGTCGATGACGATGAAGCCCTTCACCAGCGTGCGCCGCATGAGCAGATTGGCGAAATTGTAGGGGCCGGGCGTGGGCGCCGTGTCATTGTAGGTCGAAATCAGCCCGCAAAGCGGCATGCGCGAGAAATCGTTGAGGCGCGCCATCACCTCGTCCATGATCCGTCCACCGACATTCTCGAAATTGATGTCGATACCCTTTGGGCAATGCTTGTCGAGCATCGCGCCGACATCCTCCGACTTGTAGTCGATCGCTGCATCGAAGCCGGCCAATTCGGTCAGCCAGCGGCACTTGTCTTTCCCGCCCGCAATGCCGACCACGCGGCAGCCCTGGATCTTCGCGATCTGCCCGACCATGGATCCGACTGCGCCGGCCGCCGCCGAGACGACCCCCGTCTCGCCTGCCTTGGGCTTCGCAATGTCCATCAGACCGAAATAGGCCGTCATGCCGGTTGCCCCGAGCGGGCCCATGTACGCCGTCAGCGGCACGCCCGGCAGCTTCGGCAGCTTGGCGAGCGCCGCGCCCGGCAGCGTGTTGTAGACCGACCAGCCGGCCAGGCCCGTATTGACGAGGTCGCCTGGCGCGAGGCCGTCAAACCGGCTCTCGGTCACCACGCTCAGCCCACCGCCGCGCATCGCATCGCCGATCTGCACCGGCGGCAGGTAGGCATCCATGTCGCTCATCCAGATCCGGTTTGTCGGATCGAGCGAGAGGTAGATCGTCTTCGCCCGAACCTGCCCGTCCTCGAGCGGCGTCAGCGCGCTCTCGACGAGTTCGAGGTCGCCCTCGCGCAGGTCCCCCACCGGCCGCTTGCGCAATACCCAGGTCAGGTTCTTTTCGTTGATCATCTTGTCCTCCCGAATTCTCTGACCGGAAGGCTAGACCGAATCCGCCTCAGCGCAAGACGCCGCGTTTGGCCTGGTGGAAGGCGTAGTTCAGCACAAGCAGCGACACCACGATCAGGCATACGGCCACCACGCGGTTGAGATCGGCGTCTGGCGCGGGGCGCGAATAGGTCGCCGCCATCGAGAAGATCGTTGCTGTCGCCGCAAGCGCCAGCACGCGCACCGCCCAGAGCTGCCGGCGCAGCAGCATCACCGAGCCCGCGAGCGCCGAGAAGACCGCAAGCGCCCAGATGCCGTAGATCGTATCCGGCAGGCTTGCCCAATATTCCTGCGCGCCCTCGGGCATGCGCTGCATGTAAGGCTCGAACTGCGTCGCCGTCGCCAGGAAATCGAACACGCCCGCGAGGTTCCATAGAACCGCGGCGAAACCGATCAGATACAGGTGCCAGGGCGCCTTCACTGCGGGCTTCTGCACCGCTGGCGCGAGGGACCCGGTGTCGGAGAAGACAAGGTCTCTTTGCATGCCACAATTCTAACACAGTTGAGCAAGCGTCAAAGTAGAATCTGCGTCAGGTAAATGCACTTTAACGAGTCGGACCGGGCGCCCGTGCAGCGGGGTGACGGGCCTGCCTCGAGCGGCTAAACCCTCCTCAGCACAGAGGAATCGCCCATGGCCAACGCCCCCGTCAACGCGCAGAGCCATCTCTACCTGATCGATGCGAGCGCCTACATCTTCCGTGCCTTCCACGCCCTGCCGCCGCTGACGCGCGCCTCGGACGGCCTGCCGGTCGGCGCTGTCTCGGGCTTCTGCAACATGCTGTTCAAGCTGCTGGAAGACCTGAAGGGCAAGGACCGGCCGACCCACTTTGCCTGCATCTTCGATGCTTCCGGCCGGAGCTTCCGGAACGACATCTACCCTCTCTACAAGGCGCAGCGTCCCCCCGCGCCGGAAGAACTCGTCCCTCAATTCCCGCTGGTGCGTCAGGCTTCAATCGCCTTCGCCGCCCACGCCGTCGAGATGGAAGGCTTCGAGGCCGACGACCTGATCGCCACCTATGCACGGCAAGCCGAGGCGAAAGGCGCGCGCGTCACCATCGTCTCCTCAGACAAGGACCTGATGCAGCTTGTCTCCGACAAGGTGCTGATGATGGACCCGATGAAGAACAAGCTGCTTGGCCGAGAGGATGTGATCGAGAAGTTCGGCGTCGGCCCGGAGCAAGTCGTCGACGTGCAGTCCCTCGCCGGCGACAGTGTCGACAACGTTCCGGGAGCCCCCGGCATCGGCATCAAGACCGCCGCGCAGCTGATCACCGAGTATGGCAGTGTCGAGGCGCTGCTCGAACGCGCCGGCGAGATCAAACAGCCGAAGCGGCGCGAGACGCTGATCGAGTTTGCCGACCAGGTGCGCGTCTCGAAACAGCTCGTGACGCTCAAGGATGATGTGCCGGTGACGCTGTCACTCGAAGACCTCGCGGTGCAGGATCCCGATCCGAAAACGCTGATCCATTTCCTCGAGCAGATGGAGTTCCGCACGATCACGCGCCGGGTGCGCGAGCAGATGGAGAAGGAAGGCGCGATTGCCCCCGCGCCGGCGTCCGAAGTCGCGCCCATCGACCGCAGCGCCTATGTCTGCATCCGCGACCTGAAAACACTGGAAGACTGGGTGACCCGCGCAATCGCGCAGGGATGGGTGGCGGTCGATACGGAAACCGACGCACTGGATTCCGTAGGCGGAGGATTGGTCGGCGTCTCCCTCGCGCTGGCCCCCGGCGAAGCCTGCTACATCCCCCTCGCGCATGTTGATCCGGATGCCAAAGGCGATGGCGACATGTTCGGCGCAGCCCCACCCCGTCAGGTGAAGATGAGCGAAGCCCTGAAGCTCCTGAAGCCGATGCTGGAAGACGCCGCCGTCCTCAAGATCGGCCAGAACATCAAGTATGATATGAGCGTCTTCGCCCGGCACGGCATCCACGTGGCGCCGATTGACGACACGATGCTGATCTCTTTCGCCCTCAATGCCGGCATCCACAGCCATGGCATGGACGAGCTTTCCGAGCGCTATCTCGGCCACAAGCCGATCGCGTTCAAGGACGTGACCGGCACCGGAAAGACGCAGAAAACCTTCGCGCAGGTCCCGCTCGACAAGGCAACCGAGTACGCCGCCGAAGACGCGGACGTCACGCTCCGCCTCTGGCAACACCTGAAGCCGAAGCTGCGCACAGCAGAAGTCACCACCGTTTACGAAACGCTGGAGCGGCCTCTCGTGCCGGTGCTTGCGGCGATGGAGCAGGCCGGCATCAAGGTCGACCGGCAAATGCTGTCGCGCCTCTCGGCCGATTTTGCCCAGCGCATGGCCGGCCTCGAGGCGCAGGCTCATGAGCAAGCCCGGCGCCAATTCAATATCGGCTCGCCGAAGCAGCTCGGCGAAATCTTGTTTGACGAGATGAACCTGCCCGGCGGCAAGAAAACCAAGACCGGCGCCTGGCAGACCGATGCTGATGTGCTCGAGGAACTCGCCGACCAAGGCCACGCCCTGCCGCGCACCATCGTTGACTGGCGGATGCTGTCGAAGCTGCGCTCGACCTATACCGAAGCGCTGCAGGCCGCGATCAAGCCGGAAACCGGCCGCGTGCACACTAGCTACATGATGGCGGGCGCCCAGACAGGCCGGCTTGCCTCGACCGATCCCAACCTCCAGAACATCCCGGTACGGACCGAAGAAGGCCGCAAGATCCGCGAGGCCTTCATTGCTGAAGATGGCAATGTCCTCGTCTCCGCCGACTATTCGCAGATCGAGCTACGCATCCTTGCCGACATGGCGGACATCCCCGCCCTCAAGCAAGCCTTCAAGGACGGGCTCGACATTCACGCGATGACCGCCAGCGAAATGTTCGGCGTGCCGGTCGAAGGCATGGACCCGATGGTGCGCCGTCAGGCGAAGGCCATCAATTTCGGCATCATATACGGCATCTCCGGCTTCGGCCTCGCCCGCCAGCTCGGCATCCCGCAATCCGAAGCCGCAGCCTATATCAAGGAATACTTCAAGCGCTTCCCCGGCATTCGTCAGTATATGGACGAAACGAAAGCCTATGCCCACGAGACGGGTTTCGTGCGCACCGCCTTCGGCCGCAAGATCCACCTGCCCGACATGAAGGCCAAGGGCCCCTCCCGCGCCTTCGCCGAGCGCCAGGCGATCAACGCGCCCCTTCAGGGCACTGCCGCCGACATCATCAAGCGCGCGATGATCCGCATGCCGGAAGCCCTCGCCAAGGCCGGACTCAAGGCCCGCATGCTGCTGCAGGTGCATGACGAACTCGTCTTCGAATGCCCCGAGAAAGAGGCTGACACGCTGATCCGGGTCGCCCGCGAAACCATGTCCGGCGCCGATGGCCCTGCGATTAAGCTTTCCGTACCGCTTGTCGTCGATGCTAAAGCCGCAAAGACTTGGGCAGCGGCGCATTGACGGCAGCAAGATGACAAACCCTAAAAACCTCGAAGCCGCGCCGACCGGCAGTTTTATCGACGCCATCATCGAGATTGCCGGCGGCTCCGGCGGCGCGCCGCAGACGCTCGGTCAGGTGGTCGATGCGCTGGACGACCGCGCCTTCGGCCTCTCCATCCTGCTGCTTGCCATCCCCTGCCTCGTGCCGGGCCTGCCGGGCGCTCAGCTGATCGCGGTGCCGATTTTCCTTCTGGCGCTTCAGATCACCGTTGGCCGCCGCGAGCCTTGGCTGCCCGGCTTCCTGATGCGCGCAAAGATCAAGCCGGAATGGCTCTCCGCCACGGCAGACTTCGCCGGCAAGCGCCTGCGCTGGACCGAGCGCCTCTCGCGCCCGCGCTGGCGCTTCATCGCGCATGGCCTCGGCGAGCGGATCATCGGCCTCGTCATCGCGCTCGCCTCGGTGACGATCATGCTGCCGATCACCAACACAATCCCGTCGCTGGCGATCACCGTCGCCGCGGTCGGCCTGCTGCAGCGCGACGGAATGTTCATGGCGGGCGGCACCCTGCTCGCCCTCGGCTGGATCACGGCGCTCGGTGTGCTGATCTTCGGCCTGATCACGGGCGCAGGCTTTGCCGCAGAGTTCGTGGGCGACCATGCGCCGTGGCTGGCGGAGTTGTTCCGGTAGATGGGCGCTACCGCAACAAGCGCCTTCCACCTATCAATTTTGTAACTTAGACTGACACACGGCTAGGGACAGTCGAGCGAGGTGGGCTAAGGTCCATGAAACGCATCATCATATGCATGGACGGTACGTGGCAGACGCTGAACCAGGACAAGCTGACCAACATCGGCATTATCGCACGTTCAATTGCGCATAAAGACATCAGGCCGGATGGCTCTGCAATCCAACAGAATGTGATCTACAGTCATGGCGTAGGCTCATCCATCGGCGCACTTGAGAAAACCGGCTTTGCAGGCCGGCTCATCCGCAGAACTACGCGCATCTTCGGGGGAGCGTTCGGTGAGGGGCTCGAAGACCTCATCGTCGAAACGTACCTGCGTCTTGCCTTCGACTATGAAGACGGGGACGAGATTTACATTTTCGGCTTCAGCCGAGGCGCGTTCGCCGCCCGCCGCCTGGCTGGATTTATCAATGTGGCCGGCATCGTCAGTCGCCGGCACGCCGAACGTGCTCGTGAAGGTTTTCGACTGTACTATCGGCAACCCCGGAACAATGCGACCGACGAGGAAGTCCGAGCCCATGCGGAACAGGCACGGCAATTCCGGCTACAGTACGGCAAAGGCACACGGACCGGACTCCACCCCCGATCAAGTATCTTGGTGTGTTTGACACCGTCGCACAGCGTGGCGCCGCAGATGTGATCCAATCGCTTGTAACTTCAAAGGACAAGGATCGTTACCGCTTCAAGAATCGCCGCGTCGCTGCGAATGTCCAAGCCGCCCGGCACGCTGTGGCGATAGATGAATGCCGAGCTGGCTTTCCCGTCACGCTGTGGGACAACCTCGATGAAAACAACACAGCAGCTGGCAGATCCGCTTTCCAGCAGAGATGGTTCGTTGGCTATCACGGAGACGTAGGCGGTGGCGGGCGAGAAGAACTTTCAGCATGGGCGCTCAAATGGGTAACAGAAGGCGCCGGAATTGAAGGCCTAAAGTTCTACGACACTATGGGTCCCGATGCGTCTCCGCTTGCGGAAGCGATTGCGAAGGCGTCAATCGAAGCGGCGCCGGATGGCCCTTCGTTCATTCGCTCGTTCAGCATCATCAATTGGCCCATTCGCCAGAGGCAAGTATGGCCGAAAGAGCGGCTGAAACGGAAAGAGCGTCCCGGTGTTCCGGAAGCAAGGGCGCTTTTCGATGACGCTGTGCTGGCTCGCGCTACTCGGCGCGAACTCAGATACCGCCCCGGCCCCTTGCGGCCTTTTCGCAAAGCGCTTCAAGAACTTGCAGGTTCAGCACCGGTGAATACGCAAATTGGCGCGCCCGGTGTTCAGCCCGGAGATATCCCGAAAGGCCCATAGCAAGCGGCCGGATAGGGCTTCCCCTTCCGGTTTCTCGCGTCATTCGGGTCCTGCGGATGGGCGGTGCCCGGTGCGGGAACGAAATGGGTTGGTCTACTGGCAGGATAGTCCGTGTTCCCGGTGGCCACTGGGGCACGTCTACCCATCCGCTTCCAACGATCCGGAAACCTTCCCGCACCGCCGGACCCGCGTGAGGAATGGTTCTCACCTCCTCGGCCTCACGCTTGAGGGAGAGAATACCCCCGCTGCAGACCCGGTCGGATTCGAAAGCTGTGAAAAAGTGCAGTCGGTCGCCATCCCGGTTTCGCCGGAGGCGAAGACCGGGCCCCAGACTTCCTTGTTCTGTGGGGCTTTCTGGCTCCCGGACATTTGCCGCGCAAGTTCCGGGATGACGACACAGAGAGGTGAGTTCTCAAGGCGAATTCGTTGCACAAGGCCAAACTTGCGCAACCAAATTGGTCTCTCCCGCCCCTGAAACGCCGCCGGGCCGCCATCGTTACAGGGAAGTAAATCGGCAAGCTGCCGCCGATTGTGCAGAACAAGCAGGGAATCGCTGGATGGACCGGATGGCAGCCAAGGCGGCACCTCCCCTGACGCTCGACCTCGCGCGCGGCGAGGGCTGGAAGCGTGTGTACGAGCGCGAGCTCGATGCGCTGGACCGTTCGCGGGCCCGACGGCGGATGACGGAGTCGGCGCTCGGCGCGCTGCTCGGGTTTTCCGGTTTCGGGGTGGCGCTGATCGCCGGGGCGGCTTTTGCCTTCCCGGATATCGCCGCTGAGGCTTGGGCCGTTGCGGACGCGGCGGCCGGCATTCCCTGGCTTGCGGAAGGCGTTGCGGCGCTCGCGGCGATCTTGTTCCTGCTGCTCGTGCTGACGTTCGCCACATTGCTCCTTTCACGGATTGAATCGCTCCGCCGCAAGCAGAATGAGCAGGAAGCGCGGGTGACCTTCTGCGAAATCGCGCGCGGCAAGGCGAAGCCCTATGCGCTGTGCCTGCGGCCTGCCGAGACAGCGAACTTGAAGCCGTCGTTTGGAGCGAAGATGGCGAAGACGGCCGGCTTCATTGCGGTCTCCCCCCTCCGGCTGCTGACTCGGCGCGGCCAGGCCCGGCTTCGCGCTCAACAGGCGCAGCTCTTCCTCGAGCGCAGCAGGCCGGAATCCCTCGATGCAGCGATCTTGTGCGACCTGTTGCCGGAGATGCCGGTGCTGGTGCTCGGCTATTCGGATGGCGGCACGCCGGATGTATCCGGCCGGCTTTCACCCGACGACGAGGCCTGGAACGAAACCGTGTCGCTGCTCCTGTCCAGCGCAGCGCGGATCTACTGCCTTCCGGATCTTTCCGGCGGGCCAGTCTGGGAACTTGGCCGGCTGAAGCCGCTCGGCGTGATCGACCGCACCGTATTCGTGATGCCGCCTGCCGCGCTGATTCCCGGCCCTGCAGACCTGAGCGAGCGGACCTGGAGCCGCATCGCCTTTAAGGCATCTTCCTCGGGGCTGAACTTTCCCGCCTGGACACTTGAGGGCCAGTTCTTCCGCTTCAGCCCGGACGGCGCGCACCGCGTCCACCTGCCCTTTCGGATCGGCGCGCCGGGCGAGTTCCTCCGCCTGCACGACGAGATGGCGGTGCTGGCCAACAAGCCGCCGCCGGACCTTGAGCTGGAAGCCGCCCTCGAGGAAGCCGCCGCACGGCTCGCCCAGATAAGCGCCCGCCGCCGGGGCTACTGACGTCGCCCACTTCTTCACAATTGCGGCGCCTTCCGCCGCAATGAATCGCGAGAGTGCCGCATTCCCGGCAAGCGCCCGCCGCACTCCGTTGATTTTGTTGAAGCTCCACCATTGGAGGGCTTTTGAAATGGACCGAGCTGTGATTGAACCTTTTGCCAAGCGCACCGAAGCCTCATCTGGCTTGCGGCTGGCCGAGAAGGACAAGGCAATGACGACACTCGCACTGGTGGACGATGATGAAAACATCGTGGCCTCCCTCAAGATGTTCTTTGAGGCGGAAGGCTACCAGGTGCGCACCTATCATGATGGTGAGGCCGCTCTGCCCGCGCTGACCGAGAGCCCGCCGGACATCGCCATCCTCGACGTGAAGATGCCCAAGATGGACGGCATGGAGCTGCTGCGCCGCCTGCGTCAGACCTCCGAGCTGCCGGTGATCTTCCTCACTTCCAAGGATGAGGAAATCGACGAAGTGATCGGCTTCAACATCGGCGCCGACGATTTCGTGCGCAAACCCTGCTCCAACCGCCTGCTGGCCGAGCGCGTCAAAGCCGTCCTCCGCCGCGCCCGCGGCGGTGTGGCTGGCCCTGAGGAAGGTGACTCGAAACCCATCGTGCGCGGCAAGCTGGTGCTCGACCCCAACCGCCATGCCTGTACCTGGGACGGCAAGGTTGTTCGCCTGACGGTGACCGAATTCCTGATCCTGCAGGCGCTGGCCGCCCGCCCCGGCTATGTGAAGAGCCGCGACCAGCTGATGGACGCTGCCTATGACGACCAGATCTACGTGGACGACCGCACCATCGACAGCCACATCAAGCGGCTGCGCAAGAAGTTCCGCGAAGTGACGGACGAGTTCGATGCAATCGAAACGCTCTATGGCGTCGGCTATCGCTACACGGAATAGACCAGCAGCTGAGGTCTATATCGGCGGGGCGGGAGACGAGAGCTCCCGCCTCGTCTTTTCATATGCGGAGAGCCGCCGCGCCCGGATGAGCGATGCGCGGTTGGTCTATTACCTGCCGCACTGGAAGATCACCGCGGCAGCAATCCTTGTGCGTGAGCTTTCCGGAGCCGGTCATCCGCTGGCGCTGATCGGGCACAGCTGGGGGGCGGACACGGTGCTGCGCGCCGCGCGGGCAGCAGATGTGGCCGGGCTGGTGATCGGTGCCGATCCCGTGGCGAAACCGGTGACGCGGTTTACGGCGCGGGATGGCCGGCCGCCGGGCGCTGCGATTGTGTTGCATGTCGATGCAGCGCCGCGCGCTTATGATCGTTCGGACCTCGTGAAGGCTGCCGGCTTCATTGCAGGCGGCGGCGTTCCACGCGCATTCCGTTCGGCAGACGTCCGCATCGCGACGGCGCTCAATCACTGGAACTTTCGCGGCATGATGCATGCGGCCGGAACAGACGGACGCTCTGCCGAGGACTGGCTCGAGGCGTTTCCCGGTGAGGTCAGCCGAAAAGCTGGCTGAGGCGCGCCTGCCAGTTGGGCAGGGCCAACGTCAGATAAAGGAAGGCTGCGCCCGAGAGTACGCAAAGCGGCGAGTAGAGCCTTCGGTTAAGCGTCAGGAAGGGCTGCTCCGGGGCTGCCCGCTCGAAGGCAGGGAGCACCCCGGCGACGCCGCGCACCAGGAAAGTTGCGGCCAGCAGCAGGCCAACGGGCGCGAGGAAGGGCTTTGATTGCGGCACATTCTCGCCAAAGCCGCCAAGCAGATGCGCCGCCAGCGCAGCGGCAAACAGGAGAACCGCGAGATAGAGGAAAGCCCGGCGGGAGGGCACGCGTGTTATGCCCCTTCGGCCAATCACCGAGCGGGCAAGCGCCTGTTCATTGGCAAAGGGAAAGCTGAGCCCTGCGGCCCAACCGAGATAAAACAGGCCTGCGACGCCCAGAACGGCGGCCAGCAGATTTCCTGTGAGTTCAGCCAATCCGCATCACTCCCGCCATTCCCCACCGCCAGAATACATGCAGGGCAAGCTTGCCGCCAGTCCTGCGATTGAATAGCCAGTGGGCTGATCCTTACATGACAGTAGACCCTACAAGGAGTTGCCCCGATGTCTGACCTCGAAAACACGATCCTGCTGGAGACCTCGAAAGGCAATGTCACCATCCGCCTTCGCCCGGACCTGGCGCCCAATCATGTCGCCCGGATCAAGGAACTCGCCCGTGAGGGGTTTTATGACGGCATCGTCTTCCACCGCGTGATCAGCGGTTTCATGGCGCAGACAGGCTGCCCGAAGGGCACCGGCACCGGCAATTCCAAGAAGCCGGACCTGAAAGCCGAGTTCAACGCCGAGCCCCACGTGCGCGGCACCTGCTCGATGGCGCGCACCTCGGCGCCGCACTCGGCCAACAGCCAGTTCTTCATCTGCTTTGACGACGCCCGCTTCCTTGACAAGCAGTACACCGTCTGGGGCCAGGTCACCGAAGGCATGGACGCCATCGACGCCCTCGCCAAAGGTGAGCCGCCGCGCAATCCTGACCGCATCGTGAAGATGCGCGTTGCGGCCGACGCCTAGGCAAGGCACGCGGCGCCGGGGGGACATGGGGTCATGACCGAGACACGCGCCCCTCGCCGCAAGCCCTCACGGCGAAATCCGACGATTCTCGGATCGCGGATTGCCCGGCTGATCTTCGCCTCGAACCTCGCGGGCCTCGCGATCCTCATCATCGGCGCGATGGTGCTGAACGAGATGCGCGCTGGTTTCGTGGCCTCCAAGAAGCAGGACCTTGAAGCGCAGGCGCAGATTTTCTCGAGCCTCCTGTCCGATGACGCAACGACGCCCGAGCCCGGCCTCAATGCCGAAGCGGCGCGCGTCACCCTGCAGCGGCTGAACCTGCCGGAGCGCGTGCGCGCCCGCATCTTCACGCCGGAAGGCGAACTGATCGGCGACAGCTATTACCTCTCCGAGCGCGTTGACGTGACCGCCCTGCCTCCGCTCAGCGAGCCCGGCTGGCTGGCGCGCACGGGACGTGATCTTTCCGAAGGCGCGAGCGAGTTCTTCGATTTCTTCTCGCCGCGCCGCACCTCGGAGGCGCTCCGCACACAGAGCTTCGAGGAAGAATTCCAAGTGGCGGCCCTTGGCGGACAGGCAGCCAGCCAGCGCTTCTCGGACAGGGGCAACCGGGTGATTTCGGTTTCGATGCCGGTGCAGCGCGTCTCCGCCGTGGTCGGTGTGCTGGTGCTGGAAGCGAGCGATATCGACGAGATCATCCGGGCCGAGCGGGTGGCGCTGGTGCCGTTCATCGGCGTGGCCGTACTGATGGCCTTCATCACCTCGGTGATGCTGACCCTGGGGATCGCCCGCCCGCTGCGACGCCTGTCGATTGCGGCTGACCGCATCCGCTCTGGCGCCTCCGACAAGATCGACGTGCCGCTGCTGACCCAGCGGACCGACGAGATCGGTGACCTTGCGACCTCGATCCAGAGCATGACCGAGGCCCTGCTGGAGCGCATCGAGGCGAACGAGCAATTCGCCGCTGACGTGGCCCACGAGCTGAAAAACCCGCTGACATCGATCCGCTCGGCGGTCGAGACGCTGGAACGGGTAAAGGACCCGGATGCTGCCACCCGCCTGCGTCAGGTGATCGCGTCGGATGTTAAACGCCTCGACCGTCTGATCACGGACATCTCCAATGCCTCGCGGCTCGAAGCAGAGATGACGCGCCTGCCGAGCGAACAGATCGATATTGCCAAATTCGTGCGCGATGTCGTGCGCACTTATGAAGGCATCGGCGAAGGCGAGATGGCGGTGCATGTCGCCTTCACGGACGCGACCATGGGCGCGCAGCTGATCGTGCGCGGCCGTGAAGGGCCGCTCGGCCAGGTGCTGCGCAACCTGATCGACAATGCGCGCTCTTTCTCGCCCGGCGGATCGACCGTCGAGGTGCGCCTTGACCAGACGAATGAAGGCCCGCGCCCGGTCGCGCGCCTCACCGTCGAGGATTCAGGGCCCGGCATTCCGCCCGACAAGCTGGAGACCATCTTCAACCGTTTCTACACGGACAGACCGAAAGGAACCGCCTTCGGCAACAATTCCGGCCTCGGCCTCTCGATCGTGAAACAGATCGTCGCGACCCACCGAGGCAAGGTGTGGGCCGAAAACCGGGCTGAGGGCGGGGCGAGATTTACCGTGGACCTGCCGGCAATTTAGGGCCCCGCTCTACCGGTTCTGCCGGTTCTCGATCAGGTCGGTCACCACATCCGGATCGGCCAGCGTCGATGTATCGCCGAGGCTGCCGAATTCGTTCTCGGCGATCTTGCGAAGGATGCGGCGCATGATCTTGCCGGAGCGGGTTTTCGGCAGGCCGGGGGCGAACTGGATCAGGTCCGGCGAGGCAATTGGGCCGATTTCGTTGCGGACGTGCTGGACCAGGTTCTTGCGGAGCGCCTCGTCGGCAACGACACCTTGGCGGAGCGTGACATAGGCATAGATGCCCTGCCCCTTGATGTCGTGCGGATAGCCGACCACGGCCGCTTCGGCGACCGCATCGTGAGAGACCAGCGCGCTTTCGACTTCGGCAGTGCCCATCCGGTGACCCGAGACGTTGATCACGTCGTCAACGCGGCCGGTGATCCAGTAGAAGCCATCCGCATCGCGGCGGCAGCCATCGCCGGTGAAATACTTGCCGGGATATGCCGTGAAATAGGTGTCGATGAAGCGTTGGTGATCTCCGTACACGGTGCGCATCTGGCCGGGCCAGCTGTCGGTGATCAGAAGGTTACCATCGGCGGCGCCCTGCAGTTCTTTGCCTTCCGCATCCACCAGCACCGGCTTGATGCCGAAGAAGGGATGCGAGCCTGCGCCCGGCTTCATGTCGGTCGTGTTCGGCAGCGGCACGATCAGCGTGCCGCCCGTTTCGGTCTGCCACCAGGTATCGACGATGGGGCAGCGGCCCTCGCCGACGACATGGAAATACCATTCCCAGGCCTCGGGGTTGATCGGCTCGCCCACGGTGCCGAGGAGGCGCAGGCTCCTGCGATGCGCCTTCTTCACCGGGCCCTCGCCTTCGCGCATCAGGGCACGGATGGCAGTGGGGGCGGTATAGAAGATCGTCACTTTATGGTGGTCGCAGACTTTCCAGAAGCGGCTCGCGTCCGGATAGGTCGGCACGCCTTCGAACATCAGGCTAGTCGCGCCGTTCGCCAATGGTCCGTATACGATGTAGGTGTGGCCGGTGACCCAGCCGACATCAGCCGAGCACCAGAAGATATCGTTTTCTTTCAGGTCGAAGACGTATTCATGCGTCATCGAGGCCCAGACGAGATAGCCGCCGGTGGTGTGCAGTACGCCCTTCGGCTTTCCGGTGGAGCCCGAAGTGTAAAGGATGAAAAGCGGATCTTCAGCATTCATCGGCTCGGGCGGACAGTCGGCGGAGACGTCCGCGCCGATCTCGTGCAGCCAGTGGTCGCGCCCCTCGGTCATGTTGACATCAGCGCCGGTGCGCTGGACGACGAGCATCTTCTTGACGACCCCGCCAGCGATCTCTGCAGCGCGGTCCGCGTTGACCTTCAGCGGCACCTTCTTGCCGCCGCGAATGCCTTCGTCCGCCGTGATGATGACCTCGGAGCCGCAATCGGAAATCCGACCCGCCAGCGCGTCCGGCGAGAATCCTCCGAACACGACCGAATGGATCGCGCCGATGCGGGCGCAGGCCAGCATCGCATAGGCCGCCTCGAGGATCATCGGCATGTAGATGGTAACACGGTCGCCTTTCTTCACGCCGAGCGTCTTCAGCACGTTGGCAAACTTGCAGACGGCCGTGTGCGCCTGGCGGTAGGTGACCGTGTAGGTCTCGCCGGGCTCGTCGCCCTCCCAGATGAAGGCGGGCTTGTTGCCGCGCTTCTCGAGATGGCGGTCAAGGCAGTTGGCGGAGACGTTCAGCACGCCGTCATGATACCAGCGCACATGCAGGTCGCCGGTTTCCCATGAAACATCCTTCACCTGCGTGTAGGGCGTGATCCAGTCTAGCCGCTTGCCCTGCTCGCCCCAGAAGGCGATGGGGTCGGCAATCGAGGCGGCATACATCGCGCGGTATTTCTCAGGCGTAAGGTTCGCCAGTTTCGCGAAGGCTTCGGGAACGGGATAGGTTTTCGACGTATCGGTCATGGAGGCTGCCTGAATGTTTTCCGGTGCCTAGTCTACCGGCGCCATGCCTGAGTCCGCAATGCCATGCGGGCGGCGGGTGCCGGGAATGCGGATATCCTCGACAAGGTCCTGGATGTCCTTCGGCGGCGGCTTCGTCGCAAGCGACACGATGAACCCTACGGCAAGCGCCACGATCATGAAGACGAAGCCGATGCCTTCCGGCGAGACGCCGAGGAACCACTCATCGGCCGTGGCAGCTTTTCCGGCGCCGATCTTGAAGTGCCAGATATAGGCGAAGGTGGGGATCAGGCCGGTGAGCATCGAGGCGATGGCGCCCTCTCTGTTCATGCGCTTCCAGAAGATGCCGAGCAGGATGACCGGGAAAAGCGAAGCTGCCGCGAGCCCGAAGGCGAAGGCGACCACCTGCGCGACGAAGGCAAGGTCCGCTGAGTAGATGCCCATGAACCCCGCCGCGATGACGGCGCCCGCAGCGGCGACACGGGCGACGCGCAGCTCTGTCTTGTCACTCATGCCCTTGAAGAAGGTGCGCCGGCAGAGGTCGTGACTGATCGCCGAGGCGATGACCATCAGCAGGCCGGCGGCGGTGGAGAGCGCGGCGGCAAGACCGCCCGCAACGACGAGGCCGATGACCCAGTCCGGCAAGTTGGCAATCTCGGGGTTCGCGAGCACAGCGATGTCATTGTTGATGGTGACTTCGTTTTCCAGCCCGTCCGGTGCCTCCGGTCCGCGGATCTGCATCACCCCGTCGCCGTTCTTGTCCTCGAAGCCGACCAGCTTGGTGACTTCCCAGTTGGCAAACCATTCCGGCGAGGGCTGGCCGCCTTCAGCGGCGACGACCGCGGCGCGGGCGGCATAGTCCTCGCCCGGGGCGACATAGGTCGTCTCGTTGACGGAGCTGATGACGTTGAGGCGCGAGAAGGCGCCGACGGCGGGGGCGACCGTGTAGAGCAGCGCGATGAAGACGAGTGCCCAGCCGGCAGACAGGCGCGCATCGGAGGCGCGCGGCACGGTGAAGAAGCGGATGATCACGTGGGGCAGGCCGGCCGTGCCGAACATCAGCGCGGCGGTGATGCAGAAGATGTCGAAGTTCGTCTTGGTGGAGGCGAGATAGCTCGTGAAGCCGAGATCGGTGACCGTCTGGTCGAGCTTCGCCAGCATCGAGACGTCCTCGCCCTTGATGTCGGCGATGAAGCCGAGCTGCGGCACTGGATTGCCGGTGATCATCAGCGAGATGAAGATGGCCGGAACGGTATAGGCGAAGATCAGCACGACGTACTGCGCGACCTGCGTATAGGTGACGCCTTTCATGCCGCCGAGCACGGCGTAGACGAAGACAATGGCCATGCCGAACAGTATGCCGGTGTTGAAGTCGACCCCAAGGAAACGCGAGAAGGCGATGCCGACGCCGGACATTTGCCCCGCGATATAGGTGAAGGAGACAAACAGCGCGCAGACGACCGCCACGAGGCGGGCGGTGTCGCTGTAATACCGGTCGCCGACGAAATCCGGCACGGTGAACTTGCCGAACTCGCGCAAGAAGGGGGCGAGCAGCAAGGCCAGCAACACATAACCGCCGGTCCAGCCCATAAGGTAGACCGAGCCGCCATAGCCCATCCCCGCAATCAGCCCGGCCATCGAGAGGAAGGAGGCGGCGCTCATCCAGTCGGCCGCCGTTGCCATGCCGTTGACGACGGGGTGGACGCCGTGGCCGGCGACGTAGAAATCATTGGTGGAGCCGGCGCGGGCCCAGAGGGCGATGCCGATGTAGAGGCCGAAGGTTCCGAAGACCCAGATCAGTGTCCAGTCCATGGCCTAGCCCTCGATCCGGTATTTCTTCTCGAGCCGGTTCATCGCCCCGCAGTAGTAGAAGATCAGGACGACGAAGACGTAGATCGACCCGTTCTGAGCGAACCAGAAACCGAGCGGCGCACCGCCGACGCTGAACTGGTCAAGGAAGCCGCGGAACAGGATTCCGGCGCCGAAGGAGACAAGGAACCAGATCGCCAGCAGGGTCAGCGTCAGGCGGATTACCTCGGGCCAATAGCCCTTCCGGTCCGGCGTCTCACGGCCTTCGGTCATCTTCCTGCTCCCTGCCCCGTTTCTTGTTGTCGTCACCCTAGCGGCTTGGCGCGTGAAGGGAAGCCAGGCCGAGGCAACTTGCCAAAGCGGCGCAAACGGCCTGAATGTCTGAGAAACAAAAGAGGCGGGAGGACAGGCCTTGTTCAACAATACCGAATGGCTGAGCCAGGTGCGCGAGGACGTGATCGACCCCGGCCGGGAGATCATCGATCCGCACCATCACCTCTGGCCGAAGCCTTTCCTGTCCTATGACCTAGAGGAACTCTGGTCCGATACGCAGGACGGGCACAAGGTCACGGCGACCGTGTTCATGGAATGCGGCTCGGCCTACCGCACCGACGGACCGGAGCACATGAAGCCGGTCGGCGAAACGGAATTCGTGACGGCCGCGGCCGAGCGGGCGGCGGCTTCGCCGGGCAAGGCACAGATCGCAGGGATCGTCGCGCATGCGGACCTGAGACTTGCGGAGCTGGACAGCGTGCTGGACGCACATACGGCGGCCGCCACGGGACGCTTCCGGGGCATCCGGCATGCAGGATCGTTCGAGCCGGACGCCGACGTGCCGCTTCGCATTCGTGGGCGCGGCCCGGCAGGGCTGTTCGCCGATCCGGATTTCCGCAAGGGCGTGGCCCGGCTTGGCGAGCGGGGCCTGACTTTCGATACCTGGATCTATCATCATCAGATCAAGGACTATACCGCCCTTGCCCGCGCCGTGCCGGGCACGACCATGATCCTCGACCATTTCGGCACGCCATTGGGTGTCGGGAAATATGCCGGGAAGCGCGAGGAGATTTTTGCGAGATGGAAGGACGACATTGCGGAGGTGGCCGCCTGTCCAAACGTTTATGCCAAGCTGGGCGGGCTCGCCATGCCGGACAATGGATTCGGATGGGACGGACGGGACAAACCTCCGACTTCGGATGAATTCGTCGAAGCGCAGGCGAACTGGTATCATCACGCCATCAAGGTGTTCGGGCCTGAGCGCTGCATGTTCGAGAGCAATTTTCCGGTAGACCGGCTCTCGCTGAGCTATCGTACGCTGTGGAACGGCCTCAAGAAGATCGCGAAGGACTATCCCGAGAGCGCGAAGACGGCACTGTTCAGCGGAACGGCGAGGAAGGTGTACAAGCTGTGACAACGACGACGAAACTCCCGCCCCTTCCCGCGCAGCCTGCCGGCGTGCCCTGGCCGACAAAGGAATGGCCGGCTGGCGATCTGCCGGCGCGCGTGGCCGCGAAGCTCACGCCGCTGCTGGACCTAGCGTTCAGCGACCCCGCCCCCGCAACCCTCGGCGAGACGCATGCCTTTCTTGCGGTGCAGGGCGGACGGATCGTAGCGGAACGGAACTGGCGCGGCTTTGGGCCGGAGAGCACGCATCATTCCTGGTCGCAGGCGAAAAGCATGACGCAGGCGCTGATCGGCATCCTCGTGCGCGAGGGCCGACTCGACATCCATGCCCCGGCAGATGTTACGGAATGGCAGGGTACGGACGATCCGCGCCGCGCCATCACGCTCGATCAACTCCTGCGCATGTCAAGCGGGCTGAAGTTTGCCGAGGATTATGTGGATGCAGGCGTCTCAGACGTGATCGAGATGCTGTTCGGCTCCGGCAAGGAGGATGTTGGTGGCTTCGCCGCTAAGTTCCCGCTGATCCATGCGCCGGACACCGTGTGGAGCTATGCCAGCGGCACGACCAATATCATCGCACGCTGCGCCGCCCGGGCGCTTGGCGCCAGCGGTGAAGCGTTCCGGGACTTCATGTTCCGCGAACTGTTCGGCCCGCTCGGCATGAAGTCAGCTGAGCCTAAGTTCGACAAGGCGGGCACGTTCATCGGCTCCTCCTTCTGTTTCTGCACGACGCGCGATTTCGCCCGCTTCGGCCTGCTCTACCTGCGCGGCGGCGTCTGGGACGGGAAGCGTATCCTGCCGGAGGGCTGGGTGGACTATGCCCGCACGCCGACGCCGGTGCCACCGACCGAGGTGATGGGCTATGGCGCCCATTGGTGGCTCGGCATGGCCGGGCCTGGCAGCTTCTCGTCGAACGGTTACGAAGGTCAGTACACGGTGATGGTGCCGGAGCTGGACCTGATCATCGTGCGCAATGGCAAGTCGCCGCTGGCGCAGAAGGACAACGTTATCCGCTGGATGGGCGACGTTGCGAACGCGTTCAGGCCGTAGCGGCCATACGCCGCCTGCGCGGTATACGGACGATCACCAGCCAGATCAGCATCGCGAGAATAGGGGCAAAGCCAAGCCAGATGGGCGCAGTGGTATCGTGGAACCATTGCGGGAAGACCTGCGGCTGGCCGAAGAAGAGCGAGCCGGAGGCGATGAACATCGAAAAGCACATCCGCCAGAGGTGGCGGGCCGTGCGGGCAACGCCCCGGATCGTGCGGCGCAGGATAACGTGAAGCTCACCGATGGCCGCGAAGGTGCCGGCGGCCATGAAGAGGTAGAAGGCTTGCGGCGGCGAGCCGTCCACCGTGCCGGTTTCGCTCTGCGATCCCATCCAGGCGAAGGTTGCCCCCATCGCGACAAGCCCAAGTGCGAAGGCGAGGCCAAGGTATTGCGCCGGCCCAGCCGTGATCTGCACACGTTCGCGCGCCGCCAGCCAGCCGGTGACGAGCAGGTAGAGCGCCATGAGGCCCGCCACGAAATTCGGCCGCTGGCCGGTCTCGAGGAAGGGCGCGACCCCGGCGCCGATGGCGTAGGTGACAAGCATCGACAGGAAGAACACCGCCCCGGCAGCCCGGTGGACCGGCCGGCCTTTCGGCGAGGCGATAGCGACCGTGCCGGAGGCGAGGCCAATCGCCCCGCCGCCGATATGGGCCCAGAGCAGCGCCGCCGCGCCCAGGTGCATCCAGAGCGGCGCGCCGGGCGGGGCTTCGAGATTGTCGGCATGGGCGAGGCCGGCCACCAGCGGCAGGGCCAGCAGGGCAATCACCGGCACGCGGGCGATCCATTTCAGCATGCGATTTGTTCCCGGCGCTGGCCTATTTGATTTTATTGATATACGATATGTTTCTTTATCGCAATACAATAAACTCCTGCGGCGGCGCGAAGGTTCTCCAAGACCCTGCCCGCCCCGCTTGCCAGACCCCGGCCCTTCCGCTAAACGCGCGCCTTCAAAGGACGGCGCCAGGCCGTGCCTGTCAGGTTCCGACCTTCCTGAGCGAAGGCACGGTCCAGGGCGAAAGGAAAACACATGTCCAAGCACAATATCGTATTCAACGTCGACGTGCGCCCGCGCGTTGGCACCGGCGGTGCCCGTGAAGCCCGCCGCCAGGGCTTCGTGCCCGGCGTTCTCTACGGCGGCGAACTCGCCCCGGTCGCCATCAACCTCAAAAAGGCTGAAGTGCTGAAAGCCGTCGAAACGGGCCAGTTCCTGAACACGACCGCGACCCTCGTCTACAAAGGCGAGAAGCAGCTGGTCATCCCGCAGGGCATCCAGATGCACCCGGTGTCGGACCAGCCCTGGCACGTTGACCTGCGCCGCGTCGAGCCCGACCAGATCATCAAGGTCGAGGTTCCGGTTCACTTCAAAGGCCAGGACGTGTGCCCCGGCCTCAAGAAGGGCGGCACGCTCAACATTGTGCGCCACTCGGTCGAGCTCAACGTTCCGGCTGCCCGCATCCCGGAATACATCGTGGCCGATATCTCGGCGCTCGAAGTCGGCGACAACGTGAAGATCTCGAACATCAACCTGCCGGCCGAAGCCTCGCCCGCCATCACCGACCGCGACTTCACCATCGCGACGATCGCTGGCCGCGGCGGCAAGCAGGACGAAGAGCCCACAGCAGCTCCGGCGGCTGACGCTGTTCCGGCTGCCAAGGCGAAAGCCCCAGCTGCTGGCGCTGCCGCCGCTCCGGCCAAGGGCGCTGCCCCGGCCAAGCCTGCCAGCAAGAAGTAATCCATTCTGGACAATCGGGAGGCCGCCAGTCACAAGCTGGCGGCCTCTTTGATTCCGAGGCTGAACACAGAAGGGCCCGCGCGCCATGCTGATCCTCGCCGGACAGGGAAATCCGGGTACGAAGTATGCGAAGAACCGGCACAATGCCGGCTTCCTGCTCCTGGACCGGATTCACGCCGCGTACAGCTTCGGGCCGTGGCGGGCGAAGTTCAATGCGGAGGCTTCGGAAGGTGCGGTCGACACGGCCGCGGGACGCCAGAAGGTGCTGCTGTTGAAGCCGCAGACCTATTACAACGAGTCCGGCCTTTCGATGTCGAAGGCAGCGGCGTTCTACAAGGTGGGCGCCGAGGCCGTGACCGTATTGCACGACGAGATTGACCTTGCGCCGGGGCGCCTGCGCGTGAAGCGCGGCGGCGGGCATTCGGGCAATAACGGCATCCGTTCAGCTATTGCGCATCTCGGCGAGAACTTCCGCCGCGTGCGCGTCGGTGTCGGCCATCCAGGCGACAAGGCACTGGTGATGCCTTATGTGCTGTCAGACTTTTCGAAAGCCGACCTCGCTTGGTTCGAGCCGCTCAGCGAGGCCATCTGCAAGGCCCTGCCCTACCTGATCGCGGACGATGACGAGCGCTTCCAGACAGAAGTCATGCGTCTTGCGCCCGCGCCCAAGCATGACCCCAAGCAGGCGGGCCGTCCGGATACGGATTAACCGGGCTCAGGCCTTCCGCACGATCGCCATGTTGGCACGCGTCGAGGCGACCACGACAGCGTCACCCACTGCCAGCGGGCCTTCGCCATCGGCAGCTTCCGCGCCCCAGACCGTATCGCCGATCTTCACCTGGCCCATGCCGGAGGCGAGTTCGCGGGTCACCTCGCCGCGCTGGCCGACAAGTCCGGCCATCCGCTTGTTGAGGGTCGGGTGCTCCGGCGAGGCCTTGCGCATTCCGGGGAAGATGACCCGGCTGGCGACAATCAGACCGATGGCCGCCACCGTGAACACCAGCATCTGCATGTGCCAGGCCGTGGCCGATTCAGGCGCGAAGGCCGCAAAGGCCGCCGTGAGGGCCGCCGCGACGGAGGCCATCAGCAAGTCGAACGTGCCGGTCACCATCTCGATGCCGAACAGGATGAGCGCCAGCACCAGCCAGTGCCACCAGGTGATCTGAGAGAGCAGTTGTTCCATGAGACGAGCCTTCTTCTGCAGGCGGAGGATGGATCAGGTGCGGGTCGTCGGCACGGCGCCGCCGGGCGGACGCGGCGCAGCGGTGCTGGCCTTCGCGGCATCCGTCAGCCCGCGGATGCCTTCGATGGCGCCGACGATTGACGAGAACTCCGCCGGGATGATGACCGTGCGCTGCTGCGGCGAGGTGGCCAGCTTCTCGAACGCGGCGACATAGGCCTGGCCGAGGAAGTAGTTGATCGCGTTGACGTCGCCCTTGGCAATCGCCTCGGACACCATCGCGGTCGCTTTTGCTTCGGCCTCGGCCTCACGCTCGCGCGCTTCGGCGTCGCGGAAAGCGGCTTCGCGGCGGCCTTCGGCTTCGAGGATGGCCGACTGTTTCATGCCCTCCGCACGAAGGATGGCGGATTGCTTCTCGCCTTCCGCCGTAAGGATTTCCGCGCGCTTCAGGCGTTCGGCCTTCATCTGGCGGGCCATCGCTTCCGTGATGTCGGCCGGCGGCGTCAGGTCCTTGATCTCGATGCGTGTGACTTTCACGCCCCAGGGCAACGTCGCCGCGTCGATGGTGGACAGCAGGCGCGCGTTGATCTCATCGCGGTTCGACAGGACCTGGTCGAGGTCCATCGAGCCGACCACGGTGCGGATGTTGGTGAGCGAGAGGTTGGTGATGGCGTTGAGCAGGTTGTTGACCTCATAGGCCGCCTGCACCGCATCGATGACCTGGATGAACACGATGGCGTCGCAGGAGACCATCGCGTTGTCGCGCGTGATCACTTCCTGCTGGGGAACGTCCAGCACGGTCTCCATCATGTTCATCTTGCGCCCGATGCGGTCGAAGATGGGGTTGATGACGTGCGGGCCCGGCGTCAGGGTCTTGGTGTACCGGCCGAAGCGCTCGACAGTCCAGTTATAGCCCTGCGGCACGAACTTCAGCGCACCGAAAAGCCCGATGATGGCGACAATGAAGATCAGCAGGAAAGCCGAAATAACGATGTCCATGGGGGTCCCTCTCCACGTTTGGCCCTGCAATCGAGATGGGGAAGGATTTGCCGTTTTTCAATAAAACGCAACGCAAAATCGGCCCGCCCGTACCCGAGGCAGGCCGATCTTCGCGGCATTCGGTTAAAAATTGTTAACGCCGTATGGACGCTTGCGGATCGGCGATTGGGTCGACTAATTTGTCGTCGGGCTAGGTTCTGGGACGAATGTTATGCTGTCGAAGTTTTGGATTGCATCAACGCTGGTCTTCGCGTTGGGCGGAACCGGAATCGCGAATGCCCATTCCTTTTGTAACAAGACCCCTTATGCAATCGATGCCGCATTCGCTTACAGCGACTCAAACGGCCTTTTTAGTAACTCGTATACGGTTCGCTTCTCAGCGTGGCACAAGCTTGAGCCCAACAAGTGCATGATGGCGCCCATAATCTACAAAGGAGGCGATCCGGCGATTGGAGAACTACGATACGTTGCGTTTACCAGCAAAGATTCTGGAGCTCCCGAAGGTAGGATACTCGAGTGGGTCGACTCGGCACGCGGCCTTTTCGGAACACGAAACCCTTCAATCTGCATTTTTGACAGCGCTTCCAGAGAATGGCCCATCCAAGAAGAAGTTGATGTTCAAGCCTGCGAACAGGCTGGAGGCATGCATTACTACATGCGTTCCCAAATGCTCCACAGCTTCGACAATTTCGAAAGATGGAGCCACATCGACGACGGATGGACGGATATAATCGAGTAGTGTTGTAGATGCTCAGAGTTGGCTGAGCAGGTAGTCCGCGGCCGAAACCTTGAACTCACCGCCCTGCTCAACGTTCAGCTCCTTCACGACGCCGTCTTTCACCAGCATCGAGTAGCGTTGCGAGCGCTTGCCCATGCCGAAACCGGACGCGTCGAGCTCCAGGCCGAGCGCCTGGGCGAAGGTCCCGTTGCCATCGGCCAGCATGCGGATCTTGTCTTCGGCGTGCGAGGACTTGCCCCAGGCACCCATGACAAAAACGTCATTCACCGAGGTGCAGACGATTTCGTTGACACCCTTTGCTTCAAACTCGTCGGCCTTGTCGACATAGCCCGGCAGGTGGCGCGCCGAGCAGGTCGGCGTATAAGCGCCGGGCACAGCGAACAGCGCGACCGTCTTGCCGGCGAACACCTGCGCAGTGGTAACGGGCTTCGGACCATCTGCGGTCATTTCCATGAAGGTGGCTTCGGGCAGCTTGTCGCCGACTTTGATGGTCATGGGGTCACTCCTTGATTGAGCGCCCGAGATAGGCCGTTGCCGCGCCGCCCGCAAGGGAGGCCCACGGGGAAGCCTTTCCCGTTTTCACTTGCAATCGCCCGCTGGCTGGCCCAGCCTTGGGCGTGCGGAGACGTGGATGCAGTTCGAGACGGACCTCACCGGCAAGCTGCTGATTGCCCTGCCCGGCATCGGCGATGAGCGATTCCACCGCTCGGTTATCCTCCTCTGTGCCCACACACCGGAATTTGCGATGGGCATCGTACTGAACAAGCCGATGGACGGCATCGACCTGCACGAGCTGATGGAACAGCTTGGCATCCCGATGGAAATCTCTCTGCGCGGCGTGCCCGTTCTGGAAGGCGGGCCGGTGGCAACCGAGCGCGGGTTCGTTCTGCATACGGACGATGTGATCTGCGAAGGCGCAACCATGGAAGTCGACGGCGACATCTGCATGACGGCGACGCGCGACATTCTCGGCATGGTCGCCTCGATGGGCGCGCCGCGCCAGTCCGTCTTCGCGCTCGGCTATGCCGGTTGGGGCGCCGGGCAGCTGGAAAGCGAACTGGCGGACAATGCCTGGATCGTCTGCGAGCCGGACTCCGACCTCGTCTTCGGCGATGCCTATGAACACAAGTGGCGCCACGCACTTACGCGGCTCGGCGTTGATCCGGCAAAGTTCCAGTCCGGCGCGGGGAATGCGTGAAAACGTCCGCCTAGAGAGGATATGAAGGCTCATCCTGAGCGAAGTCCAAGGATAGAGCCTGAGCTAGATGCGCGCTCGGCTTGGCCCATCCTTCGGCTTCGCTCAGGATGAGCATGCATTATTTGGCAGCGGTTTCTTAGCCCTTCAGGAAATTCAGCGCGGCCTTCGCATCAATGCCCTTCGAGAAGGCAAAGCCCTGCGCATTGTCGAAGCCGAGCGCCCGCAGGCGGGCGGCGTCTTCGCGTTTCTCGACGCCCTCGGCCGTGGTCGACATATTGAGACGGCTGGCCAGCAGCGTGATGGTCGAGAGGATCGTGTCGGTGCGCGCCTCGCCCAGCTTGGCGGTCAGGCCATGGTCGATCTTCAGGCTGTCAAACGGCAGGTCCGCGAGCCAGGCGAAGGACGAATGCCCGGTTCCGAAATCGTCCAGCACGAGGCCCGCGCCAACCGCTTTGAGCGCCATCGCCGAAGCGAGCGTCTTCGTCTCGTCGCGCAGCGCCGCCTGTTCCGTCAACTCGATCCGGATCGCGCGTTCCGGCAGCTCGTAGCTGGACGTCAGCGCATCGATCAGCGCCGGAATCGTGCTCTTGGTCAGCTCGCGCGCTGTGAGGTTTACGTGCATGAAGAGGTCATCACGCCGCGCGTCGCGGCGCAGGTCGGCCAGCGTCTCTGCGGCGCGGATCAGCATGTTGGACGCCAGCGCCTGGTCTTCCCATCGGCTCGGCGGCGCGGTGATGCCCGGGCCGGTCCAGCGCGCCAGCGCCTCGAAGCCGACCACCCGGCCATCACGCAGCGAAATGATCGGCTGGTAGACCGGCACAAGGTCCGGCCCCGGCTTGAGGTCGACCGGGTCGAACTCCGGGAAGTCCTCACCGGTCAGCAGCATGCCGCGCGCTTCGGACTCGCTGGTGAACATGCCGACGAGGTGGACGTCCTGCCCGTTGGACAGTCGCAGCGGGCAACGTACCGGCCCGTCGCCGGGCGCAAACACGCGGCCGAGCCTTCCACGGCTCAGGCCTTCGAGCATCTTCTCGAGCGCATCGATGGACCAGGAGCCGCCGAGATCCGACAGGGGCGTGCCGGACGGCGCTTCGATGACCAGCCGCCCCGTCAAGGGGTGCCAGCTCCAGCTGCCTTGGGCCTGGGCTTGTGTCGGAGGTGCCATAGTCTGGATACCTAGCGGTCTGAGTCCGGCCTGACGAGACCGAAAAGTATGTGATCGCGCCGTGTCCCGGCAATTTCGAGATAGGCCGCTGCGCGTCCCTCTTCAGCAAATCCCGTGCCTTCCAGCACCCGGCGTGAACGCTCGTTGCCGGGCACGATACCCGCCTCGATACGGCACAGGTCCAGCCGGTGGAAGGCCCAGTCGCAGGCCGCCGAGACCGCCTCGCGCATGTAGCCCTGCCCTTCGTGGTTTGCCCCCTGCCAGTAACCAAGGCTGGCGCTGTCGGAGGGCCAGGGCCGCACCTGCGTGAAGGAGAGGCCGCCGAGCAGCGCGTTGTCGCTCAGGCGGCGGATCAGGAAGACATAGGCGGTGCCGGCCTTCCAGGCATCGGTCCAGGCCGAGAGGCGCCGGCTCCAATCCTTGCGGGTCAGCGCGTCGCGCGGCCAAAGCGGCTCCCACGGCTCAAGATAGCTGCGGCTGGCGGCGCGCAGGGCGGCCCAGTCGGCATAGTCAGATCGCCGCGCCGGGGCGAGCACGAGGCGCTTCGTCGTGATCAGCGTATCCGAAGGCGCGCGCAGCATCGCGGCTTTCAGCCCGCGAAATCCAGGATGCGGGCGCGAACGGCGCCGAAATCCGAAGGCAGTCGCTCGAACACTTCGCCGCGCTGGCGCAGCGCCTCGCAGCGCACCGGCAGCGGCGCGTCGTGGCGCGTTGCCTCGAGTACCGTCTCGGGGAACTTGGAGGCCGCCGCCGTGGCGAGCACGACTGTGGCGACATCCTTCGCCGGCAACCGCCGCGCGAGCGAGGTGCCAACCGCCGTATGCGGACAGATCAGCCAGCCCGTCTCGGCGCGGAAGCGCTCCATCTCGGACAGTGTATCGGCATTATTTATCGAAGCGGCGGAGATGCCTGAACAGCCAAGACGCGACGGCACGCTTTCCGGCAGCGCCGCATCGCCGGATTGTGCGTAGGCGGCATATGTCGCGCGCACGGCCTCGCCGTCGCGGCCCGCCATTTCATACATCAGGCGTTCGAAGTTTGACGGCACGGAGATGTCCATCGCCGGGCTGGGCGTTGCCACCGCCGCCTGCCGCGTCATGCGCCCGGTGCTGAACAGGCGGGCGAGCGCGTCGTTCTCGTTGACCGCGCAGACGATTTCGAGTCCGCCCGTGAGCAGTCCGCAGCGCGCGGCAACATACCCCGCCAGCGCATCGCCCATGTTTCCGCTCGGCACGACGAAGCGAATCGGCGCGCCGCGCAGCTGCGCCTGGCAGGTCGCGTAATAGACAGACTGCGCCGCAATACGCGCCCAGTTGATTGAGTTGACGCCCGAGAGGTTCACCGTGCGGGCAAAGCCTGTGTCGGCGAACAGCTGTTTCACGATCGCCTGCGCGTCGTCGAAATCGCCATCGGTCGCGAGGTTCAGGATATTCCCCGCGCCGGTTGTCGTCATGAACAGGCGCTGCACGGGCGAGACGCGCTCATGCGGATGCAGGATGACGAGGCGGGACTGGCGCGCGCCCGCAAAGGCAGCCGCCGCCGCGCCGCCGGTGTCCCCGGACGTGGCGCATACGATCGTCAGCTTGTCGCCGGATTTTGCCAGCAGGTAATCGTACAGCTTCGCGATCAGCTGCATCGCGACATCCTTGAACGCCAGCGTCGGGCCGTGATGCAGTTCCATCAGCCAGCTGTCGGCGCCCCATTGGGTCAGCGGCGCAACTGCCTGATGCGAGAACGAAGCATAGGCCGAGCGGCAGATAACCCGCATGTCCGCTTCCGGAATAGCATCTCCCGCAAAGGCCGAAAGAATGCGCGCCGCCACCTGCCAATAGGCCTCACCAGGACGCGCAGGCTCAATCTGCGGCCAGACCTTCGGCACATAGAGGCCGCCATCCGGGGCGAGGCCGGCAAGGCAAGCCTCGGCAAAGCCGGTTTCCGGGGCCAGTCCGCGGGTGGAGATATACTTCACGGGGTCCCCGTCTTGCTGAAGCGCAGGCGTCCGCGCTGGTGATGCAGGGCGAGATACACACCGATCAGGCCGATGGCGAGGCCCCACCATGTCAGCGCGTAGCCGAAATGCCGCTCCGGCGGCAGCCGCTCCTCCATTTCCGGGCGCAGGAAAGGGTTTTCGACCGGCTCCGGCGGCACGGTGTCGGTCCGCATCAGGACTTCCGGCTCGAAAATCCGCGGCTGCACCCGCCCTGCCAGCTCCGGCGGCAGCGCCTTGGCCATCTCGGCCGGATCGAACGCATAGAAGAGGCCCGCCTCCGGATCATCTTCTGTAGAGAAGGTGTTGCGGTGTTTTGCGTCATACCAGAGGCCGCGGGCGGAGAAGAATTGAGGCGCGCTTACCTCCGACGGCACCGGCGCGTCCATCGCGTAGTGGATCGTCTGCGGCACGAACACGGCGCCCTCTTCAAGCTCCACCAGCACCACGTCGCGCCAGGCCGCCTTGCCGCCTGTCAGCGTGTAGACCTGCAGCGTGGTGCCCGGCAGCAGTGTGCCCGCAACCGAGGCCCATTCCGGCTCCTTCGCCTTGGCAGCGGTCTTTTCCTCGTACCGGCCCCATTGCCAGTTGCCGAACATGATCAGGATGACGACCGATACGGCCGTGAACAGAGTCAGCACCGGATAGGGCCTGAAAGTCATCGCGTCGTCTCCCGGAAGTGAAAAGCCCGCCGGAGCTTTCTTGCACCGGCGGGCTTTCAATGAAACCGCAGTCTCCTGCGTGGCTTACTTGCCCGCCTCGAACACCAGATAAGGCGTGACGTAGACGAAGGCGAAGAGGAAGAGCCACACCACGTCAACGAAGTGCCAGTACCAGGCCGCAAATTCGAAGCCGAGGTGCTTCTTCGGCGTCAGGTTGCCGGCATACATGCGGATCAGGCAGACGATAAGGAAGATCGTGCCGATGACGACGTGTGCGCCGTGGAAGCCGGTGGCCATGAAGAAGGCCGAACCATAGAGCGTGCCGTCATACGAGAAGCCGGCATGGCTGTACTCGAGCACCTGCAGCGCGGTGAAGGCGAGGCCGAGAACGATGGTGATGAACAGGCCGAGCTTCGCGCCCTTCATGTCGCCATGCTGTAGCGCATGGTGCGCCCAGGTGACCGTGGTGCCGGACAGCAGCAGGACCAAAGTGTTCATCAGCGGCAGGTGGAAGGGGTCAAACGTGGTGACGTCTGCCGGCGGCCATTGCTTGAAGCGCTCGAGGCCCTCCTGGTAGAGCGGGTTCGCCGCATCCCAGGTGTGGCCGACGCGGGCGTCCCAGAAGATCGAGAATTCGAAGAAGCCCCAGAACCATGCCACGAAGAACATGATTTCCGAGACGATGAAGAGGATCATGCCGTAGCGCAGGCCGATCTCGACGACCGGGGTATGGTCACCCGTGCGGCCCTCTTTGACGACCGTCGCCCACCAGCCGAACATGGTCCAGAAAACCATGGCAAAGCCAATGGCCATCAGCCACCAGGTGCCTTCCGCAAGGCCGAAGAGGCCCTTCATGTAGACCACGGCGCCCAGCGCCAGCACCAGCACCGCCATCGAGCCGATCAGCGGCCACGGCGACGGATTTACAAGGTGGTAATCGTGTTTGACGTCGCCGCCGGCCATGAGTGTCAAATCCCCTATGGAATCCCTGAACTTTGGGGCTGTTTAACGTGCGCCCCGGCCACGTTGCAACTGCTTCAGCCGGGTGTGGCCGAATTCGCCGCACCCTTCACGCGTGCCCCGGCCTCAGCCTGGTCACGCGGTCCTGAATAGTCCGAACTGTCAAAGAAAGTGTAGCTGAGCGTAATCGTCTCGATCTGGCCCGCCACGCGGTCCTCGATCATCGCCGGCGACACGAAATAGACCACCGGCAGCTTGCGCGTCTCGCCCGGCGCAATCACGCGCTCCGAAAAGCAGAAGCATTCCAGCTTGTTGAAGTAGGCGCCCGCGTAGTGCGGGGTCACGTTATAGCTCGCGATGACGCGCACTTCCTGCTGCGTCGGGTTGGTCACTTCATAGAAGGCAAGGCCGTGCTGGCCGATCTTGACGGTCTGGGTCGCTTGCAGCGCGCGGAACATCAGCGGCGCATCAGCGACGTTCGCATCGAATCGCACCTCGACCGTCTGATCGAGAATTTCCGAAGGGCCCTGAGTCGCAACCTGGGTCGTGCCGCCAAAGCCGGTCACCTTGCAGAACGCCTCGTAGAGGGGCACGGCTGCAAAGGCGAGACCGAGCATGCCGAGAACTCCGGCTGCTGAAATACCTGCAATCGCGCGGTTTGAAAGGGCCATTACATCCGCTCCGAAACGCCGGTGCCGTTGTGCAGGCGGATGATCGTCATGATCATCACGAGCGCCACGAAGCTTGCGAGCGCGAGGCCGAGCCACAGATTGCGCCGCTTGCGGGCCTTGAGGGCCTCGGCATCAAGCTGCGGCACGGGCGTGTCAGGCAGGTTCGCCATCTTAGCCACCGACCAGCGGGAAGTGCAGCCCGGCCGCATGCTCGGCCAGGACAGCACCGAACAGCGCGAACAGATAGAGGATCGAGAACACGAACGTGCCCTTGGCGAGCTTCATGTCGGGGCCGGCCGCATTCGCATCGCCGGCATTGGAGCGCGCGAGGCGTAGCGTATAGGCGATGAACGTGCCGCCGAGGCCGAGCGCTGCGGCGCCATAGATCCAGCCGCCGAGGCCGGTCGCCAGCGGCAACAGCGAGAACGGCACCAGCACGAGCGTGTAGATGACAATCTGCGTTCGGGTCACTTTCGCGCCATGCGTCACCGGCAGCATCGGCACCGACACCTTGGCGTATTCCTTGTGCGCCAGCAGTGACAGCGCCCAGAAGTGCGGCGGGGTCCAGAGGAAGATGATGCCGAACAGGATCCAGGCATCGAGCGGCATGTTGCCGGTCACCGCCGCCCAGCCGATCACCGGCGGAAAGGCGCCTGCCCCGCCCCCGATGACAATATTGTGCGGCGTCGCCCGCTTCAGCCACATCGTGTAGATGACGCCGTAATAGAAGATCGAGAATGCGAGGAGACCTGCGGCGAGCCAGTTCGAGGCAAGCCACATCAGCATCACCGACACGCCCGACATGATGAGGCCCATTGCCAGCGCCTCGTCGCGCGGCACGGCGCCGGACGGGATCGGACGCGTGGCCGTGCGGCTCATTTCGGAATCGATGTCGGCGTCAAACCACATGTTGATCGCGCCAGCGGCTCCCGAGCCGAGCGCCACGGCGAGCGTAGCAATCGCGGCCATCGCCGGGTGCATCGCGATGCCGGTCATGCTCGCCGCTGCGACAAGGCCCGCAAAGCCAGTGAACACCACCAGCATCATGATGCGGGGCTTCATCAGGTTGATGTAGTCCGCCGCCGTGGCATGGCGCTTCTGCGGTGTGACAATAGCGTCGGTCATCGTGTCGGTTTCCCGGGGTTACCTTGACGAAGCGGCCCGCACGCATCGCGCGTGAGGGCCGCCCCGGAGTTCAGTTCTGTTACGGCCCGGAGCGGCAGGCCGTGACCGTATCAGTGGCCACCCTTCGTCGTGACAACCGGCAGTTCGTTGTACTGGTGGAACGGCGGCGGCGAAGGCAGCGTCCATTCCAGCGTCGTGGCGCCTTCGCCCCACGGATTGCCGCTGGTTGCCTTGCGGCGGCGGACAGCCGCTTCGATGAGCAGCACGAAGAAGACCAGCGTGCCGACCAGCGTGATGGCGTAGCCGATGGACGACACATAGTGCCAGGTGGCGAAGCCTTCGTTGTAGTCGATATAGCGGCGCGGCATGCCTTGCAGGCCGAGGAAGTGCTGCGGGAAGAACAGGACGTTCGAGCCGACGAACATCAGCCAGAAGTGCAGGCCGCCGAGGAAGCCGTTATACTTCACGCCGAACATCTTCTCGAACCAGTAGTACCAGCCCGCGAAGAGGCCGAACACGGCGCCGAGCGACAGCACGTAGTGGAAGTGTGCCACCACATAATAGGTGTCGTGCAGGGCGTGGTCGATGCCGGCATTGGCCAGCACGACGCCCGTGACACCGCCGACGGTGAACAGGAAGATGAAGCCGATGGCCCAGATCATCGGGAGTTTGAACTCAATCGAGCCGCCCCACATCGTGGCGATCCACGAGAAGATCTTGATGCCCGTCGGCACCGCGATCACCATCGTTGCGGCCACGAAGTAGGCCTTCAGGTCGACGTTCATGCCGACCGTGTACATGTGGTGCGCCCACACGACGAAGCCGATGACGCCGATCGACACCATGGCGTAGGCCATGCCGAGATAGCCGAAGATCGGCTTCTTCGAGAAGGTCGAGACGATGTGGCTGATGATGCCGAAAGCCGGCAGGATCATGATGTACACTTCGGGGTGGCCGAAGAACCAGAACAGGTGCTGGAACATCACCGGATCGCCGCCGCCATTGGCGATGAAGAATTGCGAGCCGAAGTTACGGTCGGTCAGCAGCATGGTCAGCGCACCGGCAAGCACCGGCAGGGCGAGCAGCAGCAGGACAGCCGTCACCAGCATCGACCAGGCAAACAGCGGCATCTTGTGCAGCGTCATGCCCGGAGCGCGCATGTTCAGGATCGTCACGATGAAGTTGATGGCGCCGAGGATCGACGCGATACCGGCGGTGTGCAGCGACAGGATCAGCAGGTCCATCGACGGGCCGGGGTGACCAACTGCCGAGGCAAGCGGCGGATACAGCGTCCAGCCACCACCGAAACCGTTGCCGCCGGGACCACCGGGAACCGTCATCGAAAGGCAGGCGAGGATGAAGGCCGCGACCGTCAGCCAGAACGAGATGTTGTTCATCCGCGGGAAGGCCATGTCCGGCGCGCCGATCATCAGCGGCACGAACCAGTTGCCGAAGCCGCCGATCAGCGCAGGCATCACCATGAAGAAGATCATGACGAGGCCGTGATACGAGATCACGACGTTGTAGAAGTGTTTCGCCGCAGTGATCGCGGCATCGCCTTCAAGACCGAAGAGGTTCGTCTGAATCCACAGCAGCGGGCCGATGCCCGGCTCCGCCAGTTCCCAGCGGATCAGGCCGGACAGCGAATAACCGACGATACCGGCAATCAGGGCGAACACGAGATAGAGCGTCCCGATATCCTTGTGGTTCGTCGAGAACAGCCAGCGCGTGAAGAAGCCGGGCTTGTGGTCGTGCGCGTCGTGGGCGTGACCGTGAGCGATTTCATCCATTGGCATCGGGAATACTCTTCTACGTGAAATCAGTTGTTGGAAGCGAGTTGGGTTTCGCCGTCGACCGAGGCGACCGTCAGGATCGATGCGAAGGCGCCGTCGAAGTCACCGGCCTTCATCAGCTCTGCCCAGCGATCATACTGGGGCTGCGGGACGACGCGGACCTCGATCGGCATGAAGGCATGATCGATGCCGCAGATCTCGGAGCACTGGCCGTAATACACGCCCGGCTCGTCAACCAGGAACCAGCCTTCGTTGAGACGGCCCGGCACGGCGTCTGTCTTCACGGCGAAGGCCGGAACCGTCCAGGAGTGGATCACGTCAGCAGCGGCCGTGTAGTAGCGGATGTAGCGGCCGGCGGGGACGACCATCGGATAGTCGACGGCATAGTTCACGGGCTGGCTGTCAAAGTCGGTGCGGCCGGTTGCAGCTTCGTAGTTTGCCTTGTCGCTCGGGCGGCCCTTGTGAATGCCGTTGGAGACGAACTCGACGACGTTGCCGCCCTCATCCATCAGGTCCGGATAGGTGTAGGTCCAGTTCCACTGGTTGCCCTGGACCTTGACGTTGACGAAGCCCTTCTCGGCAGCGTCCGGCGAGTAGTTCTTGGTGTAGGCCAGGTGCTCGGCCGTGCGGTTCTCGGCCAGCAGCTTTTTCGAGGTCGCGGCGATCTCGCCGAGGTTCGGCGTGACGTTCTGGTAGTAGAGGTTCGGGAACGAGAGGCTCGCAATGCCGACCAGGATCAGCGCCGGAACAACGGTCCAGATCACTTCCACGGTCGTGTTGTGGCTGAACTTGCGCGGCGTCTTGTTGGCGCGCTGGCTGTAGCGCACCATCACCCAGAGCAGCAGCACGGTCACCAGCGCAGTGATCAGCGTGATGATCCAGAGCAGCACGATGTGGAAATCATGCACGCGCTCGGCGATTCGGGTGGCAGCGGGCTGGAAGTTGATCGCCCCGTCTTCCGGGAGTGCCGCAAATGCAGGGGCGGCGAATAGGGCGGCAGTCAGGGCGGCCAATAGGTGTCGCACGATCAATAAACCTCGGTTCCGTTCGGATTCGGCCACTTCCTATACCAGAGGCGGAGCGAACCCCAGACCCTAACGCGCTCAAAATTGTCGCAGCGGATCGCCGCAGCACCAAATTCATGCTATCTGCGGAACTACAAAATCCAGGGAGAAGACCCATGTTCCGTGCCCTTATCCTTGCCGCCTGCGTCGCTGTCGCAGCCCCCGCAGCCAGCGCTCAGGTCACCGTCATCGGGGGCGGTATCGCGCGTGACTGCTATGAAGCCGTAAAATTCGGCCTTGGGCGCCCCGCGGACGCCGAAGAGCTCTGCACCCGCGCCATCGAGCTGGAAGCCCTGAACCTCGAGAATAAAGCCGCGACCTACACCAATCGCGGCGTGCTGCGCATGCGCATGGGCAATTATGACGCGGCGCTGGCAGATTATGCCATCGCCAAGCGCATCCGGCCGGAAACCGGCGCCACCTGGCTCAACGAAGGCGCCGCCTTCATCTTCAAGAAGGATTTCAACTCCGCCCTCGTCTCCCTCGAAAAGGCCATCGAGCTGAACTCGGAAGACCTCTACGCCGCCTATTACAACCGGGCGATCGCCAAGGAGAACACCGGCGATGTCGAGGGCGCGTACTTCGATTTCGTCAAATCGAAGGAGCTGAACCCCGACTTCGAGAAGACCGACGCCCAGCTCGCCCGCTTCACCGTCACCACGAATTGACACAAGCGCGCTTGCCGAGCCGCGCGGGGCGCCGCATCTTCACGGCATGACCGATACACATCTGCCGTTCGAGATTACCGACGCCCTGCCCCTGCTCGCCGACGCCGCCCGCGGCGCGGACGATGCCGACCTCTACATCGAGCGCTCGCGCTCCGAGAGCTTCGTCTTCGATGACGGGCGCCTGAAATCTGCTGCCTATGACACGGACCAGGGCTTCGGCTTGCGCGTCGTGGCGGGCGAAGCCCAGGGCGCAGGCTATGCCTCGCAGCTGACCCTCGACGCGATCCGCCGCGCCGCCGGCACTGCGGCCCAAGCCAAGCGCGGCCACTCCGGCAAGCTCGCCGCCGGGCCGCAGCCGACAAACCGGCGCCTCTACGCGCCGATCGACCCGACCCTGAACCCGGCCTTCACCGACAAGACGAGCCTGCTCGCCGAGATCGACGCCTTCGCCCGCGCCGCGGATCCGCGCGTCGTGCAGGTCTCGGTCTCCCTGTCCGGCAGCCACAAGGAAGTCGACATCCTCCGCCCCGACGGCGCCCATTTCCACGACATCCGCCCCCTCGTCCGCCTCAACGTCTCGGTCACGCTCGAGGAAAACGGGCGGCGCGAATCGGCCGGCTCTGGCGCCGGTGGCCGCGCTGCCTATGACGAGTGGATCGAACCCTCCCGCTGGCAGGCCATGGTCCGCCGCGCCATCCAGAAAGCCGAAGTGAACCTGCAATCCATCCCCGCCCCTGCGGGCGAGATGGAAGTCGTGCTCGGCCCGGGCTGGCCCGCCGTGCTCCTGCACGAAGCGGTCGGCCACGGCCTCGAGGGCGACTTCAACCGCAAGGGCACCAGCGTCTATGCCGGCCGCATCGGCGAGCAGGTCGCCGCCAAGGGCGTCACCATCATCGACGATGGCAGCATCGAAGCGCGCCGCGGCTCACTCTCCTTCGACGATGAAGGCACGCCGACCCAGCGCACCGTGCTGATCGAGGACGGCATCCTCAAAGGCTACATGCAGGACCGCATGAACGCCCGCCTGATGGGCATGGCGCCCACCGGCAATGGCCGACGGGAAAGCTACGAGTCCCCGACGATGCCGCGCATGACCAACACCGTGATGCTCGGCGGCGACCGCGACCCGAAGGAAATAGTCGCCTCGATCAAGCGCGGCCTCTGGGCCGTCGATTTCGGCGGCGGCCAGGTCGACATCACGTCCGGCAACTTCGTTTTCCAGTGCACCGAGGCCTACCTCGTCGAGAACGGCAAGGTCATTGCGCCGGTGAAGAACGCCACCCTCATCGGCCACGGGCCGACCGCGCTTTCGGACGTCACGATGATTGGCAACGACTTCGCGATGGATGACGGCGTCGGCGTCTGCGGCAAGGCCGGCCAGTCCGTTCCGGTCGGCGTCGGTCAACCCACGCTGAAAGTCGGTTCACTGACAGTCGGCGGCGCGGGCTGACGCGTCAGGATATCTCTTGCGTCGTGCAAGCGGTGAGTTCAAGCGAGGCCGGCATCGCAACGCCCGGAACGTTGTATTCCATCGGATAAACGATGTTTCCGCGCCGGACGGCAACGCCGTTTCGGCGCGCGGGGGTGAATCGTGCGCGGCCGACCGCTTCGCGAGCCGACTGGCAGAACGCGGCATGCGAACACGAAGGTTGGATTTCGACGGGCAACCCGAACGCATTCACTGCGAACCGGACTTCGCAATAGCCAGGCACCCGGAAAAGTGCCGCCATCAAGGGATAGATTGCCTTGGGAGACTCAAGGACCTGCACGTCCTCGTCGGGCGGCGCCTCATCCTGCTCAGCCCAGGCCATCCCGCTCCATAGAACAAGAGACGCGAACAAGGCTGCGAGAAGCTTGCCTGACAAACTTGATGACATGCTTTCGCCCCGCAACCTTCACTTGGAATGTATACGCCTGAAGGTGATCCGGCAATCAGCGCCAGCACAATCCCGCGCGTCAAAGCCGCGTTACGACCAGGCGCAGTGACCCGTCAAACGAGGGCTGCTTGCGCAGATGCCCGTGACGGGCTTCCCACGCACCAGAATCGAGATCAGCCTTGAGCCTGCGGACGATATCCGCCTCCACCTCCGGCCCGAGGAATGACCAGAGCGACTGCGCCGCCCGCGCCGTTGGATCAAGGAACCGCTCCGGCCGGCCATAGAAGGCCTCGTTGAACCCGTCCGTGCAGTCGAGCGGCACGGGCACAGTCTCGAACGAAGTCTCCGGCCCCAGCAGCCCGGCAAGCCGGGAGAGTTCCGGCATCCGTTTGCGCTCGGCATTCGCCTGTGGCGGCAGGTATCCGTAAAACCAGAAGGACGCGATCCGCGCCGGATCAAACGTCATGATCACGATGCGCCGCCGCGCCACCCGCTTCAGCTCCGCAATGCCCCGCTCAAGATCCGGCCACTGATGAACCGTCAGCGATGCCATCACGGCATCAAACGACTTGTCATCGAACGGCAGGGCCTCGGCCGTCCCGATCACGCAGGGCGCGGCACCCGCCGGGCGCTGCGCCCGCTGCGCCGCCGAAGGCTCAAGCGCCACGACCGTGCGGTCCGCCGGCTCATAGTTTCCCGAGCCCGCCCCGACATTCAGCACGGTCTTCGCGTCCCCGAGGGCCACCCGGATCTGCTCGGCTATCCGCGGGTCCGCCCGCCGCATCGCGGCGTAGCGGATCCCCGGCTGGTCATAGTCGAAGTCGCCAGCAGGTTTTCCCGGTTGCGCCGTCAAAGCCTGCTCCGACCGCCGGTCATTTCACCCCGGCCATGCCCTTGGTCAGCAGCGGCGAAAGCAGCAGCACGACAACACCGACGCCGACACCGATCAGGCCGATGTTCCAGAACACTTCCGTGTACGTCTGAAGTTGCTTGGCGCTGTCGACCACCACGCCGCCCACCGTTTCGGAGGAGGTCTCCTTCGCAATGATGCCGGCGAGGGTGTGCGCAATCGACGAGGACAGGAACCAAACGCCCATCATCAGGCCCACGACTTTCGGCGCCGACAGCTTGGTGATCATCGAAAGGCCGACCGGCGAGAGGAAAATCTCGCCCGTCGTGTGCAGGAGATAGGCGAGGAAGAGCCAGAGCAGCGGTACGAGCACCACCACATGGCCGTCCACTTCCCGCTCCGCCGCGAAGGCGTTGGCGCCCCAGACGAGCACGAGGAAGCCGAGGCCGACCTGCACGAGGCCAAGCGCAAACTTGACCGGCACAGGCGGGTTCAGGCCGCGCTTCTCGAGCACGGTCCAAAGCCAGGCGAAAACCGGCGCCAGCAGCACGATGATCGCCGGGTTGAAGAAGTTCGTCTGCCCGGCCGTCATCTGGATATCGCCCCAGATCGTCAGGTCGGAGTTGCGCGAAGCATAGAGCGTCATCGAGGAACCTGCCTGCTCGAACAGCATCCAGAACACGACCGAGAAGGCAGTCAGAAGGATGGCCACGACCATGCGCGAGCGCTCCTCCGCGTTGAAGGCCGCGAGAGCATAGATCAGCACACCGACGAAGATAGCCGGGCCACCGAAGGTCAGCATGGTCGAGACGATCGCATCATTGCGCATCAGGAAATAGATCGGCAGCAGCGCAATGGCGCCGCCAATCCAGGTCGCCGCTTCCCAGCTGAACTTGATCGGCTGCTTCGGCTCGCCTTTGCCTTCCAGCCAGGGCTTGCCGACGATGAACGTGATCAGGCCGGCCAGCATGCCGAGGCCTGCAAGACCGAAACCATAGGCCCAGCCATAGGTCGCGCCGAGATAGCCGCACAACAGCGTGGCCAGCACGGAGCCGAGGTTGATGCCCATGTAGAAGATCGTGAAGCCAGAATCCCGGCGCGGATCGGTCTGCTCATACAGCGCGCCCACAATCGTCGAGATGTTCGCCTTCAGGAAACCGACGCCAACCGTGATCAGCGACAATGACAAGAAAAGGATGGAAACGAAGGGCGCTTCCTTCTCGGTCTCAAGGGTGTAGTCCGCCGGTGCGATGCTCTTCAGCACGCTGTCATCGGCGCGCTCCGGCGTGCCCTTGTCATCGACGATCTGGATATAGGCCTCGGCCGCTTCGCCTTCACCGACGGTCTCGAACTGGAAGCTGCGCAGCGCGCCGTCATACTCGACGAAGAGGCGGCGGTTGGCGTCGCGCCCTTCAGCCTGAACTTCCGTGGTCTGACCATCGAAGGTCACATACTGCTTGGAGCCCGATCCCTCGAACGCCATGCCGAAGTGCCCGAGCACGAGGAAGACGGCGCCGATCAGGACGGCCTTGCGCGGCCCGAGATAGCGGTCGGCAATGAAGCCGCCCACGATCGGCATCAGGTAAACGAGAGAGGCGTAAGCCGCGTAAATGCCCTGGCTTTCCGTGTCAGAAAACAGGAAGTGCTGGGTCAGGTAAAGAACGAGCAGCGCCCGCATCCCGTAAAACGAAAAGCGTTCCCACATCTCGGCGAAGAAGAGGACCGCGAGGCCCTTGGGATGCCCAAAGAAGGATGTATCGCTGGCGCCCTTGGCGCCGCCGTCTGCCGGTGCTGTATCTGACAAAGCCCTTACCCCGTGTCTCAAGGCGCCCCAGCGCCAATTGTGTCGAAGGTTTGACCATGCCCCGGCGGAGGGCTCAAGGCAGTTTATGCCGTTGCCGGAAACGGGGTTTACGCAGCGGCAATACTCCACACGTCCACAAGGCGACTTGTGGACGGTTTCTGGAGTATTCCGGAGGCTAGTAAGCCTCTTCCGCGAAGACCTTCGTCAGGTCTCGGTTCCAGGGACCGTGATAGCGCTGAAGCAGCCTTTCCGCAGGCGTAAGCCCAGAGGCGGCAATCTCGTCGAGGCTCGACAGGAAGCCGGATTCGTCATCCCCCGCCGCTGACAGCCGGCGGCGGTCCCGAAGGCCGGCGCGGCTGATCGCGAGAACTTCTTTCGCCAGGTCCTGCATCGAGCGCCCGCCCGGAATCGGCGTGCGCAGGCCGAGGGTGCGCACGCCCTGCCGCATCGCCTCGCGCTCCGGCGCGCTCCAGCCCTTCACGAGGTCCCAGGCCGCATCCAGCGAGGATTGCGAGTAAAGAATGCCGGTCCAGAAGGCCGAGAAGGCACACAGCCGGTCCCACGGGCCGGCATCCGAGCCGCGCATCTCGAGGAAGCGTTTCAGGCGCACTTCCGGGAAAATCGTCGACAGGTGGTCGACAAAATCATCCATCGCCGGGCGCTCGCCTGGCAGGATCGGCAGCTTGCCGTCCATGAAATCACGGAAGCTGAGGCCGCTGGCATCAAGGTACTTCCCGCCCCGGCGCACAAAATACATCGGCACATCAAGGGCATAGTCGACATAGCGCTCGAAGCCGAAACCCTGCTCGAAGGCAAAGGGCAGCATGCCGGAGCGGTCAGGGTCGGTGTCGGTCCAGATCTGCGAACGATAGGAGAGAAAGCCGTTCGGCCGCCCGTCAATGAAGGGCGAGTTCGCAAACAGCGCCGTACCCAGAGGCTGCAGCGCCAGCGACACGCGCATCTTCTGCACCATGTCCGCCTCGGACGAGAAATCGAGGTTCGCCTGCACGGTGCAGGTCCGGAACATCATCTGCCGGCCAAGGCGGCCAACCTTGTCCATGTAGGCCGACATGATCTTGTACCGGCCCTTCGGCATCACCGGCGTCTCGGCAAGGCTCCAGATCGGGCTGGCGCCAAGGCCGAGGAAGCCAATGCCAAGCGGCTCCGCCAGCTCGCGCACCTCGGTCAGGTGCCGGCCGACTTCGGTACAGGTGTCGTGGATCGAGTCCAGCGGCGCGCCGGAGAGTTCAAACTGCCCGCCCGGCTCTAGGCTGACGCTTGCGCCATCCTTTGTCAGGCCGATCAGGTGCCCGCCCTCGATTATCGGCGCCCAGCCGAACCGGTCGCGCAGGCCTTCCAGCATCGCCAGGACCGAGGCCTTGCCGTCATAGGGCAGCGGGCGCAGCCCGTCCCAGAGGAAGCCGAACTTCTCGTGTTCGGTGCCGATCCGCCACTCGGTCTTCGGCTTGTTGCCGCCCTCCATGTACTCGACCAGCTCGGCCTTGCCGCTGATCCGAGGCGATGCCTCGTCGATGTCGCTTGTTGGCGTCGTCACCGTCGGGCCTCCGGGCTCAATTCCTGTCCGGCGTGGAGATAAGGCCGAAATGTGGCAACGCCAATGCCCCCTTCAAAATGTTGCGGAACTGTCGCCTTCAGCCCCAGTCCCCGCAGACCGCCTGCCAGAGGGCCATCGCGGCAATGGCGGCGGTCTCGGCCCGGAGGATCCGGGGGCCAAGGCTGACAGGGTGGGTGCCCGAGCGGGCCCTGAGGAAGGCGCGTTCCTCGGGGGTGAAGCCGCCTTCGGGGCCGATCAGCAGGGTTGCGTCCCGCCCTTTCAGCGTTTCGAGGACGGCACGCGCCGGCCCGGCCCGGCCAGCCTCGCCGCCCCATGGCGCGCCGGGCTCATCGCCCGCCTCGTCGCAGAAGATGAGCGCCGTGCCCGAGGGCAGGCCGGACAGCGCTGCGTCCATCGAGGCGAGGTCGGCGATCCCCGGCAGGTCCAGCCGCTCGGTTTGCTCGGCCGCCTCAAGGGCAATCTTGCGGAACCTATCGAGGCGCACGGTGCGCGTCTGCGTGCGCTGGGTCAGCACCGGCACGATGCGGACGGCGCCGAGTTCGGTCGCCTTTTCGACGATCAGGTCGGTCTGATCCTTCTTCACCGGCGCAAACAGCAAGGTCATTGCCGGCGAGGCTGGCGGCGGCTGAGGGCGGCGCAGGGCGACGGGCAAGACTTCGGCCTTCTTGCCTGTGGCGGCAGAGATCGCAGCGTCCCATTCCCCATGCCGTCCGTTGAACAGGCGCACCTCGCCGCCTGGCCCAAGGCGGAGCACGCGCAGCAGGTAGTTCGACTGTTCCTCGTCCAGCGGCACGGCGCGGCCGGCAGAAAGATCAGCAGAAACAAAGAGTCGCGGGGTGATCGGCATGCCGGGCGGTATAGGCCGGTTCGGGCTCGCCTGTCAGGTGTGGTTTTTGCATCACGCTTTGTGGTTTTGAAAGCACAACCGGTGCGAGCACATGGCGAATAGTTTATATCCCCTCGCAATGACCTATTCTGAGCGAGACAGCGACCGGGAAACATTCGATTTCCCAGCGGACACAGCCCTTCCCGGCTGGCTGTCGAGCCTGCCGGCTGCCTGGCGCCCCTATGCGATGCTCGCGCGGCTCGACCGGCCGGTCGGCATATGGCTGCTGTTTATCCCCTGCTTGATCGGCCTCGCTTTCCAGCGCCTCTCGGGCGGGCTTTTCCTTGCCGACATCGGCTGGGCACTGCTGTTCCTGATCGGCGCGACAGTCATGCGCGGCGCAGGCTGCACCTGGAATGACATCACGGACCGGGACTTCGACGCGAAAGTCGCGCGCACCGCCCTGCGGCCGATTCCTTCCGGCGCGGTCACGGTCCGGCAGGCCTACCTGTTCCTGTTCGCCCAGCTCGGCGTCGGCTTTGCGGTCTGGCTGATGCTGCCGGGCGACGCGAAGCTGACAGCCCTGCTCGCCCTGCCGCTGGTCGCGATCTACCCCTTCACCAAGCGCGTCACCTGGTGGCCGCAGGCCTGGCTCGGCCTCACCTTCAACTGGGGCGTCCTCGTCGGCGCCGCGACCGCAAACCTGATCACCGGCCCGGTCTATGTGCTGTATTTCGGCCTCGTCCTGTGGACCGTCGCCTATGACACGATCTACGCCCTGCAGGACCGCGAGGACGATGCGCTGATCGGCGTGCGCTCCACGGCGCGGCTGTTCGGCAAGCGGGCGGTGCTGATTTCTTTCTGCTTCCACATGGGCGCCGCCGCGCTGATCGCCTTTGCCGCGATGCTGAACGATGCGGGGCGGATCGGCGCGCTCGCGGCGCTCGGCTTCCTGATCCATGGCCTCTGGCAGGCGATGATCCTAAAGACGAGCGGCGAGAAATCGGCACTGGCGATCTTCAAGTCCAACGTCTGGGCCGGCGCCATCGTGGCGGGCGGGTTCCTGATCGCGGCGCTGATCCCGGAGCGCGCGCCGAAATCCATCTTCGCAGAGCCGGCCATCGTACCGTCCGCGCAACCTGAAAGCATGAGCCTGCCTTTCGGCCTCGAAATCCGCCGCAGGACCGAGCCCCGGCCCGACGTCTGGCTGGTGCGCGACATCCGCGCGGCGATGGAACTTCGCGGGCTGGATCCGGACGCAACGGAAACTTTCCTCGAAAGGTGACGGCGGCGTCAGGCTGGCCTATACTGCGGCCATGCCAGCCGCCGCCCGCATCCGCCCGCTTGATCTCTTCGCCCGCGAGGAATGGGAAGCGTTGTCGGCCCGCAATGGCTGGATGGGGCCTCTGCTGGTGATCCACGCCTGGGCGATCATCGCGGGCGCGATGGCGCTGTCGATCTGGTCGCTCTGGTTCCTTCCCGTTTCCATCATGCTGATCGGCGCGCGCCAGCTGGGCCTGACTATCCTCATGCATGACGCGGCCCACGGCGCGCTGCACCCGAATGCGAAGATCAATGATTTCGTTGGCCATTGGCTCTGCGGCGCGCCGATGGGCGGGCATCTGAAGGCCTACCGGCAGTATCACCTTACGCACCACAAGTATGCCCAGCAGGCAGAAGACCCGGATCTGATCCTGTCAAAGCCCTTCCCGGTGACGCGCACATCGCTGCGCCGAAAGATCATCCGTGACCTGACGGGCCAGACCTTCTTCAAGCAGCGCAGCAACCAGTTCGCCAATGCGTTGGGCCTCGGCATCAAGAAAGGACCTGGCGCGGAGAACCGCTCCCAGTCCGCGCGCGAGGCCGTGATACCGATGGTGATTACCAATCTCGTGATCTTCAGTGTGGTGACCGTGCTGGGTTACTGGTGGGCGTACTTCCTGCTCTGGCTGCTGCCAATGGCGACCTGGATGATGATGATCACCCGCTTGCGCAATATCGGCGAGCATGCCGTTGTGCCCGACAATAACGACCCGATGCGCCATGCCCGCACGACGCTGGCGAACCCTCTGGAAGGCCTGCTTCTGGCGCCTTACTGGGTGAACTATCACTGCGAGCACCACATGTTCATGCATGTGCCCTGCTACCGCCTTGGCGAAATCCACCGGGCGCTGGCCGCCAAAGGCGTAACGCAGCGGATGGAAGTACAGCGCGGGTATCTCAAGGTGCTGGCGATGGCGACATCGAAGCCCGAGCGGCCCAAGGGGCTCGCCGCCGCATGACGGCGCGCAATGTCCTCGGCGGCGCGCTGGCCGATTGCAGCCATGATCCGCTTACGGGCTATTTCCGCAATGGCTGCTGCGAGACGGGCCCGATGGACCTTGGCAGCCACACGGTTTGCGCGGTGCTGACGGCGGACTTCCTGCAGTTCAGCTACATGCGCGGCAATGACCTGATCACGCCCCGGCCCGACTTTGCCTTTCCGGGCCTGCGGCCGGGGAATCGCTGGTGCCTGTGCGTGAACCGCTGGCGCGAAGCCTGGGAGGCGGGATGCGCCCCGCCCGTGGTGCTTGAGGCGACGCATGAGGCGGCGCTGCGCAGCGTGACGATTGAAATGCTGATGGCGCACCGTGCGCCGCATACGGAGGATGTGCCATGACCGTGGTCATCGAAATGGTGTCGGACATTGTGTGCCCCTGGTGCTGGCTGGGCCTGCGCCGCATCGAGGAGGCGCGGGCGCTCGCGCCGGAGGTCGACGTGCAGCTGTTGTTCCGGCCTTACGAACTTGACCCGACGATTCCGAAGGAAGGCGTCGACTACAAGGCCTACATGTCGAGCCGCGTCAGCTCGCCGGAGGGCAAGAAGCGGATGGCCACGATGCGCCAGGCGCTGATCGACTATGGCACGGCGGAGAACATCCCCTACCGGTTTGACGCCGTAACGCACCGGCCGAACAGTTTCGATGCGCACCGGCTGGTACGCTGGGCGCAGGGCCAGGGCAAGGGCGGCGCGGCGAAGGAGGCCCTCTTCCGCGCCTATTTCAACGAGGCCCGCGATGTGGGCGATCATGGCGCTCTGACAGACATCGCGCGCCAGATTGATCTGGATGCGGACATTGTGGCGGATCTGCTCGCCTCCGGCGCGGATACTGAGGCCGTGCGAGAAGAAGCGGAGACGTTCCGGCAGATGGGCATTGCCGGCGTGCCGACCTATATCGCCAATCGCCGCGTTGCCGTGCAGGGCGCCGAGAGCGCGGAGAAGCTGGCGCGCTTTATCCGCCATGCCGCGAGCCTGCTGCCGCAGGAACGCCCGGCCGGGCCGGCCTGAGCCGCATGGACCTCGTCCGTATCCAGGCAGAAGGCCGCATCGCGACGGTGAGCTTCGACACCGGATCGAAGGCGAACGCGCTCAGCCAGAAACTGATGCGCGAACTGACCGAGGCGGCGCGGAAGTTTGCTGGCGATCCGGCGATCTCGGCCGTGATCCTCACCGGGCGGCCTGAGAACTTCACGCTGGGCGCGGACCTGAAAGACCCCGAAGGCGTCGACGTGCGCCGGCTGGGCCTCGCCGAGCGGCGCGTGCGCCTGCGCACCGGGCCGGCAATGTGCGAGGCCTGGGAGGCGGTGGACGCGCTCACCATCTGCGCCATTGAAGGCTGGTGCGTGGGCGGCGGCGCGGCGCTGGCGGTCTCGTGCGACCTGCGGGTCGCGTCCGAGACGTCCACGATCTATGTGCCGGAAGTCGAGCGCGGCATGAACATGAGCTGGGGCTCGATCCCACGCTTCGTCGCGCTTGTGGGGCCCGCACGTGCGAAGAGGATTGCGGGCCTTTGCGAGAAAGTCGGCGCGGAGGCGGCCTTCAGCTGGGGCCTCGTCGATCACCTCACCCCGCCCGGCGGCGCGCTGGCAAAGGCGCGGGAGATTGCCGAGGCCGCTGCAAAACTTCCGCCGACAGCGCTGAAGATGGTGAAGCAGGACGTCAACGTCGCCGCACTCGCCTTCGCCAAAGCCACCGCCCACCGCGACCTCGAAGCCTTCGCCCTCATGCAGCAGACGGACGATTTTCGCGAAGGCGTGAAGGCGTTTTTCGAAAAGCGCGATCCGGATTTTACAGGCGACTAGCTGAGCTTTCCAAGCAACGCGCTGCTCATCCAGAGCGAAGTCGAAGGATGAGCAAAGCAGTACCGTTGGCTTTACTTGGCACATCCTTCGACTTCGCTCAGGATGAGCGTGTGCTGTTGGCGCGTGATTAGCTCAGCTGCAATTCCACCAGCCGCTTGTAGACGCCGCCCAGGGCCATCAGGCTCTCGTGCGTGCCCTCTTCCACCGCGCGGCCGTCTTCCATGACGATGATGCGGTCGGCGGCTCGGACGGTCGAGAGGCGGTGGGCGATCACGAGGACGGTCCGTGTACGGGCAAAGCGCGCGAGGGCTTCCTGGACTTTTGCTTCGCTTTCGGCGTCGAGGGCGGAGGTGGCCTCGTCCAGCAGCAGGATCGGCGCATCGCGCAGGATGGCGCGGGCGAGCGCGATGCGCTGGCGCTGGCCGCCGGAGAGGTTTCGGCCCATCTCGCCGGCGGGCGCGTCATAGCCGCCTGGCATCGCGAGGATGAACTCATGCGCGTTGGCGGCTCGGGCGGCCGCCTCGATTTCGGCGCGGCTGGCGTCAAGGCGCCCAAGCGCGATGTTGCTGGCGATCGTGTCGTCAAACAGCGCAGAGTCCTGCGAGACGAGCGCCATGTTGCGGCGCAGGCTCTCGCCGGTCACGTCGCGCACATCGAGACGGTCGATACTGATGCTGCCGGACGAGGCGTCGTAGAGGCGCATGAGCAGGTTGAACACAGTCGATTTGCCGGCGCCTGAGGCGCCGACGAAGGCGACTGTCTCGCCGGGATTCGCGGCGAAGGAGAGACCCTTCAGCGCCTCGGTGCCATCCGGATAGGCGAAGCGCACATCGCGGAACGTGATGCTGCCAGCGGCGCCTTCCATCTTCAGTGCGCCGGGCTTGTCGGCGACTTGAGGGGCGGCATCGACGATTTCGAACACGCGGTCCGCTGCAGCTGCGCCTTCCTGCGCGACGGCGCTGATCGAGCCGAGGGCGCGCACTTCCGGCGCAGCGACGGCGACAGCGCCGATGACGCCGAGCAGGTCGCCGAGCGTGTTCTCGCCCTGCGAGATGCGCCAGGTGACGAAGCCAAGCAGCGCGGCGAGCGCGAGGCCGCCGAAGACTTCAAGCACGGGATCAACACCGGCGCGCTTGGACAGCACCTTGAGGAAGAGGCGCGAGCGTTCTGCAAAGCCGCGCTGCGCGCGCGCTTTCTGCCAGCGTTCGAGTCCGTAGGCCTTGACGATACGTGCGGACTGGAAACCTTCGGAGAGCAGCGAGGTTACCTCGCCGGTCTGCTCCGCCGCCTGCTTGGCGCGCTTGCGTACTGCGTTGCCGAGCGAGACGACCGGGCCGAGGGCGAGCGGATAGACCACCGCGATGATCAGCGCGAGTTGCCAGTCTTTCCAGAACAGCCAGACGAGCACACCGATGACGGTGGCAAGGCTCTTGGTGAAATTGTTGGCAAAGCGCAGCGCGGCTTCTCGGATGGAGATGATATCGCTGATGAAGCGCGAAACGAAGCTGCCGGAGGCGGCGCCAGACACGCGCGCAAAGTCTCCGTCCGTCAGCGCGTCATACTGGACCGTCTGCACACTGACGAGGCCGCGCTGAACGCCGGTATTGTTGAGCAGCGTCATGCCGTACATCGAGAGCGAGCGGGCAACGGTCAGGCCGATGATTGCGGCAATGCCGGTCCAGATCCAGCCGCCACCAGCGCCTTGCCCCTCGCCGCTGATCTGCCGCTGCAGTGAGTTACCGACAAAATCCAGCACGGCCACATAGCCGATCCCCCAAAGCGCCGTCAGCAGGGCAAGCGCCGTTCCGCCGATGAACCACGCCTTGTGCGGCCAGAAATGCGCCTTGAACAGCCGCCAGAGGGACCGCTTCGGCGGGGTCGAGGCGGGCTCAAACGTGATGGGTGTCTCCCGTCGCGGGATCGAGCAGCCGGTGGGCGTGGAGAATGAAATAGCGGGTTTCGGCATGGTCCACGGTGCGGTGGGCCGCTGCTTTCCACGCGTCGTAGGCTTCCTGATAGTTCGGGAAAGCGCCAACGAAGTCGAGCTTCGACAGGTCCTCGAACTCGACGCCGGTCACATCCTTGAGCTCGCCGCCGAACACGATGTGGAGCAGCTGCTTGGAGGGCTTGTCCTTGCTGGCCATCTTCGGGGGCTCCGTCGTCTCTGGCGCCGTGTTCCGGGGGGCCCGCGCCTGCGGGTCCGGAAGGCGCACATATCCTGTGCGGCGCACTAACAAAGGATGAAGCCCGTTTCCAGAGGCGACGACACTGCGCTGGGCCGGAACAGCGCGGTTGAAGACCATCTGCTCGCCGGAATGGGTGGTCACCTGCCCGCCTGCCTCGGTGACGAGCACGGCGCCGGCGGCGAGGTCCCAGTCCGCCTTTTCGGCGAGCACGAGGGCCGCGTCCCAGTCGCCCGCGGCCACCAGCGCGAGACGCAGCAGGGTTGCGTTGGGCTTCGGCCGGGCGAGATGCACCTCCGGCCAGGGCTCGCGCCAGCCAGGATGGGTCAACATGCCTTCATTGGTGATGAGACGGCTTCCCGCCTCCTCACCGCGCGCAGAGACGCGGATGGCCGCGCCATTGCGGCGGGCACCGGCGCCACGCCGGGCTTCGTAGAACTGGCCGAGCGCCGGGGCATAGATAACGCCGGCCACAGCCTCACCCTCTTCCACGATGGCGAGGCCGACGCACCAGTCCGGCGTGCCGTCCACATAGGCCCGCGTGCCGTCAATCGGGTCGACCACCCAGACGCGCGACTTCTGGCGCGCGGCGGGATCGTCCAGCGTTTCTTCCGAGAGCCAGCCATATTCCGGCCGGGCAGACCTGAGCGTTGCCGCACACAGACGGTTCACGGCGAGGTCGGCTTCGGTGACCGGCGTGCCGCCGGTCTTGTTCCAGGCTTCAGCCCCGCCCTTGTGGACGTAGGACATCGCCAGATCGCCTGCTTCCTGTGCCAGCTGGCAGAGCAAGGTGAAATCTGCCTCGAGCGTGCGATCAGCTGCCCGCAAGGTTCATGTCCTCGATGAGGATCGACGGGGCGTCCCGCGTGCCGCGCAGTTCGAGATCGGAGGCCGGCACGAGCCGCGCGAACATCGAGGGCAGATCGCCCGCGACGGTCACTTCCGAGACGGGATAGGCAATCTCCCCGTCCTCGAACCAGAAGCCAGCCACGCCGACCGAATAATCGCCTGTGTTCGGATTGATCGAGGGGCCGAACATGTCCGTGATCAGAAGACCCTTGCCCACCGACTTCGCCAGCGCGCCGGGAGATTGGGTGCCGGGGCGCAGATACACGTTCGACGTCGAAACGCCGGGCGGGTCGCCGAAGCCGAGACCCGCGAAGCCATTCGGCGCGAGGCCCAGCTGGCGGGCGGTAGAGGTGTTCAGCAGCCAGCGCGTCAGGCGGCCATCCTCGATCAGGTGTGTTTCGGCCACGGGCAAGCCTTCACCATCATGCGCGCGGCTGCCCATGCCGAGCGGGCGGTGCGGATCGTCGGTGAGGTAGATGCCCTTGGCGAAGACCTGCTCGCCCATCCGGTCCTTCAGGAAGCTGACCCCGCGCGCGACGGACGGACCCGAGATGGCGCCGAGGAAGGCGCCGATCAGGCTGTCGGAGACACGCCGGTCGAAAATCACGGCGGCTTTCTGCGTGTCGATCTTGCGCGCGCCGAGCCGGGCGATCGTGCGCTCTCCGGCCGTCTTGCCGATTTCCTCAGCCGGCGGACGATCCTTGCTGAACCGGACAGACCAGCTGTCATAGTCGCGCTCCATCTGCCCGTCCTTCTCGGCAACGGCGGAGAGGCCGAGGCCGGTCGAGGTGCCGGTCTTCCAGGCGCGGAAGCCATTAGTGGCAGCGACCCAGCGGGTGGACCGGTTCCAGGAGGCGCCGCATCCGGCCACCGTCTTGATGCCGGGGACGGCCAGGGCTGCTGCTTCTGCAGCGAGGGCTTCGCGCTCCAGCGTCTCGGCCGAGATTTCCGGCTCGCCGGAAAGGTCCATGTCGACATTGCCGGGCGCGAGTTCGCGCGGCTCCGGCAGGCCGCAATACTTGTCTTCCGGCACGGCGCGGGCCATCGCCACGCAGCGTTCGGTCAGCGCCTTGAGGCCATCGGGCGATAGGTCAGCACCAGAGACGTGCGCCTGCTGGCGTCCGAAGATGCAGCGCAGCGCAACGCTGGCGCTCTCCTCGCGCTCGATGCTCTCGAGCTTGCCATCGCGCACCGAGACACTCACGCCGTCTGCAACGCCGATCCTCGCATCCGCAGCGGTGGCCCCTGCCTTCAGGCAGCTTTCGAGCAATCCGGCGAGCAGGTCAGCCGGGGGAATGTGAAATGCAGTCATGGCCGCTAGATGGACCGCGCCGCCGCGCCGCGCAACCGGTCAGCAGCGGAATGACAAAGCCGCCGGGCGCATACCCGGCGGCTTCACTGGAATTCCCTTGTGCGGGCGGGCCTTACATGTCCCGGCGCGCGTCCGGCAGGCGGTCGTTGATGTCGTCGCGGATGTCCATCAGCGTGACGATCAGGCCGCAGATGATGCTGGCAGCAACCCAGCCGCCGAAGCTGAAGATCGCGAAATCGGCAACCTGGGCAGCAGCGCCCGACAGGCCGATCAGTTCGCCCGTAAACTCGCCCTTCTGGTAGATGCCGAGGGCGATGCCGGCCACGATGATGGCGACATAGGCCACATACACCATGATCCGGAAACTGTTGATAATAATGAACTTCATGAGGATCCCCTTCCTGGTTCCGTCCTGTTCTAGGGCGTGCGCCGGTGAGCGTCACGTCATCGTATCCACTCTGCAGGCTCCGGGCCAGAGCCCCGCCTGCTTCGTTATCTATCCTCCCGTTGCCGCCGTGCTGGCGCAGGCTTCAAGGTCATTGGTGACTGCGGAAAAGGCAAGCAGTTCTTCCACAGGCAGCGTGGTGAGGTATTCGAGCTGGTTCTGCTTCTCCCGGCCGATCGCCTGGGCGACCTTCTTGAACAGCTCAGGCGGCAGGTTCTTCTCAAGCGCTTCAGCCTCGCAACTGCAAGTTGCCTCGGGCCCGCCATTCTCCATGCAGGTCGCGATGAGCACCTTCTTGTCGGACGGTTTGCCGAGTGCCCCGCACCCTGCAAGTGTCACGAGCGCCAAGGCCGAAACGGTCAAAACCCGCATGCCAACACCTCTCCCTGATCTCCGGTGCGAACTGCTGGCACGATTTCCGGCAGCTGAAAAGCGCTATTCCCGGCGCAGGAGAACGTCCAGCTGGGGCCCCTTGCCCAACGCGCGAGCGAAGGCCTCCTTGACGGCCGCGCGGTCATAATCCTCGCCCACCCAGTCGAGGAACGGCTTCCAGTTTTGCGGCGGGCGGCCCGCATTGAAAGCCTCATAGGCGTCCAGAAAGGCATCCAGCACGCCGGTCTTGCCGTGCTTAATGTGCAGGTATTTTCCCGAAAGCTGGGCCCTGGCCTCGGCAAAGGGCACGCGCTCGCGCAGCAGCTTGTAGAGGACAGCCATCATCCCGGCCCGGTCCGCGCCGGACTTGCAGTGCATCAGGGCGGGATATTCGATCCGCTCGAACAGGTCACGGGCGGCGAAAATCGCCTCGCGCGTCGGCGGATCACGGGAAAACATCTGGAAATCGACGAGTTCGATGCCTGCGGCCTCACAGGCCTCCTTCTCCAGCAGGTAATAGCCCTGCGTACTGGGACCGCGCAGGTTGAGGATGGTGCGGATACCCCGTTTTTGCGCGTGGGCGAGGATCTGGCGTGGGCCGGGCTGGTTCGAACGCCACATTTCCGGAGAGATCTGGTGCAAGTTGCGGAACCGGGCCCGGAGGAAACCATGGTCGCCCCAGGTCAGCTCCCGCCCGGCCCGAGCGCGTCCGCTGGGGGTCGAGAGGTCCGCTGCGACGTGCGACCTGCGCTGCTTTTTCGACCGGACCTTCACCATGCCCCGCACCTAAACAGCGGCGCCGCACGCGGCAAGCCGTCACCTACACTCCCGGTTGCAGCCAAAAAATTGGCAGTCTGCCGAAAAAATCCGGCCGCGCTGCATCCGTTTGCCCCCGTGGCCGCATCTTACGGGCATGAACACCAGCAATCCTGCTGGAACAACCCGAACCGGAGACCCCTATGGGTGTAGAAATAATCGTCCCTACCGTCTTTTTTGGCAGCATTGTCGGCATCGTCTGGCTCGTCAGCTTCTTCAACGGCCGCAAACGCCTGACCATCCACGAAACCCTGCGCCACGCCATCGACAAGGGTCAGACCCTGTCGCCGGAGCTGCTACAGAACATGTCTCTGGTCACGGACCCCGTCCGCGCCGATCTTCGCCGCGGCGTTCTGTTCCTGGCCTTCGGCGCGGCCTTCGCGGTCCTCGGCACCCTGATCGGCATGGAAGAGTCCGAAGCCGTCACGCCCATGCTCGGCATCGCCACCTTCCCGATCTTCATGGGCATCGCCTACATTGGACTTTGGGCGTTCGGCCGTGGCAAAAGCGAAGCCTGAGCTCTGGCTGGTCGCCTCTGGAGGGCGGGACATGCGCAGTGACCCCGATCTGGCCCAGGCGGCCGCACGAGGAAGCGAGGCAGCGTTTGCCGAACTCGTGCGCCGCCACCAGGCCAAGGTCCGCGGCATGGCCCGGCGCCTCGCGGGCTCCGACTCCACCGGCGACGACATTGCCCAGGTCACGTTCCTCACGGCATGGCAGAAAATCTCTACCTATGCCGGCGGAACGTTCAGCGCCTGGATCTGCACCATCTGCTGGCGGGAATTCCTTCAATGGCGCCGTCGGCAGAAGATGGAAATCCAGTTCGACGAGACGGCGGAGATCATCCCCTTCGACCGCTCGGCGGACCAGACAGAGCAGCGGATGGACCTCACCCGCGCGCTTGAGAGCCTCAGCGAAGCCCAGCGCGTGTGCGTCGTGCTGTGTGTCGCCACCGGCCTCTCCCATACCGAAGCCGCCGAAGTGACAGGCTGGCCGCTCGGAACCGTAAAGTCACATGTCCAGCGCGGGGTCGCCCTGCTCCGGACCCGTCTTGAAAATGCCAACGTGGCGTGATGGAGTGAGAAACATGCGTGAACAGGATGCCTACAAGGATCTGTCCGACCTCTTCCGGGTCGAGGACAATGCTCTGCCTGCTGAACCCTTCACCCGTCAGGTCATGGGCCGTGTCCGCCGCCAGAAAACTGTGCGCCGTCTCGTCGTCGGCAGCCTTGGCCTCACCGGCGCCGCCATCGCCGCGATGCAGCTGCCGCAGCTCTTCGCCGAGTGGACGGGGGTCGACAAGACGGTCACCGAAGCGCTGACCACCGCGCCGACAGAGCTGAGCTCCGCCGCCGTCAACCAGATCAGCACGCTGGCCATGACCAACCCGATGTGGCTCGCCATCGCCGCCGGCGCCGCGCTCTGCGTCTTCGCCGTATCGGCCTTCGAGCGGGCCTAGATCAGCCGCCTACGGACAAACGAAAACCCCGGCAGCGATGCCGGGGTTTTTTTGTTTTGGTCGGGCTATGGTGGGGTCAACCGAGATGAAAAGCACGCTCCCCATTGAGCGAACGTGCCCCGGTTCCGCGTCTAGCGACCAAGAACCGATCCAAGCGCAAGGGCTGAAAGTGGCCCAAAGGCGCCGATCTCCAACCAGCAGAATTTTGGTTTGAAAACACTAGGGCACATCAGAAGCCCTCAGATGTGTCGCCCTACCAGCCCATTGAAAGGTCAGTATACGTTGATTCGGGCACACTTAGACACTCAGCATCCTAGGGCGAAGCATGGACCTATGACGCTCGGCGTGCGTTAAGATGTCGTCGGCTATTGCTGCACTGTCAGTTGAAGAGTCCCATCGAGCCTTTGGATCACACTTTTCCTAAGAGGTATCACGCGGTATTCAGGCGTGAGGCAGGTGCTGACGGCAAGAAACTCGATCCGCGCCTCCAATGCCGTCAACTCGGCGCGGACGTAGCCCTGATACCGGTCTTCGGTCCAGTTCACCTCCGGGAGCGCCGCTGCGAACAGCGCATTTAGCCGCTGAGGTCCATCACCTGTCCAACCCGTCTCGACAAAATCTCCAGGCGAGGAAATCCCGGCCGTCCCGATTTCGAAGCCCATTGATCTGCCGCCATTATCGAACAAGGGGTTCTCCCAGAAACTGTGACTATCGCCTGTCAGGAAGATCATATCATCGGCTCCCGCGGCCCTCGCAGCCGCGTAAAGTCTTTCCCGCGCGGCCGGGTAGCCATCCCAGGTGTCAGTGTAGAATGGCAGGTTCCATTTGCCTTTCCAGAAGAGGTTCGGTCCGCCGCCAATACGTTCTGATGCCGGTGCAAGGTCTTCCGGAATACCGGCGGCTTCGAGGTCCGGCACCAGCATTCGGGCAATCGGGCTCGCATTGCCAACAAGGCGCCAAGGCTCACGGCGCTCGACCGAATGGGCCATCGCGTCTGCAAAAAACGCCTCCATCTCCGCCGATAGCATGCGCCGCGCCGGATCGTCGATGACCTCCTGCATGAACCGGTCGCGCGCCTCCCGGTTTTGGATCGAGGGATAGTGTTCTGAATAATCGACTTGCCGGTCTCTGCCTGTATGGCGCGATTCAAGTGTCACGAGCGTCGCCAGGCCGCCGAGCTGGTAGCTGCGCCAGAAGGCCTCGCGCGCGCCTCCCGGTCCGGGATCCCGCACCGGCATCCATTCGTAATAGGCTTGAAGGGCCGCCGCCCGCCGTGCTCCGTAGTCGCCCTCATCGGCATCCTGATGGTTTTGTGCGCCTCCAGTCCAGGGATTGTTAGTGACCTCGTGATCATCCCAGCAAGCAACGAATGGATGGGCAGCATGCATCGCCTGCGCGCCCGCATCCGTCTTGTATTGTGCGTGGCGCTGCCGATAGTCGGCAAGCGAGACGATTTCATGAGGCGGCTGATGCCAGCGGCCAAGAGCCGTGCCGGTCTCGTCACCCCACTCGCCTGCGCCGTACTCGTAGATGTAGTCGCCGGTATGCAGCACAAGGTCGACGCCCGGATCCTTGGCAATCGCATCATAGGCGTTGAAGTAGCCGAAGGCGAAGTTTGAACAGGAAGCAAGCGCGATTCCGATGCGCTCTTCCCCTGCGGCCTTGAATAGTCGGGTCCGGCCGGTGGGTGACCGTTCACCTAATGCATGGAAACGGTAGTAAAGAGGAATACCCGCCGGGAGAGGTCCCGCAACCACCTTCACGGTAAAGTCTGCGTCGGCAGAAGCAATCGCCTCTCCTCTCAGAAAGGGCGTATCAAACGAAGGCTCAGCCGCAACTTCCCAACCAACATTCTGGGGCGCATCTGCGCCGCTGATCCTGGTCCAGAGCACGATACTGTCCGCCCCCGGATCACCGCTCGCAACGCCGTGCTGAAAGACGGAGCTGGCAGGGGGCTCTGACTTGGACGAGGCGCAGCCGGTCAAGGCGCCAGCGGCAGCGATTGCGACGAGAAGCTGCCGGCGATCAAGTTCGTTGGACATTCGGGCTCCGGATTACTTGAAAAAAACTGGCGGCCTCCCAATCGGAGGCCGCCAGGCAGGAAGGAAAGTGAGACTAGAACGCCTTGCGCAGAGTCACAAAGAACTGTTGCGGCGCGCCGGTCACCAGGGTCTGAGAGTCGCCAGAGTTGACGAACCCGTTAGTGCCAAGCGTTCCGACATACTCTTCGTCGAAAATATTCGTTGCGTTGAGCTGGATCTCGAGGCCTTCGAGGATCGGATTCCCGCCGAAGCGATATCCGAGGGTTGCGTCGACAATCGTGCGGCCTTCGACATTCCCGCCATTGTTCGTGTAGGTAAAGTAGCGGTCGCCGAGGTAGTTTGCACCGAGCGAACCGAACAGTCCGCCATTGTCATAGACAATCTCGGCGAAGGCGATCGTGTCAGGCGTGTTGACAACTTTCTTGCCTGAAGTTGCAGCAAGAACAGTACCCGCGCGGTTGACGACGTCGTCCTGATAGCGGGAGTCGTTGAAGGTGAAGGCGCCGAACAGGGTGATGTCGTCATTGACGAAGACCGAGCCGACAAGTTCGATACCTTTCGTTTCCACACCGCCGACGTTTGAAATGACCGGGGCGTTGCCGACAATACCTGGCCCTTGTGACACTGCCAGGAGGCGGTCGTCGAACTTGACGAAGTAAGCGGCTGCGCCGAGCTGGACGAAATCATCCTTGTAACGCAGGCCGGCTTCAAACGTCTCAGAGCTTTCCGGGTCGACCGACGCGATCACTTCATCCACCACAAGCTGGCTGCGGGAAGAGAACGGGCCGGCGGTTGCTGCCGAGACGAAGGCAGCGGTGTTCTGCGAGTAGGAACCGAAGAGTTCTGTTTGGTCCGACAGTTGATAGTTGAAGCCTGCCTGGGGCAGGAAAGCTTCTTCCGTCTCGATGGTTGCTACGAGATTGGAATCCGCACCTGCGACGGGCTGCGCATTGTTTATGATCAGCGTGTCGACGGAATTTTCGACGTTGAGCGACTTGAAGCCGCCGTTCACTTTCAGCTTGTCCGTGACCTGCCAGGTATCCTGGAGGAAGAACTGGATCGTTTGGGTATCAAACCCATACCCCCACTGCGTAAAGAAGGGATTCTCAAGGAAGCCCAGGAAGTCGCGCGTCGGTCCGTTGCGGTTTTCAGCATAGAAACGGCGGTATTGCTCAAAATCGTTCTGCTCAAGCCAGACGCCGCCCTGAATCTGGTGGTCACCGATCTCATAGGTGAGGCTGCCGGTAAGGCCCTTGCGGTCGATGTCGTATTCGGTGGTCCGAACAGAGAGAGGCGCGTTAGCGGTCGTCGCGCCGGGTGTCAGCGCATTCGGCGAAATCAGGTAGGGCGTGCCCCAGAGACCCTGACCTTTGTTCTGATGGAGGTAACCTTGAACACGCAGGTCGAGTCCCTCAGCCAGCGGCCAGTCGAGCGCGATATAGGCAAGATCATCATCGCGAACGCCGGAAGCGTTCCAGTAGGCGTCATCGACGGTTGCGATGGGGGCGGGATAGACAAGGCCTGCGCCGGCATTGGTGACCGGCTGCCCGGTATCACCGCGGTTGTGCGCGATGTCGGCAATGAGGACGGCGAGATCGAAATTGCTGTCCCCGAAATTGTCCCAGTCATAGCCAAGGCGGTCGATCATACCGAGCGACAGGTCCTGATAATCCTGCTCGCGACGTTCGGAGTGGTTGTAATAGCCCGTCAGGGTTGCCGGACCAACCGGCTGGACAATTTTCAGGCCGTACTGGTCCTGAAGCTGCTCGCCGTCACCCTTGTACTTGTCCATTTCGCTCGTCATCGCCGAGATCCAGGCGCGCGTGCCAAGGCCGGCGATCTCGCCGGTATCGATGCGGCCGAACAGGCGGAGCGTATTGTCGCTGCCAGTAGTAGCAGCACCCACGGCACCAAACTCATCCGATGCATCGACCGAGCTGAATTTCAGTGCACCACCAAGATTGCCGGACGATGCAACGTCCAGTGCACCCGATCCTTGTGCGAGCGTGACACCGCCAAGGTTCTCGCTGATCAGGGCGCGGGAAATGTGCAGGCCGTTATGGTTGCCATAGCTCATGTCACCGAGCGGCACGCCGTCGAGCGTGAAGCCGAGCTGGTTCTGGTTGAAGCCGCGGATGTTGATCCGCACGGCCCATTCATAAGCGCCAAACGGGTCAGCGCCGGAGACGGCAACGCCCGGCAGACGCTGGACAACCTTGATCGGGCTCGTGCCCGGCGCCTGAAACTCAAGCGCTTCACCTGACACAGTCTGCGTCTGACGCACTTCGCCGGAGCCAATCACCACCACCGCATCGAGGACGCGGCTGGCTTCATTGGCGGCAAGATCTTCGCCAGCCTCAGGTGCGCCTTGTGTTTGTGCTTGTGCGCCGAGCGCCGCAGCAATGGCCATAGTGGCCGACGAGAGAAGGAAGTGGAGTTTCATGATGGCCCCGCCAAAATAGGTTTCGCTGATCGAACGGTAGTGGGTGAATCCACTGCTCGTGCAGCGCCGGGGTTACCCGCGCTCATTGAACCTTCTGCAAAGCTGCGAAGACGAATTGATGACAGTTCCCATGCGTTGCAAATAAACGTCAGGATACGGATTTCATACATACGTCAGTCATGAATATGGATCACGGAAATCACTTTCCACGGAATTTTTGGATCGTGCGTGTGATGAAGGGAGCTCTTGATGTTTGCTGAGGAAACATGGATCGGACAATAACCTCCGAGAGTATCTTCAGCGTTGTCCGATCCTTATCGCATGCGGCACGGGAGTTCATTGAAGCCGGGAATGCAATGAGGTTAGCCTGTGCAAAGCAATCGGCGTGTAAGTGCCGGGGAACACCCTTCAGTATTCCGAATCGAGACGGGCAGAGCGGGAGCTCAACTTATTTGGACGGCAACTATCGGCGATTTCCCGCCACTTCGCCCTCTTCCAGCTCAGTTCCTGATCCGGCTAGAGCGCACTCAGCGCCCCCAGCCCATCCCCTCAAGCAGCATCCGCGTCTCATAAAGCGGCAGGCCAACGATGGCGGTGTAGCTGCCGCTGATCGCGGTGATGAAGCCGCCCGCCATGCCCTGGATGCCATAGCCGCCGGCCTTGCCCTTCCATTCGCCGCTGGCGACGTAAGCGGCGATCTCCGCATCGGTGAGACGTTTCATCTTCACACGCGCGAGCACCGTGCGCGCATTCACACGCCCATCCGGCGCACGCACCGCGACACCGGTGATGCACTGATGCGCGCGACCCGACAGCAGCCGGAGGAAGGCTTCCGCCTCGGCTTCGTCCGCAGCCTTTTCAAGATTGCGCTGGCCGAGCGCGACGACCGTATCGGCCGCAAGTACATAACCCGCCTCCGGGCACGCCGCCGCCTTCTCGCGCGCCAAGCGCTCCGCCAGCGCGCGCGGGCTTTCGTCCTTGCGCCGGGTCTCGTCGATGTCGGTGGGGGCGACCTTGTCTGGCACGATGCCGATCTGGGCCAGCAGGTCGAGACGCCGGGGGCTCGCGCTCGCGAGGATGAGCGGCGGACTCCCCGGCATGGCGATTTACTTGAAGCGGTAGGTGATGCGGCCCTTGGTCAGGTCATACGGGGTCATTTCGACCATGACCTTGTCGCCGGTGAGCACGCGAATGCGGTTCTTGCGCATTTTGCCGGCAGTGTGCGCGATGATTTCGTGGTTGTTCTCGAGTTTCACGCGGAACGTCGCGTTCGGCAGCAGTTCAACGACTGTGCCTTCGAATTCGATGAGTTCTTCTTTCGACATGCCTTCTCCAGCTGACCGGCCATTCCGGCCAAGACTTCGCAATGCTGGGCTGCGCCATACAGGCTTGCAGGGATTCCGGCAAGCGCAGGGGGGAGCCGGGCGTCAAATCCCCCGATCAGCGCGGCGGCAGGGGCACACCGGATTCTAGGCTGCACTGGCCGACGAAGCCCGGAAAGGCCCCGTTGGTGTCAAGGTTCGACTCGGCAAAGCCGTCGCCGATGGCCAGCCGGACTGTCTGGGTCGTGGCAATCCGTTCGAGCAGTTCCGGCGTCAGCGGCAGGGTCAGGCTTACAGCGGTGCTGTCGCCTTCCTTGATCACCGCCTCGCCGGGAAACCCTTCCCCGGACGCGATGAACTGTGCGGGCCCGGCCACAGCATAATCCCCGAGTTGGCGGACCGGGGCGAGCACTTCCAGCGTCTTGGCCGCAGTATCGCATTGCAGCGCGAACTTGGGCGGCGAGACGCCCGAGATGTCATCCTGCGGACCGGCATCGAGGATCGAGACCACGTTCTCGCCGTCGAGCAATTCGAGGCCGAACACTTCCGGCGGCGGGAGAATCCTTTCCGGCTCAGGCTCTGCCGCCACATCCTGCGGAGCTGTTTCCACCGCAGGCTGATGATCGCGCGGCGCGCCGCAGGCGGCCAAAACGGCGAGACTGGCGGCGAGGACGATTGCAGGTTTCATCGTGTTTCTCCTCACGCCCCCGGCGCCCTTCCCTGCCCGGCATGCAGCGCGCAGATCAGCGTGAAAAGGCGCCGCGATGTCAGGTGGTCGATATCAATCTTGCCGGCAAGGCGTTCCTTCAGGAGCTCCGAGCCTTCATTGTGGATGCCGCGCCGCGCCATATCGATCGCCTCGATTTGATGCGGCGTCTGTGTACGGATGGCTTCGTAATAGCTGTCGCAGATCATGAAGTAATCGCGGATCACACCGCGGAACGGACCCATCGACAGGATGTAGGTGTGCACATCCTCGCCCGCTTCCGTGCGCACTGCAAAGATGAGGCGCCGCTCGGCCTGGCTGAGCGACAGCACATAGGGGCCGCGATCCTGCCCGGTGACCGCGAAGCTGTTTTCCTCGATCAGGTCAAAGATGGCGACACGCCGCTCATGCTCCGCGTCCGGACCAGACGCGCCGAGCGTCTCGTCGTCGATATGCACGGCGATGAGGCGATCAGTGCCCATCGCTCCCGCTCCGGTTCGTGCGGATGGAAACCGAGCGCGCATGCGCCGGCAGGCGTTCGGCTTCGGCGAGGCGCAGGGCAGCCGGCGCCAGCACGTCCAGACCATGCGGTCCGGCGCGCTGAACGCTCATGCGCTTCAGGAAGTCATACAGTCCGAGCCCGGACGAAAACCGTGCGGCGCGGCTCGTCGGCAGGACGTGGTTGGAACCGGTCACATAGTCGCCCAGCGCTTCCGGCGTATGATGCCCGAGGAACACTGCGCCCGCATGGCGGATCAGCGGCAGCATTCCGTCCGGATCCTCGACGCAAAGCTCAAGGTGTTCGGCCGCAATCCGGTTCGCCACATCGGCCGCCTGCAGACGATCCCGAACACGGATGATTGCGCCGTGACTCACCCAGGACTCACGCGCCCGTTCGCCGGTGGCGAGGGTTTTCAGCTGGTTTTCCACAGCCTTTTCCACAGCCTTGCCCACAGCCTCGTCCACAGTGATGAGGATGGATTGGCTGGAAGGATCGTGCTCGGCCTGACTCAGGAGGTCTGCCGCGATCCAGTCCGGGTTGGCCGACTTGTCCGCGATCACGAGGATTTCGGAGGGTCCCGCAATCGTGTCGATGCCGACCCGGCCGAACACCTGGCGCTTGGCTTCTGCGACCCAGGCATTGCCCGGCCCGACAATCTTGTCGACCGGCGCCAGCGCGCCCGCGCCAAAAGCCAGCGCGCCTACGGCCTGTGCGCCGCCTATGGGGTAATACTCATCGACGCCCGCCTTCAGCGCGGCATAGGCGACCGCCGGCGACAGCTCACCCCTCGGCGCCGGGGCGACCATCGCGATGCGCTCCACGCCGGCAATCCGTGCCGGGACGATATTCATCAGCACCGAGGACGGATAGCTCGCCCGCCCGCCCGGCACATAGACGCCGACGGAGTCCAGCGCCGTCCAGCGCCAGCCGAGCTCTATTCCCGCCTCGTCGGTGAAGCGGTGGTCTGTAGGGCGCTGGGCGCCGTGATAGGCGGCGATCCGGTCATGCGCAAAATCGATGGCCTGCTTCAGGTCCGCCGGGCACTCCGCCGCCAGCGCGTGCAGGTTCACATTGTCAGATTCCAGCGTCGAGGGGTCGATCTGCAACCCGTCAAATTTGGCCGTATAGTCAGCCACCGCTGCCCCGCCGCGCTTTTTTACATCGGCCAGGATGTCCTTCACGACCCCGAAAACGTCATCCCCCTGCCCGCGATCTTCCGCGAGGAAGCGCGTCAGGGCCTCATCGAACTGAGGCTTGGTGGCGTCAAAGTGGCGGGCCATGGGCGGGTAATCCGGGGTTCCTTACAGCCCCGCTACATGGACCGGGGCTGGCAAGCTGGCAAGGTGGTGGATGGCGCACACTTTTCCCCTGTCCCCTGAAGGAGGAGTTCAAAGCTGCAGCAGCTTGCGCCGTTATCGCTTCCGCCGCTCATGGCTCGGCACGTGCCGGGTTGGCCAGACGTAGTCACTGTCGAGCAGCGTCGCGTCCAGCGCCTCGACCGTCAAGACGATCTCGCCGTCGCCCGCGAACAGCAGCGTGACCTTGCCCCCCGGCGGCTCGGCATCCGGCGTAAACTCCACGCTCAGCAGCGACAGGATCAGCTCGGGGTCAATCTTGGTGATGCCGCGCGTCTTCACGCCCAGCACGCCGTCAAAGGCGAGCAGCGAACGCACGCGCTCGCCGGGCTGGCCCTTGCGCTTCGGCGCGGTCTCCCAGCGGTAGCGGTTGAGTTCGAGGGCGAAGCGGCGGCTGCGCTTCTCGTACTTGAGGTTGCCCGCCTTCACGACCGCATCCTGCACCGCCGCCGCGATGATCTTGAGGTCTTCTGCCTCCTCGGCGAGAAGGCGCAGCGGTTTCGGTTCGGTCATCAGCCCTGGCCCTGGTTACTCGTCTTCGCCAGATCGGCGTTCGATCTTCGCGCCGCAAGCCCCCAGTTTCGCCTCAAGCCGCTCAAAGCCGCGGTCGAGGTGATAGATCCGGTTCACAACCGTCTCCCCTTGCGCCGCAAGGCCTGCAATGACCAGCGACACCGAGGCGCGCAGGTCGGTGGCCATCACGGGCGCCGCCGTGAGATGCTTCACGCCTTTCACTACGGCCTCCTGCCCGCGCACCGTTATGTCGGCGCCGAGGCGGGAGAGTTCCGGGGCGTGCATGAAGCGGTTTTCGAAGATCGTCTCGCGGATGATGCTGGTGCCCTCGGCGGTGCACATCAGCGCCATGAACTGGGCCTGCAGGTCCGTCGGGAAGCCCGGGTGCGGCTGGGTCGAGAGGCTGACCGCCTTCAGCGCCGAGCCGTTGCGCCGGATGCGCAGCGTCGAAGTGGCCTCGTCGGCGTCGACGGTCACGCCGGCTTCGCGCAGCTTGGAAATCATCGCGCCGAGCGCTGCCACCGGGCAGCCGTCCAGCGTTACGTCACCGCCCGCAGACGCCGCGGCCATGGCGTAGGTGCCCGCCTCGATCCGGTCAGGCATAACGGGATAGGTCGTACCCTTCAGGGCTTCCACGCCCTTGATGCGGATGATCGGCGTCCCGGCGCCAGTGACGCCCGCGCCCATCGAATTGAGGCAGTTGGCGAGGTCCTCGATCTCCGGTTCGCGCGCGGCGTTCTCGAGGATCGTCTCGCCCTTCGCCAGCGTGGCCGTCAGCATCGCGTGCTCGGTCGCGCCGACCGAAACGGTCGAGAAGTTGATATGCGCGCCCTTCAGGCCGTGGATGGCCGCCGCCTTCACATAGCCGCCCTCGACGCGCAGGTCGGCGCCCATGGCTTCCAGCGCCTTCAGGTGCAGGTCCACCGGGCGCGCGCCGATGGCGCAGCCGCCGGGCAGCGACACGGTTGCGTGGCCGGAGCGCGCGATCAGCGGCCCGAGCACGTTGAAGCTCGCCCGCATCTTCCGCACCTGTTCATAGGGCGCGATGGTGGATTTCAGCTCCGCTGCGTTAAGGTGGCAGGTCGACGACCCCTTCGGCCAGTAGACCTCCACCCCCAGCGTCTCGAGCAGCTGCGCCAGGAAGCGCGTGTCTGCCAGGTTCGGCATGTTGGTGAGTTCCACCGGCTGATCGGTCAGCAGGCAGGTAACCATCAGTTTCAGGGCCGAGTTCTTGGCGCCGGAGACGTGGATGTGGCCGTTGAGCGGCGTGCCGCCCGTGATGTGAAGTCTGTCCATGGGCGCGAGATATACTGTGCTTCGCGGCTTTGTCAGGACCGGAATGTGTGCACGGTCAGGAATTTACCCCCCTGACCGCGAGGCCGACGGGCGGGGTCATTCCGGCTTGGAAGGCCTGGATCCCGCCGCGGAGTCCTTTCGCGAGGCCGCTTTGCGCCGTTTGAGGTTCGCCCGGAGCGCCTCGGCCCGGCGGGCGTCGCGTTCAGCCTGTTCGGGGGGTGGCGGCTTCTGGTTCATATTCTGCAGTTAAACGGTCTTTTCACGAAGGAAGGCTTAGGCTAAAGCCCCCGAACCGAACCGGCAATGCCGCCTTAGCTCAGGGGTAGAGCGCATCATTGGTAATGATGAGGTCGAGAGTTCAATTCTCTCAGGTGGCACCAGTTCGACTTTCCCCGAGACGGGCCGGGCGCGAGATCCCATAAGCGTGAAGACGTCCAGCAGATAACCTGCGCCAGAATGCCGGCTCTCAAGGCGCCCGCGAACAACGCATGCATCTCTTTCAAACGCGCGCATTGGCGACCGCCCGGCCCCAATCTGCGTCCGCTTGAGTCGCCTTGGTATCGCTGCAAAGAAAAAAGGGCGGATCCGAAGATCCGCCCCTTTCATTGAGTGAACGATCCTTGCGAGATCAGAACTCTTTCGAGAGGCGCACGAAGGCAGAGCGGCCGCGAAGGTCGACCTGCGTTGCGCTGAGCGAAGCGTTGCCGAGACGGTTGTCTGTGCCCGTCGAGACGAACGGCGGGTGCTCATCAAACACGTTCGACACGCCGACGATCGCCTGCCAGTCATCACCGCTGTAGCGAACCGACGCAGTGTGGAGCGTGTAGGGCTCGTTGAACTGCTTGAAGTACGCCGGGACAATGCCGTTGCTGCCACGGAAGTTGAACTGCGAGCTTCCGAAGATTTCGTCGTTCGACATGCGGCTGACGAACTCGGTCGACCAGAAGTAGGTCCAGTCATCTCTCTGGAACTGGATCGTGCCATCGGCAACGAAGTCCGGCTGACCCAGCGATCCGTTGAAATCATCTGTGGCAAAGCCCGAGATCCCCTGGAAGAGTTCCGTTTCGTCCTCAAACGTCCAAGTACCGGTAGCATCAATCGTAAGGTCACCGAACGCAAACTCATGCTCGTAACGACCCGTCACGTCGAGGCCGCGGGTCGACTGCTTGTTCACGTTGATGAAGTTGTTGTTGACCGTGAGCACGTTCAGGAAGTTCGGCAGGCTCGGATCCGTACCACGCGTGAACAGGTCACAGAACGCGTTCGGGAAGTTCGTGCCGCCATAGCAACCACCAAGGATGGCCGCCGACCCGAGCTGGGCAACCTGATTGTCGACCTGAATCTCGAAATAATCGACAGCTATCGAAAGGTCGACCGAGGTCGGCGAGAAGATTGCGCCGATGGTCGTGGCTTCCGAGGTTTCAGGCGTCAGGAAGCCTGCGCCGCCGCCCGAGATAACGAGGGCCGAAGAACCAATGCCCGCATAGTCGTCCGGGATCCCGGCTGCTGCGCAGTTTGTCTGGATCTGTGCGTTCGTGCTGGTGCCCCAGTTGATGCAGGGGTCGATGTTTGCCTGGCCGGCAAAGCCCGTCTGGTTGCCCAGATAGAGTTCGAACAGGCCGGGGGCGCGGAACGAGGTGCCCTTGGTGCCGCGCAGGCGCAACATCGGGTTGATCTGCCAGTTGAGGCCAACCTTGTAGACCGTGTCGGCATCGTAGAGCTCGTAATCGAACCAGCGCAGCGAACCGTTGAAGGTCAGGCTGTCGAAGAACGGCTGACCGGCGATGATCGGAACCTCGACCTCTGCGAAGGCTTCATAGAGTTCGTCCTGGCCGGTCGTGTTCACGGCCGAGGTCAGACCCCATTGGTTGTTGCCGAAGGAGAGCGGACCGGGCTGGTCATCGATTTCCGACTTGCGATACTCGACGCCAAGAGCGGCGCCGATCTTGCCAGCAGGAAGCTCGAAGAGATCGCCTGCTACGACCGCGTTGAACAAGGTCTGCTTGAATTCCGTGTTGCCGGTATCGGTGTCGAACAGGAAGTCGCGCTGCGCGTCCGTCAGGTTGCCGGCAAGGAAGTCGGCCGAGAAGTAGTTGATCGGCACTGCGGTCGGGTCAGCAACGATCGAGTTGCCGACGATCCGGTAGCCCCCGATGTTTCCGTTGCCGTCATCCAGATAGAGAAGATTGGAACGCGGATCGAGTGCGTCGACCACGTTACGCACGTCCACTGTATCACGTGTGTAAGAACCATCGGACAGCGAGTGGGACACATGCATGTCCCAGGTCCAGCCGGTGTTGAACACGTCACCCCGGGCACCGGCAACGCCGTACCAGTAATCGATATCAACAGAGGTATCGAACGGGATCAGGGCGATCGGGCGAACCAGGTTGAAGGTGCCGCCGCAAGAGGCGGTTGCAGGACCACCAACGGTAGTCGAACAGTTAGACGGCAAGGTGTTGAAAGGAACGAAGTCGTTCGAACCGAAGCTCAGCGGCAAGCTGCCAGGACGGCTCCACGGGAAGAACTGGCGGAAGCGCACCTGCTCGGTCTTGCGGTTGTTGTAGAGGAGCTCGCCATAGACGTCAGCGAAGCCGCCCAGGTTGTACTCACCAGTCACGTAGGCACTCATGCGCTCCGTGGACGGAATGATGTCCTGAGCCAGCTGGCGCGGATCGTTGGTGTCGGTTTCCTCGGTGCCAAGGGCACCGCCGCCGAGACCTGCCGGGAGGTTTGCAAGGCCGTTAATGCCAACAAGGCGGAAACCGTCGAACAGGTCACCAGCGTTGCGCAGGGGCGAAAGGTTGGGGTCCTGGGTAAAGCGGCGGGTTCCGCCTGCCGTGTTGACGTCAATTGAGTTTACAACACCGATGTTGAAGCACTTCGGCTCGCCAGGATTCGGCGCAAGCGGGTTGCGCTCGATCCGGTCGATGCGGGCGCCCGTGTTGATGTCAAACACATAGTCCTCGGCGCAGCTGTAGTAGTCGCGGTCTGCGCGCTGCAGGGGCTCGAGCTTGTTGTAGGATGCCGAGAAGGTCAGGAAGCCTTCGTCAAAATTCAGGCCAAAAGCGCCGTCTGCCGAGAACGCTTCACCGCCACCTTCGAGCGGAACGTTCGCCGAGAGGTTCAGGATCGGCTTGTCGATTTCGCGGCGGGTGATGACGTTGATAACGCCGGCAACAGCGTCCGAACCGTAGATCGAGCCGGCGCCGTCCTTCAGGATTTCAACGCGCTGGACGACCGACTGCGGGATCGTGTTGAGGTCGACCGCGCCGACGCGGCCTTCCACGCCCGACGGACCGAAGCGGCGACCGTTGAAGAGGAGCAGGGTGCGCTGGGCGCCAAGGCCGCGGAGCGAAACCGAGTTCACGCCAGGGCCGCCGTTGACGATGAAGCCGCCGAATTGGTTGTTGATCTGGGTCGAACCGGCAGCGATCGAGCTGCCCTGCAGGATGTCTGCGGTATCGACGAGGCCTTCGAGGCTGGCGATTTCCGCCGTGATGACCTGGATCGGAGCAGACGAGGTGAACTCGTCACGACGAAGAAGCGATCCGGTCACGACGATCTTGTCCTGACGGGCCTCGCCTTCGGCGCGTGCCGGTGCCGGTGCCGGCGTCGGCGCAGGTGCTTCATCGGTGGTCTCAGTCGCCGCGGGTGCGGGTGCGGGCTCTTCAGTCTCGGTCTGCGCAAAGGCAAAGCCTGTCATCGACAGGGCACCGAAAGCTGCAGTGCTCAGGATCGTGCGTCGGAAATTACGAAAATCCATGGTTGATACTCCCCAGAAATAGCGAAAAGGCACCGGCCGCCCGACCGGTGTATTACAGATCGATAATGCATGCCTGTCCGGGAGCGGCAAGCGATGGTGACGACATTGCGACAGCCCCGCGAAACATTGATGTCAATTGTGGCTTTTAAGGCACAATTGCTTCTGCCACCGGCGCAGCACCGTATCAAATTTGTGCGAAGCGATGGTCGCACGGGCAGAACCGATCTAGTTGAGCTATGTGCTTGGAGGGGCTTGATTCCTGCCGCCCCTGCGGACAACCAATTCAGATCTGGAATTTCGGGAAGAGGGTCATGCTCAAGAAACTCGCATCACTAAGTGCCATTCTGGCGGCTTCGGTTTACGGAAGCGTCTCGGCGCAGCCACTCGCCGTGGAGGACATTGCGCGTTATCCGGCAGTCGCGAGCGTCTCGATGTCGCTTGAGGGCGACATGCTCGTCGGGCTGGTGCTCGACCCTACGCGGGACGGCAAGGAACAGGCTGCCGCGATGTGGGACATCAGCGGCAAGATCGACACGACCAAGCCGCTCCTGCCGACGAGCATCACGCCTCACAATGGCCAGATGCGCTTCTTCGGAACGGCTGCCCTCAAACAGGGCAAGTCGCTCTGGTTTGCCCGCCAGGAATGGACGGGCCGCCTCGCCGGCTGCGGCGAGGGCCGCACGACCGGTTCGACCAAGACTTTTGTTTCGAAGGTCTACATGGGCGACGCGAAACTCAAGATCGATGACATGCCGGGCGGCTCGAAGGAGCGGCTGTCGGATGACCTCCAGCGCTGCCTCGACATGTCGAACACGACCGGCCTCGTCTCAATCATGGCGGGTGATCCGGAGAACGTGATCATCAACCGGGTCACGCTGCGCGACGGTGAGCGGTACTTCAAGCATAACCTGCGGACCGGCAAAGAGGAGTTCCTTTATGCCGATGCCGGGGCCGTCCGTGTTGATCAGGTCTCGGGCGTCGACGGGATGCCGATCAGCAAGACCGAACTCGACACTGATGCGGGGTACAAGTTCCACATCCACCTGATTGACAAGCGCACCGGTGAATTCACCCGCGAAGAACCGCTGGCGACGACTGCGGCCGATCGTTTCCAGGTTTCCGTGCTGCGCCGGGACAAAGAGACGGGCAAGTATTTCATCCTGACCGACAAGTTCTCCGACAAGGAGAGCATCTATCTCTATGACCCGTCGACCGATCAGTTCGATGCCGAACCGGTCTTCGCGCATCCGGATTTCAACGCTTCGGGCATCGTATCTTCGACGCGCAAGCGTGACTTCGGCGAAATCGTCGGATTCACCTATGTGGCAGCCAAGAGCGAGGTCTACTGGATCGACTCCGAGCTGAATTCTATTCAGCAAGGTCTTGAAGCCGCCTATCCAGGCCGCACGGTGAACATCAACAGCTACAATGACGATCTCAGCCGTCTGCTCTTCACGGTTTCCTCTTCGTCGATGCCGCCCGCCTACTTTCTGCTGGTCGACAAGTCCCGCGTCGCGGCGATCGGATCGTCGCGGCCCTGGATCAAGCCGGACACGATGCGCGATGCCGAGCTGGTCTACTACACGGCCCGCGACGGCCTTGAGATTCCGGCTATTCTGACGATGCCGAAGTCGCTGCAACCCGGCCAGAAAGCCCGTGGCGCGATCATTCTGCCGCATGGCGGACCCTGGGCGCGCGACACGGCGAACTGGGATGGATCCGGCTGGCCGCAGTTTCTGGCGACCCGCGGCTTCATTGTGATGCAGCCGCAATATCGCGGCAGCACGGGCTGGGGTCGTAAACTCTGGCTGGCCGGCGACAAGCAGTGGGGCCAGGAGATGCAGGATGACAAGGACGACGGCGCGGCTTGGCTCGTGTCCCAAGGCTATGTCGATGCCGACAAGCTTGCGATCTTCGGCTACTCATACGGCGGGTTTGCGGCGATGGCGGCCACGGTCCGTCCGAACAGCCCCTATCAGTGCGCCATTGCCGGAGCTGGTGTGTCAAACCTAACGCGTCTCGGCAACAACTGGAGCGACAACCGCCTGCAGCGTGCCTTCCAGGGCGACACGGTGACAGGCATGGATCCGATGCAGAACACCGAGAAAGCGAACATTCCGATCCTCGTCTATCACGGCGACCGGGACGTCCGCGTGCCGCTCTTCCACGGCGAGGACTTCTATAAGGCGGTCAAGAAGTACCAGCCGGAATCGGAGCTGCTGATCGTCAAGGACATGCCGCACAGCCTGCCCTGGTATCCGGAACAGCACCGCGAGACGCTGACCGCGATCGACCGCTTCCTGTCGACGACCTGCGGTCTATAAGCGCCAGCCTCGATCCTGATGACAGGACAATCAAAAAGGGCGACCCCTAAGGGTCGCCCTTTTCACGTTGTTCTAGGCGCCGAAGTTCAGGGTTGGACAAACTCGGGGCACGAGGCCACAAATTCCTTGAAGGATTTGTCCGGGCTCGGAAGCTTGATGTCGACCGGATCAAAACCCGGCACGTCGACGTTAAGCGCTTTGCCGGCATAAAGGGCGTCGACTGTCTTGAAAGCGTCGTCGGCATTTACCGGTTGCGCCACGCCGAGTTTGCGACGGACGAGAAAGCGGCTTTGCTTGGCCGGTACATCACCTTCAACGTTCAGGCGGCCGTCAAAGGTCCGCACCTGATTGCTTGATCCAAAATATTCCTGGTCGGCAAAATCAACCGGCTTGAGTGAGTACATCACCGACAGGCCGAACTTCTCGCTGCAGGTCAGCAGCGCGCCCGGCTGGCTGGCATCTGTCGTGTGAACGATAACGCCTGAGTACTTCACCCGGCGCTCGGCTTCGGGTTTGTCGTCGTCGTCGCGGTCATAAACGTTGAACGGGCGCAGTTCCCAGCCGGAGTTGCCAGCCGCAACGGCGTCCGTGGTCTCTGCCGCAGTGGCGGTCGCCGTGAAGGCCAGAATGGCCAGGGCGGCAGTTGAAAGGAAAGCGCGCATGTATCAGCTCCGTCTTGCTTGTTTCTCGATTAATATTCATCGAAAAACAATAAGTCAATACGGAGGCATCATGAAATTCGATGTCGAAATCTCCAGATGGCACGACGGGGAATCAGGACGTTCCATTGGCAGATCAACAGCTACCTCCCAAAGGAATTGGAGGCTTGAGCGGCGCTTTCCTGTTGCGCCGCTGCTAAAGGGTCCGCCGAAGCGCTTCTGACCAGCCGGCGACCAATTGCCTGCGGTTGTCTGGCGCCATCGCCGGGTTGAAGCGGCGGCCGGGGACGTTGCGGGCGGCCCAGTCAGCAGGCTGAAGCCAGCCGAGCTGCATCGCGGCGGTAGCGGCGGCGCCGAGGGCGGTCATCTCGCGGTAGTCGGGGCGGAAGACGGGCACGTTGCAGATGTCGGACAGGAACTGCATCAGCCAGTCATTCGCGACCATACCGCCATCGACGCGCAATTCGCCGATTGGCGCGCCGTCGCGCTCGAAGGAGGCGAGCAGGTCACTCGTCTGGTAGGCAACCGATTCGAGACCGGCGCGGACAATGTGGGCGGAGGTTGCTGCGCGCGTCAGGCCGGCGATGAGGCCGCGGGCTTCGGCGTTCCAGTGCGGCGCGCCGAGGCCGGTGAAGGCCGGCACCATGTAGACCCCGCCATTGTCCGGCAGGCTTGCAGCGGCGGCGGCGCTCTCGTCGGCGCGCTGGATGAGTTTCAGGTCGTCGCGCAGCCATTTGATGACCGTGCCGGCATTGAAGATCGAACCCTCGAGCGCCATCGCAGATGCGCCCGGCAAGGCATAGCCGAGTGTGCCGAGCAGGCGGTTGCGCGAACGCGGCCTGACAGCGCCCGTGTTTGCGACAAGGAACGCTCCCGTGCCGAAGGTGACCTTCGCCTGGCCGGGCGAGAGGCAGGCCTGGCCGACAAGGGCCGATTGCTGATCTCCGAGTACGGAGCAGATCGGGATGGCGCGGCCGAACAGTGCCGGATCGGTCATGCCGAAGTCCGCTGCACTGGGGCGCACCTCGGGCAAGAGGCCTGCTGGAATGTTCAGGAGCCGCGCCATCTCGTTGCTCCACCCGCCATCGGCACCGAGACCGAGACGATAAAGCAACGTGCGTGAGGCGTTCGTGACGTCAGTCGCATGCACCTTGCCGCCCGTGAGGCGCCAAAGGAGATAGGAATCCACGGTACCGAACGCGAGATGTCCCTCCCCGGCGAGCTGGCGGGCACCTTTGATATTGTCGAGGATCCAGCCGAGTTTTGTGCCGGAGAAGTAAGGATCGAGCAGCAAGCCGGTCGCTTCTTGCACCGCTTCCTCATGGCCTGCTGCCTTCAGCGCGTCGCAGACGGAGGCCGTGCGCCGGTCCTGCCAGACGATGGCCGGCGCGACCGTGCATGCATCCTTGCGGTTCCAGACAAGCGTCGTCTCGCGCTGGTTGGTGATGCCGATGGCGGCAATGCGATCGATCCCACCGGCCTTGGCGATGACTGTTCGGCACACGGACAATGTGCGCGACCAGATCTCTTCGCCCTTCTGTTCGACCCAGCCATCCGCGGGATACTGAAGGGACACTTCCTCCTGAGCGAGAGCGACTTCGCCGAACTGGCGGTCATAGACAATCGCGCGGGTCGAGGTCGTGCCTTCGTCGATGACGAGAATGAAATCAGCAGCCATGGAAACTCCGGGTGTAAAACTGCGCCTTAAGCCGTGAAGCCTGCCGCTTCAAGCAGGCCCGCAAAGTGCAGGCAGGTATGGTCACCATAAGGCCCGCCGATCAGCTGGAAACCGATAGGCAGCCCGGCTTTCGACTTGGCAACCGGGATGGCCGTTGCCGGAAGGCCCGCATAGGTGGCGATGCCGGCCCAGGACAGCTGGCTACCATATGGAATGAGCTTGCCATCAACGGGCAGCTGGCGTTTGGGCCATTCCGGTTCAGTCTGATAGACAAAGGCGGGCGTTGAGAAGATCGGCGAAATCAGAATGTCGGTGTCTTCGAAGACGCGCGACCATCGCCTTGTTACCGCGAGCTGTTCGTCCTGAAGGTTCATCCAGTCATGCGCATCAATCGGACGTGCGCCAGGCGTTCCGCGCGAAATGACGGTATTCAGCATGCGGATGTAAGCCTCCATCATGCGCACAAGGTCCGGGAAGCCGTCAGCCGAGTCCGACACATCCACACCCGCATCATCAAGCCGGGATACGAAGTCCTTGAGCGCGGCGGCGGTCTCCGTATCGACCGGAACACCCGGCATTTCACGGATCACGCGGACGCGGTAATCCGCGAGGTTCCGATGACGCGGCGGCGGCAGCACAAGCTGGTAACCCGGTCCAGCTGGACCGGCGATGATCTCCAATGCGGCGGCGATGTCGCGGACGTTGCGGGCCATCGGCCCCACAACGGCGAGCGGAGCATCCAGCCCGTCCGTACCCGGAAAACCATGTCCGCGCAGGGGCACAATTCCATATGTCGGCTTGTGACCGAACACGCCGCACATATGTGACGGGACACGGATCGAGCCGCCGATATCGGAGCCGATCTCGAGCGGCACCATGCCCGAAGCCAACGCTGCCGCAGCGCCGCCAGATGAACCGCCGGGCGACCTTGCCGGGTCAAACGGGTTCAGCGTGCGGCCATAGACGGGGTTTTCAGTCTGCCAGTCACCGAGGGCGACCGGCACATTGGTCTTGCCGAGGATTACCGCGCCTTCCGCCTTGAGGCGCTGCAAGACGACAGCGTCGCGTTCGGCATTGACGTTTGCGAACCCCTCGAAGCCCCACGTTGAAGGAAGGCCTTCGACATCATTGGATTCCTTCACTGTCATCGGCACGCCGAGCAGGCGGCGCGCATCTCCGGCCGACTTCGTCTGGTCGATGCGCCGCGCAGCCGCCCGCGCGCGCTCGAAATCACGCACGACGACCGCGTTCAGCGTTCTGTCCAGCGCTTCTATGCGCGCGATGGCTGCATCGCACGCTTCCAGAGCTGAGAGTGCGCCTGAACGCACGGCGTCGGCCGTGTCCAGTGCGCCGAGTTTTGCAAGATCCGTCTTTGCCGAAGCGCTCATGGCTTCCTCCCCTTTTTGGGGGGAGCGTATCACGCCTCAGCAAAGGCTCAACGGATCTCGCGCCGGTTTCCCCGGTCTCCGAACCACCAGAGCGTGGCCGCTGTGGCCGCAAAGGTGGCTGTTTCCACGATGCCCGCTTTCTGGTCTGCCGCCGTACCGGACCAGACGAGCAAGGTGATGAGCCACAGAAGCAATGTCAGCAGCGGCCGCGTCAGAGCGCGGACGGCGTTCACCCACCTGTAGCTGTCGCCGATGGCCGCATCCGCCGCCACCGAGGCCGCGAGCTCTTGCCAGGCTCCCGCCGTATGCGCGAGGCTTTGCTGCCCCGGGAGTTCAGATGCCCTCGCCTTCATCTGAAGTTCGATGAGCGCGGCTTCGTGTTTCCAGCGCGCCTGCTCCTGCGCGTTTTCCTGCCGCCGCTCGATGACACCCGCGATCCGCCCGATCACGGTGCCGATGAGGCCGAACACGCCGCCGCCCGCGGCGCTCGCTGCCAGTCCGATCAGGTCTCCCATGCGCTCTCCGCCCCCGGATAGGTCCAGACGGCTGGAATGGGCCGCCGGTCGAGATGAATGAATGTCCGTCCACGGCCTATTCCCGTGAAGCCAAGAGCCTGCGCCGCCCTGAAGAATGTGTGCCGGTTGTGCTTCTCCAGCGATATGTCGACCGCGAGCTTGCGGTGGCGCGAGCGCGGAGCGCCGCGCACCAGCGCATTGCGCACGCTGCAGCGATGGGCCGAAGTGATGATCAGGGGCCGGCGCATCCGCGCCCGCAGGCGCTCCAGCGCGTCCAGGAAATCCGGATCGTGCCAGTATTCGCCGCGGCAACCGCGCCCGGTGCATTTGCAGGCGAGCTCCGCCGGCCGGAAATGCGGCCAGCGCCAGTCCTGTCTCGAAACGTCTCTGTACGAAGCAATCAGCATGAGCGGAGTATCACCCTGCTGCGGACCCGGTCGGATTCGAAACCTGTGGAATTCTCGCGCCGCAGCGACGTGCGCGCGCGTCAAGTCATTGTTGCAAATGGAGTTTCAGGCGGCGCGGCAACCTGCAGATTTATGCGGCTGCCTGCCGAAAAGGGCCGGAATTGGTTGCGCAAGGCGCTGCCTGCGCAACCAATTTTAGCCTTCAACGAGCGCTTCAGGCCGTCACGGTCACTTTGCGGTGCCAGGCTGCGCCCTTGGCAAGTGCGGCGCGGGCCTCGTCAAATTCGCGGACGAGCTGGTCAACATAATCCTTGGTGGGGCCGCGCGACTTGATGGCGCCGATGCCCTGCCCGCAGCCCCAGATGTCTTTCCAGGCCTTGGCTTCGGTATTGCCGCCGGAGCCGAAGTTCATCTTGGACGGATCGCTTTCGGGCAGGTTGTCCGGGTCAAGGCCAGCAGCGATAATCGACGGCTTCAGGTAATTGCCGTGCACGCCGGTGAAGAGGTTCGAATAGACGATGTCTTCAGCGCCGTATTTCACGATGGCGTCCTTGTAGCCTTCCATCGCATTGGCTTCGTCGCAGGCGATGAAGGCCGAGCCGATATAGCCAAAGTCGGCGCCCATCGCGAGCGCGGCAGCAACCGCGCCGCCCGTGGCGATGGAGCCGGAGAGCGCGAGCGGGCCGTCAAAGAACTCGCGGATTTCCTGGATGAGCGCGAGCGGCGAGAGCGTGCCGGCATGGCCGCCTGCGCCGGCCGCAACGGCGATGAGGCCGTCCGCGCCTTTCTCGAGCGCCTTCTTGGCGAAGAAGGTATCGATCACGTCATGCAGCACGACGCCGCCATAGGAATGGATGGCGTCGTTCACGTCCTTGCGCGCGCCGAGCGAGGTGATGACCACCGGCACCTTGAATTTCACACAGGCTTCCATGTCGTGGTCGAGACGGTTGTTCGTCTTGTGCACGATCTGGTTCACCGCATAGGGCGCAGCCGGGCGATCCGGGTTCTTTATGTTGTATTCGCCGAGTTCGGTCGAGATGCGGTCGAGCCATTCGTGCAGCACCGGGCCAGGGCGCGCATTGAGCGCCGGGAAGCTGCCGACCACACCGGCCTTGCACTGGGCGATGACGAGGTCCGGATTCGAGATGATGAACAGCGGCGAAGCGATCACCGGGATGCGCAGGTTCTGCAGGACGGGCGGCAGGGCCATGAGGCGTGTCTCCAAGAGGAAAGTTTCGGAACAGAACCTAGCCGCCGCAGCGGCGGGGGCAAGCGTTACGCTGGGAAAAGCGCACCTTCAGCCGATCCGGGCGCTGGCGCCGCCATCGACGGGGAGGATGGCGCCGCTGATGAAACGCGCTTCGTCGCTGGCGAGGAAGAGTGCAGCGTGGGCGGTGTCCCAGCCCGTTCCCATGAAGCGCATCGGGACGCGGGCGGCGCGTTCGGCACGGAGTTCATCTTCAGGGATGCCCCGCATTTTCGCGATACCGCCTATGGCCATCGGTGTGTCCATCAGGCCCGGCGCAACCGCATTGCAACGCACGCCGCGCGAGGCGCCGGCCATCGCCGCGCTTTGCGTCATCCGGTTCATGGCGGCTTTGGAAACCTCGTAAGCAAGCTGATGGCCGCCGGCGATTCCAGCAAGGGACGAAATGTTGACGATGGCGCCGTGCTTGCGCTCGAGCATGCCGGGCATCACGGCTTTCGTCAGCAGCCAGGCGCCTTTGAGATTGATGCGGAGCGTGCGGTCGAAGGCTTCCTCGGTCGCCTTGTGCGCGGGACCGTCTCCTGCGTCACCGATACCGACATTGTTGATAAGGATATCCGGCGGACCTAAGGCGGCGTCGCAGGCCGTTGCAATCGATGACGCGCCTTCGGCGTTGGAGACGTCCGCGACACAGAGCACAGCCTCGCCGCCCTCCGCGCGGATGTCGTCGACGGTGAGCTGGCCGCGTACGGCGTCACGGTCGACACAGAGGACGTGCGCACCGGCGCGGGCGAAGAGCAGCGCGATGGCCTTGCCGTTGCCGATGGTTTCGCCGGGTGCCTGCCCTGCCCCGCTGACGATGGCGACCTTGCCTGCCAGGCGGCCGGTGACCGGCGCGGTCACTTGGCAAGGTCCGGATCAAGGGTCAGGTCATCGTCGAGCTGAACGCCGAAAGAGTTCAGCATCATCGAGACCTGCGTGTACTGACCGACGGTCATCACGAGATCCATGCGTTGTTTCTCCGTCAGCGAAGAGAGCTCAGCCCAGGTCTTGTCCGTGATGAACGCATCTGAGGTCAGTTCGTCCGTGGCGCGCAGGAGGGCAGCGTCAATTGCGCTCCAGCCAGCTGCATCCGGCCCCTTCTTGATGCGGGCGATCTCTTCATCGGTGAGGCCGCACTGCTTGCCGATGCGCACATGCTGGGCCCATTCATAGCCGGACTTCCAGTTGAAGCCGGCGCGCAGGATGACGAGTTCGCGCTCGCGGGGCGGTAGGCTGTTATAGTCCGAGAGGATATAGCCGCCCCAGCGCATGAAGGACTTGTAGGCCTTCGGCGCGCGGCCGAGCGTGCGGAAGATATTGAAGACCGGGCCGCGCCCAAACTGCGCGGCGAGCGCTTCTTTCTGTTCCGCGCTCATGTCAGCGTCGGCGAGCGGCGCAATTCTCGGGGCCTTGAGCCTCATGTTCCTGTTTCCTCCGGTTTTCTCTTGCCGCGATTAAAGGCCGGAGAAGGACGGGCAGCAAGCCCCGGCGTTTCAGGAGCCCGGCGGGCCGAAGATGGTTGTGTCAGTCCGTTCGAGAGTGGCGCTGCGGGTGCGAGCTGGATCGTCCGCTGCCTTGTCGATCGCGTCGATGGTGGCCGCATCTGCGATGCCGGTAACCGGCAGGCCGTTCTCCTGCTGGAAGGCCACGACGGCGCGGCGGCTGCCCTGGCCGAAGATACCGTCGATGCCATTGGTGTTGTAGCCGAGGGCGTTCAGATCGACTTGCAGTTCCCGCACCCGGTCCCCCCGGCTGCCGACTTGCAGCGGCTTGAGCGACGGCGCTGCAGGCGCCGGCACATCGGGCGCAACGTTTTGAGGGGCCTGCGTGATCGAGAGCGCGGTCTCGGTCCAGAGGATGCGCAGGTCTTCGTGGTTGGCAGCGGCGGGATCGTTCGGATTGCCGCGGTTCACCGCGCGGGAGACTTTCACGGCATCGTTCAGGTCGGCGTAGGTGTTGAGGCCATTGGTTTTCCAGAAGGCCGCGGCGACCTCGACCGACTTCGTGAGGTCGCGCTTGATGATGTCGGGATCGTTCACAAGGTCGATGCCGGCGGCCTCGCCATAGCGGGTGTAGTTGGCGCGGCCGGTCAGCTGGATGAAGCCGCGGCCGCGGAACTTCCAGCCATCGCCCGGCTCCGTGTTGCCAAGATCGGCGCGGCCGCCGTAGACGGTGTTGGCGATGAGTTCCTTCTTGCGGGCGTGCTGTTTCGCCAGGTCAGGATTGCGGCGATAGAAGCGGAACGTGTCCTTCAATCCCTGTTCGGAATAATTGAAGCCTTCCTCGGTGAATTTCAGCCAGCCGGTTTCGACGAGGCCCTGTCCGAAGAAATGGCCGAGGCGCAAAGGCGTATTGATCTCGTAGCGCTCGAGCACCGGCCAGGAATCGATAATGGCCTTGATATAGCGGCCCTGAGTGCCGAGCTGCAGGATGTCCCAGCCATTCCGGCCCGGCAGGACCTTGGCGATCTTGTCGAGATCGATGTCGCCAACACCCTGGATTGTCGCAATTCTTGCCATAGTCCACCCTCCCGGCAACACGCGGCTTTGTGCCATACGGTGCCAGCCAACTATAGGGCTATCTGAGTCGAAAATGTGACTGGCGCGGAGGCGTCAGTCCTTGTTGTCCGGCTCGCCGCGTGGATCGAGCAGGCCGCCGGCGACCAATCCGGCAAGTGCTGCAATGACCATGGTCTTGGTCGAGACACCACCGGCCAGCAGGCCCGTGAGTGCGCCCAGCGCCGCCTGCTGACGCGCGGCGGCGGCCTCCTTCGCGCGTTCTTCTTCGACGCGCGCGGTCATCGCGGCGTACCAGAACACCATGCCTGCGGCGGCGAGGAAGCCGAGCGCGATGACGCCTAGGGCGGCCCAAGGGCTCATCTGTTCGGAGAGATAGATGGCCAGCGCGCCCACCGCGAGCACATAGGCCGTCAGCAGGAAAAGACCGGCGATCAGCGTGAAGCCAAACCCCTTTGCCCGGCGCGAGACCGCGCCGCCCACGTCCATGTTCGTGAACGACAACAGGGTCGACAGCAGGGGCAACAGCGAGCGCAAAGCTTATCAGCGCCTCAGGAGCAGCGAGGCGATGAAGCCGACACCAAATGCAACAAGCAGCGACTGCATGGGATGCTCGCGCGCCGTTTCGACAACCTTCTTCTCCGCATCGCCTGCCCGGCGCTTCACATCACTCAGCACTTCGCGCAGTTCATCGAGGATCTCTTCGGCCCGGTTGCCGGTGAAGGATTCCTTCACTTCGGCGGCCTGTTTGCCGGCCTTGTCACCGAGCGCCTTCATGATTTCGTCCATGTCGGCCCGCAGCGATTCAAGGCGCGCTTCAAGCTCTGCCGTCGCCTTGTCGGCCGCAGCCTTTGCACGCTTGGAACCGGTCGAGGAAGAATCGGTCATGTCAGTCACCTGCTGGTTGGCGGTTCAGTCCGGCGACAGGCGCTCGGACACCGCGAGGCTGAGCGTTTTCCTAGGGAAAAACGCTGAAGTTCCCGTATAAAACATGGATCAAATTACGATCGCCACTCGATTCAAGCAGGTGGAGAACCTGTAACGCGCTCCGGAAAACTGCCTATCAGCCGCGGCCGAGGCGGGCGCGGAGCAGTTCCAGCCAGACATGTTGGCGGTGAACGAGGCTGACCAGGTCGCCGGGGTCACCTTCCGCAATCAGGCGATCAAGCCAGAGACCAAGCACATTCGCCTGCGACTCGATCCAGTCACACACCGGTCCACTGACGGGCATCGGGGAGGAAACGGCGCCGGTTGTGGAGGGGGTGTGGACGGGACAGGTTCGGCAGAGGCCCGGCAGCTCGACGCTTTCACCGGCCACGATCGGGGGCTCTGGCAGGCGGTGGGCGTCTTGTTGCCGGGAGGGGCGCATGGCTTGGTCTCCGTTTTGCGAATGGTTCTCAATCGCATGTTTTGAGCCAGGGGTCAAGCCGCAGAACGCGGTGTCGCGGTGCCCCAAAGGAAATGGTTCACAAGGACGGGCACAATGCCCTAAATCCCGCGCCATGGCAGACGACATCCTCCCCTTCAGTTCCGCATTCCCCGAAGCCACCGAAGCCGATTGGCTTCGCGAGGTCGAAAAGGCCTTGAAAGGCAAAGGGCCTGAAACCCTGACCCGGAAAACCGCTGACGGGATCGGCATAAAGGCGCTGTACCGGGAGAGCGACTTTGCGGCGGGCGCCGATCCGCTGGGCATTCCCGGCGAAGCACCTTTCCTGCGGGGGAAAACCGCGGCGCCGGACAAGTGGCTGCCCTGGGACATCCGGCAGGCTTTTGCGCACCCCTCGCCTGCCCAGACGAACGCGGAGGTGCTGCGCGACCTGGAGCGCGGAGTCTCGTCCATCGAGCTGCGCTCGGACGGCACAGGCCTTGGCGGCGTGCAACTGTGCAGCCTGGATGACTTCAAGACGGCGCTGGCAGGCGTGGATGCTTCGATTGCGCCCGTGGCGCTCGACTCAGGCCATGGCATGGGTGCACGCACGGCGGGCCTGCTTGGTCAGTGGGCGGAGGGTGCCGGCGATGCGGCGAAGCTGAAGCTCGACTTCAACATGAACCCGCTTGGCGCGCTGGCGAAGACCGGGCGGATCGAAGGCGGGCTGGACGCGGCCTTTGCCAAGACGGGCGCGCTGGCCAGCGCGCTGGCGGCGAAGTTTCCGGCGGCGAACCTTCTGCGCATGGACGGCGCGCTGGTGCATGAGGCGGGCGGATCAGAGGCACAGGAACTTGGCGCGTTGATCGCCGCGGCCATCGACACGCTGCGCCGGCTTGACGGCACGCTGGACACAAAGACGGCGGCGGGGCGCATGCTGTTCCTTGTGGCGCTGGACGCAAACTATGGCGCCGGTATTGCGAAGCTGCGCGCGGCGCGGCGGCTGTGGGCGCGCTGCCTTGAGGCGCTGGGACTGCCGGCGGCGCCGATGAAGCTTCAGGCGGTGACGTCCGCGCGGATGCTTACCAAGTATGATCCGTGGACGAACATGCTGCGCGGCACCGCGGCGGCGTTTGCCGGAGCGGTCGGCGGCGCAGACATCCTGACGGTTCGCGCCTTCAATGAGGCGCTTGGCCTGCCGGAGGAACTGGGCCGCCGGATCGCGCGCAATACGCAGGTGATCGCGATGGAGGAGAGCCAGCTTGGCCGGGTGGCGGATGCCACCGGCGGGGCCTGGTTCACCGAGACGCTGGCGGAAGACCTCGCGAAGACAGCCTGGGCAGAGTTCCAGCGGATCGAAAGCGAGGGCGGCTTTGCGGTCTCGCTGATGGCAGGCGCATTCCAGGGGCGCGTGGCCGCAACCCGCGAGGCACGGGCGAAAGACGTGGCACGGCGGAAGATTCCGGTGACAGGCGTTTCGGAATATCCGCTGCTGGAGGAAATCGGCGCGCAGGTGGCCGAGGTCGAAACCCCGAAGGCGAAAGCGGTTTCGGATGCAGGATTGGTGCATTTCGTGAAGGCATTGCCCAAAGGCGGCGCAGATGCCGTCGCCACCGCGCTGGAGCCGATACGGCTGGCGGCGCCGTTCGAGGCGCTTCGGGATGCGGCGGCCAAGGCCGATCGTCCGCCTGCGGTGTTTCTGGCGACGCTGGGCAGCCTCGCGGAGTTCACGGCGCGGGCCGACTTTGCGCGCAACTTCTTTGCAGCGGGCGGGATTGTCTCGAAGGAGCCGCCCGTGCCGCCGAAGACAGCCGCCGAGCTGGCGGCAGCGTTCAAGGCATCCGGTTGCCGGATCGCTGTTTTGTGCAGCACGGACAAGATCTACGAAGCCGAAGCGGCGGGCGCCGCCGACGCGCTGAAGAAAGCCGGCGCCCAGCGCGTCTGGCTCGCGGGCAAGCATGAAGGCCCCGGCATCGACACGAACATCTTTGCGGGCGCGGATGTGGTGCATCTGCTCAAACTGGCGCAGGCCGAACTGGGAGTGGCCCAATGACCAAGTTTCCTGATTTCACGAAACTCGCGCTGGAAACGCCCGCTGTGAAGGCCGGCAAGCCGAAGCTGGGCGAGGCCTGGGAAACGCCGGAAGGTATTGCGGTAAAGACCGCTTACACCGCCTCGGACCGGGCCGGTCTCGATTTCGTGGACGACTATCCGGGGCTCGCGCCGTTCGGCCGGGGCCCCTACCCGACCATGTACACGAACCAGCCCTGGACGATCCGTCAGTATGCGGGCTTTTCGACGGCGGAGGATTCCAACGCCTTCTACCGGCGCAACCTTGCGGCGGGGCAAAAGGGCCTCTCGGTAGCGTTCGACCTCGCGACGCACCGCGGCTACGACTCCGACCACGTCCGCGTTTCCGGTGATGTCGGCATGGCGGGCGTGGCGATCGACTCCATCTACGACATGCGCACGCTGTTTTCCGGCATTCCGCTGGACCAGATGTCTGTCTCGATGACGATGAACGGCGCGGTGCTGCCGATTCTCGCGCTCTACATCGTAGCGGCCGAGGAACAGGGCGTGCCGCCGGAAAAACTTGCCGGAACCATTCAGAATGACATTCTGAAAGAGTTCATGGTGCGCAACACCTACATCTATCCGCCGAAGCCCAGCATGCGGATCATTTCGGACATCTTCGCCTATACGAGCCAGAAGATGCCGAAGTTCAACTCGATTTCGATTTCAGGCTATCACATGCAGGAAGCGGGCGCGACGGCGGACCTCGAGCTCGCCTACACGCTGGCGGACGGCATCGAGTATATCCGCGCGGGCGTTGCCGCGGGGCTTGATGTGGACGCGTTTGCGCCGCGCCTTTCCTTCTTCTGGGCCATTGGCATGAACACGTTCATGGAAGTTGCCAAGATGCGCGCGGCGCGCCTGATCTGGGCGAAGCTGGTGAAGGAAAACTTCGCGCCGAAGTCTGACAAATCCCTCAGCCTGCGGACGCATTCGCAGACTTCCGGCTGGAGCCTGACCGCGCAGGACGTTTACAACAACGTCATCCGCACCTGCCTTGAAGCGATAGCAGCGGCGGGCGGGCAGACCCAATCGCTGCACACGAACAGCTTTGACGAGGCCCTCGCGTTGCCGACGGACTTCTCCGCCCGCATCGCGCGCAACACGCAGATCCTGTTGCAACAGGAGGCGGGTGCCTGCCAGTCCATCGACCTGTTCGGAGGCAGCTATTATGTCGAGCGGCTGACGCATGACCTCGCCGAGAAAGCGCTGAAGCACATTGCCGAGGTTGAGGCGATGGGCGGCATGGCGAAGGCCATCGAAGAAGGCCTGCCGAAACTGCGCATCGAGGAGGCCGCCGCGAATACTCAGGCGCGCATCGACAGCGGCACGCAGACCGTGGTCGGCGTGAACAAGTTCCTGCTGGACGAGGACGAAGACGTCCCTGTGCTGAAGGTCGACAACGCGGCCGTGCGCCGGATGCAGCTGGAGAAGCTTGCGCGGCTGAAGGCGGAGCGCAATCAGGCCGAAGTAACGGTGAAGCTGGATGCGATTGCCGAGGCCGCAGCGAGCGGCAAGGGCAACCTGCTGGCACTGGCCGTGGACGCCGCGCGCGCCAAGGCGACCGTGGGCGAAATATCCGAAGCCGTGGAGCGCAGCCAGGGCCGCCACAGCGCTGTCATCCGCTCGATCAAGGGCGTGTATGGCGGCGGCGTGAAGGGCAATGACAAGGCCGAGCACGCAAAGACGCTCGCGGCAAACTTCCAGAAGGCGCATGGCCGCCGGCCGAAAATCTACATCGCCAAGATGGGCCAGGACGGGCATGACCGCGGACAGAAAGTTGTCGCCTCGGCGCTTATGGACCTCGGCTGGGAGGTCGAGATCGGCCCGTTGTTCCAGACGCCGGAAGAGGCCGCGCGGGATGCGCGCAAGGCGGGCGTGGACATCGTGGCGGCCTCATCGCTCGCGGCCGGCCACCTGACGCTGGTGCCGGAACTCAAACGCGCCCTCGGAAACGAAGGCGCGGCGAATGCGCGGATCATTGTGGGCGGCGTGATCCCGCCGCAGGACTTCGACGCCTTGCGCACCGCCGGCGCCGCCGCCATCTTCCCCCCGGGCACCGTGATTGCCGACAGCGCGATTCGCATGCTCGAATTGCTGGATGGCAAAACGGATCCGGCCCTGACGGCAGCGGAATAGGACGAACATGATCATCACCACCACCTCCACCATCGAAGGCCGAAAGATTGTCGCCTACAAAGGCATTGCGTGCGGCGAGGTCGTGTTTGGCGCGCACCTCGGGAAAGACATCCTAGCGAGCTTTACGAACCTGGTGGGCGGGCGGTCAGAATCCTATGAGAGCTCCCTGCGCGAGACGCGGGACGGGGCGATCAACGAGATGATGGAAGAGGCACGCCGGCTGGGCGCGAATGCCATTGTCGGCGTGAAGTTCGATTATGGCGTCGTCGGGCAGCAAGGCTCGATGATGATGGTGGCCGTCTCTGGCACGGCTGTAGTCCTCGAGTGAGCGTATTCACCAGCCTTCCTCCGGGGGCGGACGAGATGCTCGCCTGCGCAGAGCAATGTTTCGCCGCCCTGCCCGAGTTCATGCGCAAGGCCGCCGGCGATGTGCGCATCGTGATCATGGATTTTGCTGAGGACGAAATCCTCGACGACATGGAGATCGATGATGCGCTGGAGCTCACCGGTCTCTATGTGGGCATCCCGCTCACCCTCGACAGCGTGACCCAGCCCGCGCTGGAACGGCCGCTGATCTATCTCTACCGCCTTCCTATCCTTTTCGAATGGGCGCAGCGCGGCGACGCAACCATCGAGGAACTTGTCACGCACGTCTTCATCCACGAACTCGGCCACCATTTCGGCTGGTCGGATGAGGAAATCGATGCCAAGCTTGAGGAAGATGACGCGGACTAGCCGCGCGCTTTTCAAAGGGGGGGCCCGGCCGTGGCTGCGCACGACACTTCACTCGACGGGCTTGGTCTTGCGGCGCTCGTAAAGAACAAGCAGGCGACGCCGTCCGAACTCCTGGAATCAGCGGTGGCCCGCGCAGAGAAGGCGCAGGCGCGGATCAACTGTTTTGCAGCGCTGTTTCCGGACCTGGCGCGCGAGCAGATTGCCCGCGGCAGGCTCGAAGGTCCCTATGCGGGCGTTCCCTTCGTCACCAAGGATCTTGCAGTCGGCGTGAAAGGCGCGCCGCTGACCGGGGGAAGCCGGGCCTACAAAGATGTTGTTTCCGGCGAGGATACGACCCTTGTGCAACGCTATCGCAAAGCCGGGCTCGTCTTCTTCGGATCGACGACGACGCCGGAATTCGGGCTGACGCTGACAACCGAATCCACGCTCTACGGCCAGACGCGCAATCCCTGGGACAGAACACGCATCGCGGGCGGCTCGTCGGGCGGCGCAGCGGCGGCAGTAGCAGCGGGCGTGTTGCCGGTTGCGCAAGCGAGCGATGGCGGCGGATCAATCCGCATTCCGGCGGCCTGCTGCGGTGTGTTCGGGCTGAAGCCATCGCGCGGGCGCGTGCCGATGGGGCCGTCCCGCACGGAGGGATGGAATGGTCTGTCCACGGTGCATGTGGTGAGCCGGACCGTGCGCGACTCGGCCGCACTGCTCGACCTGACCCACGGCGCCGAAACAGGCAGCCGCTATATCGCGACGCCGCCTGCCCGGCCCTATCTGTCGGAACTCGACCGGAATCCGAAGCCTCTGCGCATCGCCCTTTGGCGAACCGCGCCGAATGGGACGAAGCCGGATGCAGACGCGACGGCGGGACTGGAGGCAACAGCGCGCCTGCTCGAAAGTCTTGGGCACACGGTCGTGGAGGCTGGCCCTCTGCTGAATGGCGAAGCTCTTGGCCGGGCGGCGCTCTTTACGATCTCGGCGAACATCGCCGCGCAGCTCGATGAACATGGCGCGGCGCGCGGCCGTCCGGTTACGGATGACGAGATCGAGCCGGTGACGGCCGGCATGGTGCGGCTGGGGCGCACCGTTCCGATGCTGGAACTTGCCAAGGCGAACAATGTCTTCATCACAGCGGCAATCCAGTATGAGCATTTCCTCGATGCTGGCGGGTTTGACCTGACGCTGTCGCCAACCTTGCACCGCGCGCCGGACTTGCTCGGCACGATGGCGTTGACCGCCGATCCGCAAGCGATGGGTGACGCGATTGCGGGATTTGCGCCGCACTGCGCGGTGTTCAACCAGATGGGTGCGCCAGCCATGTCTGTACCGCTGCATTGGACAGCGCCGACAGCGACCGCGCCGGGCGGGCTGCCGATCGGCATGATGTTTGGCGCGCGGTTTGGTCAGGAAGGCTTACTGCTGGCGCTAGCCGGGCAGCTGGAACGGGCAGCGCCCTGGGCCCACCGCAAGCCGCCGGAGTGGGTAGGATGAGCGAGCCTGCGCGCAAATGGCGTGACGGCGGCTGCCATTGCGGCGCGGTCCGCTTTTCGGTCGAACTGCCGGATGCATTCGAGGTCGAGGACTGCAATTGCTCCATGTGCGCGATGAGCGGCAATATCCATGTGATCGTGCCGTCCAGCCGGTTCCGGCTCCTTCAGGGGGCGGACAATCTGGGCGAATACACCTTCAACACCGGGCGTGCGAAGCACCGTTTCTGCAAGACATGCGGCATCAAGAGTTTCTATGTGCCGAGGTCAAACCCAGATGGCATCGCCGTCACGTGGCGTTGCCTTGATGACTGGGACCAACTGGACGTCACCGTATCGCCGTTCGACGGGCAGAATTGGGAAGCCAATGCCGGGAGATTGGCGCACAAGTCGAAGGACTAAGGCGGCGGCCCTTCCCCTTCGCGTCTCTCCTCACGCCGCTCGCGCCATTTCTCGAGCCGCTCGCCCCGCTTGCCGCGTTTCTCGATATTGCCGGACATGATCTTCGCGACCAGCGCGCGCTGCTCGGGCGAGAGCTCATCCAGCCCCTCGAACATCCGGTCGGCCACGATATCGCGCGCCGTGCGGTCGGCTTCGCGAAGTTCGGCAAGGGCGGCGCGGGCGGCCGCCTCGTTATAGGGCTCTGCCTTCAGCGTATCGGCAAGATTGCGCTCCGCCGCCCGGCGCACCTGCATCGCTTCGCGGCCCGCTTCGAAACTCTCGCGCATCAGTTCGCGCACGGCTTCGCGGTCACCCGCGCTGAGCTCCGGGCCCGGTCCATCCGGTCGCCAGTCCTTGCCGGGCTTGGGCGGCGCGTTCAGGAAGATGCCGGCCAGCAGACCGACCAGCACGAGATTTCCGAGCACGGACAATGTCAGCCAGAAGGGAAAGCGGCGGACCTGGGGTTCGCTCATTCGCCGAGTTCCTCCGTGAAGGCGGCCGGATCATATCCGAGTGCGTGTTCGAGAACGGATTCGACTTCGTCGGTCTCGCTGGCCGCGCTGGCGGCGGGCGCAACCATGATACCCATGAAGAGACCCGCCGTAAGCGCTGCGAAGCCGCTGGCCGGTGCCCAAGGCGAAAACTTCGGGAGGCCGAAGAAGCCGCTGGCGCGGCGGGGCTTCGGCGCAGACGCGATCAGCGACTCGGTCAGGTCCCGGGATGGCAGGATTTCAGGCATGCGGTTCAGGGTAAGGTCAAGCGCACGGGCCTCCTCAAGCGCGGCTGCAAAGCGCGCAGGATTGGCGGCGAGCATCGCCTTGGCGGCGGCCCGCTCCGCCTTCGGGAAGCCAGCGGGGTCTGCGCCCCAGGCCTCGATGAGTTCAATCAGCCGGTCTTCGGTCATGCGCTGGTTCTCCCTTCCAGCAGTTGTGCGCGCAAGGTCCGGCGCGCGCGGGCGAGAAGGCTTTCGAGGGCCTCCACGCTGATTTCCATTATCTCGGCGGCCTCGGCCTGCGAATGCCCCTGAAGGGCGCACAAGGTCAAGGCAGCGCTTTGGCGTTCTGGCAGCGCGGCGATCGCGCCTTCAATGGCGTTGACGCGTTGCGCCTGATCGAGCGCCTCATGCGGGGCAAGCCGCGTGTCGGCCTGGTCCGGCAGCTCGCCGGGGAGCGACTCTTTCCGTTTGCGCAGCCGGTCATAACAAAGGTTCAGCGCAACACGGTGCAACCAGGTCGACAGCTTGGCGCGTGGCTCCCAGTCCGGCAAAGCTTTCCAGGCTCGGAGGAACGTTTCCTGTGTCACGTCTTCTGCCTCAGTCCGATCTCCGAGCATCCGGGTGGCGAGACCGAGAACGCCGGCGCTGTAGCGGTTGACAAGAAAACGCACCGCAGCCGGGTCGCCCGCTGCGGCGCGCTCGATCTGGTCAAGGTCAGACGTGAAGGCCACGCAGCAGTGTCTAGCCGATTCCGGGCCGGAGACCCGTATGACATTCGCAGGGGGGATGCGAAGGCCATCTCATGATTCCGGCCCGGTCCGGGGGTACTTACTGGTCGGCCGGCTTGTCCCGCCATTTGCCGCGGCGCTCCTTCATCTTGGCCTTGGCGGCCTCCAGTTCGGCGGCGCTCAGCGTGCCATCGGCATCGGTGTCGACCTTGCCGAAGAATTCGAGCCGGTGGTTGGTGAACTCGGTCTTGTTCCACTGACCGTCGCCATCCGTATCGACCGCAGCGAACCGCTCAGCGGCTTTCTCGGCCATCTTGTCCTTGCGGGCTTCCATCTTGGCCGGGTCGCGATCGCCTTTCGGTTCGCGTGGTTCCTTGCCGGCACGCTTTTCTTCCCATTTCGCCTTCATCTCGGCGCGGTGGGCTTCGTGGGCAGCTTTCAGCTCATCCTGCGAGAGCAGGCCATCGGCATTGGCATCAATCTCTCCGAATGCGGTCAGGACCGAGGCTTCGGCCTCGGCGCGCGTGATGGCACCATCGGCGTTGGTGTCGAGTTTTTCGAGGTGGGGTCCGCCGCCTTTATGGCCGCCGGCCTGGGCGGCGAGGGGCATGGCCAGCGCGAGGGTCAGCGCAGAGGCGGCGAGGGTAAATTTCTTCATCGGGGTCTCCTTTTTGTCGTCCCAGCGATGATCAAACGCAGGCCGTTCAGGATTCCGTCGCCGGCAGGTGCAGTTTTTCCCGCGCGAACCGGTGCACCCGCGCCTTGGCCGAGGCGAGGCGGGATTCAAGGGCCTCGAAGTCATCCTCACCGGCAGCCCGGCACATCCGCTCCTTCAGGCCCTCCGGCAGGTTAGCGCCCTCAGATTCGTTGCCGAGGGCGAGGCGCTGGAGCTGCTGCAGCGACGAGACGAGGTTCAGGGCGGCGCGCAGGAAGCACCAGTCTTCATTGTCCGGCTCGTCGGCCTCGGCGAGGCTGGAGAGCGCCCGGCCCGTGTTCGCGCGGACCAGGTCCGGCCGGGCGCGCAGCAGCATTTCCTGCTGGGCCATGAACTCAATGTCGATCAGGCCGCCCTGCTCCATCTTGAGGTCCCAAAGACCCTTCCCGGGCTTTTCCCGGTAGAGCGTCTGGCGCATTTCCGAGATGTCGCCCGGAATCTGCTTGCGGCGTGGGCTGCGCGCGCGGGCGCAGATCGCATCGGCTGCAATCTGTTGCACTGTGTTGCCGAGCGCTGCGTCGCCGCACACAAAACGGAGGCGCGTGAGCGCCATATGCTCCCAGGTCCATGCCTCTTCGTTCTGATAATGGCGGAACGCTTCGAGGCTGACCGCAACGGGTCCCGCACGCCCCGAAGGACGCAGGCGCATGTCGACTTCATAAAGCTCGCCTTCAGCCGTCGGCGCCGTAAGGCCGGTGATAAGGCGCTGGGTCACCCGGGTAAACCAGGTCTGCGCGTTGTCGGCGGCGGAGTCGTAGATGACGATCAGGTCGAGATCCGAGCCGGCGGTCATCTCCTCGCCGCCGAGCTTGCCCATGCCGAACACGCCCCAACGGCCGGGAACCTCTCCATAGCGGCGAACGGTTTCCGCTTCGGCAGCCTCTGCCATAAAGCGGATCGTGTCATCGGCGAGACGTGTCCAGACGGCAGCGGCTTCCTCGGGCGCGATCAGCCCATGCAGCAGGCGGTGCCCTGTCAGGAAGCTCTGCTCACGGTGATACCGGCGCCAGTCATCCAGCGCTGCGTCGAACGACCTGGCCGATGCGGCGAGCGGCGCTTTAGGGATGGAATTTGAAACCAGGGCTTCAAGCAGATCGGGCCGGCGCGCGAGGATGCGCGCGAGGCGTGGGGCAAGCGCGAGTGTCGCGACGAGGTCTGACAGCAGATCCGGCTTCGCAAGCAACATCGAAAGGATCTGGACACCGGAAGACAGGCCTTCGAAGAAGCGCGAATACCAGAGAAAGGCCTGATCGGGCTCGCCCGTTTCGCCCATCGCTTTCAGCATGCCGGGCAGGATGGCGGTCAGCAGTTCCCGCCCGCGAACGCTGCGGGTCGCCGGAACGCGGCCACGGTGCCAGTTACGGATCGTGTCGATCGCCGAGGACGGATCGGAGAAGCCAAGCCCTGACAGCGTTTGCACCGTACCCGGATCGTCATCCACGCCGGTAAACACAAGATTGCCGAGGCCGTGGTCTTCAACAGCGCGGGTTTCCTGGGCGAAGAGGGCGTCATAAGCCGCCTGAACGGAACGGCGCGTTTCCAGCAGGTCGCGGTCAAAGCTCGCGAGATCCCCATAGCCGCACAGGCAAGCGAGACTTTCTCGCTCTGCCGCATCGGCAGGCACCGTATGCGTCTGCTCATCATGGCGCATCTGGATGCGGTGTTCCACATTGCGCAGCGCCTTGTAGGCAGCCTCAAGTGTCGAGGCTGTCGATGGCGCCACTACACCGGCGGCGGAAAGCGCCTTCAGGGCGCCGAGAGTCGTATTGTCCCGCAGCGCTGGATCGCGGCCGCCGAGGATCAGCTGCTGGGTCTGCACGAAGAACTCGATCTCGCGGATGCCACCGGGGGATAGTTTCACATCTGGCGACGCAGTGGCGAAATCGCTGGCACCAACCTTCGTGTTGATCATACGTTTGATTGCCTGGATGTCGCCGATTGCCCAGTAGTCAAGATTGCGGCGCCAGACATACGGCTCCATCCGCACAAGGAAGTTCTGCGCGGTGGTCAGATCGCCCGCAGCGGGACGCCCCTTGATCCAGACCATGCGCTCCCAGTTCTGGCCGACGCTTTCATAGTAGAGCTCCGCCATCTCGGTCGAAACGGCGAGCGGCGTGGAGCTCGGATCAGGCCGAAGGCGCAAGTCTGTGCGGAAGACATATCCGCTGGCGGTGATCTCATCCATGATGCGGACAACATCGCGGGCGGTTCGTTGCGCCGCCTCGCCGGGATCGCGGTCTCCGCCATCAAACAGGTCTCGGTCGTAAAACACGGCGATGTCGATATCGCTCGAATAGTTGAGTTCAAACGCGCCCATCTTTCCGAGCGCGATGGCGAACAGGCCGCCGGGCTTCAATCCACGCGCCGTAAGCGCAACGCGGAACGCGGCGTCTAGGCTTTCGCAGGCGAACTCGGTGAGGCCCTGCGTGACGTCCATCACGCTGCGCTCACCCGAAAGATCGGCGCCGGCGAGCGACAGATGGACACCGAGCTTGGCGGCACGCAGACGGTCCATCGCTTCGGCAATCGGAGTTTCGCCCGGCAAGGACCTGGCGGATGCAAGGGCGGCGGCGAAGTCCGTCCCGGCCCCTCGCTCCATCAGGCGGCGAAGGTAGGGCGCGTGCGGCGCAGCGGCGGCCAAGGCTGCTGCGGAATCGGTCGCAATGGGGCGGATGTTGAGCATCCCTGAGGCTTAGCCGACGGGCGCGTGCACGACAAATCCCAACTGGCTCAAGGCGATTCACACTATCGGCTGTCTTTGAAACGCCTACCGGCGTTGACAGATCGCGATTTCGGCAGTTCGCTCGAGTCCTGCGCGTAGGGACAGTCAAGGGGGACACGTCATGCTGCGGATTCTGAGACTGGTTGCGGTCCTGACCGTGATCCCGCTGATCGGACTTGGTGTTGCAATCGCGAGGTTCTGGGGCAGCGCGCCGGTTGACCTTGCCGGCCTTGCACCCGCCAGCGAACAGCTGACAGCCTGTGCGACGGCACTGATTGGAAGCCCGGCGACCGAGACATGCGGCGGCGCCGCCAACTTCGGCTGGCTGGCAATCGCTTCGGCTGGTGTGCTGATCCTGTCATTCGGGATCGTGCCACTGTCGCGCCTCGTTGCGATGGTGCTCGGGGCGCATCGCAGCATCCTGTCTTTCGGCTTCTGGCCGTACGCGCTTCTGATCACGATTGTGGTGGGTATTGTCTCGCTGGTGCATGCAGGCATCTTCGGCGCTGCGTCCTATCTGACCCTGCAATACTGGTTCGGAATCGAGAGCGACCTTCTGCTCGTCCTGATCGCCGCCGTGCTGCTCGGCGCGACTTACGCAATCGTCCGCGGGCTCGGCGTGTTCTTCGCGCGCCCGAAAACCTATATCGCTGCCCGTCCGGTGACCTTCTACGAATTTCCCCGGCTTGGCCTCGTCGTTCGCGATATCGCCAAGAAGCTTAACGCCAAGATGCCGGACAATGTCGTCATCGGCCTGCAGCCCACCTTTTTCGCAACGTCTTCACCCGTCTTTACGCCCTATGGCAAGGCGCCGCTGAAGGGGCAGACGCTGCACCTTTCCCTGCCACTAATGAACCATTTCACAGAAGGCGAACTGAAAGCCGTGATCGGCCATGAACTCGGACACTTCTCCGGCGGCGACACGACCTACTCGATGCGTTTCGCACCGGTTTACATGGGTCTTTCGACTGCCAGCGAAGTCTTCTCGGCGAAGGACCGTCCAATCACGCGCGTTCTGTCGATGCCGGCAAAACTGTTGATCGATGACCTGATCTACGCCTTCTCGGTGGTCGAACGGCGGATCGGGCGCGCGCGCGAACACCGTGCGGACCAGAGCGGCGCAAAGGTTTCTTCGCCTGAAGATATTGCCTATTCTCTGCTCAAGTCTTCCCTGCTCGGATCAATCTGGAACGAGCAGATGCAGACGCTGGTTGAGCGCGGGATGAAGGGCAGGTTCTCGCGCAACGTCGTTCGGAACTTTTCGGAAAGTGTAAGGCTGGATGTCGACCGCGCCCGGATTGCACCGCTGCTTCAATATGCACTCGGTGACAGTGTTCCCCATCCGGTCGACACCCATCCGCCGACGGAAGACCGGATCGAGGCCTTCGGTCTGAGCCTCGGTGAAGTCTGCTCCGAGGACGCGCTCCTACACCGTTTCTTCAGTGCGCCGAAAGTCACTGATGGACTCGACAACATGGCAGCGCTCGAAGAGGACCTCACCGCGCTGCAATATCACCTCTATTCCGAGCTTTGGCCCAAGGAAGACGACGGCGAGCGGTCAATCGACGAGATATTCCTCGTTCTCCTGGTCGACTTCCTCGCACTCATGGTCACCATCGACGGCGCCGTGGATGACCGCGAAATCCTTGAGGCAGAGAGCAAGGCCATCGAGCTGTTCGGAAACTTCGACCGCGAAGCCTTCCGTGAACGGTGCCGGACGCCGGACCAGATCCCCTCGCTCGACAAGATGGTCTCGTTTGCGAACAAGCTGCTGACCGATACGGGCATCGAAAACCTGAAGACTGTGTTGCGGCGGATTGCGGCCGCGGACGGGGTCGTTCAGGAGACCGAGGCGCGCCTGCTCGACCTGCTCGAGGCCAGCCTGCAGTCGGAGCCGCCTGCGGCAGAGTGAGACGTCAAGGCCGTTTCGTCCGCCGCGCCGGGATGCTATCCGGTCGGTCATGAAGATGTTGCTTGCCGCTGTCACGCTCGCCCTGCTGGCCGAGACCCCGCTCACAGATGCGGCGGAGGAAGCGCGCGCGCAGAAGCTGATGCGGGAAATCCGCTGTGTGGCGTGTGAGAACGAGCCGGTCTCCCAGTCTTCCGCCGCCATCGCGGAGGACATGCGCGTGCGCATCCGGGAGATGGTTGCCGACGGTGCCAGCGACGAAGACATCCGGGACTGGTTCGTCAGCCGTTATGGCGAGTTCGTGCTTTTCCGCCCTCCGGCCAGCGACCCGTCCGGCTGGCTGCTCTGGGGCTTGCCCTTCGCCCTACTCCTGGCAGGGGGCGGCGCCGGGCTGGCACTCGCCCGGAAGGCGCGCACGAAAGCCGCCGAAATCGAAGCTGAAGACGCCTGAACCCGGCCCGCCCGGTGGGCATCGAGCGGTTCACATCCTGCTGAAATCACCTAACTGTCTTTTAATGACCACATTACCTGTGGCATGTTTATGTTCTGTCCCGTCGCCGGAATTGGCGGCAATTTCAATTCTCTGGAGAGGTTGATGTCCAAATTTGGCGTTTCGGCGCAGGCGATCGTAGCAGCAGCTTTTGGCGCCGTTATCATGGGTTCCGCAATTGCCGTTCCAAAGATGCTCGCGCCAGAGGCGGGCGCCCAGCCGATCGCCATCGCGCCGCCCCCGGGCGCGCCGCTCAGCTTCGCCGACCTGATCGAGAAGGTCGAACCGGCGGTCGTGTCGGTTAACGTCGTGTCGACCCAGGAACTGAGCGAACTCGGCGACATGGAAGAGTTCTTCGAACAGTTCCGCGGCATGCCGGGTCTGGAAGAGTTCTTCGAACAGCGCCGCCAGCAGCAGGAAGACGAGGAAGCCAATCCCCGGACCCGCGAAGCGCGCTCGCTCGGCTCCGGCTTCTTCATCTCCAAGGACGGGCTGGTCGTCACCAACAACCACGTCATTGAACGCGCCACCCAGATCCAGATCGTGATGAGTGACGGCCGCGAGATCGACGCCGAACTCGTCGGCACCGATCCGGCCACCGACCTGGCGGTCGTTCGCGTCAAGGAACCGGGACCCTACCCCTATGTGCAGTTCGGCTCCTCCAAGGGCATCCGCAAGGGTGACTGGGTCGTCGCTCTCGGCAACCCCTTCGGCCTCGGCGGCACCGCCACGGCAGGTATCCTTTCGGCAGACGGCCGCGAACTCGGCGCCGGCAGCCCCTATACGGACTTCCTGCAGATCGACGCGCCGATCAACCGGGGCAACTCGGGCGGCCCGACCTTTGACCTCAAAGGCAATGTGATCGGCGTGAACTCGCAGATCCTGTCGCCTTCGGGCGGTTCGGTCGGCATCGGCTTTGCCATTCCGGCTGAGCTTGCCAAGGAAGTCACCGATACGCTGATCCAGAACGGCCGCGTCTCGCGCGGATGGCTCGGCGTGCAGATCGGCGACCTGACGCCGGAGTTTGCCGAGGCGCTTGGTCTTGATGACGTCAAAGGCGCCCTGATCGCCGACGTGACGACCGGAAGCCCGGCCGAGCGCGCGGGCCTGAAGCGCAACGACATCATCCTGTCGGTCAACGGCCAGAAGGTGACTGATTCGACCTCGACGACCCGTCTGGTCGCCAAGCTCATCGCCAATACCAAGAACAAGTTCGACATCCTGCGCGACGGCAAACCGCAAACCATCGACGTGACGGTTGGCGAACGTCCCGCTGACCCGCTCGCCGGTGTCCAGAATCGCAACGGCTCCGGCCCGGCAACGCCCGGCGATGAATCGGCCATCCCCGGTTCGCTGCTCTCTGACTTCGGTGTCCGCCTGACGCCGATGGATGAAGAGACACGCGTGCGGCTTGGTCTCCGGGTCGGCGATACGGGCCTCGCCATCACGGAAGTCGTGAAGGATGGCATCTTCGACAAAGCCGGCTTCGAACCCGGCATCGTGATCCTCGAAGCCAACGGCCGGCCCGTGCCCGGCGTGGATGCGTTCCAGCGCGCCATTGCCGAAGCCCGCGCTGCGAACCGCTCGAAAGTCCTGCTCGCCCTGCGGGTCGGACAAGTAACCAACTACCGTACGATTGACCTTCCCAAGTAACCCCAGCGTCTATGGAGTACAGAATGGCGGACACTCTGCATCATCGATCCCTCAAGGTGCTCGTCATTGAAGACGACGCCGAAATGGCAAGCTTCATCGAGAAAGTGCTCGAAGATGCAGGGCACGATGTCGAACGCGCAAGCGACGGGGCACAGGGTCTGGCGAAAGCCCGGGCCGCGGAATACGACGCCCTGGTGGTCGACCGGATGCTGCCGGAGAAGGACGGCCTGACCCTGCTGAAGGAATTCCGGGATGCGGGCGGCACCACGCCCGCCCTGTTCCTCTCGGCACTCGGCGATGTGCAGAACAAGGTCCAGGGCCTGAAGGCGGGCGCCGAAGACTATCTCGGCAAGCCCTTCGTGCCGGCAGAGCTGGCGGCCCGCGTCGAAGCCCTCGGCCGCCGGCAGACGGCTGAGCCGCAGGTCACCATCCTGAAGGCCGGCGATCTCGAAATGAACCTCCTGACCCGCAAGGTCACCCGGGCCGGCAAGAAGATCGATCTGCAGCCACGCGAATTCCGCCTGCTGGAATACCTGATGCGCCATGCCGGTCAGGTCGTGACCCGCACGATGCTGCTCGAGAAGGTCTGGGACTATAATTTCGACCCCCAGACCAACGTCATTGACGTGCACGTCTCCCGCCTTCGCGCCAAGATCGACAAGGACTTCCCGGAGGCCCTTCTCCAGACCGTCCGCGGCGCAGGCTACCGTCTGCAGGGCTAGACGTCGTATCGGGGGGCTGGCACTAGGCGCGCATGAAGCTGCCCACGGACTGGCCGGCCTGGCTTACGAGAGATAATCTCGCGAAACTGCCTGCGAAACTCGCGGCACGCCTTCCCCGTGTGCCCGAAGATATTCGCCTGCCCATCCCGGAAGGGGTGCGCAAGGCGATGCCGGTCTTCGTGCGGACGACCACGTTCAAGCTCGCGATCCTGTATAGCGCCATGATCGCCGCCTTTTCGGGCGCCTTGCTTGCGTACCTATACTACTCGACCGTTTACTATATCCGCGTTGAGTCCGAGCGGCGCATCACGGTCGAGTTCGAGCAGCTTGCCAACGCCTATTACCAGGGCGGGATGCAGCGCCTCAGCCAGTCCGTGTTCGAACGGATGACGCTGTCCGGCTCGCCTTTCTACTACTACCTGGAAGACACCTCGGGCCGGAAGATCGCGGGACACTTCCCGCGCTTGCCGGACGAGCCGCCTGAGTCGGGCATGAAGACCGTGTACTTCGATTTCGAGCTGCCCCAGCCGGATGGATCAAAGACGTTGCGCCCGGCGGCGGGCCGGATCGTCCGCCTGCGGGACAATGGCGGCGCCCTTATGGTGGCGTTCGACACGGCGCAGCAGACGGTGATCGTCGACCGTATCCAGAGCGCCATTCTCGTCGCGGCGCCCGTTGCGCTCATCCTGTCATTGCTTGGCGGCGCTCTGATCACCCGTGGTGCGGCGCGGCGCGCGGAAGAACTCGCCAAGACGGCAGAAGCGGTGATCGGCGGTGAACTCAGCCGGCGTGTGCCAGTACGCGGCACAGGCGACGAATTCGACCGCCTCGCCCAACGGATCAACGCGATGCTCGACCAGATCGGTAAGCTCGTCGAGGCCTCGCAGAATACAGGTAACGCGATTGCCCATGACCTTCGCTCGCCTCTCACCCGGCTGCGCAACAAGCTCGAGACGGCGCTCTCGAAGCCGATGACCGAAGAGGCGGCGAGCAACACGCTCGGCGAAACGGTCGAAGAAGTGGACCGCGTACTCGACACGTTCAACGCCATCCTCCGCCTCGCCCGTCTTGATGCGGGTACGGAGGGTCTGCGCGTCCGCATGGATCTCAGCGAAGTTGCGGAGGAGCTCGCGGAACTGTTCGACCCCGCCTGTGAGGAAGCGGGCCTCACTTTCCGCAGCCAGATCACGCGCAACCAGCTGGTTCTGGGCGACCGTGAACTGATCGGCCAAGCCATCTCGAACCTGATCGACAACGCCATAAAGTACACCCCGGCCGGCGGCTCGATCTCGCTGAGCGTCACGCGCGGCCCGGAAACGATGATCGACCTTACCGTCACCGATACCGGCCCCGGCATCCCGGAGGTCGAGCGGCCGAAAGTGATCGAGCGATTCCACCGGATGGACTCGGCGCGCACCCAGCCGGGATCCGGCCTCGGCCTGGCACTCGTTCAATCCGTTGCCGACCTTCATGGCGGCGCCCTCGTGCTCGACGATGGAAACGGGCCAAAAGACCGTCCGGGCCTGAAAGCTACGCTGAGGCTTCCGCGGGCTTAGTCGCGCGGCCCGGCGACAGACCAAGCAAGCCACCGATACCGATCAGCACGACGCCCAGATAAAGCAAGTCGACAAGTGGATTGTAGTAGACCCGAAACACCCAGCGGGCTTCGCCGTCAACTTCGCGCTGCTCCCCGAGCGCGGCATAGAGATCACCGGTTCCGGTCTTGTAGATAGCCGTCTCGGTCGTCGGCATAGCGGCCGCCGGATAGAAGCGTTTCATTGGTTCAAGAATGGTCTGCTGGTTGCCCTTGCTGGCCGTCAGCACAGCGCGGTCCGCGTACCAGTTCGGGCCTTCAATGGCGCGCACTTCATCAAGCGTGATGGTCCAGCCTGCGACCTTGCCGGAGCCCCCTTCGGCCAGCGCGAGCGTGGATTCGTAGCGTCCGGTCGTTTCGACAACCGCTCCGATCACGAACAATCCGATGCCGAGATGCGCCAGCGTCATCGCCCAGATACGCCGGGGAAGCTTGAACACGCGTCCCGGCGTGATCGCCCGCCGCTTCAGCTCCCAGATCGAGCCAAACACGAGCCAGAAACCGAGCGCCAGTCCAAACGCTGCCCCCGCCGAGATGTCGAGCGGGCCAACGCCCAGCAGCACGAAGACGGCGACAAGCCCCGCCCCGCCTGCTGCCCATTTCAGCCAGCCTTTGCCGTCCGCCTTGCCCCAGGCCCAAGCCTGGACGACGGGCAGCAGGATAAGGATCAGCGCCAGGATCGGAACAAACGTGAGATTGAAGTAGGGTTCGCCGACCGACACGGTCCGTCCGAACGCCTCCGCCATCAGCGGGAACAAGGTTCCGAGCAGCACCGTCAACGCGGCGACGACGAGCACCACATTGTTGGCCATCAGCGCGCCTTGCCGGCTGACCAGCGTCCAGGCCTTTCCGCCTTCAAGCTTCGGCGCGCGCCAGGCAAAAAGTCCGAGGGCGAAGCTGCCATAGGCGAGGAGGCCAATCAGCAGCAGCGTGCCGCGTTCCGGGTCAACCGCAAAGGCATGCACAGAGGTCAGGACACCGGAGCGGACCAGGAACGCGCCGAGGATAGAGAAAAGGAAAGCGAGCACGGCAAGAAGGGCCGTCCAGGCTGCGAAGCCCTCCTGCTTTTCGGTAACGATCACCGAGTGGAGCAGTGCCGCGCCGATCAGCCAGGGCATCAGCGACGCATTTTCGACCGGGTCCCAGAACCACCAGCCACCCCAGCCGAGTTCGTAATAGGCCCAGTAGGATCCGAGCGCGATGCCGAAGGTGAGCGGCGCGAAGGCGGCGAGCGACCAGACGCGCGCCTCTTTCGCCCAGACGCGGTCAATCCGTCCTTCCATCAGGCCGGCCGCGGCGAGCGCGAAGACGAAGGAGTATCCGACATAGCCGAGGTAGAGCATGGGCGGGTGGATCGCGAGTGCAGGGTCCTGCAGCAGCGGATTGAGTTCTGCGCCCTGGAACGGGGCCGGGTCGAGCCGCAGGTAAGGCGACGAGGCAAACAGAAGGTAGGCAAGCGCGCCCGTCGAAAGCAGGCCCTGAACGCCGAGTGCGCGCGCTTCGAACAGGTCGCGTCCCGTCCGCATCATTGCTGCGGCCGCGGCGCCGAAACCAAGTGTTACGAGGCACCAGAGCGCCATCGACCCTTCATGGTTCCCCCAAGTTCCGGCGATCTTGTAGATCATCGGCTTCAGCGTGTGCGAATTGTTGGCAACGAGCGCGACGGAGAAATCGGATGTGACGAAGGCGTTGATGATTGTGAGGAACGAAAGCGCCATCACGAAGAAGGCAGCGACAGCCACAAGCCCGGCCAACCGCCGTTCGCCGCGCAAGCCCAACACACCCTGCGCCAGTGACAAGGCAAGCGCGAGGAAGGCCGCGAAATGTCCGGCTTCGATCATCCGCCCGCCTCAAGCGGCTTCAACTCGCGCGGCTGATAGTTTTCATCATGCTTGGCAAGGAGCTGCCTGGCTGTGAACACGCCGCTCGCGTCGAACGTGCCGGTCGCAACCACGCCCTGCCCCTCACGGAAGAGATCGGGGGCAACGCCGGTAAACCGCACCGTGATCGTGCTCGGGCTGTTGTCGATGACGGTGAACTGCATCGTTGCGCCGCCGTCGGAATAAGTCAGCGTTCCCGGCTCGACCCAACCGCCGACTTTCACCTCGCGGCCCGGCTTCGGCAGACCTTTCTCGGCCAGCACTTCCGGCGTGTAGAAGAGGTTGGCATTCTCGCGCAGTGCAAAGAATGCGAGCACAGCGGCCGCCACAACCAGCGCGGCAGCAATTCCAAAGGTATAGAGGCGTCGGGTACGGGCGCGCATGGGCTATGGTATAGGGCTCGCTGCCCGGTTTGGGGAGTGCGGCAATACGGCGGGCCAGCCGCCGGTGGGCAAGCGGGGATCAGGCCGCAACGGACATCTGCATGTGGTGGCGCAGGTAGTCTCCCAGCCGCAACCCCAGCGCAACAATCGAGAGCGTCGGATTGGCATAACCTCCCGTCGGGAAAACCGAGGAAGACGCGATGAACAGGTTTGCAACGCCGTGCACGCGGCAATCGGGGTCAACGACGCCGCGTTTCGGGTCCGTCGACATCCGGGTTGACCCCATGAAATGGCGCGCCGAGGCAGAATAGAGCACGGGTTTGCCGTCAACCCGCTGGACTTCAAACCGGCCCGCACCGCCCGCCGCCAGCCCATCGGCAAGGGCGTCCTGTGCCCGGGCCACGGCGTAGGCATCCTCATCGCTCCAGCGCCAGTCCAACCGGGCCTTCGGAACGCCGAACGCGTCTTCCTCCCGGCTCAAGGCAATCCGGTTCTCCCGGTTCGGGCGCTGCTCGACCGAGTGCAACACCTCGAACCATTCGAACTTCCGCCGCCGGTCATGAGACCAACCGCCCCGTGTCAGGGAAGACGCTGCATGTTGGTCGTAGCGTTCGAGGAGGCGGCGGACGATGCCATCGGCCCCCGCGACGGCGTCGATCACCGACCCCAGCGGTGGCAGTCGGGTTTCGCGGAGTGCGGTGAATATGCTGAGCGCGCCGCCCACGCCCCGCTTCTGCCGGTCGCTCTCGACATGCGGGCGCCACCCGGCTTCGCGCGCGAACAGCATCGAACCGATGGCAATCTGACCCGTCTCGGCTTGCACCGCATCCGGCATGGTCAGGTAACCCATGTAGGGGGCGCCGCGATTGAAGTGCATGTCATAGATTGCGGCGGTCCGGAAAATCGCCGGATCGGACGGATAGAAGCTTCCACCCGAGACGAGCGGGTGATCCATCATCCAGCGCCCGACCGTGTCATTCTGGTTGCCGATCCCCTCCGGTATCACACTGCGTGAGGCCAGCATCAGTTGGGGGATGGCAATACCCCCACCCGCGAGAACGAAGGTCCGCGCCTCGATCCTGTGGGTCTCGCCCGGCTGCGTCGCAAAGCGCAGCGCGCGGATTTCATTACCGTTCTCGCCGGGGAGCAGTTCCGTTGCGTAGGCATGGCTGATCAGCCGGATCTCTTCGCGCTGCTCGTAAAGCGCATGCATGTTGGCAAGCAGCCGGTCTGCATCGCCAAAACGGTAGAGGCGCGTTTCCTCACCCGGCACGTTGATGAGGGTGGGCGCCGCCTCCGGTGCGGGGGTGAACTCGCAGCCGGAAGGCAAACCGAACAGTTGGTCCGCACGATCAATCCAGCGCAGGTATTCCTCGTGCGGGAGAGGCCATCCGCCAGCGTCGCCAGCGGTCACCCCGTCAAAGTCCGCCCGTGAAAGCGCTGCTAGCCTGATCCAACGATGGCCCCCGCCGGACTGTATGTACCAGGCGCTGGCATTGCCGCCGATCTGGCGCCGGCTGGGCTGGAAATCATCGACAAAACTTGAAGAGTCGGTGCCGAGCATCGACAGGTTGTGAGCACCCGTCACGCTTTTCATGCCACCGCTTTCAAGGATCGTGACCCGAAGGCCGGAGCCCTGCAGCGCGGTGGCGACCGAGTATCCGGCCGGGCCTGATCCTACGATGCAGACATCGCAGGTCTCGACGGAATCACGTGGTAGTGAACGCCCATCAATATGCATGGTTGTGTGATGTTCTGCAGCCGCCGTGAGATCGACAGCCGCGAGATTGGCGGCTGAGTCCCTGCGCGAGTGGAAAGCAGCAAACGTCCCCTATCAAGCCGGGGCAATGATCGTCTCGGCACGATGATAAATCGCAGAGTAGAACTAGCGGGATTCCCGCCCAGTTCCATCGGTATTTTTACGCATCGGGGCCACCGACGCAGGCCGAAACCTATTCGGTTGGGGCCGCGCCTTCTCCCTCGCCAATAGCATCGATCATGGCCCGGAACCGCTCCCGGCGGGGGTCATCTTCCGGGAGGCGGGCGTAGATGTAGCGCATGGCCTGTTCGGCCTTTTCCTGGTCTCCAGCCTGGGCAGCGCCCATCGCCGCCCACATGCCGGCACGCACCTGGGTTTCGTCCAGCTGATAGGCCCGGGCATAGAGCCGGGTCGCGTCTGGCCCGACTGCCCCGCCGCTCAGCTCAACCAGCACGTCGGCCAGCGACACGAGCGCAGGCACAAAATCCTCGTTCCGCCGCAGCGCTGACTGATAAGCCCGCAGTGCATCTTCAGGGCGCCCCTGCGCGCGCAGCATTTCGCCGATGAAGAAGTGCGGCTCTGGCGCCTTGGGATTGTCACGCATGGCCTGTTCAAGGCGCGACAGCGTTTCTGCCGCAGTCAGCGATTGCGGATCGGTCCGGATCTTTTCAGCCAGCGCGGCCTGGCGCGCGCTCATCGGCTGGTCACCCATCCCGGGCTTGCCGATCGCCACATAGCCCGCAACGCCCGCAATGAGGCAGGTGGCGAGGATCATGGCATTGCTGCGCGAGAGGGAAAGAGAGGTCATGGACGCGGAAACCGGAGTGTGGCGCGAAGACCGCCCAATGCGGCAACGCTGAGTTCAAGGCGGCCCTTATGCAACTCTGCCAGTTCCTTGACAATCGACAGGCCCAGTCCCGTCCCCGGCGTCGTCTCGTCGAGGCGAACGCCGCGTTTCATCGCATCGGCCCGCTCTTCTTCCGAGAGCCCGCGGCCGTCATCGTCCACTTCGATCACAAGTTCACGGGACGAATCCGACACCGTCACCTTCACCTCGGAAGCCGCCCATTTGCAGGCGTTTTCCATTAGGTTTCCGATCATCTCCTCGAAATCCTGCTTCTCGCCCCGGAAGATCGCCGCTGTACTGCCTTCGACCGTCACTTCGATTCCCTTGGCGTCGAACAAGCGGTTGAGCAGCCGGGCAAGGCCATCGATCACGGGGCGCACTTCAGTGCGTGCACCAATCGTCTCTGCACGGGCGGCCATCCGCGCGCGCTTCAGGTAATGCTCGACGTTTGTCTGCATGGCATCGGCCTGCCGGCGCACAACCTCATCCAGCTGGCTGCTGCCCGCGGCTTCATTCTTGAGGACAGCCAGCGGCGTCTTCAGGGCATGCGCGAGATTACCGACATGCGTACGCGCACGCTCGACCACTTCGCGGTTATGCTCGATCAGCTTGTTCAGTTCCTCCGTCAGCGGACGAACCTCGGAAGGGTAGTCCCCGGCCAGCTTCTGCGCCTCACCTTCGCGCACACGGGCGACATCTGCCTGGAGCCGGGCCAACGGCGTCAGCGAATACCGGATACCGAGCAGCATGGCGGCAAACACACCGCCAAAAAGCGCAATCATGGTGCCGAGCAGGAGATTGCGGAAATTGGTCGCGGCAACGTCGTTGGGCGTACGGTCCGCTGCGCTCATGAGAATGAGCGGCGTCGGCCTGTTCTCGATCACGATGGCCTGCGCTGCAACGCGCGAGCGCTGATCCGCCGGCCCGTCGAAGTTGCCGAACTGCGTGACACCCGGTGTGGCGACCGCCTTGGCGATCAAATCCGGCGAGAGCGGAACATCTTCATCCCAGAGGCTCTTGGACCGGAAGTCGCCCGCAATGGTGAGATCAGGGTTCAACCCCACGACGGCCCAGTATTGCCCGGAATACTGTGTCTGGAAGCGCGCATCGCTCGGAAAGAAATCACGGTCGGTATTGGTGATCCGGCCATCCGCGAGGAAGGCGTCTTCGCGGATCAACTCCCGGGACAAAGTTATCAAAGTTTCCTGCAAATCCCGCTCGACCAACGCAATCGTCTGCGCGCGGTAGACTGCCGACAAGGCCAGCGCGCCGCCGATGAGCACGAATACGCCCCAGATAGCAGCCGCGATAGTGATGCGCCGCGCCAGCGACACGCTCGACCAGCGATCGATCAGGCTTTGGGTGTCTTGGGAATTGTCGGTTTCGCTCATAGAGGCGGTTTAGCCTCCAATCGGCTTAACCTGCAACGCGGGCTTCATCTTCCGGCACGATCAGGCGGTAGCCGAGGCCACGCTCCGTCTGGATCCGGTCCTGGCCGATCTTGCGCCGCAAGCGGCCGATAAAGACCTCGATCGTGTTCGAGTCGCGGTCGAAATCCTGGTCATAGATGTGCTCGACCAGTTCGGTGCGCGGCACGACCCGGCCCTGATGGTGCATCAGGTAAGACAGAACCCGGTACTCATGCGCAGTCAGCTTGATCGGCTCGCCGTTGACGGTCGCCCGAGCAGCCCGCGTATCGACCATCAGCTTGCCGCACTCCAGCGTCGCGGCGGAATGCCCGGTCGCCCGGCGCAGCAGAGCGCGCAGGCGTGCAAGCAGCTCCTCGGTGATGAAGGGCTTGGTCAGGTAGTCGTCGGCGCCGGCATCGAAGCCGGAGACCTTCTCGCTCCACTGGTCGCGCGCCGTCAGGATCAGCACCGGGAAGGCCTTGCCTTCCTTGCGCCAGCTCTTCAGCACGCTGACGCCGTCGATCTTCGGCAAGCCGAGATCGAGGATCACCGCATCATAGGGTTCGGTCTCGCCAAGAAACTGGCCATCTTCGCCATCTGCGGCGAGGTCCACGGCGTAGCCGGCTTGCGACAGGGCATCTGCCAGCTGACGCCGCAGGTCTGCATCATCTTCGACAACGAGAAGTCTCATCTGGATAGCCTCTGTAAAAGGTTGGAGGGCGCGTCAGCCACCACTGCGCTGAAGCACCGCGCCGGTCTCAGCGTCAACCGTAACATGAACCTTGCGGCCATCTTCGGTGAGCCAGTCGATTTCGTAAACCGCGCCGCCGGAGTCGCTGGAGTAAAGGTCGGCGCCGAGTTGGTAGCCGCCATACTCACGTTTCAGCGTCTGGAAAATCTTGCTCAGCGGAACCGTGCGGCCTTCCTTGACCGCTTCGCGGGCCTGGCCGGGCGAGAACTGGTTGCCCCAGCCCTGATCCTGCAGCTGCGCCATTTCACCCTTCGGCCAGGCATCATCTCCCCGGCCGCGATCTTTGCCCTGGGCAAAGGCGGCGGGCGCGAGCATCAGGCCAAGGGCGGCGAGGAGAGCGAGGGAGCGTTTCATGAGGCTCCATATGCGGGCGAGGCTCTGAACGTTAAGTGAATGGTGCAGTTCATCTGCAGTCAGACTAACGCCAGCCCCCGATTATGGCTCCCGCCACCAGGAACCCAAGCAGGAGATGTACGGCATCGAGAACTAAAAGTCCAATTTTTTCTGGACCATAGACGAAGCTGTAGAGCCGCACCGGCAGCGCGATGAAGAACGAGATCTGGAACGCGAGCACCACCCCGATCGCAAGGTTATCCACCCGCGCCAGCTTGAACAGGATGGCGAGCCCGATGGCGGTCAGAATCGGCATGATGGGTGAGATCGCCATTTTCCAGGCGTGCGGCCTCAGCTGCTCCTTGTCGTAGCCGGTAAGCTTCAGCCAAAGGCCCGAAAAGAACAGGCCGTAGATCAGGAACCCTACGGCATAGATCGCGGCAGCGGCCGCCAGAACCGCGTACCAGTTATCGCCCGCGACGATGGTGATTTCAGACGGTGGCACATTTCCCTCCCCGGAGCCGTGTCAGGGAAGCCTACGCCCGCGAACGAATTGAGTCGATATCGGCTGGTTAACGGCCTTCCGCCCAGCGCTTCAGCCCTTCGTCGCGCGGATCGCTGAGAACGATCTCCATGCGGACATAAAGGTCCCCCGGCGGGTTGACCTGCACACCCTTGCCTTTGAGGCGCAGCTGCGCGCCGGTATTTGTCGCCGCCGGCACTTTCAGCGCAACCGGCCCGGACGGCGTCCGCACATCCACAGTGCCGCCGAGGATAGCTGTCTTGAGGTCGAGGCTGAGAGACATGCGCAGGTCCTTGCCCTCACGCGTCCAGATCGGGCTGCCCGCAACGTCCACCTCAAGCAGCGCGTCGCCGGGCGCGCCGCCATTCGGCGACGGCTGTCCCTGGCTCTTGAGCCGCAAGGTCTGCCCGCTCGTGATACCGGCCGGAATGTTTACATCGAGCGCGCTGCCATCTGCCATCGACATGCGCCGGCGCGCACCGGTCACGGAATCCTCGAAGGAGATCTCAACCCGGTAGCGCACATCCCGCCCCTTCTGGGGGCCCGGATTTCGCCGGCGGGCATTGCCGCCAAACATGCCCGCAAGGATGTCCTCGAACGGATCGCCTTGCGCACCGAAAGGACCCGCGCCGCTCTCCCAGCGTCCGGCGCCCCCGCCAAACCCGCGCGGGTTGCCGTCACCGTCGATTTCGCCCCGGTCAAACTTCGCCCGTTTCTCGGCATCGCCGAGGATTTCGAAGGCGGCCGACACGCGTTTGAATTCATCGGCTTTCACCTCGTCTCCGGGGTGCAAGTCGGGGTGGAGGGTTTTCACCCTCGCCCGATAGGCCTTCTTGATGTCAGCCTCGGTGGCCGATTTCGGCACACCAAGCACTGCATACGGATCGAGCGCCACTGCGGGCTCCCTGCTGCAACTGCGATAGTCGGCTTACAGGTAAGGTGATCCGGGGCCGATTGAAAGCCATGGACCTGTGCGGCCGTCCGGCCCGACTTCGGCGACACGTAGCGCGAGCGTTCCCTCTGGGACAGGGCAACTCGGCAATTCGGTCGTGAGCCGGCTGCCAAACCCGCTGCCGAAATCAAACTCGGCGGCAAATCGCCCGCCCGCCGCATCATCCGGAAAGGCCCAGCTGTCGGGAATATCTGCGCCGCGCCGAAGCCAGGTGGCGATGCCGCCGGTCACTCGCAGATGGCACGGTTGCCAGGGCAGTGCCTGACGCGCCTCGAACACGACCGTTTGCGCTTCCGACGATCCTCCAGCCTTCCACAGCAACGCGCGGCCGACATCCAGCCCGCCGAGCGTTACCCGCTGAACCGCCCCGTCAAGCAACACGAGCCGCGCGCCGGCCGCCGCCGCTCCGCTGACACTGCCACCCTGCCCGCGCAGCAGCCGGGACAGGCGCCAGCTGTCAGGCCCGGTGAGCTCAGCTGCGGCAAACTGGATCAGCTCCCAGCCGGCATCGGTCTCGAGCAGCGCCGAGTTTGCTCCCGCCATAACGGCACCATCCGGCAGGCTGGCAAACGCCTCACCCGGCACTGTCACCTCCAGCCGTGCACCTCGATCCCAGCTGCCGGACGGGCCCGCCGCCAGCGGCGCGGTCAGCCGTGCGATAACCGCCGGCTTGCCAAGCACCACGCGCGCGCCAAGACTGTCCATCTCGGCGCCAACCAGCACGTTTACAGAGCCGGGCCACGGGTCGGCAAACGCCGCCACCAGAGGCCCTTGCCCATCGCTGCCCGCTCCGGCGGGCGCATCGATCACCACGAGGTCCGCATCCGGATATACCGCCGCTTCGGGCGGCGCATTTCCCGGCTCGGCCGAGCGCGCGCGGCAAGGCGGCGGCGCATCACAGACGAGCTGCAACTGGCGCGTGATCCCCTGATCCACAATTTCCTCGATCCGCCAGATGGTCTCGTCTCCGACCAGTGTGATCCGGTCACCTGGCTCAAGCGCCAGCGTTGCCGGACCTGACATGAACTCGACGGTCCGGTTGCGCGAAGCAAGGTCCAGCAGGCTGCGCGCCACCGCCTCGGCGCGCGTCTGCGACATCACCAGCGGCAATTCGACGTCCATCACCAGCCGCGCATCACCGCTGCCGCGCCGCGATTCAATGACCATCGGCTGATGATCCTTCTCCGGATCAATCACCGTCAGGCGCACGCGCTCAGGCGCCTTGTCCATCAGCAGCCGCGTCAGGCGTGTCGTCTCGTCACCCGCTGCGTCCCCCGGCACGGCAAAGACCGGACCGTCCCCGCGCATCCGAAATTCCAGATTCCCTTCACGCTCGACAACTTCAAACCCGAAAGCCGCCGCGAGCGGTTCAAGCGCCGCCCTGACGGACGAAACCCCGGTCAGGACAAAACCCTCCACCACGCCGTCCAGCGCCTGCGTCTCCGCATCGGCAATCCCGCCCGCCGCGCAGATTTCGTCGACCACCTGTGCCAGCGGCGCGAGCCCGGACCGGCCATTCAGCCAATGCCCCCGAGCCCAGTTACCGCCATCGCCCCAGACATCCTCGCGCAAGGGCCAGGCCGGAAAGGGCCGCGCATCCCAGGCCCAGACAAGCGCCGCCTCGACGCCTTCCATCGCCTCTAAATGCGGCAAGGCAGAAGCCAGAAGACGGCGCTGGATCACATCATCCCGCGCGCCGCTTGAAAACGGCGGCAATCCGCTCTCTGAGCTTTTGGGATCGTAAAAAAGATTCGGTGCATTGCCTGCCTTGTCGACCGCTGCAAACCCGATCTCTGACAGTCGCAGCGGCTTGAGCCCCGGCGTCCATCCGGTCGGCTCTGCAGATCGCACGCCGCCATGTCTCGGGTAATGCAGCGCCGCCGACCACCCTTGGACATCCTTCTGCCGGAATACCCAATGCTCTCCATAAGCCGTATCGGCTATCGGCGTGCGCATCTGTACGTCGCGAGCTTCAGCATCGGTATAATACCAGTCGAACGCCTCGCCACCCTCGATCTGGCTTGCAAGATAATCCGTATCATCTGCCGCCGAGAATCCTGCCTGCGCATCAAGATGTGCATCGCCGTCTCTCCAGTCGCCCATGGGCGGATACCAGTCGATCCCAACAAAATCGATGTCCGGATTCGCCCAGAGCGCATCCAGCGGAAACAGCACATCACCACTCCCATCGTCCGGCACATAAGCTCCGTACTCGGTCCAGTCCGCCGCATAGGAAACCTTGGCCTCCGGCAGGATCGCCTTGACGTCCGTTGCAAGTTCGCAAAGCGCCTCCACGAATGGAAATGCACCCGTTTCGTCGCGTACACGCGTAAGGCCGCGCATCTCGCTGCCGATAAGGAAAGCCTCCACACCACCCGCCTCCGCCGCCAGCTGTGCATGGTGGAGAATGAAAGCCCGGTATCCTGTTGCCCCGTTGACAAATGACTCTATTTCGCTGCGCGCACCCGCCGTTCTGTCTTCGGACACCGTGATCCGCCCCCGCCATGAGAAGTCCGGCGCATCCATGAAGAGGAAAGGCGTCAGCGTAACGAGATAGCCGCGTTCCTTCAGCTCACGGATCGCAGAAACCACTGAACTGTCCGAAGGTGTGCCCCCGTAGTTTGCCCGGCCCGCCTCATCTCGCGAGACCAGATAGGCGCCGGAACGCCCAACTCCCGCGACGCTCCAGCTCTCTGGCCGTGTCACGCGCGTCCGCGTCTCCACACCCGGCCGTATCTCGCACGTCCCAGCCTCGATACTCGAGCCAAACCACCCGCACGTTAGCGCAACATGCGTCACACGCGGAAAATCCTCACGCAGCTGGTCGAGCGAAACGAGAAAATCCGCCCGGGCTTCTCCAGAATGTACGTTCAAGGGCCGCTCGACACCCGGCCGGATCACCTCGCGCACGATGTCCGTCGCATACACGAACTCGCCGGAAGCCGGGATGATGTTGACCCCTGAGACTACAGAGGCAAGGCTCGTCTCATCCCCGTCCGGCGGCGCGCGCAGCACTTCAAATGAAAGCTGCGGTAGCCGGTTTCCGAAAGCCTCCAGCGGCAAATCCTCGAACACGATGTAAGCCAGCCCGCGATAGGCCGGCGCCGCGCCCTCGATCATCTCGATCAGCGGATCCGGCGCCTGCGTCTCCGTCCCGGAATAGAACCGCGCTGCAACGCCCGACAGGTCAAACGGCTCCCCGTTCGCCCAGGCCCGCGCGATCCGGGTCACCGGCCCCTCGCCGATCGCAACAGCAAAGCTCACCGAGTAACGAAACTGCTCCACCCGCGGACCGCCCTTGCCGCCCGTCCGAGTGGTCGTCCGCCGCTCCTTGAAACGCGACGCCCAGATGAGCTGGCCGCCCACCCGCATCCGGCCGTATACGGACGCTACACCGGCGCCCTCGCCCGCACCCATAACCTGCAGCGTCTGAACGCGCGGGCCCTGCACGGGCGCCGCGAAATAGGCATCAATTGCCCCGCCGATGGCCGAGCCCGCCGCCCGCCCCAGCGCCGCACCGGTGATGCTGCGTCCGAGGAACGATAATCCTTGCGGCAACAGCCGCCGGCCCAGCGCTGCCCCCGCTTCCGAAAACACGATCTGCGCCATCGTTCAGTCCTCCACACCCGGAAATGAAAACGCCGCCGCTACCCGCCGCGACCACCATGCCGAGAGCCGGGTCTCCGCCACGCACCTTCCCCAATAGGCGTGCACAAGCGTTCCATCCCCGGTCACCACGCCGCAATGCTTCGCTGGCACACCCGTCCCCATACGGAAGATCAGCACATCTCCGTGGCGTACATTCCCCGGCGCAATTTCCAAGAGATGCCGCCGTGCCGCCACCAGCAAGGTCTCCTCGCCCAGCGCTTCGGCCCAGTCCGGAGTATAGGGCGGCGGCGTCTCAGGCTCAGCGCCCACCAGCGCGCGCCAAACACCCCGCACAAGCCCGAGGCAATCACACCCCGCGCCACAGAGGCTCGCCTGATGGCAGTAAGGCGTGCCGATCCAGCGCCGCGCCTCGGCGACGATCTCGCTGCGCTTCATCGGCGCCCTCCTGTGTTTCCCGTTGCGGGCGGCCCCGCCACCAACGCCTCCGTACCCGGAAGATGCGGAAATCCCCGGAAGTTCTCTGCATTTGCAAACACGTCCCGGCACGTCTCGAACCGGTGATCGCAGCTGAGCCCCGGAAACGCCTCCGCATCTGCGCCGCACCGCGCATCGCCAAACACGGCGTCGCATCGCCGCGAATAAACTCGCCCAATGGGCCGCTCCAGATCCGCTTTCAAAGAGACAAGTTCCGCTTCGAAGCCCGTAATACCACGCCGGATGCGCGACAACCGCCCACTCCAGACAGGCACCGCGTGCTCCGGCATGCGCCAATCCACGCGCTGAACCTCCACTCGCGCTCCGTCCCACAGCCCGCCATCAAGGTCTGCCTCGGAAATTGCGTCATGCGAAAGCGCTCCGGCCAGCTCGGCCTGTCCCGGAGCAAGCGAAGCTGACGACGTAAACCGCGCCCCTTCCAGCGCGCCGCCCGGCTGGAAGGTCCGCACACCAATCACCAGCGCCCGGTAATGCTCCGTCACTGCCAGCTCAAAACCATCCGTCCGCGTCAGCGTCCAGCATAGGCAGGACGTGGTCACGCCGGATGCCAGAGCTTCGGCAAGTTCGTCCGCAACAGTCTTCATGCTTCACCCCACCAGTTCAACGAGCGGCACACGGATCACCCGTCCAGCGCCAAAGGCTTCAAGGTTCACATCGAGCCGGTCAGTGTCGAACCGCACGGGGCAATCGAACAGGAATCCCGCCGTCACCACGGCGCCTTCCGCGGGTGCATCCGCGAACGTAACGACGCCTGTCACCGGATCTGCCGTCACGCCGACTTCCGCGCCATCCACAGCGCCGCGCACACTTCCCGCAACAGGCTTCCAGATGCGCCGCTGCCAATCGCCGTACGCCTTCGTCAACGAGAAGCTCGCCGTCGCGCCGTCTCCTGTCGCGATCACCTGGTCGAGCGGTGAAACGTCCGCGCCCGGCAAGCCGGAGCGATCATCCAGACGGTCCCTGAACCGGAATCCGTGCAGCCGTCCGCCCCGCGCCTCGAAAAACGCGGTCAGCGTCTGCAGGCTGGCAAGGCTCGTCACCGCGCTGCCAATCTCCCAGCGCCGCCGCGAGCCAGCCCAAACCGCATTGCGCGCTTCGCCGCCGCCCGCCAGCGGCACCACCTCGACGCGCCGTTCCGGCCCGCCGCTTGCCGCCAGCGCCAGCGGCATTGGCAGGCTCACTTCATGAAACTGCGCGAGGCTCACAGGAACCGCCCTCCGCCCTGTACCAACCGCGCGAGCAATGCCGCTACCGCCCCGCTTTGCCCCAGCGCCCCGCGTTCATCCGTCCCCGATGCAAAATTGAAGCTCGCAGAGACCGACGGCCCCGCCGAATTCCTCAGGATGAGCGCTTCCGCCGCCACACGCGCCAGATCGCGCAGCATGGACTCCGCCATCTTGCGGAAATCGAGTTCACCAGAGCGCGCCGCTACGCCCAGCGAGACAGATATTCGCTCGCCCGCCACATCAAAGGCTGCCGCCAGCGCATCTGCTGCCTGCTTCGCCGGCCCGTTCGCCAGCGCGTCGAGCGCCCGCGCTGCATTGCCCAAGTCATTGTCCGTAGACGTCATGTCCATTTTCCTTTCCGTCTGGAAGCCGTTTCATCAAGTCCTCCAATCGCGCCCGCGTCGGCGCCGCGCCGCCGCCGCCTAGCCATCGCCATTCGCGCAGGCTGAGGCGCCAGAACGCGTCCGGCAGAATCCCCGCTGCCAGCGCGGCCCGCAGCATCTCGCCCCACGGCAGCATCAGCCTTCAAGCCCGAGCCGGAACGCCTCCGCCACAGCTCGCGCCGCCTCGCCCGGCGCGATGGAGGCGGAGGGCACTTTTGATGCCGCCTCTGCCTCGCCCCCGCCGCGAAGCAGCGCCGCCAGCACGACAATCATATCCGCTGCGCTCGCCGCCCTCAGCCGCGCCTGCAGTTCACTGATCTTCGAGCAGCCGAACGCCGCCTCGATCTCCGCCAGCGCCCCCAGCGTCAGGCACAGCCGCCTCGGCGCGCCGTCCACCACCACCGCCGTTTCTCCCCGCGCCGCGTTCATGCCAATGCCTCGAAGCTCAGCCGGCCCGCGCTCTCCAGCGTCACCGAGAATGCCGCCTCGCCATCATGCGCGCCGCTCCAGCTCAGCTCGGAAATCTGGAACGCGCCGCTCAGCATCCCAAAATCCGGCAGGATTAGCTGCCAGTCCGGCGTCTCCCCTGCGAAGAACACCGCCCGCATCCGTGCGTCCGATGCAGCGTCTCGGAACACGCCCTGCCCGCTCACGCGCGCCGCCTTGGTGCCTACGCCTGCCAGCAGTTCGCGCCACGCCTCCGGGCTGTCCGCTCCCGTCGCATCCACGGCGGAACTCCTCATTTCGATCCGGCTCGTGCGAATGCCTGCGAGCGTGACGAATCCGTCTGCCCCGTCAGATATTTTCAGCAGGATATCCCTGCCCCTCTGCGTACCCATCAGGCTGCCTCTTCTGAAATGATCCGGAAGCGGATGAGCCCGCGAAACGCTCTCCGGTCCGCCTGCCGCATTGCATCGCTGTAAATCGTGTGCGCGAGCGCAATCCGCCCTTCGGGCAACGCCCAGGACGCGGCATCCACCGCCCCGCGCAGCGCCGCCAGCGCTTCCCGCGCCTCTCTGAGCCCGCCATCACGCGACGAGACCGCCAAGGTCAGCACATGCTCAGTCGCTTCGCCGAGAGAAGCTCCCGCCGGCCGGCACTCATGCCGCTCCAGACGCACGAATGGATAGGCCGGCGCCTCACTCTCGTCGTCATAGATACGCCCGCCAAAGATCGCCGCGACACCAGAATTGGCTCTCAGCACACTGAGCAAGGCATCCTGCACCCGTGCTTCTGCGCTCATAGCCGGGCCTCCCGGCGCGGCGCCAGAGCAGTCTCGACGGCCGCATCCGCTCCGCCCCGCTGCCCGCCCGGCGCACCATAGGCCGCCTGCACCCAAAGCTTCACGGCATGCGCCAGATCCTCCGGCACACCCTCAGCATCGCCATACCCCGCCACGAACGTCACTTCGATCGCCCCTCCAGGCGGCACCACAGGCAGGCCCGCAAACGGGCGCAGACGCAGCCGGCCGCTGGTCAGCTGGAACCGCCCGGTCAGCAGCTGCTCGCCGCCCTCCGCATCCACGCGCACAACAGAAACCAGCGCCTGCGCGGGGCCCGGCCTCAGCTTCACGCCGCCGCGCAGCAGGCCCTGCGGCCAAGCGGTCCAGCGCCGTTTCAAGGTGCGCGTCACCAGCGCGAGCCCGCTCGCCGTCTCGACATGCGCGCGCCCGGCCCGGATCAGCGCCGTCACCAGCGCGTCCTCGGCATCGGTACCAAGGCGCAGGAAGTCTTTCGCCGCCGCAAGAGTCAAAGGCTCCGCTGCTGGCGGTGCAATCACCGTCAGGTCACTCATTCTGTTTTGTCCTTATAGGGAGGAAATGGGCCGCCCCGGCCGGTGGGATGTCAGGGCGGCCCGCCGGGCATCAGATGATGTCCCGGAGCTTCACGATGATGTCGCCACCCATCGGCAGGCCCACCTGGCGCACGAGCTCATTGTCGATGCCCGTCTCGGTCCCGCGGATCAGCGCGGCGATGGCTTCCGCCACCTTCGTCGTAAATTCGTCCTGCTGCGGCTTGGTCAGCGCCGCCGCCTGCTTGATGATCGCAATGATCACACTATCGATCATGGTCTGGTTTCCTTCTTGCTTGCTGGGAGAAATCAGAACTTCATCACCTTGACGGCATCGAAGTTCTGCACGCCGCCGCCCACACGTTTGGTCGTGTAGAACAGCACGTAGGGTTTGGCCGAGAAGGGATCACGCAACACGCGCGCGCCCTGCCGGTCGGTGATCAGGTAGAAGCGGCGGAAATCGCCAAACGCGATGGCCGAGTTGCCCGTGCCAATGTCCGGCATGTCCTCGATCTCGGTCACCGGATAGCCGAGCAGCGTCGCCGCCTCTCCGCTTGTGCCCGGCTGCCAGAGGGATCGCCCATCCGCATCCTTCAGCTTGCGGACAGCCGACACCGTGCGCCGGTTCATCACGAAGCGCGCATTGGTGCGAAACTGGCTCTTCGGCGCATAGATCAAGTCGATCAGCTGGTCCGCGGCGCTTTCATCCGTGAAGTCACCCGGCACAAAGCCGACCTTGCCCCAAGTATGCGATCCCTCGGCCACGATGTCATAGTCGAGAAAGCCCTTCGGCTTGGACGATCCGTTACCAGTGACGAACGCAGCAGATTCCTGCGCGGCAAACGCCGTCTCGACCTCATCGGCAAGCCAGGCATCGATGTCCGCATACGCATCTTCCAGCAGCGTCTGCGTCGCCGCCGGCATGGCATAAAGTTCGCCTGCCGGGAATGTCAGCAGGTCGAGGCCCGACACTGCCGTCTCCGGCCGCTCCGCTTCCTCGCCCACCCAGGCCGCCGCCGCGCCCAGCCCCACAGGCTTCTTGTAGACGCCCACGGACGTCTGCCGCACCGTCGCGATCTGGCGCATCGGGCTTGCCGCCAGCAGCCGCGCCTCGATCAGCCGGTCCAGCTCCGGCGGCGCCACATGCCCGCCCTCGCTGCCGGTGCCCGTGTTTAGCGACTTCACGTCCAGCCGCGCCACACCGCTCTCGTCGCCGGTGCGCAGGTAACGCGTCCAGGCTTCACGGCGTTCATCATTCTCCACGTCCGGCGCCACCGCCGCATCGGGCCGCGCCATCTTGAGGCTCAGCGCCTCCAGCCGGCGGTCGATACGTGCAAGGCGTTCATCCGTCAGCGGATCGCTCGCTCCCTTCGTCTCGATTTCGGCGAGACGGGCATCATTCGCCTGCCGGTAGGCTTCAAATACAGCCAGCATTTCGCCGGCATCAGCCTTCACGGCCTTGGCTTCCTTGGTCATGTCTTCTCCTTCATTGACCCTGCAGTTCACGCCGCCCGCAGTGCGCCGGCGCCCATCACCTGAAACAGCGCGCTGCGCTGCATTGGCTCGCTCACGAGCGAGATTTCCACGAGATCCACTTCGATCAGCTCCCGCCCGCCCGTCACACGCGGCGACCAGACCTTCGGGAAGAACCCGATCGAGAGCCCCCGCGCGCCCCGCTCGACGAGGCTTATCCCGGCCATGCGTTCGATCAGCCCCCGGACGAACAAGCCATATCCATCCTCGCGCAAATGTACCCAGCGCCCCGCCACATCACTCTCGCGGTGGCCGACGAGCAGCGGCACACCGGGCCGCCGCGCCAGGCTCTTCGCAAACGCGCCTGCTCGTACGACATCGCCCGAAAGGTCCGGCCGCCCGAACACGCTGGCATAGCCTTCAATCAGAACCGGCTCACGGCGCATCGCTTGCCTCCAGCTTCCGCTCGATCCGGTCGAGCTGCACGCGCATCGCGCCAATCTCGGCCTCCACACGGGCGAGTCGCTCCGATACAGGCGCCGCCTCTGCCACCCGCTCTTCGAGCGTCGCCACGCGCTCTGCCGCAGCGCCTGCCCAGAGCAGCACACCTGCCGATTGCACGGCCACGGCCAGGATCACACCCATCGTCAGCCTGCGGTCAAAGCTCATGGCTCCACTCCCGCGATCCGGCGTTTCTCCTCGCGGGTCACGAACGTGGCCTCTTCCAGCCGCGCCCACAGCGCCTCGCGCTCCGTCGCCAGCGCTGGCACACGGTCGAGGTCGAGCGTCACCTCGACATCCTCGCCAAACCCGCCATCCAGCCAGCGCGACAGCGCCTCCGACACCCGCGCCGCCAACGGCAGCACGGTCATCCGCCACAGCGCGAGGTTCGCTTCCCGATAGTTCGCATACGTATTGTCTCCCGGAATCCCCAGAAGCATCGGCGGCACGCCGATCGCCAGCGCAATTTCCCGCGCCGCAGCCGCCCGCGTCTCCTGGAAATCCATCTCTGCCGGTGACAGCGACAGCGCCTGCCATTCCAGTCCGCCTTCCAGCAGCAGCGGCCGCCCGGCATTCCCCGCGCCAGAAAAGCCCGCCTCAAGTTCTTCCTTCAGCCTGTCGAACTGGTCCGGCGGCATCCGCCCGCCTCCGCCATAGACCAGCGCGCCCGAAGGCTTCGCCGAATTGTCGATGAGGGATTTCGCCCAGTCCGCGCTCGCATTGTGCAGATCCAGCGCCCGGCGCGCCGCCGCCAGCGGCGGGAGGCCCATTACGTCATCCGCCGGATGGAACAGCTTCACCTGCAGCAGTGGCAGCCAGCCCTCAGCATCCCGGCGAACCGCCCGCTCCTGCCCGTTCCGTCCGCGGATCATCCAGCCCTCGGCCCAGCCGCGCGCGTCCACTACCGGGCGCACGGCCCCGCTGCGCAGCGGGAACAGCCATGCCACCCCGCCCTCGCCAGGCAGGCGCACGGCCTCCACAAACGCATTGCCGCTCAGCAGCAGTTCGGAGAACACCGCCTCGAGCAGTCCCGCCGCCGCCATCTCCGGCCCCGGCCGCCGCAGCAGCCGCGCAGCCCCCTCATGCGCCGTCTTCAGCGGGATGGAGGCCGCCGCCTCTGCCACCATCCGGATGCAGCGGTACGCTACCGCATTGCGCAGGTATCCATCGCGGATCAGCGCGCCCGCATCCCGCGTGCCCCAGCTCGCCGCCCGCGGCTCGCTCAGCATCGCCAGCGGCCAGGCTGTCTTCGCCTCGCTGGTTTTGGTTCCAAAGGGCCAGGTCCATTTCATGTCGGGTTCCGTTCGCTCCGGCTGTCTCAACGGCCGCAAAGCTAACCCCGCTGCGGACCCGGTCGGATTGGAACGGGCCATATTTCTTCGGGAAATTCGGGACTCCTTGAATCCCTTCAGGTTTAATTTTGGCGGTAACGGAAAATTCGTCCGCGCAAGTGTTTTCTTGTGCAACCAAATCTGCCATCACCCGGGGTCCAAAACGGACGAGACCGAAAGAGAGAAACTCCATGGCGGCCCGCGTTATTTCGATTGCCAATTCCAAGGGCGGCGTCGGCAAGACCACCACCTGCGTCAGCCTCGCTGAGGCCTTTGCCGCCTCCGGCATGCGCACGCTGGTGATCGACCTCGACACCCAGGCGAACGCCTCGCTGCTGATCTTCGGCCATGCCGGCGACGAGCACCTGTTTCAGGCAATCAACGATTACGCGACCATCTCTGACTGGCTGCTGGAAAACTTCTTCGCCGGCGAGCAGCGCCGCCTCTCGGAATTCATCGTCACCGATGCCAGCGATGTCACCTTCAAGGGCAAGCCCCTGCCGCTTGACCTGATCCCGTCCTCCCCGCGCCTGCGGAAAACAGAGCGGGAGCTGATCTTCGAACTCACCGCCAAGGGCTACGCGATGGAGGCCCTGCAAAACCAGGTCGGCAAGCGCCTGCGCGACGACCTGAACCTGCTCAAAGCCCAATACGACGTCATCCTGTTCGACTGCCCACCCGGCATCTCGGTGATGACCGAAACCGTCCTCGCCGCCAGCCACATGATCATCGTCCCGACCATTCCAGATTTCATGTCGACCCTCGGTCTCGATCTCTTCACGGGTGACATCATGAAGAATCTGCGTAACCGGGATATCGAGACACTCCCGGTTGTGCTCGCCACCCGCTACGACAACACCGCCCACCAGCAGGTTGTCCTTGGCGCCATGCGGGACGCCGCCGGGGCGAAGGAAACCGAGTTTGACATGTTCAAGACCGTCATCCCGCTGAAATCCGGCTTTGCCACCAACCCGATCGAGCTCGGCCCGGATCCGACCCTGCAGGCCAAATGGCCGGGCGATGCGCTGACCATCGTCGAGCAGCTGCTCGGCGAAGTGCGGGAGAAACTTGCATGAGCCTTGCTGGCCGCCCCTCCGGGTACGAAGCCCTCGGCGCCCTGCTCGCCGCCCAGAGCGCCTTCCCGGCAGTCGCCGACAAGGACTGGGCCGCCGCGGCCGGTCTCATCGTCAAGAAGCTGCTGGTCTCGGCTGGCCAGACCACCGAGAGCCTCCAAGCCCTGCGCGCAGCCGCTGGCGAGGAAATCTTCGACAGCCAGCTGAAAACCCTGTCGCACCACCACGCCAAGCTCCTCGCCAAGCGCCTCGACAAGTCGGTGCCCGACCTCGAAGTCTCGACCGCCCGCGCTGCCATCGCCCATATCCGTGCGCTGCTGGCCGGCGCAGCCACGCCTGCTCCGGCCACGGAAGAAACAGCTGTCACGCCGGAAACGGTGACCGAAGCCGCGCCGGAGTCACCCTCCGACGAAACACCCCCATCGCCTCCCTCCGCGCCCAACCCCTATTTCGGCCGCAAGTCGTTCCGAACGGGCTGACCTGAGCGCACATGCCAAGCCATGACCACGCCGATTGCTCTCGTTGATGCTCCGGCGCGGCTGGCAGAGGCTTCCCGAATTCTGGTGATCGGCTGCTCGGGCAGCGGCAAGAGCACACTCGCAGCGGCTCTCTCCGGGCGCTACGGCCTGCGCCATATCTCGCTAGACCGTGACGTGTTCTGGATGCCGGGTTGGAAAGAGCGCCCGAAGGACGAAGCTTACGCTCGCATCGCTGCCCTGGTTCAGGAAGACCGCTGGGTGATGGACGGCACCAGCCCGGGCTCACTCTACTTGCGCCTTCCGCGTACGGATCTCGTAATCTGGCTGCGTCCTCCGAGATGGACATCCCTTCGCGGCGCCATAGGCCGCTGGATGCGCTACGCTGGCCGGACGCGCCCGGAAATGGCCCCCGGCTGCCCGGAGAAGATTGATTTCGAGTTCCTGCATTACATCTGGACTTTCGAACGCCTCAGCAGTCCGCGCATTGAAGCAAACCTCGCGCGCCACGGCGCAGGTATGCCGTTGCTCACGTTGCACTCCCGAGATGAAATGAACCGCCTGCTGGCGATGGCAGGCGCTGCCTGAATCTCAGCCGCGGCTGAGTTGCAGCCGTTTTAATGGCGCTGCATCATTCGCCGGCGCTTCAGCCACGTTCCAGAGCGCCCGGAAAGCCGCAGCCGACATCTTCGCCAGTTCGCTTCCCAATCCGGCTTCCGACAACTGTCCGTCTGCAAACGACGCTGAAACCCAGGCCTTCAGCGGTTTGCCGGTCCACACGGCCACCGCACCAAAATTCACCTGCTCGACGATTTCGCCCTGCTCCGGCACATTCACCACGCGCACGCACTGTCGCGCCCGCTCCGCACCATAAACTTCTGCCACCGCCGACAGCACATCCGTGCCCGAAAGCCGCGTGAAAATCGCTTCAAAACCAACACCCTGCGCCTCGAATTCCGGCATCCGCGCCAGCAACTCGCGCGCCACTTTGGTATCCGGGCTCTTCGCAATCAGCTGCACGCTCAGCCGTTCACCGGGCCGCCCGGACGCACCGATCCGGCCGACAACGTCCGGCACGCTGGCAACAGGCGTAAGGGCGTTTGCGTTCTGCGCGGTCATGCGGTCTGCCTCGGCATTGCAGGGCCGCGCCAGAAGAAAAGGCCGCCCCATTTGACTGGAGCGACCTTCTGCAGAATCCGTTTCCGGCCCGTTAACGCCCTCTTCAGGCTTCCGGCCGTGCCTCTCCCTCTTCAGCCGCCTCGGAAGGCTCCGATCCAGGCATGTTGGGAACCATCGCCTGCAGCACCATCTGCTCGAACGTGCCCGGCAGGAACCGGTAGGCCACGAAGTTCACCTGCGCCTTCGGCAGCCGCAGCGGGATCGGTGAGGCCGCCACGGGCTCGCGCTCTTCCGCATACCGCGCATCCTCCGCGTCATTGTCATTCTCGGGCTTCACCGCCAGCCGGCTGCCCGCCGCCGCCAGCTGCCGCTCGATCGTCGCCGATGATACGCTCGCCCGCGTGATGATCTTGCCCGCCTGCCAGGCAATCCGCAGCGTATTCAGCACCTGCGTCTCCGGCTCCTTCGCAAAATCTCCACTCACCGGCAGTGCGAGATACACCTCGTCATAGTGCGTGAACACGTATGGCCGCAGGAACGAGAAGTCTGGATTGTGCTGGATATCCTTCGATCCCTGAACTAGCGCCAGCGGGCGCTCCTTCTCGCCGCGCAGGTCCTTCATCATCCGCGCGAAGGCGGCAAACTTCTGCCCGGGCTGGCTCCAGAGCGCCGAAAGGAAGAGCAGCGAGTCGATCACGATGGCCAGCCCCAGCGGCAGCGTATCATTGCGCCGCAGCCCCTGCTGGCTGTCCACAAGTTCCTTGGCCTCGAGGCTGGACATTTCTGCTCCGCCCGCCTCATCCGTCCGTGTACCGAGCGCTTCGGCAATCGCCTCGCGGCGCACCGCCTCCTCGCGCTCTGTTTCCGTCTGCGTCTGCGGCCCGTCGATCACGTTTCGCACCGGCGTCGCCAGCGTGAACCAGAACCGGTCCAGCGCCTCCCGCGTCGCCTGCGCCCCGGCATAGCTGTCCAGCTCTTTCACCGGCAGCTGCGGCAGCGCCTCAAGGTCCGAAGCAACGCCGTTCAGCTGGCTGGCGATCATCGTGTTGTAGCATTTGAACCGCGCGCCCGTGCCCGCCTCGACGCGCATCAGCGACGGGTTGGCATACTCGCCCGCCCACGTCCTGAGGTCGGCCGTGTAGTTCTTCACGCTCCGGCTGCTCGACAGCGCCTGCAGCGTCGCGCCCGCCTTGTTCGCCGCCGCCGCTGCCGTCCGGAACACCGCCTCGCGCTCCTCCGGCGCCACATCCGCCGCCGTCTTGGCGCCCAGCGCCTGCACCTTCTCGAATTCGCTGCGCACGACAGCAGCATCCGCCCGTACCGCATCGATCTGCGGCGTTAGCGCCATTACCAGCGCGTTGATCTCGCCCGCTCTCGCGGCCAGATGGCGCGTGCGCGGCCCGTCGCCCCCGCCAGATCCATCGGCACACTGGTTCCCGCTCGCCCGCTCGGCCGCTGCCCGCGTCGTGAAATCGGCATTCACTGTCGCCAGCGTCGTCAGCGTCCCCGCCAGCTGCTGGTCCGCCACCGTGATCTCGCGGTCAAACGCATTCAGGTAGCGCTGCGCATCGCCCACTGCCTGCGAGCGCGCCTCCAGCTGCGTCCAGTAGAACGCAAACCCGAAGCTCACCGAGATCAGCAGCGTCACGATGTAAGTCACCACCAGCGACACGCGCGGCCAGAAGCTGCGGCCGGACCTGAACATCTCGCTGACCGAGTAGGCCATGATGATCGTCGCCGCGAGGATGAACAGGAACACACCCGCCACCCCGAAGAATCCGAAACTGTTATCGCCCGACTGCAATACCTGCAGCATGCCCGTATAGGTGCCGATGAACGAGATCGTCACGAACACGGCAAGGCAGAACATAGGGATCGACGCAAAGATCGGCAGCGCCTTGGCCGCCGCCGCCATCCGCGTCATTTGCCGCGCCGTCGCATCGATGGCGGCGCCTGCGTCGAGGCCGCCCCTGATTGTTCCGTCTGCGGAGGTTTCCGGATTGTCCCGGTTGCGTTGCCAGGGAAACTTCACGTCGCGTCCTCCATCAGGTCCTGCAACAACACATCCGCCAGCGGCGCAAGCATCCCGCCGCCAAGATCCTTGGCAAAGGCACTGCGCGGCGAGCCGGCGCCCATCGAGATCACATAGGAATAGGCCCGCCCGTCTTCAAACTCGATTCCGCCGGCAATCCACCAATCGGACTCGTTATACGCCCCGCCCATGCCACCGGCCGACACCGTCCCCGTCTTGGCCACGTGCAGGCGCACGTCCTTGCGCCCCGCCGCGCACCAGGCATTCAGCCGCCGCAGGCTGCCATCCTTCGCATCGCAGATCGGCTGGCTCAGCACGCTGCGCACGAAAGCGGCATTCTCCGCCGTCGCGGGTTCTGCCAGCTCAAACGTGCTGCGCGCGGGCGTCTCCTGCCGGAACGTGAAAGCGCCCTCGTTCGTCGGCTCGATCAGCCGGTAGCGCTCCACGAAATATGGCTCGGTCACCGGCGCCGTCTCGCCCCGCGCCGCCGCCAGCGCCGTAGCCGCAAGCCAGTGTACCGACCGAGGCCGACCGGCAAAACGCCCCAGCGCAATGTTCGTGGCCACCGGCGTGTCGCGGTGGCGCTCCGGCAGGTAAAAGCCCAGCGCATCCATCATCGCCAGCGCCCGCGCATTCGTCGTCCCCTCGCCCAGCGCCCGCACGATCGCGGGGTTCAGCGACGAGCCGAACGCCCGCGCCAGCGTCACCCGCGCCGGTGTCGCGCCATACGCTGCCCCCGCGCAGCGCTGCTGCAATCCCGGCATGCACGCATTGCTGACCGTCATGCCCGCCTGCGCTTCGTCGCCTTCCGCCAACAGAAGCGCTGCGGCCAGCTTCGCCACGGAGCCGACCGCCCGTGTCTCGAACGCTTTGTCATACGGCCCCCGGCCAAAGCCCCGGATCATCGGCCGCGTTGCGCCGTACCCGGAATAAGCCGTCGTCGCCGAGGAATTGTAGTATCGCACGATCCGGCCATCTGCGTCTGCGGCCGCAATCACCAGCGCCGTATCGCCCTCGCGGATCGCCAGCCCCTCGCCGCTCTCCGCCAGCTCATACACCGGCAGCGCGCCGTCGCGGAACTTCCCGCCCTCGCTCAGCGTCTCGCCCAGCGCAATCGCCGCCTCCCGCGCCTTCGCCCGGAAGAGGGAGTTCTCCGCCACGTCCAGCGTGATATCCACTTCGCGCACCTTCCCGCGCCAGGGATGGCTTCCCTGCAGCCGCACCGGCTCCCGCTTCTGCGGCTCCTGCACGACAGCCTTCGTCGCCTCCGCCTCGTTCACCGGCGCAAACAGGTCGGTCAGCTCCGCCACCACTTCGCGCTGCGCATTCGGCGCCAGCTCCTTCGCCAGCCGCCCGGGCGCCAGCAGCGGCTGCTCCGCCGCCATGCCCTTCTGCTTAAGCACCTCGAGGAAAGCCGGATCGGTCCGCCCCACATTCGCCGGCACGCGCAGTTCCGCCAGCCGCGCCCGCGTCGCCTCGCGCACGCGCTTATCCTCGATCACCGGCTTGCCATCGGCAAGGCGCGCATCATCGCCCGCACAAAGCAGTGCCCGCCGCCGGTCCTCCTCCACGCCAATCAGGTCATAGAGAATGTTGGCCCGCCGCTCTTCGTCCGCCGGCCAGGCAATCGGCCGGCGCACCGCCGCCGCCAGCACCAGCTGCTCCGCAGGGTCGAGATCCTCAGGCCGCTTGCCGAACAGGAACTGTCCCGCCGCATACACGCCATAGAGGCTGCCCTGCTCGTCCCCGCCGCCCTGCACCAGCGGGATATGCTGCGAAAACCAGCGCTCCAGCCCGCTCGTATCCCCGCCCTGCACCAGATACCGGTTCAGCACCGGCGCTTCGCTCAGCTCCTGCAGCTTGCGCACCACCGGGCTCGAATTGCGCGAGTGCATCTTCCACATCGAGCGTGCGAGTTGCATCTCCAGCGTCGAGCCGCCGCGCGAGCTGACCGGCAGGCGCGCCAGGTTCAGCAGGTCCACGCCGTTCTTGTTGCGCCACTCGCCCCGGTGCCGGTCCTCCGTGAACACCACGCATCGCCAGAAATACGGCGGCGCCTCCGCCACCGGCACCGCCTTGTGGTCCGGCGCCGCGTCCAGCGGCGAGAGGTCCGCCCGCTCGAACTCGCCGAGATGATCGTTCTCCGTCTCCGGATGCACGATGCCGAAATACCGTCCCTCGCTGTCATAGAGGGCCACCGCCCGCGCGCGCAGGTCCGCGAACTGGAACTTCTGCCACCGCGCCTTGCCATCGATCAGCAGCGCGCCGTTCAGCCATCCGAACCAGGCCAGCGCCCCGAAATACAAGGCCAGCACGATCAGCAGGAACACGCCAATGGTCCGCCGCTGCCCGCCCTTCACCGCCAACGCCGGCACCCGCGTCGTCCAGCGCAGAACGCCGACGCCCGCCTCGCGGACAGTATCAAGGGCCCTGGTGATCAGGCTCAAGGGCTCAGGCATCCCTCCGCGGCGCAGGTGGTTACCAAAACCTTAACGGAGATGAATGCGGCGTGAAGAAGGCGTCAGCAGCGCGCCGCGGAAAACCGGCTACGCCTTCTCGATCAGCTTTGCCCGCAAATCCGCCTGCAACGAGGCGTCAACCTTCAGCACATCAACCAGATACGCGTCCACCGAACCCGCCCGCGCGTTGATCGCGGCGAATGCCCGGTCGAAATACTTCAGATGCACCCCCATGAAGGGCCGGTACACTTCTTCCGGATAAGACTTGCCGATCATCTGGTTGAAATAGGCCGCCGCCTCCGGAAGCCGCTGGTTCACGCCAACGGCTTCATTCGTCAGCTCATAGTCGGCGCGAACGTCCGCCTCGCCCACACCCAGAACATGATGCGTCAGCGCACAAAGGATGCCCGTGCGGTCCTTGCCCGCCGCGCAGTTCACCAGCCCCGCCGCCTCGCCCGGCGCCTCTGCGAGGTGAACGAACCAGTCGCGGAACAGCGCCTGATGATGCGCCTTGAACGGCGCCTTCTCGTAATACTCGCCCATCCACTCATCGGCCGCCGCCGCGTCCACTGCCACCTGCGTCAGGAACCGCATGTGCGGCGCCTCGCTCTCGCGCCCGCCATCATTGGTGATCACCTGCGGCACGCGCAGCCGGCTCTTCTGCTTCTCGCGCTCATCCGGCCGGCGAAGGTCCGCCTGCACATGGATGCCCAGCGCGTCCATCTTGGCGAGATCATCCGCCGTGGCCTCAGCATGGTGCCCGGACCGGTAAAGCCGCCCCATCCGCACCCGCCCGCCATACCGGCTGTCATACCCCCCGAAATCCCGGAAATTGCGGACATTCTCGAGGGCGATCAGGCGCGGGCGTGTCGTGGTCATGTTTCCGAACTAAATCTCCCCCGCCGCCCCGTCCAGTGACAATCCGGTGTCACGCCGGGGCAACCGCACGAGGCCCGGTCCAGCCTGCACCCGCCCCCTTGCCCGGCGCGCCCAATCCCCCGAAACTCGCGCCATGCCTCTGCCGCCTCCCGAACGCCTCGATGCCATCGCCCGCACCGTCCACGAAGCGCTCCGCGCCTGGGCCGCTGCGCATGGCCAGCACGACATCCCCGCCTGGAACGAGGCCGAGCCCTGGATGCACGCGTCCACCCGCGAGAGCGTTCTACATGCTCTCGAGCATGACGCCCCGAGCGGACGCTCGCAGCATGACCAGTGGGTCGCTCAGAAGCTGCGCGACGGCTGGCGCCTCGGCCCGGTGAAGGACGCTGCCGCCAAGACCCATCCCTTGATGGTGCCCTATGACGACCTGCCGGACTGGGAGCGCCGCAAGGACGCGCTGATCAACGCCCTCGCCCACGCGCTGGCTTGATCTCCCCATCGACGCCCCGCGCCCTCTGGTGTAACCATGGCTCCGGGAGAGGACGCATATGGGACAGGTCTTCATATCCTATTCCAGCCGGGACAAGGACCGTGTCGCTGAGCTCGTCACGGCCCTGAAGGACCGCGGCTACAGCATCTGGTGGGACGAGAACCTGACGCCCGGCGGCGACTGGGATTTCGAGATCCAGCGCGCCCTTGAGGAAAGCCGCACCGTCCTCGTGCTCTGGTCCGAAAGCGCCATGCAGTCGCGCGAGGTGCGCGCCGAGGCGACTTACGCCCTCAATGAAAACAAGCTGTTGCCCGTTCGCATCGAGCCGGTGAAAATCTGGGCCCGCTACAATATCGTGCAGTATGAGGACGTTCTGAACCGTCCCCCGGATCAGGACCCGAACTGGCCCGCCGTGCTGAAATACCTTGAAGCCAAGGCCGGCCTGCCGGAGCCGGAAGAAACCGTGTTCCTGCAGCCCGCAGCCAATGACGGGGCGCCTGCCGCACCGGCGCCCGCACGCCGTATTGAGAGCGCAGCCAACCGCAAGGCCGTCAGCGACGCTCCCGTGCTACCGCCCGGCATTGCCATGCCGGCCATCCTGATGTCGGCCAGCGGCCTGTCGCTGATAACCTCGCTCATCCTGCCATTCACGCCGCTCCCTGATACGGACATCCCCCTCTTCGCCGCGCTTGGCTTTGCCGCGCTGGCCATCGCCGCCGTTGTCGCCTCGCTCGTCCGCCCACAGAGGATTGCCTGATCATGGCCGATGCCGAACGCAAGACCGCCCGCTCTGTCCTCGCCTATGAACGCGGCGCCCGCCTCGCCAGCCGCCTCGCGATGTTCAGCGTACTAATCGGACTCACCGCGCTCATCCTCGGCGGCGGCGTCGTCTGGTGGGCGCGTGATCAGTTGCAAAAGGCGGAAGCGGCCACCGCAAAGGCTGAAGCCGAACTGGATGCCGCAATCGCCGCCACGGAAGCCCAGAAAACCCAGACCACACGCCTCACCCGCCTGAATGAAAGCCTCGTCCAGCTGGGCAGCCTCACGGCCTCCCTGCGCGCCGACGATACCGCCGGCACCAGCGCCGCTCTCGGTCGCATCGAAGCCCTGCTCACTGAAATCAGCGGCGACGAATCCCTCGCCGATATTGCTATCAAGCTGCGCCAGATGCGCATCGGCGTCCACGCGAGCACCAATGCCCTCGCGCTCGCCATCGACGAGCAGCGCGCCCTCAACGCAGACCTGCCGCCCGATGCTGGCCGCGTATTGGACCTCGCCATCCTTCAGTGCCGCCTGCCAGACCTTGCCGGCGCCCGCGCCACGCTTGAGGCCGGCCTCTCAGCCGCCGACGCCGGCCTGCTGCGCGATGACCGTTTCCGCACCGCCTGCGGCGACACTTTCGCCGGCCTGGCATCCAGCCTGGCCGGTGTCCCCGAACTGGACGCTTCCGCAGGCGACGGACCGGACCTCTCCGACATCCTCAAGGAAACGGACATCCCGTTCGAGACCTCTCCAGGCCGCGGCCCTGCCAGCGTTCCGGAAATGAGCGCAGCCGAAAGTGACATCAAGAAAATCTTCCTGCACATCCGCAGCGAAGACCAGCGCGCCTCCGCCATCGAGATGGCAAGCGCGCTCTGCGCCGACGGTTGGTCCGTTCCGGGAATCCAGAAGGTCGAGGCGCCTCAGCCCTATCCGTCAACGCCCCGTATCATCTATTACTATGCCGATCAGGAGAAGGACGCCGCCATCGCCGCAGACGCCGTCCGCCTGAATGCCGAGCTCACCGGCAAGTCCAAATGGCAGATCAGCTATGACCTGCGCCTCTACAGGGCAGACGGTCTGCCGCGAGACCGTGTCGAAGTCTGGTTCCCGCCCGAAACCGAACGCTGGACCACGCCGCCCGATCCGCTGCCCGACCAGCGCTTCAAATGCGGTAACGACACAGCCCGCTGATCCGCCCCCGGATCAAAGCTCCGGCGTAGCCTTCTTGCCCCGCCTCGGTTTCGGCGGCGCCCAGCTGATGGCTTCCGTGCTGAAGGGCGGATCGGTATCCTCGCCCGTCTCCGCATCCACGAACTTCCAGTCATCCTTCAGCCCGTAGCCGCCGCCGCCGAACAGGCGCACCATCCGGTACATCACAGAGCGGCGGATCACCGGCACGCCCGCCTCGCGCATCGCGTTGAGGAACAGCCGGTCGGCAATCGCCCGCGCCCGCTTCTGGCCGATGGCATAGAGATAATCATGCAGCACAGCTGCCGGCGCATGCCGCCCGAAAGGCTGGATCATGCTCTGGAAAAAGCTCGGGATGGAGGCGAAATCCGTCACGAAGCCGAGCGGAATCTCGATCGTCACATCCTGCCCATGCACCGGGTGCGTATAGGCATAAGGCCGCGTCACCACGGCCAGCGTCCGCCCCTTCTTCTCCATGTCAGCCAGAATGGCCACGGCAACGAGGCGCCGGCGCCTCTCGCCCTTGCCCACATGCGTAGCCTGCCGGATCGATTCCAGGCCGTCCGTGCCCATCGATTCCAGCCGGCCGGTATCAAGCGATCTATCGATGAAAGGCATGCCCCATTCCCTCCGTCTACGCCTTATCCGAGTCCTAGCGAAGCCGCATTCGCCGCTGTCACCACGCCGTCCGCCTCGCCGGTCATCTGCAATTGCCGCTCGATCAGCGCGCGCTGCGTCAGATAGCCGAAATCACCGTCCGCCTTCACGCCCAGCGCCGCCTGCAGCCGTTTCACCGTCTCGCCCTGGCTGCCCCGGCGCAGCTTCAGGAACTTCGGATCGCCCGGCGGCACATCCGGCGCCTCCCCGGCCAGGCGCACTTCCCGCGCCGTCAGCAGCACATAGGTGAACGACTGCCCGTCTTCCGTGGACTGAACAACCAGCGGGCTGCCCGCCTTGTTCTGCGCACCCGTCGGCACAGCCGAGATCAATGGCTTCGGTTGCAGCCCCGCCGCAATCCGGAACTGCGCCCAGTGACCCTCCGGTGTATCGCGCGTACCCTTCTCGCGCACCGTCCCCGGCAATACCTGGCATCCGGCTGAATAATGCTCCGCGCCCCAGGCCTTCGGCGCATAGAGCCCGGCATGGATATTGTCCCAGATGGCCGGACCGTTCGCGTCGCTGCCCGTATCCCAAGCCGTCTTGCGGCCAAAGCTCAGTTCCTTGTCAGAGAGGCGCATCACGCAAAGCTTTGCCGCCTGCCGGAACGCCGCCGGCTGGCGCGTCGCGCCGCCATTTGCATGCGTGCCGACGACGTGGCTGTAAACGCCCGGCGCCACCATGTTGCAGCCCCGGCCGAGCTTTCCGTCCGGCTGTCCGTTGACGGAATACCACATGTTGCCGATGGCCGGCACGGTCGACCCGCGGCACACCCAGATCTGGTCCGTATCCCGGTCCCACACGCCCATCGTGCACTTGTAGGCGACATGGTCCGGCTCGGTCTCACTCAGCGCCAGCGCCTCGACAAACTGCACTGGCTGGTTCGGCCGCACCTCCGATTTCGGCACAGCGCCGCGAATGCCGAACAGCACTTTGCGGCTCCAGTTGGCCCCCACCGGCGTCGCCGCATGCCCAAGCGCCTGTTTCAGCGTCGCTGCGCTCAGCACAAAGCTCATGCCATTGTTGAGATTGATCGGCAGGTGCGCCAGATGCTTCGTGTCCGGATGATCTGCCAGCGGCGCCCAGCGCGCCCGCGGCTTCTGCGCCAGTGCCGAGAATGCCGAGATCGCCCCGCCCGCCGCTTCCAGCGTCTTCACGCGGCCGAGCTCATATCCGGTTTCCGCCGTGTCCGCCCGCCCGTCGAGGCTCTCGTACACGGCATCCTCATCCTCGATCATCGCGTCCGCCCGCCCCGCGGGCGAAGGCGCGGTCACAGGCCGGATAACAGGCGCCGCGGGCGCTTCCGCCACTGCTGCCGCTGCCACGGGTGCTGCAGAAACTGGCGCAGGCGCGGCGCCAGGCGCCGGGCTCACAACCGGAGCCGTTGCAACCGGCTGCGGCGCAGCCACGGGCGCAGGTGCCGGGGCCGGAGCTGGCGCAGGTGCCGCTACCGGCGCCGGGCTTACCACCGGCGGCGCTGCCGGCACATCCGCCTTCTCTGCCTGCACGGCGGCCAGAATCGCCTGGATCCAGAGCCCTTCATTCGCCCTGTAGCGTTCGCCCGGCTTCAGCGGCCGGCCAATCGGTTCATCCGTGGTCGAATGATGGATGCCGATCAGCTTGAGCGATGCCGTGCTCAGCACCGGGCTGCCTGAGTTTCCAGGCTCGGTCGGCGCGCGGTAATGGATGCGCACAGGCTGCGGCGTTGGCTTCGCCGCCGGGTTCTTTAGCTCATGATCGATGATGTAATTGTGCTCGAACGTGATCTCGAGCCCTCGTCCGCTCGGATGGCCAACCACGAAGACGCGCGGCGCGCGCGACGGCGCATCCTGCCCCGCCTGCCCGGCTTCCGTGCTGTAGCGCAGCGGCAGCGAGTCCTGCACTTCCAGCTCCGCCATCAGGGCAGGCGGCTGCTTGTGCAGCCTCAGGATCGCGCAGTCATGCACCTTGTGGTCCGAGCGCCAGAAAATCTCCGACACCTGAAAGATGTCCTCCGGGCACAGATCTTCAAACACGATGGCCGCCTCGGAAGACCGCACCGACGCGCCGTTATAGCTCTTCACGTCGCAAACAACGTGATCATTGGTCAGGAACACATATTCATTGGCCAGCGCAGCATGCACGTGCCGCCCATGCAGCAGGAAGCCGGTGCCCACCGGCCGCCCGTTCGGCGCGCAGACCTTGCCGACCGATTGCGACAGCTTCAGCACCTTCTTGATGTCCGCCGCCGGCACCGCGCGCACCCCGTCGAGCAGCGCTTCCAGCTCGCGCTCTTCCGGCCCCGCCTCGTCCGAAAGCGCCTCGATCTCGTCCACCGTCATCGACACGGTCGCCATCGAGCGCATCGACAGCTGCGCCATCTTGCGCACGATGGCCGAAAGCTCCGTATTCCCCTTCGGCTCGATCCCCCAGACCTCGACGAGCTGGCGCCGCGTCGTATTCACCGCAAACGGATTATCCTTCTCCGCTTCGAGATACGCCCCGTAGAACTTCGCCGCCTCAGCCTCCTTGCCAAGGAACAGCGCCGCGTCGCCCGCATTGGCGAATTTCCAGGCAGTCGCCGCCCCGCCCTTTTTCATCTGCTTGAGAATGTCGCGGGCCCATTTGGCGCCTTCGCCCTTCTTGCCCAGAGTAATGCCGTTGCGCTCCGCCGCCTTGATCAGTCCAAGGAGGTTCACCTGGTGGAACTGCGGGTCCTTGCCCACAGCCATGCCTTCCGAATAATAGGCATAGGAGCGCTCATACGCGAGCCGCGCCGCATCATCGATCTTAACCGCGTGCACCGCCCGCATCTTCCAGATCCGCCCCTGTAGTCCGAGGCAGTCGGACAGCAGCGCCGGGTCATTCTCGAAATCCTTGCCCGCCAGCTCGATCGCCTTGGCGAGATACGCCTCCCCGCGCATCGCCGGCGGCGGCGCCCCGTCGGGCATGCGAGCGAGGTCCGCCAATCCCGGAACACCATTCAGCTCGATATCCGCAAACGCGCCGAAATAGTTCAGCCAGCCGATCTCCACGCCGCCGTCACGCACCAGCGTGGCAAGCTCCAGCAGCGCCGTGAACTCGCGCCGCTTGCGCAGGCTCAGCGCCACTTCTTTCACCCGCTCGCGGTGCTGGTCAGGGTTGGAGCGCACCAAAGCCGCATAGTCCGAAACCGCCGTGTGCAGCTCGCCCAGCAGCGCCGTGAAGCCTGCGTCCTGCGTAATCGCATCAGGGTTCGCCAGCGCCTCCAGCGACTCGGCTATCGCCGCTTCCGCCTCGCGCGCCGCCTCGGCCTCGTCCTTGCCCGCCCGCGCAGGTGACAGCGCCTTCGTCGAAACTTCGCGCGCCGGGAACAGCGCCTCGTCAAACTTCAGCGACGTATCCTTGCGCCGCTCCATCAGCCTTTCGAACAGGCGCTTGGCATCCGCGATGATCTCGTTGCGGTCGCGCTCGGTCAGCTCGTCGGTGAAGTCCACCTCATCGCAGAACTGCCGGTAGCGTCCTGCCAGCGCCGCATCATTCGCCTCGCCCTTGAACGCTTCGCGCAGCCGGTCATACGCCTTGGCAATCCCGCCGACGCGCAGCCGGTCCGGATTGGTCTCGGTCGCATTCACCGAGTAAACGAGATACGGCTTCTGCAGCGGCTTGCCCTTGCCATCGCGCAGGAGGTTCGTGTGCCGGTCGAGATACAGGTTCTCCGGCGCCGTGCCGCCACCTTCGATCAGCGCCCAGGTGCCCGTCTCGAAAGACTGGCTCGCCACTTTCGGCAGCGAGTCGATCACGCCCACCAGCCAGGGCGTCTGCTGGTCCGGCAGCAATTCCTTGATACCCTTCAGCGCCGCCTCGATGCCCCCGTCCACGGCTTTGCCAAGGATCAGCATCTCGCCCGTCGGCAAGAGCTTGGCCCCCGCCCGCGCCACGTCGATCAGCGTCCGCGCCGCAGCGTTCGACTTGAACAGGTGCAGGCCCAGGCTGAAATCTACCGCCCCGTCAAATCGCGCCGGTCCGAAAAAGGTCCGGCCGCCAAAGGCATAGGCCCCGTGCGCCTTCATGTTCGGATGCGCCGAAGGGTTCGGCCCCATCACGGTCATCTGCGGCAGGTCGGTATCCTTGCTGCGCCGCCAGCTGGCATCCGCAAAGATCAGCGGCACCTGCTTGGTCAGCCCCTTGCGTGCCTCCGGATGGTGGAAGGACAGCACACTAATCTCGAGATAGACGTCCGAATGCGCCCCGATCTGGCGTTTCACCACAGGCGAACCCTGCGCCGGCGACAGCTCCACCACATGCGGCGCCACCCGCGGGGCCGAGAATATCCTCTTCAGCCCGCCTGCACCCGAACCCGTCTCCGCGCCTTCTGCCGGCCGCTTGTCCTTCGCCATGGTCCCACTCCACCAAGGGTCAATGGGGTGACGTTATGTGAATCAAGGCAATCAGGGAAGCGGGGGAAGTCTGTCAGGGTGTCCATTCCGCAGCAGGCGCCACCGCCTCGAAATCAAACAGGATCTCCGCCCGCCGGTTGGCCGGCGTCCGCTCCCCCGGCTGCAGCGGCTGGGACGAGCCATACCCGATGGACGTGATCCACTCGGAATTCACCCCGCCCCGGACCGTCAGGAACTCCGCAATAGCCGTAGCCCGGCGCTGCGACACCGCCTCCGCATAGGAGGGGCTGTTGATCAGGTCATCATGCGCCTCGATTCGCACCTCAATCAGGTCGCAGTCAAACCCCCGCGTCAGCGCCTCCTCAAGAATGCTCTGGGTTTCCGGCGTCAGGCTGGTCTTGTCGAAGTCGAAATAGACCTGCGCATGCAGATCACCGCAGGCCACACCCGGCTCAAGCTCCGTCACCCCTGCCGCAGGCGGAACAAACTCAGCCGCCGCAGGCGCTTCGGTTTCCGTTTCCGGCTCTGCCGAGACTTCGTCCACTCCGGCCGGCGCTTCAGCCACCGCCTCGCCGCTGTCCTCGCTTCCCTCCCCGAGATAGCTCATCGCCGCAAAGCCCGCCCCTGCAATCCCGGCAGCGAGCGCAGCGCCCGCAATTAGCATCGGCATCATCCGCTTGGGCAGCGCGGGTGACCCGCCTCTTACCGGCACGGATGCCGCAGGTGCCGCCACCAGCTCCGGCCGCCCCAGCGTCCGCGCAAGCGACCTCATCAGCTTCTGCCACTCCGCCGTGTCCGTCCGCCCGTGAAAGCCCGTAAAGTCGATCTGCTGCAGCCCCTCGAACGCCACCGGCACATCCAGCTCCCCCAGCGGCGCAATCGCCAGCGGGATCAGGCATTTGCGCTTCAGCCCGATCGAACATTCCTGCTTCACCCAAGGCCGGCTCAGCGAATGCGGGCTCCACAGGCTGATCACCGCGCCAGCCCCCTTCACCTCGCGGTCCAGCACATCCGGAAACACATCGCCCCCGTCCAGCCCCTCGACATCGAAGAACACGCTGAGCCCGGCCGCCTCCAGCCCCGCCTTCACCCGCTCCGCCACCGCCCGGTCAACCCGCGCATAAGACAGAAAAACATCAGCCATCGGACAATCTCTTCCTGAAGCCCCTCTCCCCTGGGAGAGGGGTTGGGGTGAGGGGGCGCTCCCCCAAAACAATAAGGCAACTTATCCGGCGTAACGCCCGCTCACCGGAAAGCCCACCCGAACACCGCCCCCGCCGCCGTCTCCCACCACGGCACCACCGGCGCCGTGCAAACATCCTCCCCTTCCCGCCCCCGCAGGATCGGCGCTGCAAACACCGCCGCATCATCCAGCCGCCGCACAAACGGCACACCGCCTTCGTCCGGCGTCCCCACGAGCTTCGCTGCGCAGACCTGAGCAATGTCATCCGGCGCTGCATCCCGCTTGGCCGACCAGCCGATATCGAGTTCGAGCAGGCGCCCGTCGAGTTCCGAGATCACCAGCCGTCCTGCATCCTGCTGCCAGGCCGCATCCTGATAGGCGAAATCGCCCGACCAGGACACAAGTTCGGCCTTCGTCGTCACATCGAACTGCTCAGCAACTCCGCCTTGAGCCAACACCAGCATCCGCCGGGAATCGGTCGAAAACCATATCTCCGCTTGACTCGATGCCAGAAAGACCGGAGCGCTTATCGGGAAGCCGCTCTCCAGATTCCAGAACCGCATGTAGCTATCATTGGCGATCGTCACCAGCGTTTCGCCATCGGGCGCAAACGCAGCAGACACCGGGGATGTCGGATGCGCCAGCGGCGCCTGCGCCACGTCGCCGGTCTCTAGGTCCATCATCACTGCGCCGCGCATCGGATAATCCAGCAGCAAGGCCGCCTGCCGTCCGTTCGGCGCCAGCGCAGCGCCGACAATCGGCGCCGCAGGCGTCACAACCGGCTGGACCGGCGCTGCGTCGCTCGCCGACCAGAACCCGATCCGCTTCTGGCTCCACATCGCGATGACCGACTCATCTGAGCTGTAGGCAACCTTAGAAACCGGCAGGTATTCCGTCTCCGCCTTCAGGTCTGCATCCGTCCAGACCACCATCGGCGCGCCAATGGCAGCCCCGGTCTCAAGGTCAAACAGCTGCCCGTTCCCATTGGTCACAACCACCATGCGCCCGCTGACCGGCAGCACGCGGAGCACAACATCTTCAACCGTCACCGGCGCCGTCACCGGCTCCATCGTCTCGGTATTCCAGATCGTCAGCGTACTGTCATACTGGAGCGTGACCAGCCTCCGCCCGCCAAGAGCAAACTGCATCTCCAAAATCGCCACCGGATGCTCCAGCAATGCGTCACCATTCTCGCCGGTATTGGTATCGAGCAGCTGCACAATGCCCTCGAATGAAATCGCGAGCTGCGGCGAGTGCGCGTCAAACACGGCCTTGAAGTCTTCCGGCGGCCCCAGCAGCAATTCGCCGCCGATCTGCTCGCCGGTCGTCGTATCGCGCAGAACCGCCCGGCCGGACGCATTCCACATCAGCTGGCGCGCCCCATCCGGCGACAGCATTGCTCCTGCCGAGGCGCCGATATCTGTCTTGCCCTTGTAGGGAATCGTCCGCGCCGGCCCGGTATTCCAGATCCGGGCTTCATTGCCCTCAATCGTCAGAACCCGGCTGCCATCGCCGATGAACTGTGGCGGCACCAGAGAGTTGTCATGCTTCAACGGCCCGAGAATCTCAGTTCCATTGAAAGAAGTGTCCCAGAAGAATACCTCATTATCCTCGTCCTGCGTGATCGCGATCCTGCCATCTGGCGAAAGAGCCGCGTGGCTCACAAAGCCGGCTTTATCCTTCGTCACCGGTGTCGCCGATACCTGCCCGTCAACAATCGTCAGGCGGACAGCCCGCCGCCCGTTCCACGCAAGGTATTCCTCCGTACCGGGAATATGACTGATGCCATTCCATCTGTCCGTCCCAGCCTCCAGCGCTCCGGCCTCGAGCAACGGCGCCCCGGTCCGGATATCCCAGATCTGCAATCCGGTCAGATAGGAAAACGTGCCAAACGTATCGGCATCCGCCGCGATGTCGACATCCTCCTCCCGCTCATCCGTCAGGATGATGTCGCCGATTGCCGCGCCCGTATCCGCATCCCAAAGCTGAACGTTGCCGATGGGCGACACTGTCGCAATCCGGCGCAGCCTGTCGATGAACACAGCGCGCTGGACGATATCCGGAAATGCCGCCCGCGCCATCCGCTCGCCCGTCGCCGCGTTCCATATCTCGATGCTCTCCGTCTCGGTTTGCAGCGGAACGCTCAGGTCTTCCGCCTGCCGCCCGAGTTCCCAGTCATACTCCCCTGTATTGTGCCGCAGCACCACGCGGGTGCCATCCGGCGAAAGGAAGCCGCCCCAATACTGTCCGACTTCGGGGCCAAACGGCCCGGAAATGATCTCGCCACCCGCCGCGTCCGCGATGAACGCCTCACCAAGCCGCACGACAAGAACCTTCGTCCCGTCGGCCGACAACGCCACCTCGACTGAGGGTTCGGCCCGCCCCGGAAACTCCGCAAGCCTGCGCCCCGAGGCAAGATCATAGGTGCGCACCGTCCCGTCCGTCAGCCCCGCAGCCAGCCGCTTGCCATCTGCGGACATCGCCGCATGCATCAGCTGCACGCCCTCGTCCTCCGCCTCGACGCCGAGCTTTGCAGGCAACCGCGACCCGTCCTGCAGCGAGATGACATGCGCTCCGCCGCCATTCCAGGCCACCAGGTATTCGCCCTCCGGCACCAGCAGTTCTTGGATGTCTCCCAGTTCGGCATTGATCGTGAACGATTCGCCCAGCTGTTCGCCTGTCTGCGTATCCCATACGAACACGGACGATATCTCGTTCGCCGTCACCAGCCGCGTCCCGCCCAGCGCCGGGTAGGCCCGCGCGATCACCGGATCAAGTTCGCTGCCTTCCGGAAAGCCCTGCCGAATGGACGCCACATGCGCCAGCGCCTGCGCCGTCTTTGCAAACGCCGCCTTCGCTTCATCCGTAGACGGCCTCAAGAAACTGCCGCGCGACGCGAGAATCGCGACCTGCAGCGCCCGCACATAGTCCCCCTTGTTGTACAGCTGGTCTGATGTGCGCGCCAGCATCAGGCTCTCGCTTCGTCCGAGGTTCCTCTGTCCATTGACGACGAACCAGGCGCCCGCAACGGTCGCTACCAAAGTCGTCAGCACAAAGACCGCCGTCACCCGCCGCCAGAAGGCGCGCACCGCCGCATCCCGCTTGATCTGCGCCCGGCTCGCCGCGATCCACGCCAGGAACAGCTCGCCCGGCTCCGGCTCATTCCTCGGCCGCGCCAGCGCCCAGCGCTCGGCCTCTTCCACGGCGCCCTCGCGCAGCAGCTGGCTCCTCGGCCGGCCCTCGCTATCCCATTCCTGCACCCGCGCGAGATACTTGCGCCCCTCCCGGTGCCAGATGACGTTCATTTCCAGCGCCGAAGTCAGCGCGCTGAAAGCCGCCTCAAACCCCGGCCCGCCCTCCGAAAAGTCTATCCGCACGTTCAGCGCCGCCAGCCGCGGCGGCGCCTTCGCGAAATCCACCGGCCGCGCCAGCACCGCGATGATCCGCTTGCCCAGCGCCCGGGCATAGGCAATCTCTTCGTCGCAGACCTTGCTCTCCGCCGAATCCGGCGAGACGAGGAACACCATCACGTCGGCCGCCGCGATCATCTCCTGCAGCCGCTTCCACCACTCGTCCTCGGCAGAAATCCCGGCGCTCACATTGTGCGGGTCGTGGCTCGCCTGGTCAAAATCCGCCAGGAACCCCGCCGCCATCAGCGCCTCGGCAATCCGCCCGACCAGCCCCGAATCCTTGCGCGAATAGCTGAGGAACACCCGCGTCCGGGCATCCTCGCCTGCTGCTGCGTCTGCGTCATGTTCCACCTTGTCCGTCCCGCTCTCCGAACCCGGTCCACCTCAACCGATTTGTCCGCAGCAAGCAAGCAGCCGGAAACGGCTGCGCTGCTGGCCATGCTGAACGGGTGGAATCCTTGATTCGTTTAGGTTGAATACGAGTGCGCTTGGGAGTAAGGTGGCGGCCAGGGGAGGATGTCACATGGGAAAAACCACCACCAAAGTCAGCAAGGCCCAGACCCTGCCGGACCTGATCAAGAAATACGGTTTCACGAAGAACCAGATCATCGGGCTGAGGGCCGCCAGCGTGCGCACTGAAGCTGATCTTTTCAGCTTCCTCGTCACCTCGCCGGAACTAGGCCAAAAGAATCTCTTCGACGTCCCGGGCCTCACCGCCCAGCTCGCCCTGAAGAAATCGGTCACGACCATGTTGTCGAGCGCCGCAAAGTTCCAGTCCCAGGGCTACGAGGCCTATGGCGCCCTTGCGCCCAAGGGCGCGCCCTTCCAGATCGGAGAAAAGGTCCCGGCGTTCAGCGCCGAGGACAAGGCCTTGTTCGCAAATCTGGAATCGCAGCCCAAAACGCTTGAACCGGCCGCGCCGGATTTCGGCTGCGGCCCCTGGCCGGTCCTGAGTCAGGGAAACCACGGCACCTGCGTTTCCTTCGCCACGATAGCGCTTTACGAACATTACCTATGCAGGACGACCGGCAGCCGCCCCGATCTGTCCGAACAATTCCTCTACTGGGCGCTGAAGCATCACAAGCTCGATCCGTACCCGAATGACGACGGCACCTGGTTCAGGTACATCCTTCGCGCCTTGACCCAATACGGCACCTGCAAGGAAACCGGCTGGCCATACGATCCGACCCCTCAGCCGGACGTCTCGCATAACCCGCCGCCTCCCGGCGCCGTCACGGCGGCAGCGAAGATGACCTTCGCCAAAACGAAGTCCCAGATGTTCACTAAAACCTCCGGCAAGGCCAAGGTTCTGCTTTCAAAGCTGCAAAAGCATGGCGCTGTCGGCGTTGCCCTGCCTGTGTTCCTACACCCGACTCGCCAGAACCAGCACAACTGGAATACACCTGCCGCACTCAGCTACGGCGCGGTTCAGGACCCGTTGCCCGGATGGTACGTAGACGGAGGACACGCCGTCTGCGTCGTCGGGTTCGCGCCAGACAATCAGGAGCCGAATGGCGGCCATTTCATCATTCGCAATTCCTGGGGCTCGCTGTTCGGCTCGCGGCTTCCCGATCCGAGCTATGCCGGCCCCGCCGCCGGATACGGACAGATCTCGGCAACCCATATGGACAAATACCTTTGGGAGCTTTGCGTTTTCGGTTAGACTGCCCATCTGGGAGAGACGTTGAGATTCCGGAACCCTATTGATGAAGATAACCTTCGATCCGCAAATTGCAGCAAAAACAGGCGACTTTGGCGATGCCATCGGCGGCGAACTGCATGTGGCCGAAGCCCTTCGCGCAGCCTTCCGGCAGTTCGGCATTTCAACCGCCGAAGTGCTTTACGACATTGCCGCGTCCGATCCCGGCGTGCTGGCCAATGCGCTGGAATGGTCAGAGGCCGACGTCGCCGCCGCAACCCGTGACCTGGAAACCAGCCTGAAACAGCTCGGCCGGATCGATCTGGACCGCGCCATTGACCCTCCCCACTTCGGAACCGGCGCCGGGCCCGTCTACAAGTACAAATTCTAGACCGGCACATCGTCTCCGGACGGGTATCGGCTATTTCAGCCTGAACGCATGCGGCAGCAGCTCTGCCAGCGTATAGCGCGCCTCGGCGCCCTCGTCGGTGAAGCAGAGCACCTCCAGCGCCCCGTCCGAAAACTCGGCCAGAACCTGCCGGCAGATGCCGCACGGCGTGCCCGCCTCCGCCCCGCCGGTCGCCACCGCAATCGCCCGGAACGAGGCATGCCCCTGCGCCACAGCCGAAAACACCGCAGTCCGTTCGGCGCAGCAGGCCGCGCCGTAGGTCGCATTCTCGACATTGCACCCGGTCACCACCGCCCCGCCAGAGGTCAGCAGAGCCGCCCCAACCCGGTAATCCGAATACGGAGCATAAGACCGCCCCCGCGCCGCCAGCGCCGCAGCCTTGAGCGCGGACCATTCAACCGTCATCTGAACGGCGGCTCATCAAACGCGCGCAGCTTGCGGCTGTGCAGGCTCGCCCCGCCGTCCACGGACAATCGTTCCAGCGTCTCGATGCCGATGCGGATATGCTCGCCGATGGCCCTCTCGTAGAACCGGTTCGCCGCGCCCGGCAGCTTGATCTCGCCGTGCAGCGGCTTGTCGGAGACGCACAGCAGCGTCCCGTAAGGCACGCGCAGGCGGAAGCCGTTCGCCGCAATCGTCGCGCTTTCCATGTCGATCGCGACTGCCCGGCTCTTATTGAAGCGCCGCGCCGAGGCGGTAAACCGCAGCTCCCAGTTGCGATCGTCCGTGGTCACCACTGTACCCGTGCGCAGCCGCTTCTTCAGCGCCTCGCCCTGCTCGCCGGTCACCGCCGCCGCCGCCGCCGCCAGCGCCAGCTGCACCTCGGCAATCGGCGGCACCGGAATTTCCGGCGGCAGCACCGAGTCCAGCACATGATCCTCGCGCAGGTAGGCGTGCGCCAGCACATAGTCGCCGATTTGCTGCGAATGGCGCAGGCCGCCGCAATGGCCCACCATCAGCCACACCTGCGGGCGCAGCACGGCGAGGTGATCGGTGATCGTCTTCGCGTTCGATGGGCCGACGCCGATATTTACCAGCGTGATGCCCGCGCCATCCTTCGCGCGCAGGTGATAGGCCGGCATCTGGAACCGCCGCCAGGGCGAAGCCTCAATGGCCGCCCGGCTGCCCGCTTCCGGCTTCGAAATCTCGAGCCCTCCGGGTACGGACAGCGACGTATACCGCGTATGCCCGCCCAGCTGCGTCAGCGCCCAGTCACAGAACGCATCCACATAGCGGTGATAGTTCGTGAACAGAACATAGTGCTGGAAATGGTCCACCGGCGTGCCGGTGTAATGCTGCAGCCGCTTCAGCGAGAAATCCACCCGCTGCGCATCGAAAAGCGCCAGCGGACGCTCGCTGCCAGCATCAAACGGCTCGCCATCCGCCACCTCGTCCCCGATCAGCGTCAGCTTCGGTGAGGGGAACCAGCGTACCAGCTCCGCCGGCGCAATCTCCTCCAGCCCCGCCGCCTGCGAGGGATCCCACACATAGGCATACGGAATCTCGGATGTGGACCGCTCGACAAAAACATCGACATCATAATCGCGCATCAGCGGCGTCAGCTGCTCGATCAGGTAGGTCCGGAAGAAATCCGGCCGCGTTACGGTGGTGATATAGATGCCCGCCTCGCTCATCTTCCCGAAAGCACGGGAAATCGGCGGCGGCGGCCCGTCGGGGTCGTACACGAGGCGAATCTGCGGGTAGCAGAAAACACCCCCCGCACGGGCTTCGCCATCCGGCGGGGTCCCGTCATGCAGGAAACGGTTCAAGGCCGAGGAAAGGGCGGAAACGGCTTCGGAGTAGAGCGCCTCAAGCGCATCCACGACAGCTTTGGGTGTGGTGTGTTTTGACATGGCACCCATTGGCGCGGGTCGCACGGGAAGTCAATCGGGAGCGAAGGCCCCACCCTAACCCTCCCCATGAATGGGGAGGGGACCGGTAGCTCTGTTTATCGACGGTCACTCTCCACAAGCGCTGACGCATCCCCTCCCCGCTTGCGGGGAGGGTTAGGGTGGCGCCCTTGACACAAAACACTTGTTCACTTTATGTTCTTAGCATGCACGCCCCCGCCACCATCGCCCGCGCCCGCAACCTGCGCCGCAACATGACCGGCCCGGAACGCGCGCTGTGGCAGCACCTGCGCGGCGACCTCTTCAAGCCCTACCATTTCCGCCGCCAGGCACCCGTCGGCCCCTGGTTCGCCGATTTCATCAGCCATCGGATGAAACTCGTTGTCGAACTGGACGGCGACACCCACACACCTGCCACTGACGCTCGCCGCGACGCCTGGTTCGCCGCCCAGGGCTACACCACCCTGCGCTTCCCGAATTCGGAAGTGATTGAGTGTTCTGAAGGCGTTGCAGATGCGATCCTGGACTGGTGTTACAATGAAGAGCGCCGGAAGGGACTCGCCCCACCCTAGCCCTCTCCATGAATGGGGAGGGGACGCCTCAGTCCTTGCGGAAAACGAGCTCTGCAAAACAGTGCAACCTGTCCCCTCCCCGCGTACGGGGAGGGTTAGGGTGGGGCCGCCACAAGGCACATCCTCACCCCACCACCCTCACCCGCGGCCCCTGCCCCTCCACCATCAGCGCCCATAGCGCCCAGACGAGCGCGTCCACCCGGTCCGGCGAGCCCGCCTGTTCCGCCGTTCCGAACCGGCACATCTGATCCTCCAGCGCGTGCAGCGTGCCCGCATGGCGCACCCGCCCCTGCGCATAGAGCGCCGCCACCGGCCCCGCCCGCCCGCGCTTGCCAAGCCGCGCCGTCACCAGCCGCACCGGCATCCG